>WNGF01012952.1_pt1 | contig 21096 bp, 16 predicted proteins | sample 5400641 | NCBI WGS metagenome assembly WNGF01 (sample SAMN13153371, study PRJNA577476) | soil metagenome | isolation source: 80 cm soil or saprolite under grassland replicate 2 | place: USA:California | collected 2016-06-15 | reverse complement strand
ACTTTCTCACAGTCGGATATTGGATACCCAATTGCTCCAGGTAGGTTTTGTACCTCGTCGGATCGTAGTGATACTTCTTCAACTGCGGCGCGAATTGTTCCATCTTCTCTTTATTCAATTCTATCGCAGGTTGATCCGACGGATTGATCAACGGCTGGTATTTGATCTCTTTGGTCTGGACGCTGTTGAAATAATCCCATGCCTGCTTCAGCAGTTCGGGTTTCAACATGAAATCGAGCGCGGTCATAGCCTGGACCTTGGCGCCGGCGGTCGAGCCTTTGTGGGCGATCGGCGTGGCCATGGCGACGGCGTTTTCCCAACTGTGACCGGGCAGGTTCGGGATGTTGGCCGGATAGCGCAAATAGACCATCGGGAGGTTCCACGAGATGTCGCCGACGTCGTCCGAGCCGCCGCCCATCACAACCTCTTTCGGCCCGTCAAGCACTTTGGGCTTCGTCTTCAATCCTTCGACTTTCGCTTTGATCTCGGCCTGCAAAGCTTTCGCCAGCGTCTGATCGGCCTCGCTCCACTGGGGCATGCCGACGGCCTCGATATTCTTGCTCTGAACCTCGGCGACCACTTTATTGAAATGGTTCGGCCATGCGGAGCCGACGATGCGCTGCGTGACCGTGGTGTCGGTCATCATCGCGGCGGCCTGCGCCATTTTGTTACCCAGTTCATAAAGCTCCTTGATCTTCGGGTAATCGAGTTCGCGGAAGTAGTACCAGACGCTCGCCTCGGACGGCACCACGTTCGGCTGATCGCCGCCGTTCGGGATGACGTAATGCGATCGCTGCTGCAGGCGAAGGTGCTCGCGCCGGAAATTCCAGCCGATGTTCATCAATTCGACCGCGTCGAGCGCGCTGCGCCCCGACCACGGCGAGCCCGCCGCATGCGCCGACCTGCCGTGGAAGAAAAATTGCGCTGAGACCAACCCGCTGTTGCGTTCGGGCTGCCCCCAGTTCGTGACGAAATCGTTGTCCACATGGCAGCCGAGCATGACGTCCACGTCTTTGAACAATCCCGTGCGAACGAAGAAGGCTTTAGTCGCCACCAGCTCTTCGGCCACGCCAGGATAGAGTTTGAGCGTTCCCGGCAGTTTGTGCCTCTCCATCATCTGCTTCAGGACGATCGCGGCGGCGACGTTCACGGCCTGGCCGGAATTGTGCCCCTCGCCGTGACCGGGCGCGTCCTGGATGATCGGGTCGTGATAAGCGACCCCTGGTTTCTGCGAAGCGCGCGGGATGCAATCGATGTCGGTTATAAAGCCGATGACCGGTTTGCCCGAACCGTAACTCGCCACCCACGCGGTCGGCACGCCCGCGACGCCGCGCTCAACTTTGAACCCGTTCTTTTCGAGTATTCCGGTGACGTATTTACTGGTCTCGTACTCCTGAAAGCCCAACTCGGCGAAGCTGAAGATGCTGTCCACCATCTCCTGGATCAGCTTCTGCGACTTATCAACTTCGGCGACCACCTGCGTCTTCGATTCCTGCGCGCGCGTGGACTGGACAATCGCCCACGCGAACGAGAGCGCGAGAACGCATAGAGCGATTCTCTTCATCGTTAATCCTCCGTCGGTTTTACATTGAAGAAGTTTCATGCATAATCGGCTGGGGATAAGTGACTGTCAAGCCTTTCATTATTGGTTGACGTCGCGCCCCTCGGATGCGCCGCGTCCATGATCGTACATGTCCCCCTTCCTGCTTAACCTGGCGCCCCACCAAGCCCCCTGTTATTGGAACGCTCAACCCGTATCACAACCTCACGAAGGAGGATCTATGAAGAAATTGTCGTTCTTGGCCTCACTGGTGGTCTTTTGCTTGCCGCTGGCGGCATCGGCGCAGGAGGTAGCTCCCAAAGCCGAGATTTTCGGCGGCTATTCGTTTCTGCGAGTCGACCTTGGCGCTGTTCCTGCAGGCGCTGTTCCCGCCGGGACTATTCCCGGCAACCTCGACACGCATGGATTCAACGTGTCACTCGCCTTGAACCCCGCCAGACATGTCGGCATCATCAGCGAATTCAGCCATTACACCAAAACGGAATCGTTCAATATTCTCGGCAGTCCGATAGCTAGCGGGGTTGACGTCAAATTCCGAGTGTTGACCCTCCTGTTTGGTCCGCGCGTCATTCTTCACAGAGGAAAAGTCGAGCCCTTTGTTCACGCCTTGTTTGGCGCAGCGCGCGCCGACGCTTCATCTCTCGGAATGTCATTGGGAGATCCGGGCTATGCGTTCGCATACGCGCTGGGAGGCGGATTCGATGTCAAAGCGCATAACAATTTCGCCATTCGCCTCGGTCAAGTAGATTACCTGGGAGCCAGGGCCGGGGGTGAAAGGTTGAATAACTTCCGGTACTCGGCCGGGGTCGTCCTCCGTCTGGGCAACCGGTAATTCCCTTTCGAGGTTCGAGGATCGAAAACATCCAGCCACAGAGCGCACAGAGGGCACAGAGGAAATCAATTATTTCTCTGTGTTCTGCGGCGCCCTCTGTGGCAATTAGCCAGCAATTCCATTCCGTCCAGAAATCAGGCCACATCTCCACATGAAATGCTTTTCCGATTTTAGCATCAGTTATTGGAAAGGGGATTTAAGCATGCCCAGGGTCTCCGGTCTACTGGCTTTTAGGGGCGTTTTAAAAGCTGGTTAGTCCAATGCCCCGGCTAGAAACACTCAATCCATATCACAATCTCTAGGAGAGTCTGTAATCTATGAAGAAACCATTGTTCTTAGCCTCCCTGTTAGCTCTCTGTTTGCCGCTAGCGGCTTCAGCGCAGGAGGTGGCCCCTAAAGCCGAGATTTTCGGCGGCTACTCGTATCTGCGCGCTGATACCGGCGATACGGGTCTTGACAGCATCAGCGCGCACGGATTCAACACGTCGCTAGCCGGGAACATCACCAAAAGCATCGGCATCGTCGGCGAATTCAGCCGGTTCACCATATCGCAGTCGTTCACCGACCCGATCCTGGGCGGAATCACCTTCGATTCCAACGTGGTAACCTACTTGTTCGGTCCGCGCATCACCCTTCATAGAGGAAAGGCGGAACCGTTTGTTCACGCCTTGTTCGGAGGGGCGCGCGAAAGCGACAAGGTTTCGGGTGGACTTGTTGATCAATTGACGGAGAATGCATTCGCATTCGCGCTGGGAGGCGGACTCGATGTCAAGGTGCATGACAATTTCGCCATCCGCGTCGCTCAGGTTGATTACTTGGGAGACAAATTAGGAGGCCAAACGGCGAATAACTTCCGATACTCGGTCGGGATCGTCATCCGTCTGGGTAAGCGGTGATTCAAGTGGATCGAGGATCGAAGGTCGAAAACTTCCAGCCACAGAGGGCACAGAGGGCACAGAGGAAATGAATTATTTCTCTGTGCCCTCTGTGCCCTCTGTGGCTATTGACCAATCTGCAATCATCAAGCCCTGACATTGTCGCGTGAGCGATCCCAGAAGACCTGTTTCTTATTCTTCGCCGACAAATTGACCATGTGCGCGACGGCGGCGGCGCGGTGGCCGGCATAAACGTCTTCGACCGGTTGCTTGCGTTCACGGATCGCCTTCTGGAAGTTCTCGAAATGCAGCATCACTGAATTGCGCCCTACGCCGCCCCAACGCTCTTCGCCTTCGACGACCTTCGGGTCCCAGCGCTGCGGCATTTCGGCGGCGATCACTTTCGGGTCATTGTAATAAGCCTTCTGCAACTCGCTCGGCCACGAGTCGACGATCCAGCCGTTGTCTTCGATCGGGTTGTCGGGCGTGAAGACGAGGTCCCGGCCCAGCGTCAGCGTTCCCTTCACGCCAAGAATCTGAATCCCGCGCTCGCCCGCCGACTGGTTGTTGAAAGTGCCGCTCAGGTTGACGGTGAAGCCCTCCGGGTATTGCATAATCGCGTCGAGCGTGTCGGGCACATCGCGCGACTCCTTCCATCGATAAAGCGAGCCGGCGGCCATGACCATATCCGGCGCCTGCGCGCCCATCACGAAATGGATTGTCGTCATCACGTGAACGAACAAATCGGTGGCCATTCCGCCGGAATAGTCTTCGTAACAGCGCCAGCGGAAGAATCTCTCCAGACTGAACGGCCGCTTCGGGGCCGAGCCTAAAAACATCTCCCAGTTGACTGTTTCCGGGTCGGCGTCCGGCGGGATCGGGTAGATCCACGCGCCGCCGGCGGTGTTGCGATTGACCGTCGCGCGGATCATCGTGATCTGGCCCAGGCGGCCTGAGGCGACGATCTCCCGGGCCTTGATCTGCGCTGGCGAGCTGATGTTCTGGCTGCCAACCTGCAGGATGCGCCCGGTCTTCTTGACCGCCGCGATGATCTCGACGCCTTCGGCGACCGTGTAACTGAGCGGCTTTTCGACGTAAATGTCCTTGCCCGCTTCGAGCGCATCGATGACGTGCCGCTTGTGCAGGTGGTCGGGCGTGCCGACGTAGACGGCGTCGAGGCCGGAGGCGGTGAGCAATTCGTGGTGGTCTTTGTAAGGCTTCGCCCGGCCTTTGGTCATCTCGACGGCGTGGTCGAGGCGGCCTTTGTAGGCGTCGCAGAGCGCGACGACCTCGAACCCCGGAACTTTCATCACATCGTCGAGGACCTGGTGCGCTCGCGCGCCGGTCCCGATGAAACCCAGCGTGACGCGTCCGTTCGGACTGTCGGTGTTGTCGAACGCGGCCCCGGCGCGGCGGCTCATCCCCAGCGTCAAGCCCGCTCCGGCGCCCGTCGCGGCGCCGCGCTTGATGAATTCTCGGCGATTGATTCTGTCTGACATGGCTTTTCTCCTTGGGAGCGTCACGAATGGGACTTATAAGACTCATAAGACGCATAAGTCACATTCATGCGATATTAACGACTCTTACATTGACGAATAGTATTGTGGCGGCGGCGGCGGCTGATAATTTGCGCCGCCGCGCCCAAAAAACATCTTAACTTCGGGTCTGCTCAAAACCACAAGCGCCCAGATTCCAATTGGCGCTCCGATCAGAAAGCAGCAGGAGGTGAAAGGAATGATCGCTAGAATGGATGCGGCTTTCGCCCAACCGTAGCTCGATCCGTTGAACATTTTGACGGCGCCGTAAATGATCACTGGCGCTGAGACAAGGCCAAGCAGGAAGACGAATATCGCTGCAAATTGACCTGTGTAATAACCGAGTCTCTCCGCTTCACTCACCGCAACCGGGCTGTTAGCAGGATTGTTTATCTGTATAAGCCCGCCGATCACACAAAACAAACCGAGCGCCGCGTTAAGCGATCCCGTAATTATCAACCAGACCGCCGGTTGAACCGGTTCCGGCTTTAGATCCATTTTTAACCTCCTCTTGTCGGTTCCAACAAGTCTTTGATCATTGCCTCCATTTTGGTCTTGAGCTTAGTGAACCGCTCGCCGGTAGCCTTACCTTCAAACCCCGCGTGAATGTGTTTCACCAGGCCGTCGCGACCGATGTAGATCGCCGTCGGGTAAGCGCCGAAATTGTCCAGTTGCGAAAGCTTCTTCTCAGTATCTTCATAAGACCCGGCGTACAAGATCGGATACTTGACGCCGAGGCGTTTGGCGAAGGCTCTGAGCTGTTTGGTGTCTCGCGCCGCGTCGCCAGTGTATTCGAACGAGAGCGCGACCACTTCCAACCCTCGATCGCGGTAGCGGTCGTAAAACTCCTGCAAGACCGGCGCTTCGTCGTAACAGTTCGGGCACCAACTGCCGGTGATAGTCACAATCACGACCTTGTTTTTGAACCGCTCGTCGGTCGAGGAGATCGTCTTGCCGTCCGGGTCGGGGAAGCTGAAGCGGAACGGTTCGGCGGGGTTTTTCATCCGCGTATAGTTGGCCGGATCGGGCAGACTCGCGACGCTCGATCTGTTCTCGGCGGTCAGGCGTTCGGCGACGACTTTGCGCTTCGGGTCGAAGAGGCCGAAATCGACGAAGCCTTCGAGCGCGCCCTGCGGCGTCAGCGTGGCCTTGAAGACGCGGCAGTTGATGCCGTCGAAGCGGTTGAGCGTCAGTTGGTTGTTTTCAAAAGAGCCGGTCATTTCCCCCCAATCGCCCGAAAGGGGAATGATCGTGCCTTTGGCCCGCGAGCCTTGCTGTTTGAAAGCCGCGCGCCAGAAACTGACCTTCGGCTCCTCGCCGACGCGCATCACCCATTCGCCGCTGACGTCGGTAGATTGGCTTGACGAGTTCGACTGGCTTGAAGCGGCGTCGGTTCCGACGACGCGCTCAGCGCGCAGCTTGCGCGCGAGGGTCTGTTTTCGCCATTGCCGCGTGAAGCCCCCGCCCAACTCGTCGCCGACGATCACCGCGGTCAGCTCGGCGTCGTAAAAGTCGTAGCGCAATTTGAGCGTGTCGCCCTCAAACGACCCGCTGGTCGAAACAGTGCGGTCGTCTCCGTTGACAAGCGCCCCGACGATTCCATCGCCCTCGCGTTTGACTTCGAGCGTGAATGCGACTACTTCGCCGGAATTGTTCCTGATGGTCCCGCGCCAGACGCCTAGCGGGTCGGCCTTCTTCTTACAGGCCGAAAAGATCCCGACAAAGATGATTAGCGAGCAGAGACTCAGAAAAAACCCGAGCCCCCGCGGAAAAGGAGAAAGGTTCGATGTAGTCATGGTTTCAGCGTCGATTGTCTTCTTAGTGTGAACGGTACGGCGCGGTGAGCGTAAGCGACCTGGGCCTCGATCGAGTAGTCTATTGATCGAAACTCGGGTCGCTTACCCTCACCGTACCGTACCGCTGAAGACCGCAACGAAGTATAATCACAACGCTGACACGCTTCAAACAGACTTTTCTCAAATGAGAGGTAATCCGAATGAAAATCGAAGGGTCTCACGCGATCAAAGCGCCGCGCGATTTGCTCTACCAATTGATGATTGATCCTGAAATCTTGCGACGCTGCGTGCCGGGGCTCCAATCTCTCGAAGCCGCCGGGGACGACTATTACAAGATGACTTTGAAAGCGGGCGTCGGCTCGATCAAGGGAGTCTTCACGGGTTCAATCAAACTGGAAGAGATGCGCGAGCCTGAGCATTACAAGATGATCGTCGACGCTAAAGGCCCGGCGGGATTCCTGAAAGGGGAAGGCTTGATCGGTCTGACCGAACAGGGCGAGGAGACTCTGGTCTATTACACCGGCGAGACGAGCGTCGGAGGAACCATCGCCGGAGTGGGACAGCGGATGGTTCAGTCCACGGCGAAGATGATGGCCGGGCAGTTCTTCTCCGCCATCGAAGCCGAAGCCGTAGCCGTCGTCAAAGCCGAAGAGGCCGACCAATACACGCCTCCCAAACAAGGCTTCATCCGCAACGCTATCAGGCAAATCATGAAATGACAGTTGACTTGAGCCGCCGTTTCTGTGTTAAAGTCCCATCTCGTCATAATGTTATCTCGAGAATCGCTGGGTGAAAGCTATCCGACGCCCCACCGTCGAATGCCTATTAATATTATGAAGTCCATTGCCATGGCCCCCCGCGCTCTATTCGATACGGCGCGCCCACTGGGATTTGCAATTTAGATTCCGCGCCACTCGGCGCCGGCGAACGAATCGAAGATCAGGAGTAATTCTAATGATGCCCACAGACAAGGTCACCGAGGCGGAGGTTGAAGACTCAAACCCCTCTGCGATTCATCGACTCGATAGATTTATAAGCTCCGTGTATGCCCGGAAAGACGACAATCCTTTTTCTCTCGAGGATTCCGTGCATGAAGGAGCCGGGATAGAGCCGCAGAGTATTTCCGACAACGGGGAGGCGGCGCCGGCCAGGTCGGAGAGGTTGCGGGCCGAGATCATAACTCGCGCCCGTGAGGCCGAGGAGAGAGAGAGAGAGGCCACAGAGAGATACAAACAGCTCGAAGCCAAATATAGACAGGAACAGGCGTTGCGCCGGCTGGCCGAACAACGCGCCGAAGAGATAGAAGAGGAATACAAGCAGCGGCTCAGCTCCGCCCAGGACGCGGATTTATTGCGCCTCGAGACGGAGCTAACCCTGGCGGAGACCAACGCCAGACTGAAACAGGAAACCGAGACGCTCAGGTTGACCGAAACTGCGCTCTCCCGGGTTAAAGAGGATGCCAGAATCCAGGCCCAATCATCCTCGCGCGCCCTAGAGGAGGCCGAAAACTACATCGCCGAATTGGAGATCCGTCTCCAGGAGAATGGCTCCTCCCTCGAGGAGGCCGCAAGGCGCTTCGCCGACTTGGAGAACAATTTTCGCGAGGCCGAGCTGAGGGCCGCCATCACAGAATCGGCCGAGGCGGCGGTCGAATTGGCTGAAAGGCGCATCGCCGAATTGGAGGCCCGCTACCGCGAAGCCGAGGAGAGGGCCGGCGCCGCAGAATCGAACGCGCTCGCCCTTGAAGCCGAATTGATATCTACCGCCCGCAACCTCGGTGAGAGAACCGCCATCGCCGAATCGACCGCCATCGCCCTTGAAGAAACCAGAAGGCGTATCGTCGAATTGGAAGTCAACGTCCGCGAGGGTGATAAGAAAGTTATCGCCGCCGGAGATGCGGCGCGAGAAATGGAATTGTTGATGCGCGAGGCCGGGGCGCGCGAGATAGAGGCCGAAGAGAAGCGCGAAGACGCTGAGGCCAGGTTGCAACTCGAGGTCGAGATGCGGCTGGCAGCCGAGCAGAAGGCCTGGGCGCTCGAAAATAAATTCAAGAGCGAGCTGGAAATGGATTGGACCAGGTTCCAGGCCGATCTTGAACAAGCCGAGGCCGCCGCCAAAGCGAGAGAAGAGGTCATCGCCCAGACCAGCGTTGAGGAGGCCGGCCGTGATCCTGAAGAGCTGATCCAACAGCTCTACATGCAGCTCGAAGCGGAGCGGCAAGCTCGGAGCGAGATCGAAAGAAGGCTCGCAGAATCGGGAGCCGGCTCCGACAATGAAAAGGCAAAATTCAACTTCGACGCCGAGCGCAGGCTCGCCGAAATGGAGGCCGCGTTGAAAGCGGCGAACGCCTTGAGAGTGGAAGTGGAGCGCAAACTCGCTGAATTTGTAAGCAGAGAAGCGGATATGAAAAGCTACTACAGCGTCGCCGTTCGCAACTCGGCCGCGCTAAAACCCTCGTCCAACCTGTGGGGACTTTCAAAGGAAAAAGTCAAACTGGTGGGCTATGTCGCGGCGTTCCTGTTACTGATCGAGGCTCTGTTTTTCCTACTCTGGATAGGACTGACAGCCCTCTGACGCGCGCTTCCGTCGAAAAACATATTTCTTACTCCCACCCCTCGCCACTTTGAGTTGGAGAGCCTCAGCTCCTTACCGTTATTTTCAGTAAATCCCGGGGACGCGCGCCTCGATGAGGCACGCCAGTTGTATGCCTTGGTCGAGGGAATCTATTCCCGTCACCAACGATAGGACGACGCGGTGCGCGCAAGCCGTCACGGCGTCGCCCCGTAAGGGAGATCAAAATGAATTTGATTTGTGCGCACCTGGACCAAATCCGCGAGGTCACGCCGAGCGCCCAGGGCTGCGAGGAGTGTCTGCAGACGGGCGATACGTGGGCGCATTTGCGACTGTGCCGCAGTTGCGGACACGTCGGCTGCTGTGACTCGAGTAAGAATAAGCATGCTACGAAGCACTTCAACGCAACCGGGCATCCGATCATCAAGTCCTTCGAGCCTGGCGAGAATTGGAGCTACTGCTACATTGATCAGGTGGATTGGGAGGACCTGCCGGCGCGCGGCGGCGCGGGCGGACGAGTCCAAACGCTTCCGCCTAAAGGCCAATGAGGTTAAGTTAGCGATTAGTGGCGCGGACTTTAGTCCGCGCTGATGGCTGGCGCGCGGACTAAAGTCCGCGCCACTAATTGCGCCAGATGCCTAACTTAACCTCATTGGCCTGAAGGCGGGACTACGAACCGGAGGGGTGAAATATGACGGCGAAACCAGTTCGACGACAGACGCCGCCAAACCGACCAGCAGACGCGGCTTGGCCGAGCCTGCCCTTCATCGAGTGGCGGGAGACATGCGAGACGTTGCACATGTGGACTCAGATCGTCGGCAAGACACGGCTCGCGCAAGCGCCGATGATCAATCACTGGTGGCAGTCGCCCCTGTACGTCACCTCGCGCGGCCTTACGACCTCGCCGATCCCTTACGGCGAGCGCACGTTCCAGGTCGATTTCGATTTTATTGACCACGAGCTTCGCATCGGGACGAGTGGCGGCGCGGCCCACTCTTTCGCGCTGCGCCCGCAATCGGTGGCGGATTTCTACCGCGAGTTCATGGCGGGGCTGCGTTCACTCGACATCGAGGTCAACATCCTGACCACGCCGTCCGAAATCGAAAATCCGATCCCGTTCGAGCGGGACACCGAACACGCGGCTTACGACGGCGAGCAGGCCCATCGCTTCTGGCTCGCCCTGACGCACGCCGACCGCGTGATGCAGCAATTCCGGTCGCGGTTCATAGGCAAATGCAGCCCGGTCCATTTTTTCTGGGGAGGCTTCGATCTGGCGGTGACGCGGTTTTCCGGCCGGCGCGCGCCCGAACACCCGAGCGTTCCGAACACCCCGGATTTCGTCGTGCGCGAAGCCTATTCGCACGAAGTCAGCAGCGCCGGGTTCTGGCCGGGCAGCGCCGCCGCGCCCGAGCCGGTCTTTTACTCCTACGCCTACCCCGAGCCGGAAGGGTTCGCCGGATGGCGCGCCGAGCCCGACGAGGCTTACTACAGCCCCGAGATGAAAGAGTTCATTCTGCCTTACGAAGTAGTGCGCCGGGCAAAAGAGCCTGAGCGAACGCTGATGCGATTTCTGCAAAGCACATACGAAGCGGCCGCCGACCTGGGCAAATGGGATCGCGCCACACTGGAGAGATCGGAGTTGCCTTCTCAGGAATCGTAGCGTCCCAAATAGATCAAATTGTCATAACCCAGCGAACACAGATTCATCCGCTGGCGGAATTAACGTGAAGAAAATCCCGTTGAGACCAGCAGAACGGACAGCGGCGACCACTTCGTCTGGGTCGAGGCTATGAGCGATCAGTCTGTCGCCATCGAGGGCGACGTACTGACCGGCGAATTCCTCGCGGTGCTCTCGTATCCATTGCAAAGACGGCCTGGGGTCCGGAGAGTCGAACCATTCACCGTAGACGCCGTCGCGTGGATCACTGTCATGGCCTGCGCTACGATTGAGGAGCGAGACTAGCTTCTCCCGTTCATCCGCCGGCAGCGCCGCGATTTCAGCTAAAATGAACTCAGCCGTTTGTGACATACTGTAATCTCCTTCCCTCATGTGAGTAAAAATCCACGCGAACACTCAACGAAGCGCTAGTATACCTTAAGCGCGGAAGGAAGGGCATCAAGCTTTGAATACGGTCCCGACTTCTTCCAACGCCTTGTCGAGTTCGCTCACCTTCGGCCCGCCGCCCTGCGCGAATTCGGGCTTGCCGCCGCCGCGCCCGCCCAGACGCTCACAAGCCGCCCGCATCAGCGCGTTCATGTCGGCCGAGAGATTGTCGGACCGGGCGAAGACCAGGCGCGCTGTCCCGCCCTCCTTCGACGCCAACAACGCCACCACGTTATCGCCATCAACCAGGCGATGGGCCAGCTGTTTCAGTTCTTCGACGTCGCGGTCTTCAAAGACTCTCGAAACGATCCGCGCTCCGGCGCCGGGCTCCGCCGCCTCGATCAGTTCCTGAGCTTCGACCTTTGCGACGATCCCGGCCAATTCCCGCGCTCTACGAGACAGGCGTTTGTTCTCGTCGAGCAATCTCGTCACTGACGATTCGGCCTCTTCCCTGCCGGCGCTGAATTTCCGCGCTATCGAGTCGACTGAGCGGCTGGCTTCGCGATAATCATCAAGCGCCCGCACTCCGCAAAGGAAATGGACCCGAATCATCTTCTTGGCGCGCTCCCACCCGCGAACGGCGATCAACCCGACCTCGCCGGTGCGTTCGGCATGCGTGCCGCCGCACGGGGACAAGTCGTAATCGGCGATCTCAATGACACGGACGCAATCAGTGATGAAACTCTCTTTCCGCAGCGGCAACACGGCGGCCTCTTCGGGCGTAACCATGTGGACGCGGATCTCGCGATTGTCGAAGACTACGTCGTTGGCCAATTCTTCGGCGCGCGCGATCGCGCGCTCGATCTCGTCCGGCTGCGCTTCTAGCGTCAGATCGATTTCAGTCGTCCGGTCGGTGATGCGGAAGCCTTTAGTCTCGGCGCCAAAAAGCCGGAAGAAGGCTTGCGAGAGAATGTGCTGGCCTGTGTGCTGTTGCGTCATTTCGCGGCGGCGGCGCCAGTCGACCTCACAGGTCACCTCTTCGCCGACGGAGAACGAAACGTCCGAGTCCAGGCGATGCAGTATCCGCCCGTCGTCAGCCATCTCGACGTCGATCACGCGGGCCGCGTTGATCGAGCCGGTGTCGCAGGGCTGCCCGCCTCCGGTCGGGTAGAAGGCCGATCGATCGAGCGCGACGATCCGATGGGCGCCTTGCAGCCGGGCGTCGGTGACGCGCGCGGCGAAGCGCGTCAGATGCGCATCTTCCCAGTAAAGTTTCACGGTCATAAGTTTGTGAGTTTATGCGGGCGCAATTGGTAGATAAGGACAAATCGCGCGCAGCGTTGTATGCTTGCGGCTGGCAGTTTATCACAGTGTTGAGGGATCGGCGCGATCCATTATTGTCCCCCATTGTGAAACGGAGATCGACAACTTCCATTAAGGAGAAACACGCAATGCCATTCATCCGCTTCCTGGCGACCGTCTTGCTGCTCGCCGCGCCCGCGCCGGCGCAAGACCCGGTGAAGGTCGCCCCGCAGGCTTACAAACTCGACTTCGAGAACGATTGGGTCAAAGTTCTCCGCGTGCATTACGCCGCGAAAGAAAAGATTCCCGAACATGACCATCCGGCGACGGCGGCGGCCTTCGTCTATTTGAACGACAGCGGCCCGGTCATCTTCAAGCATGTAGGATTGAGTTACGGCGCAATCACCAGGCCGGCTACCAATGCCCGCGGCTTCCGGCTCTGGTACGCGGTCAAAGAGACCCATGAGGTCGAAAACACCGGCGACACGCCGAGCGATTTCGTGCGGATCGAAATCAAAACCGAGCCGGACAACGGCAAGAGCCTTCGCGGCAAGTTTCAACCGGAAGAATATCCCGCGGACGAGAACTTCCAGAAAGTCCAGTTCGAGAACGAACAGCTTCGCGCCACACGACTGGCTATCGCGCCGCGCAAAAAGTTGGCCGTCTCGACCGGCGCAAACGAGCCTGCGCTGCTGGTGGCGCTCACCCCTGCGAACTTCAAATTCATGAAGGGGAAAGCCAAGCCGTCAAAATTATCGCTCGACCCCGGCAATACTCAATGGATCGAGCAAGGCGCGGCGGTCGAATTTGAAAACACCGGCGGCGCGCCGGCCGAATTGCTCCGCTTCGATTTGAAGACCAAACCTCTGAGCGCCGATCAAATCAAACCGCCCGATCACAAGCACAATTGAATTATGCAGAGTTTGGGACTCTGTGCTACTTTTTACACATGGCGAAAAAAGGCAACGTTCTTGTTGTAGATGATGAAGAAGTAATGCGCGACGTTCTGGAGAGCCTGCTCTCGCAGGACGGTTATCGCGTCGAACTAGCCAAGACCGGCGAAGAGGGGCTGGCGCGATTCGGCGAGCGGACGTATGACGCGGTGCTGCTCGACGTCTCGATGCCTGGGATCGGCGGATTGCGGACGCTCGAAGAGATGTTGAAGCTAGACCGCGAGGCCGTCGTAATTATGATCACGGCCTACGCGACGTTCGACACGGCCATCGCCGCCTGGGAGATGGGCGCTTTCAGGTGCATCCGCAAGCCGTTTGAAAACGCAGTCATCCTGCGCAGGGTCGCCGAAGGCATCGCGCGCCGCCGCGGTGACGAGGAACGCCGGGTGTTGCGCCGCGCGCTGCGCGAATCGGCCGACCGCAAACAGATCGTGGGGAATTCGGTCGCGATGCGCGAAGTTTACGACCTGATCGAGCAGGTCGCCCCGGCGCGTTCGACCGTGCTGATCACCGGCGAATCGGGCACCGGCAAAGAGGTAGTCGCTCGCACGATACATTTCTCCAGCCCGCGCGCCGAGACCGGGCAGTTCGTCGCGGTCAATTGCAGCAACATCCCGTCGGAACTTCTGGAATCGGAACTCTTCGGCCACACGAAAGGCGCGTTCACCGGCGCCGTCGCGGCCAAAAAAGGACTGTTCGAGGTCGCCGACAACGGTTCGATCTTCCTCGACGAGATCAGCACGATCCCGCCCGAAACCCAGGCGCGACTGCTGCGCGTGATCCAGGAGCGCGAATTCACCCCGCTCGGCGACACGCAGCCGCACAAGGTCGACGTGCGGATCATCGCCGCGACCAACACCGACCTTCAGCGCGCCGTCAGGTCCGGCGATTTCCGCGAAGACCTCTTCTATCGTCTGAACGTCATCAACATTCACCTGCCTCCGCTGCGCAACCGCAAGGAAGACATTCTGCCGCTCGCCCAGCACTTCATCCGCAAATACGGCGAAGAGAACGGGCGGGGGATCTCCGATCAGATCGCGCCCGCGGTCCTGAAGGCCCTCGAAAATTACTCCTGGCCCGGCAACGTGCGCGAGCTTGAAACGGCGATCGAGCGCGCGGTGATCGTCGCCCGCGCCGACGAGATCACGCTCGACTGCCTGCGCGAGGAGATAGTCAGCCCGCAATCGCAATCGGGCGACGCGGCGGACATGGCGGAATCGGCGGAATCGCTCGACATCTCCCGCGGCATCTCGTTCTATGACGAGGTCTCGCGTTTCGAGATCGAGTTGATCCGCCGCGCGCTCGAAATCACCGGCGGCCATCAGAGCCGCGCCGCCAGGCTGCTCGGAATGAACAACACGACGCTCAACAGCAAGATCAAGGTCTACAACATCAAAATTTAGGCAGTCGCGCAGAGGCTGTGAGACATTTCAGTTTCCATTTGCCATATTACATTTGTCATTTGTCATTGCCGTTTGCCGCGCAGTCAGGCAATGACAAATGACAAATGTAATATGGCAAATGGAAACTGAAAGACGAGGTCATCTGAAGGGCTACCTGTTCGCGGCCGCGGCCGCCGTGCTGTGGGGGTTCTCGGGCGTCATAACGAAGTATCTGCTCCGGCGCCAAATGCGCCCGGACGAACTGTTGGTCTTCCGCACATTGCTCGCGTCGGCGATTCTTATGGTCTGGCTGGGACTTAAATCGCCGCAGTTGTTGAAAGTCCGCCGCGCCGACCTTCTCTCGCTCATTTTACTCGGCGTGGTCGGGTTGGTCCTTAATCAAGGCTTCTACTATTTGTCGCTGACGATGGTCAGCGTCGGATGCTCGCTACTGCTGCAATACCTCGCGCCAGTGCATTTGATGATTTACGGCGTGTTGTCGAAGACCGAGCGAGTGACTGGCGGCAAAATGGCGGCGGCCTTCACTGCGATCTGTGGCTGCGCCCTGATGGTTCTGGGGCAGGAAGGAGGGATCGCGCGCATATCGCCGGCCGGAGTGATGTGCGCAATCGGATCGGGACTCTGCTTCGCGTTCTATACCGCATACGGCAAACAGGTTCTGAAAAGTTACGATCCGCGCACCATGATTACGTATACGTTTCTGACCTCGGCCGTCGTCTGGCTGACGATCCGCCCGCCGTGGAAGATCGACTGGGCGGGGATCAACTTTTCGATGTGGGTGTTCTTCATCTATCTGGCAGGCGTGGCGACGATCTTGCCGTTCGCGCTCTATTCGGCCAGCCTGCGACATCTGGAAGCCAGTCGAAGTTCCCTGACCTCGATGCTCGAACCCGTCGTCGCCGCTTCGGTCGCGTGGTTATGGCTCGGCGAGAAGATGGAGCCAATGCAGATCGCCGGCGGCGCGGCAGTTGTCGGGGGCGTTCTGCTGTTGCAGATCGAAAGTCAGATGCGGCGGAGAAACGGAGGGATGGAGAGATTGAGAGATGGAGAGCGGGAGAGCGAGAGAGCGGGAGAATGGGAGACAAATGATTGATCGATCCCTTGTCTCTCGCTCTCCCGCTCTCCCTGCCCATCTGGCTCTCAATCCTTTTCGATCTTCAGATCGTTCCTGACTTCGAACAGGCCCGGAACGCCACGGGCTTTGATGTTGGCGAGATCGCTGTCGCCTTTGTTAGCCACCACGCCTTTCAAGACCAGCCTCCCGCGACTGACGATGATGTGAATCGACGGGACGGGCTGCTGGCCGTAGCGGAAGAGCGGCGAGTTGAAGTTGAAAAGCTCGCGGAAGACCGCCCTCCGCAAGCGATCGTCGTTCGGCGAGAGCGGCAAAACCTCGATCTGGTTTATCACTCTGTCCACGCCTTCGACTTTTTCGACGCGCCTCTGCGCGTCCTTCTTCAACGTCGGCCTGGTCACCTGCCCGGCCAGGTAAACTGTGCCATCCGGTTCGACCTTGTACTCGAACCAATCGAATACGCCGAAGAAGGGCAGCGTGACAAGCTCCTTGCGAATCTCTTTGGTCAGGTAGGCGAGATCGCGCGCTTCACCCTCGGCGCGCGGCCTTGATTCGAGCCTCGATTTCTTGCTTTTCTTCTGAGGCGCCGGCCCGGCGGATGAAGAGATCGAAGTGAAAGCTAAGGCCATGATCGTGAATGCGGCGAACAATGCTCTTTTCATAGTTCCTCTCCGAAGGTGTGGAACAGACTTTAGTTTGTTCCATCTCACGAACAGACATTAGTCTGTTCCACACCCTCATTGTTTCAGCGCGTCGCACATTGCGACCTGAACGACTCCTCCATAGATGCGATAACGCGGTCTGTTCATTTCGTCAACAATACGTAATACCACATCGACTCGGTTTTCAAACTGCAAGATCAAACCATATCAAATTGGATTGCGCATTGCACACCGATGAGAGAGCGAAAAAGGCAAAGAGGGGCGAAGAAGGCAAGAACGTCTTTGCCTTCTTCGCCCCTCTTTGCCTTTTTCGCTCCCTCCAACTGCGCAATTGGCGCAGGTCGAAATTTCAATCGACACACAACATCGGGACGCCGGTACAGTACCGCGCGCGAGCGGCTGCGCGGCCGTCTCATCGGTCAGCCGCTTGCTTACGCGCGCGGTACTGTACCGACATTGCTTGATCTGATTTAACGGGCGTCACCCAACACCGAAAAACCTGCCCAGAAATACGGATGGCGGCGTTCTTCGCGGCTAAGCGACTGTCGAACCGCCGCCTGCCAGGTTCCGGCCTTCGACTCCTTGCGCCACGACGATTTGATCCGGCGATGGAATTCGAGCGCCAGATCGGACGATTCGTCACAGCGCCAACGGCTCACGACGGTCGCCGGACAGCCTGCGACGAACCACGCCCAGGTCAAGCCTGTCATGCTTCGCATCGCGCCAGCTTTCGGCCAGGCCAATTCGCTCGCGGAGATCACGGCCAGATCGGATTTCAGATCGAGGTCGAAAATCTCCCTCACTTCGAGCGCCCCGTCTTCCTTCGCCTCCGCGTTCGATGAAAGCGCCGCGAAGGAGAAGAGCGGCGCGGTCTCGTTCAATACGCTGCGAACGTCCAGGTGCAGCAGGTCGTACTTGCCGGCTTCGGCCTTCATCCGGTCTTCGCTCGCGCCGGGGCCGACCAGAACGGCGACCCGCCGTTCGCCGTAAAGCTTGCTCAACTCATCGACCTCTGTCTGCGCGTCCGGCGTCTGACCGGGCTGTTCGTCGGGCAGTATTGATTTGACTCTGGTTTCTATCGTCGGACTCAACGCCGGGTTTATGAGGGCGAGCAGCGACGGCGGAGTCGTTCGACGAGGCCTCGGGCGGGCGCGCAGAGTGGAGATCGCGCCGAGAGCGGTCGGCGAAGGCGCGTAAGAGACGGCGTAATTCTCGATCAGGTAACGGCCGTCCTCGGCCCGCAGAGCCTGAAAAGGCAGATTCCACGAGACCGCGTCGGGCGTGATGATCAGATGCTTTTGCGCGGCGATCTGCTTCTGCGCCGGTTTGAGCAGCAGGTCGTAAAGCTCGCGCGCCTGCGCCTGAGCGTCATCGCTGCGACTGGCGATCGCATCCTGAAATCTCGTCACGCGGGCGTAGAGGTCGCCGCGATCCACGCCTATGACGTAGATTTTCAGCGAAGAGGCCGGCTGTCGTGATCGCGCGCGTCCGCCGGTCTTCGAGAACGCGAAGAGGTAGACGTTTTCGTCCGTCTCCACAAAATCGAGCAGGGCCGTCTCAGGGTCGGTCAGCAGAGCCGCCGCGCGCGACGCGTCGAGCGGTTTGCCCTCGCCGCGCAGCGTCTTCAGTCGCGGGCGCCGCGCGAAGAGTCTGTCGCGGAACGCGGCGTAATCCTTCTGCGCCTTGCGCAGTTTTTCAGCCAGGTCATTGAGGCGAACCTTGTTCGGGTCCTGGCGCTCCATTTCGCGCTGAATCCTCGTGTTGAAGAGGGCGAGGTCGGTCAGGAATTTTCGCTCCTGCTCGCGCTCGCGCGGCGTCACCGTTTTGGTAATCCACACCTTTGCGCTCTGCAACACGCCCGTCAGCGCGCGCGATTTGGCGCGCTCGGCGTAATCGAAAGCCTCATTGCCTTGCTCGTACCCGCGTTTACGCTGCGGGCGCAGCGTTTCAACCGTCGCGATAGCTTCGACGAAAGCCTGTCGCGCGAGGTCCAGCATCCCGCACTGGTACTGCGCCTTGCCCGCGCGGTAGCGCGCCTGCCAGAAGAGGTCGGGATCGCCGAACTGTTTGGCGAGCGCCGCCGCCTTATCCACCTGCTCGATCGTCTTCGCGTAATCCTTCTGCGTGTAACTGACCATGCTCTCGTTCAACAACACCGTCGCGAAGCTGAGCGCGCTGTCCGCTGACGCGAAGCCGCGCGCATTATTCGTCGATTCGAACAATGCCTTGGCCCTTTGATAGACGTCGAGCGCGGCCGTGAAATCGCCCTTCGACGCGTAAGTCACGCCGAGATCGATCAGCGCGTTGGCCGTCTCCTGGACGTCGCCCCCCTGTTCGCGCAGAGCCAGAGCCTTCTGGAAGGCTTCGAGCGCCTGATCCAATTGATTTAGGCTGAAATACGCGCCGCCGACCTTCTGCCATGCGGCGGCAATGTTGGCTTTGTCGATGAGGGGTTCGACTACGCTCAGATTTTCGCGATAGGCTTCGAGCGCGAGCGCGTGATTGCCGTCGAGTGAATGGATCAACCCGATGCCCTGAAGCGCGCCCGCCACGCCTTGCGGCGTTCCGGCCTCCTTTTCGGCGGCCAGGCAGCGGCGGTAGTAGGTCAGCGCCTGAGCGTAATCGCCCTGCGAGTAGTAGATGTTAGCGATGTTGTGCATCGCGTAGCCGATGCCCTGCTTGTCTCCCGCCGATTCGAGCTTGCTCGCGGCTTCGGCGTAGAAGCCGATCGCGGCCTCGTCATTGCCCTGCTCGTACTCGGTCTTCGCAATCTTGAGCAGGTGGCCGGCGTAGGCCGTCGGCGATTCAATCCATTTCAAACTCCGCTGATAAAATTCCGAAGCGAGCGCGTAATCGCCCTGGTCATAATGGACATTGCCGATGTTTTCGAGCGTCTGCGCGACGTCGTCCTTCTCCTTCAGCTCTTCGTGAATGGCGAGCCCTCGTCGAAGGTATTCAATCGCCGGTTGCGGCTTGCCGAGGGCGGATTGCGTAAGGCCGATGTTGGTCAGAAAGTTCGCCTGCAGCGATTTCCGGCCAAGTTCTTCCTCGATCGCCAAGCCTTTCTGATAGGCGTCGAGCGCCTGCTGATAGAGCTTCTGCGTGAAATAGATGACACCGGTGTTCATCCAGGTCTGTGAGAGTTCTTTTCTCTCGCCGAGTTTCTCCGCGACCAGACGCTGGCCGAGCAGAATCGAAAGCGCGCGCGGATAATCGGGCTGCGTGAACGCCTGGTAACTCTGACTGATGAGCAGCCCCAGCAATTCGCGGTTGACCAGCTCCTGCTCTCCCGCCAGCAACGCCTCGCGTTCGGCGTCGGTCTTTGCAGCGGTCAGCGCGTTGGCCAAACTGGCGACAGCGGGCGTCTCGCTCCATAATTTCCATTCGCCGCTCTCCTTGACGAACGAGAGGTTGGAACAAAGGCTGTTGATGTTCATAGCGGAGGAACCGCGAAACATGGTCACTCTTCGTTCAATAAGCGCGCGAGCCGAAGCATGCGCGCCTTCGATCCTGATTCGTGAAATCACAGGCTCCGAGAACTGGTAATCCTCGTCTGCGAACCTCCCATGCAGCCTGAGGCGCCGGGCGTCGCCTCCCGGCGCGTCCTTGCTCCACAACGCCATGATCGCGTCGAGGTCTTTCTTCGCGTAAGCGTCGAAATAATTGACGATCTGCGCCCGCAGCGCCACTTCGTTCGGCGATGGAGCGCCGCCGGGCGCGAGTTGTTGAGCGAAGGCGGGGAGGCAAATACAAATGACGGAGACAACGGTCAACAACAATCGCGATCTGTTAGGCATAATGGTAAACCTCATCCAAATTAGTCTATCCGACCCCAATTCACGCCATGAACAGACTAAAGTCTGTTCCACTATTCGTTCTCGATTTAGACGCAAAAAGGCGAAGCGGAGTTCCCGCTTCGCCAGAGAAACCAGAGGCATTCGGAGCAAATTCACGTCAGATTCTATTGATTGTTCGGCTTTCGCGTCCCTTCGGCCTTCTTTTGCGCCTCTTCGACTTTCCTTCGCATCTCTTCTACTTCTTTCACATCCATCTCGATTCTCTTCGCTTCATTATCAATGATCGTGTACTCAGACGGAATCTGGAAGATGGAGGCGTCAGGCTCGGAGCGGCTGATGTTGGTGATGCGATAAGTTGTTTCGCCGAAGCGAGGATCGCTGCGTTTGGACATAATCATCATCTTCAACTCCTGCGAAAACCAGGCCTCATTGACCGTTTCAATCGGACGTTCATTACCTATCGAGCCTGCAGGCATGGTCGTGACAGAGCGTGTCCCCTCACATTCGACGCCTTCGACCATCTGTTTGCCGAGTTGCTCCGTATTGGTCGCGTATTTCGGGATATTTCTTACGGACGCAAGCGAGGAGGGGGCTTCATCGTTCAGCGAGAAGTTGAAGGTCAGAATGCCCTGGACTTTAACCGCCACGCCCGAAAGCTCCGTCGGTTGGAACACCCACTGGCGCGCGGCT
>WNGF01015359.1_pt1 | contig 21101 bp, 22 predicted proteins | sample 5400641 | NCBI WGS metagenome assembly WNGF01 (sample SAMN13153371, study PRJNA577476) | soil metagenome | isolation source: 80 cm soil or saprolite under grassland replicate 2 | place: USA:California | collected 2016-06-15 | reverse complement strand
TCCTCGCGCAGAGCGGCGACCCGCTCGATCACGTCGGCGTTCGCGACGGCGGACGACCTCGCCTCTTCCGCGAGCCACTCGCAGAGGAGGAGCGCGGCATGCTTCACCGTGGAGCTGCCGTCCGGGAAGAGCGTGTCGGCGAGCTCGCCCTCTGGATCGACGGCGGCGAGGCCTTCGAGGCGGCGCTCCACCACGAGGCCCACGTCGCGCTCGAGCCGCTCGTAGACGAAGGCGCGCCCACCCTCCAGCCACTCGCAAGCGCGGGGCGCCAGCTCGTCGAGGTAGACGACCGGGTCGTCGAGGAGGCGCCGGAAGACGGTGTGCCGGGCGCGGGCGCGCTCGCCTTCGTCCGTCTGGGCGGCCTCCTCCTCCATCATCGCCTCCGGCGAAGCGGCGAGGGCGGGCGGCACCGGCGCCGAGAGGAGCTGCCCGAGGAGCCGCTCGCGGACGTCGTAGAGCGCGTCGCTTTCCCGGGAGCGAGCGTAGCGCTCGACGTCGCCGTCGCGCAGCGCGAGGACGCCCCACTCGACGAGGAGCTTCAAGACGTCGACGAAGGCGGCGCGCTCGGCGTGCAGCTCGGGGTCGAACGGTGCTACGGCCGCTTCCTCGAGCGACAGCTCCCGGACACCCTCGGCGAGGCGCGCCAGCGTCGTCTGGACGCGCCCGTCGTCCAGCGCGGCCAGGGCGAGCGCAAGGAGCGTGTAGCGCCGCCGGTCGAAGGCGGGCCGGCCCGGCGGACGCGCCGGGCGCGTGGCGTCGTGACGGGCGATGCGCTTGAGGAGGCGCGCGTACCCCGCGCCCGCCTCGACCACGAGCGCCCAGCCGGCGTTCTCGGCGAACCAGCGCCCCAGAGCAGCGCGGTGGCGCACCACGAAGGCGAACGCCTCGGGCTCGCGCTCCTGGAGGAGGAGTGGCGCGGCGAGGAGCCGCCGCAGCGCGCGCTGCCGCTCGGCGAGCGCCCTCTCCTCGCTGACCCGCAGCGCCTCGCTCATCGGCCCGCCTCCCCAGCGCGATCGATCCGGATGGCGAGCGGGACGACCTCGAGGAGGTAGTCGCGGCAGCGCAGGCTCCCCGAGGGCGTGCCGAGGACGACCCAGGGCCGCTCGCCCGCGGGTGGTCGCAGGATGACCTCCAGCCGGCCGTCGGCGGTTCGCGTGCGCCGCGTGCCTTCTTCGTCCCGCGGGGAGCCGAGCGCCTCGTCGAGGAGCGCGAGGAGCTGCTCGAGCTCGCCCGCGTCGACCGTGGCGAGGTCGGAGAGCCGCACCGGCCCGCGACCTGCGAAGCGGCCAAGGGCGGCATCGACCTGGGCGCGTTCTCGCCGCCGCCGCGCCGCGAGCCAGGCGCGGCCGTCGGCGAAGTCGAGCGCGGGCGGTGGCCTTCCAGCGCGCGACACCGCGCCGTGTGTGCGGAGCCGCACCGGCACCACCACCGGCCGCGAGTCCCACCACGAGGTCGAGGCGCGGGTGAGCTCCGGGTCGTCCTCGGCGATGTGGAAGTGGCGCGCCGGGTGGAGGCCGAAGGCGCTCGCGAAGAGCGCGTGCGCCTCGGCGTCGCTCGGCGCCGCCGCGAACCAGCGCGCGAGAGCGCGGAAGTCGGCGGCCCGGTCGACCGTGCGCGCGTGCCGCTCGTCGAGCCGGGCCAGCGCGCGTCAGGCGGACGACCGAGTCGCGCGCCTTCGCCTGCAGTCGCTCGACGCGCGGCGGTTCGCCTCCAGCCGGGATGAACCAGGCGCGCACACCGTCCCAGCGCTCCCGCTCGGCCGCCATCCAGCGCGCCACCGGGTCGCCGCCGTCGAGCGCCGGTGGGAGGTCGGCCGCGGTGGCGGCGAGCGCGACGATGCCGTCCACCCCGAGGCCCTCGGCCTCCTCCACCTGGGTGGCGATCTCGGGTGCGAGTCGCTTCAAGTCCGCGACGAAGCGCCCGAGGTAGGCAAGGAGCGCCTGTTTGTGCGCGAGGAAGCGCGCTTCGTCCACCCGCTCCTGCGAGACGTGCCGGTCGAGCTCGCCCAGAAAAAGGTTGGCCTCTTCGGTGAGCGAGGCGAAGGCGGCGTGCAGGCGATGAAACGCTCGGGCGAGGCCAGCCGCGTCGCCGCCGCGCTGCGCCCGGACGAGCGCGGCGAGCGCGTCGCGGATCTCGACCAGCATCGAGGTCTGGAGAGCGCCCGACCGGCCCACCGTGGCCTCGACCTCGGCGACGGCCCGCTGCGCGGCCTCGCCCACCGGGGTGAGCCGGTACGTGAAGCGGCGCAGGTAGAAGTCGGCGACGCGTGCCACGTTGGCGGTGTCGTGCGAGCGCTGGAGATTTCCCCAGGCCACGAGCTGGTCGAGGTGGCGGTCGAGGTCGGCGTCGGCGGGGAGGTCGTGGTGGAGCCCGGAGCGCGCCAGCCGCTCACGGACGTCGGATGGCCGGAGCTCGATCTCGTACCGCTCCCGTGCCTCGGAGAAGACCTGCACGATCGCGCGGTAGTTGGGCGCGTTCTCGGCGGTGACGTACCGCAGCGCGGAGATCTGGTCGAGGAGGCGTGGCAAGGATGTCCCCAGCCTAGTGCTGCTCCGCAGAAGTGATGTACCGGTTCACCATCAGTTGCTCCGCAGCACTTCGCCGGGAAGGCCCCGTGCCTTGCAAAGGTCGTCGTCGAGCCGGAACTCGCGCTCGATGAGCCTGTGGAGCTGACCGAGGTCGCAGTCGCCCCGCATCTCGAGCGTGCGCCGGATGGCGGGATCGTCATCGGAGACGACGAGGAAGGTGTACGCGGTGCTCGAGCTCGACATGGACGAATCGTACGCGCTGGGTCCGACACCCTGTGTGCGCGACTCACTGCGCAAGGACGGCATGACGCGACGACAACCCGCCGAGTAGGATCATTCACCCATAAGGTGAAGTCACTGATTGACATCCGAGGGCTCGGCCACTATCTTCCTTCACCCACCAGGTGAAGGGGACGTGGGCGGCGGGAGGGCGAGCCTGCGCTGGCGCATCGTGTCCAGGAAGCTGGAGGCGCTCTACGCCGGCAAGTCCGGCAAGGAGCGCTTCCCGGCCGGGGTGGTCGACGCGTTCCTCTACCTCGTGGGCGTCGTCGATGCCATGGGTGACGTCCGTGACCTGTATGCAATGAAGAGCCTTCACTTCGAGAGGCTCTCGGGGAGACGCGAGGGGCAGAGCAGCCTGCGGCTCAACAAGCAGTACCGTCTCATTGTCACGGTCGAGAAGGACGAGGGCGGCGGCGTCCTCGTCATCCACGAGATCGTCGATTATCACCGCTGAAGGAGGATGCCATGCTCGAATCCGGACGGGTGAGACCGCCTCGCGTCCCCTCCCCGGGCGAGGTCCTCCGCCGGGAGCTGGACGCGCGCGGCTGGACGCAGGCCGACCTGGCGACCGTGACTGCGCGACCGGCACAGGCCATCAACGAGATCATCCAGGGCAAGAAGGAGGTCACTCCGGAGACGGCACTGGCGCTCTCCGCGGCGCTCGGCACGACCGCCGAGCTGTGGCTGAACCTCGAGTCGAAGTATCGGCTCCACAAGGCGCAGCAGGATCGGGTTCGGGGGAAGCAGGTCGAGATCATCGCACGCCGGGGGCGGCTTCAGCGGCTCGTCCCCCTGAAGGAGCTCGTCCGCCGCGGCTGGATCCGGAAGGCGTCCGCGCTCTCGGAGCTGGAGCGCGAAGTCTGCGACTTCCTCGGCCTCTCCCATGTCGACGAGGAGCCTCGCCTCGCCGCGAGCTTCCGCCACTCGCAGGTTCACCGCCCCGAGCCAGGCCCCCAGCTCGCGTGGGTGAAGCAGGTCGAGCGCCTGGCGTCTGCGCAGGATGCTCCGCCGTTCGATGCGCGCCGCCTGGAGCGGGCGATCCCCGCTCTGCTCGAGCACGCACAGCGGGCCGAGGACGCGCCGAAGGCGCTCACGCTGCTCCGCGAGCACGGGGTGCGAGTCGTGCTCCTGAAGCACGTCGAGCGTTCGTACCTCGACGGCGTCGCCTTCTGGCTGGACGGTGGAGGCCCGGTGATCGGCCTCAGCCTGAGGTACGATCGGATCGACTCCTTCTGGTTCACGCTCCTGCACGAGGTGGCGCACCTGCTCGAAGGCGGCCGCCTCGCCCACCTCGACGGCGACGGAGAAGAGGAGTCCGCGGCAAACACGCGGGCGCAGGATTGGCTCCTGCCATCAGATGGCTATCGCCGCTTCGTCGAAGAGGGCCGCTTCACGGATGCAGCGGTGCGAGCGTTCGCCGAGCGGGAGCGGCGGCACCCCGGCATCATCGCTGGGCGGCTCCACCACGATGGCCATGTCCCCTATTCGCGGCTGCGCCAGCTGCTCGTCAGGGCCTCGCCGCACCTCGACGTAAAGGTATAGCGGGCTGCCGTCCAGCCGGGCGGCGCGGCGCTCTCCTGGCATTCCACCGACATTCACAGAAACGCCGCGCGCGACGTTCACGCCTCCGCACCCGGTGCGCGGACCTGGGCCGCGAGGTGGTGGCGCTCGGAAAGAAGTACCGCGTCGGGATGGCCGAGCTGCCGGCGTGCACCGAGCCGGCCCGCGCCGACTCCTTCTCAAAGGCGTTCGCGAAGCACCTGCAAGCGATCCGCGTCCAGTCGCGCGCGCGTTTGACGCGGACGGCGCGAACCGCATCAGCCATCAGGTCCGGTGCCGGCAACATCGCGAGGCGTATCGTCGTCAGACCGGCCGGGTATGGGGTCTTCTTCGCGGAGCCCGCCATGCCCCTCGTCCGAAGTGAAAGCCCGCTCCCGACCATCGTCGATCGCCTCACCGCCGCCGTCGTTCGCGGTGCCTTCTCGGAAGAAGCGGTCGCGGCGGGCCGCGAGACCGTAGCCGCGGGGCGAGTGTCGCGTCCGTCGCTCGGGCCCACGAGGGCCGACGCCGCTGTCGCCGATGGCGGCCGTGTCGTGCGGGTGCGCCTGTCCTGGGGGGGAGAGACTCTCGGAGCGAGCTGTGGTTGCGGCGAGCAGCGCTGCGCGCACGCTGCGGCGCTGGCGCTGCTCCTCACCGGGGTGGCGCGGCCGGAGGAGGGGGACGGCCCGGAGGAGCCGGCCTCGTCGCTGCGTGAGGAGGAGCGGCGCCGGCGAGAGGCGCGCGGCAGCTCGGAGCTCTTCGAGATCGAACGGCACGGGGGCACGCGCCTCTACGGCGACCATCGCGTGTCCTCCCCGTCGTGTCAGGCGTACCGGGTCACGCTGCGCGCGCTCGACGCGCCGCACAACGGCTGCGACTGCCCCGACTTCGCGACGAACCTCCTCGGCACCTGCAAGCACGTCGAGGCAGTGCTCCGCCACCTCCGCGCCGACGCCCCCCGGCGCCTGAAGCGGGCGCTCGCGGATGGGCCGCTGTCGAGCTACCTCCACTTTTTCTTCGAGCCGGAAGTGTCCCTCGCAGTGCGCCTCGCGCCCGGAGCGCGGGCAGCCGAGCGGCGCGTGGCCGCGCGTCACTTCGGCGCCGATGGGCAGCTCTCGCGGCCGCTGCCCGACACCTGGCCGGACCTCGCGCGCGAAGCGATGGAGGCCGGCATCGAGATCCCGCCCGAGGTGACCCGCTTCGCGGAACGGGCGCTGGAGACGGAGCGGCAGGAGCGGCGTAGCCGCACGGTGGGGAAGGAGGTGCGCGCCGCAGGGTGCGACCAGCCTGGCCTCCGCGTGAAGCTCTACCCGTACCAGGTGGAAGGCGTCGCCTTCCTCGCCTCCCGCGGGAGGGCGCTCCTCGCCGACGAGATGGGGCTCGGGAAGACGGCACAGGCCATTGCCGCCCTGGCGCAGCTCACGCGGCGGGGTGAGGTGAGGCGCACGCTCATCGTTTGCCCGGCGTCGCTCAAGCACCAGTGGCTGCGCGAGATCCGTCAGTTCACCGACCTCGGCGAGGACGACGTCGTGGTCGTCTCGGGCGGGCGCGAGGAGCGACGGGCTCGCTACGCCGACGCCCCGGCCGTCCTCGTCACGAGCTACGAGCTCGCTCGCGCCGACGAGCGGGAGATCCTCGACCTCGCCCCCGATCTCGTCGTCCTCGACGAGGCGCAACGCATCAAGAACTGGCGCACGCGGACGGCATCGGTCGTGAAGCGCATCCAGAGCCGCTTCGCCTTCGTGCTCACCGGCACGCCGCTCGAGAACAGGCTCGACGATCTCTACAGCCTGATGCAGGTCGTCGATCCGCACGTGTTCGGGCCGCTCTGGCGCTTCAACGAGGAGTTCACGAAGCTCGACGCGTCCGGCCGCCCAACCGGCTACCGGAACCTGGACCTCCTCCGATCCCGGATCGCGCCCGTGGTGCTGCGGCGGCGCAAGGAGGAGGTGCTCACGGACCTTCCTGAGCGGCTCGTCTCGCGGCTCACCGTTCCGATGACGACGAAGCAGCGTGAGCACCACGACGACGCGGAGGGCACCGTGGCCCGGCTCCTCGCCATCCTCAAGAAACGGCCGCTCACCCCCTTGGAGGAGCAACGGCTCATGCGCGCCTTCCAGCGGCTGCGCATGTCCTGCGACGCGGCGGGGCTCGTGGACAAGGAGACGCGCGGCGCCCCCAAGCTCGACGAGCTGGAGCGGCTGCTCGAGGAGATCTGCCTGGACGAGGGGCGCAAGGTCGTCGTCTTCTCCGAGTGGGAACGGATGCAGGCCATGGCGGCCGAGGTGTGCAAGCGACTCGGCGTGGGCCACGTGCGGCTCCACGGCGGCGTGCCCTCCGCCTTGCGCGGCGGGCTCATCGACCGCTTCCGCGAGGACCCGCGGTGCAAGGTCTTCCTCTCCACCGACGCAGGCGGCGTGGGCCTGAACCTCCAGGTCGCGAGCCACGTCGTGAACCTCGACCTGCCCTGGAACCCGGCAGTGCTGGCCCAGCGCATCGCCCGCGTGCACCGGCTCGGGCAACGCGAGGCGGTGAACGTGGTGCTCCTCGTCTCCGAGAAGAGCTTCGAGGAGCGCATGGAGGGGACGCTGGAGGCGAAGCGCGCGCTCTTCGCCGCCGCGGTGGGGGACGACCAGGAGACGGTGGAGATGGACCGCTCTTCCATGGCGCGCCGCATCGCCACGCTCCTCGGCGGGGAGTTCGCCGCCTCCACCGGGAAGCCCGTCGCGTCCGGCGCGCCGGCTCGCGATCCCGTGGCGGAGCTGCGCGCGCGCGCCGGAGAGGCGCTCGAGCAGGTGATCCGGCTCCGGGACGGCCGGTTCGTGGGGGTCATCCGCGGGGACGTGCCGCCCTCGGACGGCGACGGCCCCGCCTTCCTGCCTGCGCGCGCGATCGAGGCCATGGGGGCGCTGGGGAGCGCCTCGCCGTTCGCCGGAGCGGTGGTCCTCTACAAAGCGCCCGACGCTGGGGGAGATGCGCTCGCGGCGGCGCGCCGCGATCTCGTCACGGTGGCCCAGCGGAAGCGGGCCGCGGGGGACGCGCTGGCGGCGGCCGGGCAGCCGGCCGAGGCGCTCGGGCTCTACCGCGAGGCGATGGCGTTCGCGTGCCGGGGGCTCGACCCGCGTGGCGATCCGGGCGCGGAGCCGGCCGCGCTCTGGGCCGCGATCCACGGCCACCTCGTGCCCGCGGGCCTACTTGCCGAGGCCGGAGCCGGCGCGCTCGCCCGGGCCGGCGAGGTGGCGCGCGCCTTCGCGTCGGTGGCGGTGGCGCCTCCGGAAGCCCTCGTCGTGGCCGTGGCGGCGGACGCGCGCGGGCTCGTCGCGAAAGTGCGGGGGGCGCTGGGGGAGTAGGCCAGGATTTCCGCTACTCGCCCCGGCGTAGGGCTGCTGCGAAGGTACTGGAAATCGTTACGGCGTCGGAGTCGGCAACCTGAACGAAGGCCTTGCGCCACCAAGCGCCGAGCTCAGAGGAACCCGAGTGCTTGCCGCGCGCCACTGGCGCATCAACAAGGCTGAAGCACGGGCCACCACAAGTGCAAGGGGACCGACATTCGCAAGGTGAGGGACCGGTTCGTCGACAAGTTCCTTCTCGCGGACGGGAGGACGCTCGAGTTCGTGTTCGAGGATTTTCCCCAGAAGGTCTGCTCGTCGTGCGACGAGCGGTACTACGAGGCCAAGGACCTCATCGCGGCGGAGGACGCCGTCACCCGCGATCTCATGGCGCGGGGCATTCGCGACAGCGCGGTGTTCAAGTACCTCCGCAAGGCCGTGGGCCTCAAGGCTACCGAACTGGCGGACCTTCTGGGCGTGACGGCCGAGACGGTCTCACGGTGGGAGAACGGCCACAACGAGGCTGACCGGGCCGTGTGGGCGGCGCTCGATCTTCTGGTGGACGATCACTACGCAGGCCGCACCACCACGCTTGACCGGCTCCGCGGGCTTGCCGAGGCGCGCATCCCAAAGCGCCCCGTCCCGCTCACGCTCGCGCGGGCGCGCGGATGACGGTGAACCCGAGCTGCTCGAGCGGGTCCGGCGCACTGGCCATGTCCGCCGCCACGGCGAGTTCTACTGGCCCTCGTCGCTCGACCCGGCGGAGTTCCGGCACTACCGTGGCGCCCCGGCCGACGAGGCGCTGCTGCGAGACTTACCGATGATCGCACCCGAGGAGATCGCCAACGCGGCCGCGGCGGTGCTCCGCGACGCGGGCTCCATGGACCAGGCGGCGCTCGGGAGAGAGGTCGCGCGCCTCTTCGGGATCCAGCGGGTCGGGGCCAAGGTCCGCGAGAGCATCGACCGTGGTGTCGAGGTGCTGGTGGCGTCGGGCCGCTGCGAGGTGCGGGGGGAGAGGGTGCACCTGGTGTAGCGATGGCTGCCGTGGCGGCGCCGCTCTGCGATCCCGGAACGCTGATACGCCTTTGCGGGACCACGCGACCACGCCCGCGTCGAACGCGGCACCCTGGGTTCTACTCTCAGGAGCTAACTGTGTCGTACTTCTGGTGCGGGGACCGCGAGGTGGACGGCAGCTGGGTGATCATCGACGCCTCGCGCATCCGAGACCGCCAGTCCGAGAGCTTCTCTGCGACGAAGGCAGCTCTCTTGCTCGCGTCGCGGGCGCGTGACGGCGTCGGCGAGCTGCGAGGCTTCATCGCTGCGAACTGGCCCGCCTTCCAGGATGCCTTCAAGGACGAGGCGCTGCGGGACCATGCCGCTCTGGTCGAGGCGCTCGCGCACTGCCATAGCGAAGGACTCGTCGCCAAGCGACTCCCCAAGCACGCCATCCTCGCCGCCGAGCACCGCGCGACGGTCAGGCAGATCATTGACGTGCAGGGAGAGTCGGATGCAGGCAGGATCATGCAGGATCTGCTCGCGTACCTGCTCGCGTTCGCCGGCTATCGGGAGGTCACGAACAACGCCGTGGGCGTCCCCGACTTCGTGCTCTCCGAGCCAATCGGCAGCGCCGACGTCACCGGCAGCGCCAGCCGCGAAGGGACAATCGTCGTCGAGCTGACGCACGATGAGGCTGAGCGGCTCCTCGACCTATGCAGGTCCGCCGGCGACGACGAGCTCGCCCGCGCGGTCAGTCGCTTCGCGCGCGTTTGACGCGGACGGCGCGAAAGAGGTTGACCCCGCAGGTTGGGGCGCGCGATTCCACGTGCTCGTGCTGGCGCCGGGCCGGCGAACTGCAGGGCGGCGCGTCGTCGAGACCGCGCCGCCCTCCCCCGCACCTCGTATCGCCTCGTAGCAGAGATCCTCGCGCACCGCTCGTTGCGGGTGGCTCCGAGCATGCGCCTGGCGAACGGCACCCTCAGACGAGGGTCATACCCACAGTGTCACTCACAGCGCCGCGTCAGGCGGGAGGCGCCGATGGAGGCGCGGTCCTGGCGGAGCGCAGCTGGCCTCTCGCACCGCGCGCTAGCGAAGCGCACGGTGGAGGGCCGACGCCGCTGCGCAGGAGATGAGCAGTTTGGTCAACGGGCCTTCCGCGAGATTGATCAGCGGGCGAACCTGCGCGGCCACCGACCCGGCGCTCCGGCTGAGATCGAGCCGGGGCCGGACGTCACGACCCGGCAAGCAGTTTGCAGCGCAGCGGGTGAAGGAGGACACGAGCCATGAAGCCCATTGCGCCTAGCTGGATCATCGAGGATCTGGGCCGGCTGCGCAGAGAGCGGGCCGAACGGGAGCGGGCGCGCGCGGAGCTTCCTCTGCCGCCGCCGCCCTCCAAGGACCGGCGCGAAGAGCAGCCCGTCGGCGGCACCGTGATCGTCATCGAACCGTGGAGCCGTGAACCCGACGGCGGGAGGCCATCGCCGTGAACCGGCTGAAGCCGGTCACCGCCCGCGCATGCCCCGTGGACAGCTCGGTGTGCAGCAGGCGAGCACCCAATCGGCGCCGCGTCGGAGAAGGTCGAACAACCTGTTCAGTCTAAGAACAGCAGGGCCGCCACCATTTCTCTTGCGTGGCTCGGAAAGGCCGGCGCGTCGCGTTCCGGCTCGTTCGACGCGACGACGCTCCCCGGCTTCGTGGACGCGACGCCCCTCGCGCTGCTGCGCGAGGACCTGGCAGGCAAGGCGCTCATCTACTCGACGACGAACGGCACGGTGGCGCTGAGCAAGGTGAAGGATGTAGCCTGCCGGCCGTTTGCTCGATCTCCTCCTGTCGCGGCACCGAGAGCCGGCCCTCATCGTCTTGGCCCAAAGCAGTTCGAGACGCCTCCCGGTCCATGGCGCCGCGTCATGCGTCGACCGGTGCTCATTGGCGAGATTGCTTCCGCGGTTGAGGAGCTATCACGCACTTGATTCGGGACAGGAGCGGGTGAGCGCCTGGGCGTCGCACGGTTGTATCCTGGCTCGTAGCAAGTGCGCAGCCATGTCGCCCTGGTACGCGCGACGGTGCAAATCGACCCGCTACCGCGCCACCGCGGGCCATCATGCCCCAAATCGGAACCACCCACTTATCAGCGGTCGAGCGACATCCGTTCCGCCATCGATAACGTAGAGGGTGTGTCGGAGGTGCGTCATGGCAACTGAAATGATGGAAGTGGGCTTGCCGCGCATTCGCTGGGAGTCGGTCATCCCCGGCGCCTTCTGCGCGCTGGCCATTCAGATCGTGCTTGGCCTATTCGGAGCAGCCTTCGCTTTCGGGGGTGATAGCGCAGCGGGCAAGGCTGTATCCGGTATCTGGGAGGTGCTGACGCCGTTTGTTGCCATCTTCGTCGGCTCGGCGATGGCAGTGTCCCTGGGCGGTCGCAGGAACGCCTACCTGAATGGCTTCATGGTGTGGTGCATCTCCCTGGCGGCGGTGGCGTTCTATCTCGCACGCGACCTCGCGACGGTCACTGGACGCGCCGAAGCCATTGGGCTCACGGGGGGTGCTGCCCCCGCGCTCGCGGGGTTCTCCGCTCTGCTCGGCTTGACTGGCGCTTTCGTCGGCTCGGCCATCGGCAAGCGTTTGGCTCGCTACGAGCTCGCGCGCAAGCGTGAGGAGCGCGAAGAGGAGGAGATGGAGCGCCCCGAGGCGCCTGTCCAGCACTGACCGGTCGCAGGAGGGCCAGGAGCCGAGCGCAGATTCCCGGGCGCCGTTCCCTCGGTGGCCGTCTCCTTCTACCGTATGGTGAGAGCAGCAGTACGCATTTGAATTCTAGTGCGGTCGTACCACCTCACGCCGGTCTGGGCACCTGTCTCGTCCAGGTCCCGCGGGCCACCAAGTGCCCTCGCCGGCGTGCGCTGGACCGGCCCGTGCGCACGCCAGTAGGGCTGGAAGGCCCCCAAGGTCTAGGAGCGGTTGATCTCCATATGCCCCGGGACGTGACCCGATCAGTCACCCTCAAACTTGAACGATACCTTGAGCTTCGCCCGGTAGGCGACGATCTTGCCGTTTTCCAAGTGCATGTCGAGCGACACCACCTCCGCGACACGCAGTTCGCGCAGGGACTTCGCCGCCTGCTCCACTGCGTTGCCAGCGGCCTTCTCCCACGAATCCGGGCTCGACCCGACGAGCTCGATCACCTTGTAGACGCTGTTCGGCATACTTCCTCCCTACCACTCTGTGTAGCCTCTATATTAGGCCCGCCACGGCTCGTCGGGCCGTAACCGCACGAACGCGGTCGTGGCCGTGAGCGGCTTCGGCTACAAGTGCCGGCAGGTTCGGGTTCGTTGTCCGGTTTAGCGCAGCGTCTAAACCTTGGTGCGACGGTGCCTCGGACCGTCGGTCGTGAGCGGACTCGGTACGACGTCAGCGCGGCGAGCGGGCTCACCCCACGCCTTCGCCGCCCGCTCCGCGAAGAAGCGCCGCGACTTCGGGCCAAGCTCGTCCGGCTCGGCCTTCACGACGCTCGGGCGCGACAGCACCGCGTCGGCCCATGCCGACACGGCCGGGAACGAGCCGAGGAGGCGCGCCTCGGGAACGCCCCAGCCCTCGACGATGCGCCAGCGCCGGAGGAACGGCGCGTACGACGCGTCCGCGAGCGAGAACGTGTTCCCGAGAAAGAACGGGCCGCCGCCGCGACCGAGCTGGCGCTCGAGCTTCGCGAGGCCGTCGCGCAGCGCGGCGAGCGGCTTCGCGAGCGCGTCGCCCGTCGCCCCTCCCGCGACCGCCATCATCCCCGCCCCGCTGCCGGGCATCACGACGTCGTTCGCGAACACGATCCAGCCTCGCGCCTGGGCGCGCGCGATGGGGTCCTCGGGGAAGAGCGCGGGCTCGGGATACAGCTCCTCCAGGAGCTCGTTGATGATCATCGACTCGAAGACCGGACGATCGTCCAGGATGAGCACCGGGACGCGCCCCATCGGCGACACCTCGAGAAACCAAGCGGGCTTGTGGGCGAGGTCGATGAACTCCACCTCGTGCGCCACGCCCTTCTCGAGGAGCACGATGCGGCTCCGCTCCACGTACGGGCAGATGTCGAACGACACGAGCTTCAGGCGGTGCGCCATTTGGCTCTCATAGCGCATGGCATCCTCCGGCGCCGGAAGAGCTGGTCTCGCAGCTCGAGCCGTCGCTGCACCTCGGGCGGGCGGCGAGCACCACCCCGCCCCCGGCACTGTGCCGCTCACTCTCGGTGCGCACATCCTCGCGCTCGTCCTATACGTGCAGAGGCGCGTGCAGCGCGTCGAGGTGGCGAGCACCGGTCGGGGCTGAGGAGACCGGAGGGCGATCCATAGCGCGGTGCAGCGTTCGGGTGCCGGTCCTTCTTGTCTTGTCTCGTCACGCGAGGCCGTTGATGGCGCTTCAGCTCCGCTCCTCGAGGCCCATCGCCATCCTCGCCCTCGGCTTGTTTTCGGTTGCTTCCGGGGAGGCAGCTGATCCGCGGCCGGACGCGTCGACCATTCCCCCACCGATCCCGTGGCAAGAGCCCGCACCACTGACGCGGCTATTCCTCCAGCTCCCGTTCGAGGCGCCAGAAGTCGTGCTCCCTCGGAAGCTGGAAGTTGGGCTGCGCCTGCTCTACTCGAATACCCTCCTCTCCGCGTTGAACGAGGGCCTCGTTCTCGACGTGCACGTGGAGACGGCGCAGCCCACAGTCCTGCTGCGTTACGGCCTCTCGCCCGGGGTCGAGGCACATCTCGCGGTCCCTTTCGTGGTGGACTACGGCGGGTTTCTCGATCGTCCCATCGAGATCGTCGAGGGGTGGTTCCACTTCACGAATCCTCAGCGGCACGGCCGTCCCCGCAACGTCGCCCGCTTCCAGCTGAGCCGGCTAGACGGAGGCGGCATATTGCGCGAGGGTCCAGGGGCTGGTCTGGGCGACGTATGGGCTGGGCTCAAGGTGAGCGTCGCGGATCGCGTCGGCGGTCGTGGCAACCTGGCTTTGCGTGGCGCGCTGAAGTTCCCCACAGGGCGACTTCCCTACGGCAGCGAGGAACTCGACCTCGGCGGCAGTCTCCTCGCCAGCTGGGCCTGGACCTCTACCGCCCTACGTATCCAGGTTGACATCGTCGTACCTACGGCGAATCTGCCGGCGGCGCATGTCGAGACCCATCCGTTCGGGGCCGTCGACCTGGGCCTCACGCAGCGACTCGGCGATCGGGTGTCGCTCCAGTTCCAGACGAGCGCGCACGCCTCGCCGCTCGTGCGAACCGGGCTCGATCAGCTCGATGCCGCGACCTTCTACGTCCTGGTCGGGGCCACCATGGCCCTCTCGCGTAGCGCCGACCTGGAGACGGGGGTCGTCGAGAATGTCTTCAGTCCCTATCGCGGCGCGGACATCACGTTCCTCTTCGGCGCGCGGGCACGGCTTTAGCGCACGGGTTCTATGCAACGAACACTCGCCACCTTCCTCCTCGTCGCACTCGCCACACCTGCTCGTCCCGACGAGGGCGCCACGCCGCTGAAGGTCGACTGGGCCGTGGACGGCGCCGCTACCGGAGGCGCTCTCGTCCTGTGGGGGGCCTCGGAGCTGGCCAAGGGCACGCTCGCGCCGCCCACGTGCCGCTGGTGCGGCACGCCGGCGTTCGACGCCGATGTCCGCAGGGCGCTGCTGTGGTCCAACCACAAGACCGCGGCCGTCTTCTCCGACGTCCTCATGTTCTCGGTGCCAGCCGGCGTCGCCGTCTACGATGTTCTCGAGGCGCGGGTCGCGGGGGACGTGAAGGCCGCCTGCGCTGACGTCCTCGTCATCACCGAGGCAGTCGCCCTCTCGGGCGTGCTCACGCAGGCAGCAAAGTATGCGACGGCTCGGCAACGCCCCTACGCCTACTACGGCACCGGCGACAACGGGCGCGACGACCACGCCTCCTTCTGGAGTGGCCACACTTCCGCAGCATTCTCGGCGGCCGCGGCGGGTGGGATGGTGGCGCAGCTCCGTGGCTACTCTGGCTGGCCCTGGGTGTACGGCGTCGGCTTCACGGCTGCAGCAGCCACCGGCTATTTCCGCATAGCGACCGACAAGCACTGGTTCACCGATGCCCTCGCGGCTGCGGCATCCGGCACAGCGATGGGCCTTGCCGTTCCATGGCTGCATGGGAGCGCCGGGGCACCGCACAACATGCATGTCGTGCTCGTGCCTGGGGGCGTCGCGATCTCGGCTGCGTTCAAGAGCTGATTGGCTGGCATGCCGCAGTAGACCGGGTGCTCAATTCACTGGGCCGTACCCGATCCCGGCGAGTGCGTGCAGCGACACGTTCGGAACGCTCGCACTGCCGCCTTCCACGGGGACCACCCCAGAGTGTCCGACCGCGAAATGTGCTCTCCGGGTGTTTCACGACCGGCCCCGCGCCAGCGCGCGCCCAGAGCGCTCGATGGCGTGCTTCCCGCCGGCGGCGACGGCCTTCTCGACATCAGTTGAACGTCATCGAGAAGCTGAGTCCACCCGCGTAAGTCCTCCAGGTCGGACCGACAGCGTCGCTCTCCTTGTTGAAGCTGAACGCGAACCACCCGGCGAGCCCGAGTCCCCAGTGACCGCTGATCCACCACTCCTTGCCGAGAGCGAACCGGGTCCCGAAGCCGGCAGCGGTCTGGAAGGTGCTGAACGCGTCGCTGAAGCTCACCCAGGTCAGGGAGGGGGTGACGGTCACGTACACGTTGTTCGGCATGAAGTAGTAGTCGAAGCTCGGCCCGAGCCCGAACAGCGAGACCGAGAAGTCGCCACCCGTCGGGATCGCGACGCCGCGCGCCGTGAGCGTCGGCGCGACGACCGACGTGCCCCAGACATGAGCCGCCAGGAGGAAGTTCTCCGCGACGGCGCCACCGATGGCGAGTCCCAGCTCGCCCGCGAGGCCATGGGCTGAATCGAAGTTGAAGGCGGTCGTCGACGCCGACGTCGAAGAGTCCGTGTACCCGAGTCCGGCGTCGAATCGGAGGAAGAACCCGACGTGCCGGAAGGCGGTGGGATCGGGGTACCTCCTCACGGGGTAGTACCGCGGAGCTCTGGGAGGCGGGGGCGGAGGCCAGCCGTATCCGGGCGGTGGCGGAGGTGGCGGAGGAGGTGTGTCGAACCCGGGCGGTGGTGGCGGGGTGGGCGGAGGCGCACCAGCGAGCGCCAGGGCGCTCTCCTCGATGTAGCCGATCTTGTTGCCCGGGAGACGGACCTTCCTGAAGCCGTTGATCGAGTCCTCCGAGACGGACACCCGCGTGTTCTCGGCGAAGGTGTAGACGACAGGCGAGGACGGGTCGGGAGCAGCGTGGACCTGCGCCTCGAACACCCTGATCGTCGCCGGCGCGGCCAGGACCGTGACGGGCGAGAGCAGGAGCACGAACGCCAGCAGCGAGGTCGCTTTGCGCTTCGCCATAGGGTTCCCCTATCGAGCCCGAGCCGCCGGTTCTCCAGCGAGCCGAAACATAACGCGCCGAAAGACGTCTCGGGCGGCGTGACGATGTCCGCCGCCCGAGGACGTACCCCAACCAAGAGGAGCAGGACCTCTGACAGCGCCCCCTCGCTTGGTCCGAGCCCGTCGCGAGGCGCTCGATGCCGTCGCCGAGCCGGGCGCGTGAGGAGCGAGCAGCGGAGATGTAGCCGGAAGCTACGCTGAGCAGCGCAGCGACGAGCCCGCCCGGCGCAGGCAGGCAGCGTGCGCCGCAGCCGGGATCGGGCCAAGTGAGTGGCGCTATGACTCCCGCATCCCCGTGTCGAACGCCACGAGCAGGATCGGCCGAAGCCACTCGTCCGCGCGCCGATCGCCCCGGCTCACGGCCGATTGCGCTCGACGACGAGCTGGACGGTGTCGTCGGCGATGGGCTCGACACCGTGCACTGCGAACTCGGAATCATCCAAGGTGAGGAACCTGTACACGCGCTCCGGCCCCTGCTCGACGAACGCCCCCGGGCTCACCAGCTTCGCGGCGATCACCGTTTGCCCGACACCGGCAATGGCCTGGTCGTAATCGCGTTGCGAGATCTCGACCTGGAAGTCGGTGCCCTCGCGCCCCGTCATCCCGACCGTCTTTATCGTCCCTCGCATGACGTGGCCGCAGCCTCCTCCGACCCAGACGGGCGACGTTCATCGAGCCGGTCCGCCGCCGCCCCCGGTGCATCGAACGTGTAAGACAGCTCAACGCGGCGGTGCTCGCTGGTGTTGCCCTCCGCCCTCTCGCGCGTCGCATCACCCGCCCGAGGGCCGGCGTACTCCGTTTCTGAGCCAACGCTATGAACGGTCGCGGCGCGAGCCACCCGCGCCGCGCGACAGCAGGCACCTTGCGGAAAGGCGCTCGAGATCGTTGGCGCCGGGAAGGCGGGCGTCGCTGGACCGGCCCGGAAGGCGCCCGGCGGCTGGGGAGACCAAGGTCGAGCTGGGCCACCCGAGTCGATCGTGCGTCCGGAACGCGCGCGTCAGTTACACGTTCGCGCTCGGTAAGTACCCCCTTCACCTCGCCTGCGCGGCTTGGGTTTGCGAGCGAACCTTCATGACGAGCGGGATCGTGCTCAGGGTTCCCAGCGCCAGAAGCGCCCAACCCGCGCCCTGGCGCGCACCTTCTGCGAGCTTCTTGGAGAGCAGGAGCCCGATACCGGCACCGAGCGCGACGCGGGTGCCGGCCATCAACACGATGTCCGGCACCGTCAAGATCCTCTCCTTCATGGTTTGCTCCTGTTCACTCCGAGTTCCCCAGCTCGTCTTCGCCCACGACGAGGCTCCCATCCAAGATATGCCTTCCGTGCGTAAGCTCTTCGCACGGTGCGCGCGATGAACCCCGTGCTCCTGTCCGGCTCGGCACACCTCCCCTTGGCCAGTGCCATCGCGCAGGAGGTGGGGCTCACGGTGGGACGGTCCCTCATCGAGCGCTTCCAGGATCGGGAGCTTCACGTGGAGGTGCTCGACGAGGTGCAAGGGCGGGGCTGGTACGTCATCCAGTCGCTCAGCAGCGGACCGCCCCAGCCGGCAATGGGCGGCGGATGGGCGCTGCCAGTCCCCTGGCGAGCCGGCGACGAGTAGATTCGCGAGAGCGCCTACGACCGCGAGGCAATGCGTGTGCGCCGCAGGCTCGGGTTGGACGCTCGGCACGTGGGCTGAGCTCGCAGNNNNCGACGACTACGCCGGGTTCGTTCACCTCGCGCAAGGCGTGACGGACCTCCGCTCCGAGGCGGAGCTGTTCGTCCCGCGGCTCGCCGGTCGCAAGGTCTGGATGCTCAACTCGACCTCGGTGGGCGGCGGTGTCGCCGAGATGATGCCGCGGCTCGTCTCGATCCTTCGCGAGCTGGGGGTCCCCACGGAGTGGGCGGTGATGCGCACCGCACGACCCGAGTTCTTCCTGCTGACGAAGCGCCTGCACGACCTCATTCACGGCGAGGGCGACGCTCGCCTTGGTCCGCCGGAACGGGAGCTGTACGAGGCCGTGAGTCGCGAATGCGCCAGCTCGCTTCATCCGCTGCTCGCGCCCCATGACATCCTCGTCGTTCATGACCCGCAGCCGCTCGGCGCGGGCGCGATGTTGAAGCGAGCGCTCGGGGTGCTTGCCGTCTGGAGGTGCCACATCGGTCTCGAGGAAGACTCACCCGTCGCCCGCGCGGCGTGGTCCTTTCTCCAGCCGTACGCCGCGGCGTACGACCATGCCGTCTTCTCGGCCCCGGAGTACATCCGCGATTTCCTGGCTGGACGCGCTTCGGTCATGGCGCCCACCGTCGACCCGCTCGGACACAAGAATCGCGAGCTTCCTCCTCACAAGCTCGTGGGCGTGCTCTGCAACTCGGGTCTCATGAGCTCCGAGCATCCGGTGCTCACTCCACCGTTCGAACGACCGGCGCTTCGGCTGCAGCCGGATGGAACCTTCACGCCCGCGGATCGACGGGATGACATCGGGCTGCTGTTCCGGCCGGTGGTGACCCAGGTCTCGCGCTGGGATCGCTTGAAGGGGTTCCGGCCGCTGCTCGAAGGATTCCGGGCGCTGAAGCGTCGCGTGAACGACGAGAGCCGTCCGGCCCGCCACCGCCGCCGTCTGGAGATCGTCCGCCTCGTGCTCGCCGGACCCGATCCCGCGTCGATACAGGACGATCCTGGCGCGCGCGACACGGTTGCCGAGCTGAGTACCGCTTTCCGTGCGCTCGAGCCGCAGGAGCGAGCGGACGTGGCGATCCTGGCCCTGCCTCTCGACTCGGTGAAGGAGAACGCGCTCATGGTGAACGCGCTCCAACGCTGCTCCACCATCGTCGTGCAGAACTCGCTGCGCGAGGGGTTCGGACTGACTGCGACGGAAGCGATGTGGAAGGCGGTCCCCGTCCTCGGCACGCACGCGTGGGGGTTGCGGCAGCAGATCCGCGACGGCCTCGACGGACGTCTGGTCGCCGATCCCAACGATCCCGAAGAGCTCGCTCAGACGCTCGACGAGATGCTCGCCGACCCGGTGCAGCGCTTCGCGTGGGGCCACCACGGCCAGCGGCGCGTGCTCGACTCGTACCTCGTCTTCGGGCAGATCCGGGAGTGGCTGCGCGTCCTCGCATCCGCCGTGGGCACGAGCCAGTAGCTGCTATGGCGAAGCCGTCGAGCGACATCGAGATCCTGAAGCGCAGCTTCGACATGCCACCACCTCTCATTGACGCTCGGCGACGCTCGGCCGCGACTACGTCCCTGCCGAAGCCGGCCAACCGGCGGGGAACCGATGGCGCCAGCCACCGCGAATGGCACGAGGGCCGCGAGGATCGCCGCCGATCCGAAAGCCGTCCCAACCGCCGCCCGGACCATGCTGATGGTGGGCGCGAGTCGCAGCCACGGATCGATCTCCTGGAGCGTGCGATCGTCGAGTCCGGTAAACCCCTACATCTCGGCGCGGCGTCGCCGCGCCACCAGAGAGCCGCAGCGCATCAGGCCCATCGCCAATCCTCCTGTCGCCAATCCTCCTGTCACGGCCGTTGCAGCGGCCGCGAGCCCGGGCGGCGCGCGCCATTTGACGAGCAGCTCGGTTCTAGATTCTCCGCAGCCGGAACATCCTGACTCCGATCGCCGAGCCCGCCAGCCCCACGACGAGGAGCGGCAGGACGTGTCCGACGACGACGTGCTGGTGCACGGACAGCGGGCACCAGAGCTCGACCATCACCGCCGCCCAAGCGCCCGCCACCGCACCGAGGGCCGCTCCGGCCGTCCCGGGGTACCGGGGCTCCATGCGGCGGCTGGCATATGCAAGCGCCACGAACGGCCACGGCGCCGTCAACACCGTCAGTCCAAAACAACGCCAGCCGGTCCGCGTGAACGGATCTTCGTAGGTCCCATGCCACAGCGCCAGCCACGCTCCCACCAGGAGCGGGACGCCGATCGCGACGCCGAGAAGCATGGCGCGGGGCGGCGAGAGCATCGAGCGCCGGAACGGAAGCACGAGCCACGTGGCACAGATCGCCACGGCGACGGTGCCGGCGAGGATCCAGGCTCCGCTCGACGCAGGCCGTCCGGCAGCGTGAGCGAGCCCCCCGACCTCGCCGAAGAGCCCTGGGGCCCACTGCAACACGGCGGACATCGCCGCGGCAGCGAGTATAGCCAGCCCGAGGGTGAACGGGAGCCGATCCGTCCGCCGCGGCGTCGGTCGCTGCCGGACCGCCTCGAGCACGCGAAGCTTCAGGGAGTCGGGGGGCATCATGTCGGAATTCCTCTGTGCGTGACGCTGCCTGCGCGTGCCACGTCGGGTCCTGCGTGAGTCGGCGGCTTCGGGGGACCTCCTTGCCGCCGGGCCACCGCCTCGCGCAGCGCCACCGTGGCGCGATGCGTCCGAATCTTCACCATTCCCCTCGTGACGCCGAGCACCTCGGCCGCCTCGGCGACGGAGAGGTCCTCGAACTTGACGAGCTCGAAGGCCTCGCGCCAGGTCGAGGGCAGGTACGCGAGGTCGCGCCACGCCTCCGCCTCAAGGCGGCGCCAGTGGAGCGCATCGTCCGGCCAGAGCGCCGTCGCCGGTTCCTCCGGATCGCGGACGTGCTCGCCCCTCAGCTCCTCGCGCACACCGCGGCGACCTAGATCGATCAGGAGCCGCCGCGCGATCGCATAGGCCCAGGGGATCACCGCACTGCCTGCGACGAAGCGATCACGGGCGACGTGCATCTGCAGCAGCGTCTGCTGTACGGTGTCCTCCGCCGCGCTCCGGCTGCGCGTCCATCGGAACGCGAACCCGTGCAGCCGCGGTGCCAGCTCGTCGTACAGTTCGACGAAGGCGCTGTCCTCGCCGCAGGCATACCGTTCCATCGCGCGGTCCGCGCGTGCCGCACCGACGGCGACGACGTCGCTCGCGCTGTCCGCCATGACCGGAATCTGCCCCATCACTGCCTGCATGCAGACCTCGCTACATGCAATACGCACGCGGGTTCCTCCGGTTACCGAAGCGGCGCTCCGCCGGAGAGGGCTCCA
>WNGF01007902.1_pt1 | contig 21119 bp, 17 predicted proteins | sample 5400641 | NCBI WGS metagenome assembly WNGF01 (sample SAMN13153371, study PRJNA577476) | soil metagenome | isolation source: 80 cm soil or saprolite under grassland replicate 2 | place: USA:California | collected 2016-06-15 | reverse complement strand
CAGTTGCCGTGGGCCGGATGCAGGGCCGCGTTGATGGCGGCCAGTCCAGGACTGTCGATCGGGCCGGGTGGCAACCCCTTGTGCAGATAGGTGTTGTACGGGGAAGCGGTCTTGATCTGCTGGTTGGTGGCGAGGATCCCATAGGTGTGCAGCGCGTACATGACCGTGCTGTCGAGTTGCAGCGGCATGCTCACGTACAGCCGGTTGTAGATGACACGTGCGATCTTGGGAAAGTCGGCGACCTTCCCGCCCTCGGCCTGCACCAGGCTGGCCACAATAACTGCCTCGACAGGGGTCAGGTTCACCCGGCGGGCGGTGGCGGTCAAGTTGATTCGCGCGGCCTCGGTGTTGAACTGCTGCACCATGGCGCGCAGCACGTCAGCCGCGGTCATCTTGGGCTGGACTGAGTAAGTGGCGGGGAACAAGTACCCCTCGGGCCGGCTATTCGCATAGGACGGGAGCCCTAGCGCGGCTGGGCTTGCGAGCACACGCCGGTAGTCCTTCGCCGATATGCCGGACTTTGCGCTGAGCGCGCCTACGATCTGGTCGACTCGCAGCCCTTCGGGGATCGTGATTCGCAGCTGGATCCTCGCGCCCGGGCTGAGCAGCAGGTCGAAGGCGAGCGCCGCCTTCATATGCCGGTGCAGCCGGTACGAGCCTGGCTCAAGCGCAGTTTGCTGCGAGGTTTGCTCCGCAGCCTTGACAAAGGCCCGCGCGCTTGCGACAACGCGGAGCTTGAACAGCGTCTGCGCCACGTCGGTCGCGGTTTCATCCTGTTTGATCGCAACGATCACAGTCCCGTAGCCGGGTCCGGAGTAGTCGGGTGGCACCACGTACGCGCGGAGGAAGTGGTATCCGACAATCGCGCCGCTGGCGAGAAAGACCGCGATAACCAGCAGCGCGATCAGCGGCGCACTGCGCCTCCTGACGCGGCGCCTGAACCGGCCATTCCCGCCTGGCTTGGTGGCGCGCTGCTCCAACGGGAGGAGCGGGCCGTTATCACCTTCGGTCCAGCCAGGTAGATCATCATCGCTGTCCTCAGCCGCCTGGCTGGCCTGGTCCAGTGGGTCGGGCTCGGGGTAGCCAAACCAGTCAGGCTCCGAAGAAAGGGCGGGCATTGGCCCAGAACCGGCCAGGTGATCGGGCCAGGGCGGCACGGGCAGGGGCCCGGAAATCTCCGGCGGGCCCAGCTGTTCAGGCCGTTGGCTGAGGCGGTCGGTGTGCTGCCGCCATGGGTCTCCGCCGCCCAGCGGCAGCCGGTAAGGATCGGCAGGCGCAGACCGCCTGGCGGCCGCGGCTACGCGAGGCAACGGCCCGGACACGGCCGGGGGTGGCATCCAGGGTCGGTCCGGGGTGTGCGGCGTGCGTGGGGGCAAGCGTCGGCTCTGGTATGGATCGGCCCCAGGTCCGGCCGGCTGGTCCGGCGGGGCTTGGTCACGGTATCGGTGCGCCGGATGGCCGGGCTCGTCGAACCCCTGCCAGCGGTCAGTGGGGGCACCATGGTAGCTCGGCCCAGGACTCCATGGCAGCGGGTCGGTGGGCAGGTCGCGCTCCTGCGGAGGGTGCAGGTGATCAAGTGGGCCGGAGTGCGGGCCCAGGTAAGGCCGTGATGGGGCGCCTGCTTGCGGATCAGGCCACATACCGGGCCCGATACCGGGCCTTCGGGCGAGCGGCCCGGGCGGATACTCCTCGCGCGGCATCGCCGGGTGTGGCCTGGGTGGCGACCCGGCCCGATATGGCTGAGGCCCGGCCGCAAGCGGCCCGGACGGGTGCCCGGACGGTGACCCGCCCGGATAGGGCTGGGGCCCGGCCGCAAGCGGCCCGGACGGCGGGTGCCCCGACGGTGGCCCGCCAGGAAAGCGCGCGGACGGCGGCACAGCGGGCAGCGGCCCCGACCGCGGCCCGGCCGGAACGTGGGCAGACGGCGGCCCGGCCGGGAACGAATCAGACGGCGACCCCGGGGGAACCTGCGCGGACCGCGGCCCGGCGGGAAAGGGCCTGGCAGGCGAACCGCCAAGATCGTCCCCAGGCCATCCGCCCGCGTACGGCCCCGGCTGCGGGCTGGGCTGAGCGCTGCGCTGGCGGTCTCGCCTGGCAGCATGGTGGACGGTTGTTTCCTCAGCCGGCGGCGACCCGGGCTGGTGCGAATCGCCCGGCGAGGCGCGATGGCGTCCACGGCGGCCCCGGCGCGCTCGATCGCGGCCGTCGCTCACGGTGCTACCTCGCAGGGTGCGTCGGCGCGTGTGGACACAAGTACCCCCGCCGGCGACCCTGCGCTGCGCTCATTGTCCAGGGCCGCCTGCAGCAGCACCGCCGCCGCCGCCTTGTCGACCACCTGGCGCCTGGACCGCTCGCCTCTGCCGCCAGCGCGCAGCGCGCCGTGCGCGATGACCGTGGTAAACCGTTCGTCGAACAGTCGGACGGGAACAGGAGCAAGCCGCACCGCCAGCCTGGCGGCAAACTCCCGCGCGGCTGCCGCGGCACGACCCGCGCGACCGGACAGCGAGGTGGGCAAGCCCACGATCACCTCGGCGACGGCGTGCTCCGCGACAAGGCGCGCGATGGCCTCGAAATCTCCGCGATCGCGGGCAATGGTGGCGAGCGGGGTTGCGAGCTGACCGTTCGGGTCGCTGCGTGCGACGCCGACTCGCACCGAGCCGACATCGATACCCAGCCGCACCCCAGCTCGCACCGGTGCTCTCACCGGACGGTCTGCCGCAGAGCCTTCCGACACGCTTTCACGTTACGCCGCCGGACCTGGCGGTGTCGCGTACAGCGCTCCGAACGACACCAAATGCCGCATTGATGGCGTCCGCCTCATCCGACCCAAGCGGAACACCGCCGCCTTGCGCCACGTCGTCCTTGCCGCCGCCGCCGCCGCCAAGCGCCCGGGCCGCGAGGCCGACCAGGGCTCCGGCCTTGAGCCCCAGCGAACGTCCCGCCTCGTTCACCGAGATGACGACGGCCGGCCGGTCTTTCTGCACCCCCGCGATCGCAACCACCGCCGGCCGGTCCACTATCCTGCCGCGGATGTTCAGAGCCAGCTCACGAATGCCCTCGGCCGCCGTGCCGTCCGGCACACGGTGCGCGACGAATGCGACTCCGTCCACGTTCTCCGCCTCGCCCGCGAGCCGACCTGCCGAACCGAGCAGCTGAGCCGAACGGAGCTGCCGAAGCTCGCGCTCCGCATCGCGCAGCCGTGCCACGATGCCGGCCACGCGTTCTGGCAGCTCATCCGGGCGTGCCTTCAGCTGCTCGGTTAGCTGCGAAACAAGCACGCTCTCCGTGGCGAGGAAACGGAACGCGTCCAGGCCCACGAGCGCCTCGACCCGGCGAACCCCTGAGCCAATCGACGATTCGCCCAGGATCTTGATCAAGCCCAGCTGGCCGGATCGCGCGACATGAGTGCCGCCGCAGAGTTCGCGTGAGTAGTCGCCGACCTCAACGACCCGGACGTCGTCCGCGTACTTCTCGCCGAACAGGGCAAGCGCGCCCATCTCCCGCGCCGCCTGCAGCGAGGTGTGGAAGGCGCGCACGTCCAGATCGCCGATGAGCACCTCATTGACCTCATCCTCGACGTCGCCGAGCACCGATCGCGGAACCGGACCGGCCGCGGTGAAGTCGAACCTGAACCGGCCAGGCGAGTTCTCCGAGCCAGCTTGCGCCGCTGACTCGCCAAGTGCGCCGCGGAACGCCCGGTGGACGAGGTGCGTCGCGGTGTGCGACCGCGATATCGCCCGCCGCCGCTCGATGTCGATCTCCGCATACGCGAGGTCACCAACAGCGACCTCGCCGACGCGGACCCGGCCGCGATGCACAACGAGCCCGGGCACAGGGGCTTGGACGTCGAACACCTCGATTTTGGTGGCGCCTGCCGCTGCCGTGATGAGGCCGCTGTCGGCGAGTTGCCCGCCGCCTTCGGCGTAGAAGGGCGTGCGGTCGAGGACCACCTCGACCTCGGCGCCCGGACCGGCCGCGGGCACGGATGCGCCACCGAGCAGCAGGCCGACGACCGTGGCCTCGCCGGCCCAGACATCGTAACCGGTGAAGGACACCGGGCCCGAGCGGTCAAGCAGCTCACCGAAGACGGAGATGTCGACGTTGCCTGTGCGCTTGCGCGCGGCGTCCTGCCTGGCGCGCTCGCGCTGCGCGCCCATGAGCCGCCGGAACCCTTCCTCGTCGACCGACAACCCCTGCTCCGCGGCCATCTCGAGGGTGAGGTCGATCGGAAAGCCATACGTGTCGTGCAGCTGGAACGCCTGCTCACCGGCCAGCGTCGCGGCACCACGGCGCTTGCTCTCCTCAACCGCGGCCTCGAAGATGGCGGTGCCTGTGCGCAGCGCGCCGAGAAAGGACTCCTCCTCCGCGTCCAACACCGTGTGGATGTGCGCCGCGTCCCTGATCAGCTCGGGGTATTGCTCTCCCATGGCGGCGATGGCCACTTCGGCGAGTTCGTGCAGGAAGCGATCCTCACCCCTGCCGCCGCCGCGCTGGCCGCCAGCAAGCATCCGCAGGTTGCGGATGCTGCGGCGAAGGATGCGCCGCAATACGTAGCCACGTCCCTCATTGCTCGGTATGACGCCGTCCCCGACGAGCATGACCGCGCTGCGGATGTGGTCGGCCACCACGCGGAGCGCGGCGTCGGTGCGTGGGTCGCGAGCGTACTTGCAGTCGGTGAGATCAGCCGCACCGTCGAGCACCTTCCAGGTGCTGTCCACCTCGTAGATATTGTCGACGCCCTGCAGCACCACCGCCATGCGCTCCAGGCCCATGCCGGTGTCGATATTGCGCGTGGGCAGCTCACCGAGGATCGGGTAGCCTTCCTTCCCCTCACCAGGGCCGCGCTCGAACTGCATGAATACGAGATTCCATATCTCCAGGTAGCGATCCTCATCCACGACAGGACCGCCTTGCGTCCCGTACTCAGGGCCGCGGTCATAGTAGATCTCCGAACATGGGCCGCACGGACCTGGCACACCCATGGACCAGTAGTTGTCCGCCATGCCGCGCCGCTGGATGCGGTTGGCCGGAACCCCGACCTGGTCGCGCCAGATCCGCAGCGCCTCATCGTCATCGGTATAGACGGTCACCCACAGCTTGCTCTCGGGCAAACCGAACCCGCCGTCCGTTTCCTGCCTGGTGAGCAGTTCCCACGCGTACGGGATCGCCTGGTCCTTGAAATAGTCACCAAAAGAGAAATTCCCGAGCATCTGGAAGAACGTGGAATGTCTGGCTGTCTTGCCCACCTCTTCGATGTCCTCGGTGCGCACGCACTTTTGCGCGCTCGCGGCGCGCGGGAACGGCGGCTTCTGCTGGCCGAGGAAGTAGGCCTTGAATGGCACCATCCCGGCGTTGACCAGCAGCAGCGTCGGGTCGTTGGCGATCAGGCTCGCAGACGGCACCACGGTGTGCCCGCGCTCGGAGAAGTAGCTCAGGAAGCGGTGGGCGATCTGAGCCGACTCCATTATTGGCCATCCTTCACTTGGTCGAAGCTATCGGTCTCTGCATCGGTTACTGCCCGGTTGAATGCCCAGCCAGGCGCGTCAATCTGCCGTCCGAGCCTAGCCGCCTCGCGGGCGCCGGCGAGCCGGTAGATCCGCCTGCCGTCGTTGACGTCGCTGACGAACCCGGCGGCGGAACGTGCGCCCCGTGCGAGCAAGCCAGCCAGCCGGCCAGCCGGCTGCTGGTCCGGTGGGGGCACCCCGGAGCGTACCGATGGCCGCGCGGGGGAGAACACGCGGGCCGCCTTCGCCACTTTGCGGTAGCCGCTCACCCCGGCCGCCGCGCCGACCGTGAACCAGAACACGCGGCGAATCACCGGGCCGGCCTCCCCCTGCCGGGGGAACGGCCGCCGCGGTCACCCCGCCGCGTCGGGCCGGCCACGGCTGACCGCAGCGGCTTGCTTGCCCCGCTCGCGAGGGCGGGACCCGGCAACGCGGCGTTCGGCGGCCGAGCATCGGGCGCCACGGGGTGGGCAGCCGAATCCCGCACACGCGCCGATCGCCCGGCGCGCGCGAGCGCGACGGCGCGGCGCAGCCCAAAGGCGAATCCAGCCAGGCCGTGCAGCGGCCCGCCGAACAGCGTGTGAACCGCGCGGGTCAGCATCGACACATCCGCGGTCAGCTCGGCGATGTTGGCCGTGACCTCATCCATGCTCGCGGTGATCTGGTCGGTCCGTGCGAGCTGCTCATGTGCCCGCTCGACGGCCGCATCGGCCCGCCCGACCAGCAGATCGCTGCGCGCGCGCCAGTCGGCCACCACGCGGGAGGCTTGCGAGATCAGCCGGCTGAGCTTGACAAGCGTGTACACCCCCGCGGCCGTGAGCACGGCGAAAGAGATCGCGGCGATCAGGACCGCAGCGCGCGCGGCCGTCACCATGGTTGGGCCTCCTCCTGTCCGCGTCGGTGAATCGCTAACCCTATCGCGAAGCGGTCACCGGACCCGGCGGGTCACTCCCGATCCCCGCCGCGCAGCGCGGCGCGGAGGCGCTCGGCGCGGTCGGCATAACGGGCTTCGGCCCCGTGCCTGGTCGGCTCGTAGTAGACGCGGTCGGCGAGCGCGTCAGGAGCGTACTGCTGTGCCACCAAACCGCTGCTGTGGTCGTGCGGGTAGGTGTAGCCCTCGCCGTGCCTGAGCCTGGCCGCGCCCGGGTAGTGGCTGTCGCGCAGGTGTGCGGGCACGGGCCCGAGCATGCCGGCCTTGACGTCGGCCTCTGCCGCGGAAATCGCCTTGATCACCGCGTTCGACTTGGGCGCGAGTGCCAGATGGATGACTGCCTGCGCGAGGTTGATCCGGGCCTCGGGCAAGCCGACGAACTCCACTGCCTGCGCGGCGGCCGCCGCCGTCTGCAGTGCGGCCGGGTCGGCCATGCCGATGTCCTCGCTCGCGTGCACGATGAGCCGGCGAGCGATGAATCTCGGGTCCTCACCCGCTTCGATCATCCGCGCCAGGTAGTGCAGCGCGGCGTCCACATCGCTGCCCCTGATGCTCTTGATGAACGCGCTGATCACGTCGTAGTGCTGGTCGCCTGCGCGGTCGTAACGCACGGCCGCCCGATCTACCGCCCGTTCAAGGCTTGGCACGTCAATGTCGCCGCCATCGGTGCCGAGCGCAGCCGCCTCGAGGTAGGTCAGCGCCCGCCGCGCGTCGCCGCCCGCGATCCGAACCAGGTGATCGGCCGCAGCGGGCTCGAGGGTTACCCGACTCGCGAGCCCGCGCTCGTCGTGCAGTGCCCGGTCCACCACCGTGGCGATTTCGTCGTCGCTGAGAGGCTCCAGGGTGAGCAGCAGCGACCTGGACAGCAACGGGCTGATCACGGAAAAGAACGGATTCTCCGTCGTGGCGCCAATGAACGACACCCACCGGTTCTCCACCGCAGGAAGCAGCGTGTCCTGCTGAGCCTTGTTGAACCGGTGTACCTCGTCGATGAACAGCAGGGTGCGGGCGCCGGTCATGCCAAGATCGTGTCGAGCAGCGTCGATGACCGCGCGGACGTCCTTGACCCCGGCGCTCACCGCGGAGAGCTCAACGAAGCGGCGGCGTGTCACGCCGCTCACCACGTGGGCGAGGGTCGTCTTGCCTGTGCCCGGCGGGCCCCAAAGCAGCAGCGACATCGGGACGTCGTTCTCGACCAGCTTGCGCAGCGGTGTGCCGTCACCGAGCAGGTGCCGCTGCCCGATCACCTCATCGAGCGTGCGTGGCCGCATTCGGACAGCGAGCGGCGCCTGGGCGGCTGCGGCCTCATCCGCGGCCGCGTCGAACAGGCTGTCGGGTTGCCCGGCCGGCGATCTGGCCACGTCCAGACACTATCCCGGCCGACCGGCAGGTCGTGTCATAGCGGCCGGGCTAGCAGGTCACGTCGGCGGTGGTGAACCTCGCCCATGCCAACCCGCCAAAGATCACCGCGTACGCGCAGAACGACAGCAGGCCATGACGTAGGTCATCGGTGGCGATCGGAGAGCGAAGCAGACTGTCGAACGATGTCCACCAGTGGGTGGGCAGATAGGTGTGCACAGCAGCAAACTGCGGGATGTTGTCAAAGACCTCGCTTGCTACGGCGATGATCGCGGTTGCCGCTATTGCGCCGATCGCGTGCTCGGTGAGGGTGGAGAAGGCCAGGCCGATCGCGCCAAGGGTGGTCATTGCCGCGGCCACGTATAGCGTCACGAAGGCGAGCCGCACCAGACTTTCCGCGAGCGAAACCGTGGTCCCCGACAGCAGGGTCACCGGGCCAACGGGGAAAAGAGCAAGCCCTGTGATGACCGCCACCACGGTCACCACGGTGGTCGCGCAGAGCGCGAAGATCGCGGTAACCAGGTACTTGATGGCCAGCAATCGGGTGCGGCCCGCTGGCACCGTGAGCAGGTACCGCAGCGTCCCGTATCCCGCTTCGCCCGCTACCGAGTCGCCTGCCACCACGCTGACGACCAGCGGCAGAACGAGGGTAAGCAGGACGGTGAGCGCCGCGAAGCTGAGGAACAGGCCGTTGCCCGTCACCTGGCCGAAAAACGGCGGGCCCCCGCCATTGTCATGTGGCGAGCCAGCAAGCCGCAGCGCAACCCCGATGATGACGGGCACGACCGCGACCACGACGAGGAGCACCTGGTTGCGCCGACGCCGAAACACTAGGCCGACCTCCGAGCGCGCCAGGCGCAGCCACGCACGGACGGGCGGGGGCACCCGGGTCTTCGACGGCCGGCCGACCTGGGCCGACCCAACCGAGCCTCCAGGAAACAGGGCGTCAACCGTCGACATCGAACCCCTCCCCGGTCAGCGCCACGAAAAGGTCCTCAAGGCTGGGGCGGGGTGAACTCAGCCCGGAGACCGGGATGCCAGCGTGCACAAGTTCGGCGCAGATCCGCTCCGGCGTGTCCGTGCCGAGCTGCGCCGCGACCTGCAGGCCCGTGACGCGTACGTCGGCGAGGCCAAGCTTGGTCAGCAACTCGGCGGCCCGCGCTGCCTCGGCGGTGTCGACATGGATCCGCCGGGCGGTCACCGTCGGCTGGGCACGAAGCTCATCGAGAGTGCCCTGGAACACCAGGCGGCCCGTGCGCATCACGCCGACGTGTGAGCAGATCTGGTCAACCTCGGCCAGCAGGTGAGACGACACGAAGACGCTGACGCCGCCCGCAGCAATCTGCCTGATCAGCCCGCGAACTTCCCTGGTGCCCTGCGGATCCAGGCCGTTGGTCGGCTCATCGAGCAGGATCAGCTCGCGCGGCTGCAGCAGCGCCGCCGCTATCGCCAGCCGCTGCTTCATGCCGAGCGAGTACTGGCGGTAGCGCTTCCTCGCCGCGGCCAGCAGGCCCACCCGGTCGAGGGCTTGGTCGATACGCATGGCGGCCGTCGCCGGATCGGCTGTGCGGTCTGCCGCATCGCACCTGGCGAGGTTCGCACGCCCAGTCAGGAAGGGGTAGAAGGCGGGGCCTTCGACGAGGGACCCCACTCTGGGCAGGACGCTCGCCGCTGCCACGGGCATCGGCTCGCCGAGAACCTCCTGGCTGCCGCTGGTCGGGAAGATCAGGCCGAGCAGCATGCGGATGGTGGTGGTCTTTCCTGAGCCGTTGGGACCGAGAAAGCCGTAGACCGCGCCGCACGGAACATCGAGGTCGATGCCATCCACGGCGAGCTGGCCGCTGCGGAAACGCTTGGTCAGGCCGTTTGTCGATATTGCTGCAGTCGTTCCCGCCGCGCATGACCCGTCACCCGGATCCTGGCCGGTCTGACGCAGCGGCGGGGACGCCAGCTCGGGCATCCCCGCCTGCGACTGAGTCGTGCTCATCGGCCGCTCTGGCGCGGCAACCGTGTGCCCTGGGCCACTTGCCGTCTCTGGGTCACGTGTACCTTCTGGGCCGCGTTGTAGAGGACATCGGGCGTCACGGCCCCGATGAAGAGCCTGCCATCGTCGGTGATCAGAACAGAAACGAGCTTGGTTCGCAGCAGGCTGCCGCTCCCCCAGCTACCGCGTACATGGGACGCCGAGCGAAGCAGCGCTCTCAGCTCGAGACCGGTCACACTGTTTCCGCCGAAGACATCGGGACCGCCTGCGGGAAGCACGGCGACGGTGAGCCAGCCCTTGCCGACGGCCGTCGTCGGCAAGACACGGCCCGGGACCCCTGGGAAGGGCATTTCGTTGGGAGCCAAGTACGGGAGTGGCACCGCGTTGGACGGCAAATGCGTCAGCCTCGCCCTCGCCGGGAACGGCATCATGCCGGGTGGCACGGGCGCCCCCTCCACGACTCTCGCCCCTCTGGGCACTCTGACGAATCTGGGCAATTCCGCCCCTCTGGGCACACTGATCACCACGCCCGGTAGCTTGGCTACCCTGGCCCTGACGCCCCGAGGCGGCAGAACCATCTTCGGCACCCCGATCCTCGGCTGGGCTCCGAACATTACAGTCCCTGGCGACTGATTCTGCTGCACGACCTTCGAGCCAGGTGGCGGAGTGAACGCGAAGTTGGCGGTGGCGGGCCGGGTGAACGCAATGGAAGTGAACCCGGTTTGGAACGCCGGTGCCGCGGCATCGCCGCGGGCGAAGACCTGAACCCGCAGCGGCACATTGTGGTGGGCGTCCACCGCGATCCGCACCTGCCCGACGAGGGACCGGCTGTCCTTGGGCGCAAGCACGAGTTCATAGCAGGGCTGGCCGGCGACCATGACATTGCTCGCGACGCTGACCTTCGTTGTGGGCCCGACGGCTGCGAGTACCCTGCGAGCGGCGTCCTGCGGCGTCAGCCGTGCCCGATCCGGCAGCGGCACCGGCACCCGAATGCTGGCACGGGCGGGCATCACCGTGTGAGTCGCGGTGTTGTGGACGCTCGACCACGTCCACATGTTGCTGCCGTTTCTGATCACGTCGGTCTCGCTCAGCTGACCGGGTATCGCGAGCCGGAAATGCTGCGGATCGGCGTACCAAACGCGGACGGTGTGCGAACCGGTGAGCAGCGCCTGCGGCGATGTCGGATCGCCCACACTGGGCAGCGCGGGCAGCCCGAGCGAGGCAGTCTCAACTACCGTGCCGGTCAATGGGGGCGGCGGCCCTGGCTGGCCAGCGACGGCGGCAAGCAACTGCGCCGCTGTGCGCTGCGGAAGCTCAGGCGGCCCCTGCGCCGCGGAGACCAGAGAGGCGGTCACCACGCCGGCGACGGCGATGACGCAGACCGGGACTGCCCATCTGAGATGCCGCGACGGCAGCGCGGATCGTGACATGGATACCCCTTATGAGCACGCTCTGGTGTCTCCCACTGTGCCGCACGGCGGCTGTGACGACGCTGAGAAGCGCTGTTGTGACGCTGAGGCTGGGCCGCGCGAGACTAGATGGGACTGAAGACGCGCGACGGCGGAACAGCGGGAAGGCCGGGCATGCGGATACTTGTGATCGAAGACGAACGGCGGCTGGCCGCCGCGGTACGGCGCGGCCTACAGGCAGAGGGCTTCGCCGTGGATCTCGCCCACGACGGCCCAAGCGGCCTGGACCTGGCCAGGGACGGTGGATACGACGCGGTGGTGCTCGACGTCATGTTGCCTGGTCTTTCCGGTTACCGTGTGTGCAAGCAGCTGCGCGCGGAAGAGAACTGGGTGCCTATCCTCATCCTGTCCGCCAAGGACGGGGAGTACGATCAGGCGGACGGACTTGACCTCGGTGCGGATGACTACCTCACCAAGCCGTTCTCCTACGTCGTGCTTGCCGCGCGGCTGCGCGCCCTGCTGCGCAGGGGCGCCCGGCGCAGGCCAGCCGAGCTGCGCGCCGGCGACCTGACGCTGGATCCCGCTCGGCGGCGCGTGCGCAGGGCCGCCCGCGACGTGGAGCTGACGCCACGCGAGTTCTCCCTGCTTGAGTTCTTGCTGCGCCGCGCCGGGGACGTGGTGTCCAAGACGGAGATTCTCGAGCACGTGTGGGACGCGGCCGACACCACGGACCCGAACGCGGTTGAGGTCTACATCGGATACCTCCGCCGCAAGATCGATGCCCCATTCGGGCGGCGCGCGCTGCAGACCGTGCGGGGCGTTGGCTACCGGCTGGCTGCCGATGGCGGCTGACCAACCTCACTCAGGCGCGACAGATCGGGCGCGGCTGTCCGATTGGTGGCGGCGGCGCGGCCTGCGAGCCCGATTGACCCTGACCGCGACCGCGGGCATCGCTGTCGCTCTCGCCGGCGGCGCCGCGCTTGGCGTACACGCTCTGGCGGTCTCGCAGGTTCAGGCCGTTGACGGCACCGCCGAGCAGGGCGCCAAGGGCGTGGCCGCGCTGGTGAACGCGGACCGGTTGCCCGATCCCGTTCCCGTGGCGGGCGGCACGGTCACCGTGCAGGTGCTCGGCGCGTCCAGGCGGATCATCGCCGCCTCTCCAGGCGCGGACCGGCTCGTTCCGCTGCTTTCTGGGCGCGCTCTTTCCGCGGCGGTCCGCACGGGCCGCGCGACCCTGCTGCGCGGCGAGCCGTACGGGCTTCCTGGCCCGCTGCGCGTGGTCGCCGCCCCGGCGAACGGCGGCCAGGTGGTGATCGCGGCGGTCTCGTTCACCCAGGTGGACCGCAGCATCAGGACCTTGTGGCGGGCGGCGCTCATCGGCACGCCGTTGCTCGTCGTCTTCCTCGCGGTGGTGAACTGGCTGGTGATCGGTGGCGCGTTGCGGCCCATCACCGAGCTGCGCAAGGGCGCGCAGGGCGGTGGGGCCGCAGCGGCTGCCGGTGCCGCAGACCAGGGACGAGGTGCACAGCCTCGCGGTGACGCTCAACGACATGCTGTCCAGGCTCGAGGCCGCAGAGGAGCGTCAGCGGGCCTTCGTGTCAGACACGGCGCACGAGCTGCGCAGCCCGCTGGCCAGCATCCGCGCCCAGCTCGAGGTGGCGATCGACCATCCGCAAGGCCAGGACTGGCGGCAGACCGCGCGCGACGTTCTGGCCGACGCGCGGCGGCTGACCAAGCTGGCCGAGGATCTGCTGGTCCTCGCCCGGCTGGATGAGCGCGCCGGCCAGCGGCCCGCGAGCCAGCCCGCCGACCTGACCGCCCTTGCCCGGGCGGTGGCCGCGCGTTACCAGGGCGGGCGGCTGCGGCTGTCCGTGACCGGCGACGGGCCCGTCGTCATCGCGGCAGACACCGAGGGCATGACGAGGGTCCTGGTCAACCTTCTGGACAACGCGGTCCGCTATGCGGCTTCCGGCGTCACTGTCGCGGTGTTGCGCGACGGGCCGGACGCGGTGCTGTCCGTCAGTGACGACGGGCCGGGCGTCCCAGCGGCCGATGCCGAACGCGTCTTCGGTCGTTTCACCCGGCTTGACGACGCGCGCAGCCGCGACGAGGGAAGCGAGAGCGGCGCGGGGCTAGGCCTCGCGATCGTGCGTGCCACCGTCCGCGCGCACGGCGGGGTCGTCTGGCTGGAGGACGCCTCGCCGGGCCTTCGCGCCGTGGTCACCCTTCCCCTCGGGCCATGAGTCCACGCCCGCCTCGCGGCGCTGCTCGGCCGTAATCGGGGTCGGCGCGCCAGTGAGCGGGTCGCTGCCCGACGCCGACTTGGGGAAGGCGATCACCTCGCGGATCGTCGCGCACTCGGCGAGCAGCGCGACGGTCCGGTCCCAGCCGAACGCGATCCCGCCATGCGGCGGCGGCCCGTACCTGAACGCCTCGAGCAGAAACCCGAACTTGGACTCGGCCTCTTCGCGTGCGATGCCGAGCACGTCGAAGACCCGCTGCTGCATCTCCGCACGGTGGATGCGGATCGAGCCGCCGCCGACTTCGGTGCCGTTGCACACGATGTCGTACGCGTCGGCAAGGGCGTGCTCCGGCGCCGCCTCGAACTTGTCAGCCCAATCCGGCAGCGGCGCGGTGAACGGGTGGTGCACCGACGTCCAGCCGCCCGCCGCGTCCTCCTCGAACATGGGCGCGTCGACCACCCAGGTGAAGGCCCAGGCGCCCGCGTCGATCAGCCCGCATCGGCGGCCGATCTCCAGCCGGGCCGCGCCGAGAAGCTGCCGCGCTTGCACGGGCTTGCCGGCCGCGAGGAACACGCAGTCGCCCGGCGCCGCGCCCACCGCGGCCGCGAGGCCGTCGCGCTCGTCAGCGGACAGGTTGCGCGCCACCGGCCCGCCGAGCTCGCCGTCGGAGCCAACCAGCACGTACGCCAGCCCCCGCGCGCCACGGGCCCGCGCCCATCCCTGCCAGGCGTCCAGTTCGCGGCGCGTCTGCGCCGCGCCGCCCGGCATCACGACCGCGCCCACATAGGGTGCGGCGAAGACGCGGAACTCCGTCTGGGCGAAGCGCCCGGTGAGATCGGTCAGCTCGCAGCCGAACCGCAGGTCCGGCTTGTCCGAGCCGTAGCGGGCCATGGCGTCGGCGTAGCTCATCCGCGGGACCGGCCGCGGCACGCGGTACCCGGCAATCTCACGCCACAGCCGCTCGATCAGATCCTCCGCCACCGCAAGGACGTCGTCGCGGGTGACAAAGCTCATCTCAATATCGATCTGGCTGAACTCGGGCTGCCTGTCGGCGCGCAAGTCCTCGTCGCGAAAACACCGGGCGAGCTGGTAGTAGCGCTCCAGGCCGCCGACCATGAGCAGCTGCTTGAAAAGCTGCGGCGACTGGGGCAGCGCGTACCAGTTCCCCGGCCGTAGCCGCACAGGCACCAGGAAGTCGCGAGCGCCTTCCGGCGTCGACCTGGTCAGGTACGGCGTCTCCACCTGCACGAACCGGTGCTCGCGCATCACCTCGCTGACCACGTAGGTGGCCGTGGACCGAATCCGCAGGGCGCGAGCGACCTCGCTGCGGCGGATGTCCAGGTAGCGGTACTTGAGCCGGATCTCCTCGCTCAGCTCCTGCGCGCCCTCGACTGGAAATGGCAGCGGCGCCGCCTCGCCCAGCACCTCGAGCGCGTCGGCAACGACCTCGATCTCGCCGGTGGGCAGGTCCGGGTTCTCGTTGCCGGCGGGACGGCGGCTCACCTTGCCGGTGATCTTGATGCAGTACTCGGCGCGCAGCTCGTGCCCGGCGCCGTCAGCCGGCCCCGCGGACACGCCGGCGCCCGCGTCTGCGCCGCGGAGCACCACCTGCGCCACGCCGGACGCGTCGCGCAGGTCGATGAAGACCACGCCGCCATGGTCGCGCCTGTGCGCCACCCAGCCGGCCAGCGTCACCTCACGTCCCGCGTGCTCCGCGCGGAGCGTTCCCGCCTCGTGGGTGCGGATCACGAGCGCCTCTCCTTCGTCGCGTGGGCGGGCCAGGTGAGCGAGGCCACCCGCCCGCACTGGTCAACGCTATTCCCGGCGGTGACGGCCCCCAGCCACGCCCCGCCGTATGTACGATTCCGAACGGCTGCGCGCAGGTCACCGCCTGCTACAGCCCGGTCGCCCTGGTCCGTGGCGCGACTCCAGGATCACCCAGGAGCGGCGCGAGGAACGGATTGGACTCGCGCTCCACGCCGATCGTGGTCCGCGGACCATGCCCGGGCAGCACGACCGTTTGCGCGGGAAGCGGCAAGCATACCCGCGCCAGGCTCGCCATGATCGTCTGGTAGTCGCCGCCCGGCAGGTCGGTCCGCCCGATGGAGCCAGCGAACAGCAGGTCGCCGGAGAACAACAGATCCGCGCCTTCACCGGGCTGCGGTGCCGTGGCGCCGCTCGCGGGCTCGTGTTCGAGCCCGAACGTGACCGACCCCCTGGTGTGGCCGGGCGCGTGGTCGACCTTGATCTCAAGCCCTGCCAGGCGCAGGACGGACCCGTCGCTCAGCTCCCTGACGTCATCAGGCTCTGTCAGCTTCAGGCCGCCAAACAGCTGCTGCGCCGGGCCAAGCGGCAGCCCGCGGGCCGGATCGCTGAGCAGCTCCCGGTCGGCGGGATGGATGTAGGCGGCCACGTCCCGTGCGCCGCACACCGGCGCCACCGACCACACATGGTCGAGGTGGCCGTGCGTCAGCAGCACCGCCACCGGCTTCAGCCGGTGCTTGCGCGCGAGCTCGTCGACGCCCCGCCTCGCGTTCTCGCCCGGATCGATGATGACGCATTCCTCGCCAGGCGCGGGCGCCACCAGGTAACAGTTGGCGGCAAAGGAACCCGCGGGAAAGCCGGCGACGAACACGGTCGTAAGGGTACCGGCGGCCAGCGAGCGGCCGATAACAGGACTGCCCTGGTCGCACGGCGCCCGCTCCTACCGGCCGCGCAGGGATGCGAACCGATAACGGATCGCACGAATTAGGCTCGATGGCCGGTACCATTCGCGAAGTTTCCAGGTCACGCCGGCCGATGGCCGAGCGCGTAACCGAGATTAACGGCCACGACTGAATCAGCAGCGCATACGGTACAACCAGGACAAGGGAGGACACCTCGGGTGGGTAAGCGAGATCGCCAGCGCAAACTGGCCCGCGAGCGGTACGAGCGCAGGATGCGGCGCCGAGCCCAGCGGACCAGGCGGGTGCGGCAGTGGACCGCGATAAGCGCGGCCGGGGTCTCAGTCATCGTGCTTGCGGTGATCGGCTATTTCGTCTTCGCGCCCACCGGTGGAACCCCCAAGGCCGCGTCCTCCGCGACCCCGTCCGCGTCACCGACCAGCTCGCCTCCGGCGACCGCGGTGCAACCAGCCGCCGCGGCGGCGCACTGCCGTTACCGGTCCGCGCCGCCGGCCGCGCGCAAGGTCGGCACGCCGCCCGCCACGCCACGGGTCAATGCCAGGTACGCGGCGACCATCGTCACCAACCGGGGCAAGATCGTCATCAAGCTCGCGGCGGGAAAGGCCACCTGCACCGTGAACTCGTTCGTCTACCTCGCGGAAAAGCACTACTTCAACGGCACGAAGTGCCACCGCCTCACCACCAGTGGCATCTACGTGCTGCAATGCGGCGACCCAACGGGAAAGGGAACGGGCGGCCCCGGCTATGGGTTCGCCACCGAGGTCGCGGGTGACAGCAAGTCGGCGCCCGCGAGCTATCCGGCGGGCACGGTCGCCATGGCGCATTCCAGCCAGCCGGACAGCAATGGCAGCCAGTTCTTCCTCGTCTATAAGGACACGACGCTGCCACGGGACTACACGCCGTTCGCAACCATCACCGCGGGCCTTCCCATCCTGCGCAGCGTGGCGCAGGCCGGCGTCGCGTCGAATGCCAACGGGGCTGGTGACGGACCGCCGAAGGAGAGCGTCATTATCAACAGCGTGAGCATCACGAGGTCCTGAGCCGAGTCAGGACCTGGGCACGACTGAGCCAGGAGGTCTGCGGTGAGCACCCCGAATGACCCGTGGGGCCGGGTCGACGCCGACGGCACCGTGTATGTTCGGACCGCCGACGGCGAGCGGGTCATTGGCTCCTGGCAGGCGGGTGACGCCGCCGAAGCGCTGGCCTTCTTCAACCGGAAGTTCGAGGCCTTGGTGACCGAGGTGGACCTGCTCGAGCAGCGGATCAAGACCACCGACCTGTCCCCAGGTCACGCCGAGGCTGCGATCGAGCGGCTGATGGAAGCCGCGGGCGGCGCGAACGCGATTGGCGACCTTGACGGCCTGCGTGTCCGGCTGGAGGGCCTTCGCGGTCTGGTCGACTACCGCAGGGAGGAGGTCAGGGCCGCCCGCGAAGAGGCGCGGGTCCAGGCCAAGCAGATCAAGGAGCGGATCGTCGCCGAGGCCGAGCGCATCGCCGCTGAAGCGACTCACTGGAAGATCAGCGGCGAGCGGATGCGCCAGCTTCTCGAGGAGTGGAAGGCGGCGCCCCGCGCGGAACGCGCCGGAGAGACCGCCTTGTGGAAACGGCTTTCCACCGCGCGCAACGCCTTTACCAAGCGCCGCAAGGCGTATTTCGCCAGCTTGGAGTCCGAGCGCGAAGCGACGCGGATCCGCAAGGAGAAGCTGGTCTCCGAGGCGGAGGCCCTCGCCTCGTCCACCGACTGGACCACGACCGCGAACGCGTTCCGCGAGCTCATGCGCTCATGGAAGTCGGCGGGCCGGGCGGCGCGCGGCGTCGAGGACGAGCTTTGGGGGCGGTTCAAGGCCGCGCAGGACTCGTTCTTCCAGGCGCGCAGCGAGTCGCTGGCCCAGCGTGAGGCAAAGCTGCGGGAACACGTGACCGCGAAGGAGAAGCTGCTCGCCGACGCGGAGCGGCTGCTCCCTGTCCGCGATGTCCGTGCGGCGCGCTCGGCGCTGCGCACCGTCCAGGAGCGCTGGGAGGAGGCGGGGCCGGTGCCCCGTGACGCACGTGAGCGCCTTGAATCCGGCCTGCGGCGGGTGGAAGACGCGGTGCGCAAGGCTGAGGACACGCAGTGGCGGCGGGCCAACCCGGAGGCGCGTGCGCGCGCAGAAGGCACCGTAGCGCAGCTTCGCGCCGCGATCAGGCAGCTAGAGGAGCAACTGGCGCGCGCGCAAACGGCCGGTGACACCAAGGCCGCCGAGCAGGCCGGCGAGGCGCTCGCGGCGCGCCGGTCGTGGCTTGCGGAGGCCGAGCGTACCCTGGCGGAGTTCAGCGGGTAGGCGCGCTGAACAGGCTCTACGAGGTGATGCGGTAGACGTCGTACACTCCGTCGATCGCCCGCACCGCGCGCAGCACGTGCCCGAGGTGCTTCGGATCGCCCATCTCGAAGGTGAACCGGCTGACCGCCACCCTGTCCCTGGTGGTGGTGACCGACGCGGACAAGATGTTGACGTGCTGGTCGGACAGCACCCGGGTGACATCGGAGAGCAGCCGCGTCCGGTCCAGCGCCTCAACCTGGATGGCGACGAGGAAGACCGAATCCTCGGTCGGTGACCAGCGAACGCCGACGAGCCGCTCAGGCTGGGCTTCCTGCAGGTGCCGCAGGTTCACGCAGTCACGCCGGTGCACGGTCACCCCGCTCGCCCGGGTGACGAAGCCGGTGATCTCATCGCCAGGCACGGGCGTGCAGCACTTGGACAGCCGCGCCCACACGTCTGGGGCGCCTTCCACCACGATGCCCGGATCTCCCGCGGGCCTTGGCCTGGCCGCCCGGCTGGGCAGGGTGGCCTCGGCGAGGTCGTCCTCCGCGCCGACCATGCCCCCGACCGAGCGGACCAGCTTGGCCACGACCGCCTGTGCGCTCACGTGCCGGTCGCCGACGGCAGCGTAGAGCGCAGACACATCGGAGTACCGCAGGTCACGCGCCACCGCGAGCAGCGCGTCCGCCGACGCGAGCCGTTGCAAGGGCAGCCCCTGCTTGCGCATCGCGCGGGCGATGGAGTCTTTGCCCGCTTCGATCGTGGCTTCTCTGCGCTCCTTGGAGAACCAGTGGCGGATCTTGTTGCGTGCCCTCGCGCTCTTGACGAAGTTGAGCCAGTCCCTGCTCGGCCCGGCCTCCTGCGCCTTCGACGTGAAGATCTCCACCGTGTCGCCGTTGTCGAGCGTGCTCTCCAGCGGAACGAGCCGCCCGTTCACCCGCGCGCCGATGGTGCGGTGACCCACCTCGGTGTGGATGGCGTAGGCGAAGTCAACCGGTGTGGCGCCCTGGGTGAGGGCGATCACCTCGCCGCGCGGTGTGAAGACGTACACCTCCGACGCGGCGAGGTCGAATCGAAGCGACTCGAGGAACTCGGCCGGATCGGCGGTCTCTTTCTGCCAGTCCAGCAGCTGGCGCAGCCAGGTCATGTCGCCGGCCGCGTCCTTGCTGTCCTTGGCCCGGCCGCCGAGGACGGTGTCCTCCTTGTACTTCCAGTGCGACGCCACGCCGTACTCGGCCCTGCGGTGCATTCCCCAGGTGCGGATTTGCAGCTCGACCGGCTTGCCCTCGGGCCCGATCACCGTGGTGTGCAGCGACTGGTACATGTTGAACTTGGGCATCGCGATGTAGTCCTTGAAGCGGCCAGGGACCGGGTTCCAGCGCGCGTGGATCGTCCCGAGCGCGGCGTAGCAGTCCCTTACCGAGTCGACAAGCACCCGGATGCCCACCAGGTCGTAGATCTCGTCGAACTCGACATTGCGGGCGATCATCTTCTGATAGACGGAGTAGTAGTGCTTGGGACGGCCGGTGACCGTGGCCTTGATCTTGGCCTCACGCAGGTCGCGTGCGACGTCGGCGATCACGTCCTGCAGGAACAGGTCACGGCGTGGTGCGCGTCCTGAGACCATGCGGGCGATCTCGTCATACCGCTTGGGGAACAGGGTCGCGAACGCGAGATCCTCAAGCTCCCACTTGATCGTGTTCATGCCCAGCCGGTGCGCAAGCGGCGCGAAGATCTCCAGGGTTTCCCTTGACTTGGTCTCCTGCTTTGGCCGCGGCAGGTACCGCAGCGTGCGCATGTTATGCAACCTGTCGGCAAGCTTGATCACCAGGACCCGGATGTCGCGCGACATCGCGACGACCATCTTGCGAACCGTCTCCGCCTCGGCGTCGTCACCGTATTTGACCTTGTCGAGTTTGGTGACTCCGTCCACCAGGGCCGTAATGTCCTCGCCGAAATCCGACCGGAGCTCGGCGAGCGTGTACGCGGTGTCCTCGATCGTGTCGTGCAGCAGCGCCGCGCACAACGTCTCGTGATTCATGCCGAGCTCGGCGAGAATGGTCGCCACGGCGAGCGGATGGGTGATGTAGGGATCGCCGCTCTTGCGCAGCTGATCGCGATGCCAGTGCGCGGCGACGCCGTAGGCGCGCTCGATCAGCCGGATATCGGCCTTCGGGTGGGTGGCACGGACCGTCTTGATCAATGGCTCGAGTACGGGGTTCACCGTGCCCGCGCGCTGCGCGCCAAGGCGAGCTAGCCTGCGGCGCACTCCGGCGTGCCCAGCCGAACCGGTCGCGCCGCCGGTGCGGGTGGGCGAGCCCGCAGCCGGCGCCGGGCTTGCCGCCGTCGGCTGGCGGCCGTCGGCGGCCGACGCCTGGGTGGGCGCACGGCGCTGCGGCGCGACGGAGCGCGGCCCGGCCTGCCCGGGTGAGCCGGCCTGCCCGGGTGAGCCGGCCTGCCCGGGTGAGCCGGCCGCAGCCGCCGCGCTTGCCGGCGGCGCGGCGGCTGGCTCGGTCCCCTGCAGAGCCGCTGCCCCGGTCGCGTTCTCGCCGCCGACCACACCAGTCGCGACAACGTCACCGGACACGCATGCTCCTCACATCCGCCGAAGCACTCATTTTATCGGCGGAGGTTTCCGCAGGTGCGAGGTCAGGGTGCAGCGCCGCCGCCTGGCTGCGCACGGCCGCGGCCGCCGCGCTGCCCGC
>WNGF01006366.1_pt1 | contig 21120 bp, 15 predicted proteins | sample 5400641 | NCBI WGS metagenome assembly WNGF01 (sample SAMN13153371, study PRJNA577476) | soil metagenome | isolation source: 80 cm soil or saprolite under grassland replicate 2 | place: USA:California | collected 2016-06-15 | reverse complement strand
TGCAGATCGTAGCCCGAGCGCTGAAGCATCTCGACGCCCTCAGCGATCGCCTGGACCATCCCGAACTCGATCGCGTTGTGAACGAGCTTCACGAAATGTCCCGACCCCGGGCCACCGACGAAGAACGTGCCCTCTTCGTCCACGGCCAGATCTCTCAGGATTGGAGCAACGACGTCGTACGCCGCACGCTCGCCGCCGGCCATGAAGCACGCTCCGCTCCGCGCGCCGCTAACCCCGCCGCTCGTTCCCACATCCAGGAAGCGAATCCCGCCCTCGGCGAAGAACCCGTGTCGACGCCGTGAGTCGGCCCAGTGCGAGTTGCCGCCGTCGGCAACGATGTCGCCGGCCTGCAGCAGCGGCTGCAGCGCCTGGCAGACCGCTTCCGTTGGATCGCCGTGCGGCACGTAGATGAAGACGATCCGCGGCGGACTCAGCTTGGAGACGAGCTCCTCGAGCGTGGCGGCCGGTTCGAGGCCCTCTGGCGCCAGCGCCCGTGGCGCGTCTGGGCTTCGGTCGTATCCGACCACCTGGTGGCCCTTCTCCATGGCGTGACGGGCCAGATTCGCTCCCATCCGGCCAAACCCGACTATGCCGAACCGCATGCCCAGGACCTCCTATAGCCTTCTCCCTCTCCCTCTGGGACCCTCTGGGAGAGGGTTGGGGTGAGGGCCCGCTTCCTACGAGAGCGCCGGCGTAACGGCCGCTTAGGTACCTCGCCGTTCTACGCCAGGCAGCAGCGCCAGCTTGCTGGCCTCCCTCAAGGTTGCTGCCTGCAGGACCTCAAGCCCGGCCCCGCGCAGGCTTACGGCGCTCGCCGAGCGCGGTACAACGGCCCGCTCGAACCCGAGCTTGGCGGCCTCGCGCAGACGCAGCTCCATCTGGCCGACGCTTCGTAGCTCGCCGGACAGCCCGATCTCCCCAGCGACGACGGTCCGCGGGTCGATCGGACGGTCACGAAGGCTCGACACGATCGCGAGGCTTACGGCCAGGTCGGCCGCCGGCTCGTCGACCCGGATACCTCCGACGACGTTGACGTAGACGTCCTGGTCGTGCAGCGGCAGCCCGAGCCGCCGCGAAAGGACCGCCGAGACCAGCAGCAGCCGATTGAACTCCACGCCGTTGGCTGAGCGGCGGGGGACTGCTAGCGTCGTCCGACTGGCCAGTGCCTGCACCTCGACGAGCATGGGCCGAGTGCCCTCCATCGTGGCCAGGACGACGGACCCGGCCGTGAGTTCGCCGCGCTCGGCCAGGAACGCCGCCGACGGGTTCGCGACCTCCACCATCCCTTCGCCGCGCATCTCGAAAACGCCGACCTCGTTGGTTGGCCCGAACCGATTCTTCGTGCTGCGCAGCAGGCGGTACGACTGGAATCGCTCACCCTCCAGATACAGGACGGTGTCGACCATGTGCTCCAGGACTTTGGGTCCGGCGATCGCGCCCTCCTTGGTGACGTGGCCGATCAAGAAGACCGCGACGCCACTGCCCTTCGCCAGCTGCATCAGCCGCATCGTGCACTCGCGGAGCTGGCTCACGCTGCCAGGAGAGGCATCGACCTCGCGGCTGTAGATGCTCTGGATCGAGTCGACTATCCCGACCGACGGGCCGGTCGACTGGATCGTCTCGAGCACCCCGTCCAGGTCCGTGTCGCTGGCGAACAGCAGATCGGGCGCGTCCAGTCCCAGGCGGCGGGCTCGCATCCCGATCTGGCCGAGCGATTCCTCGCCTGAGACGTAAAGGACGGGCCCGGCCTGCCTTGCCACGAGGTCCGAAACCTGGACCAGGAGCGTACTCTTGCCGACTCCCGGGTCGCCGCCGATCAGCACCAGCGACCCGCGGACGATGCCGCCGCCCAGGACTCGGCTGAATTCATCCAGGCCGACCGCGAGGCGGTCGAAATCGGCAGCCTCGATGTCACGAAGTCGCACCGGTCGGGTTGCCGCGCCCGCCGGGAGCAGCGCTCGGGGCCTCGCGTTCGAGCCGGCCGCCGTGGACCGCTCAACGCGCTCCTCGAGCGTGTTCCAGCCCTCGCACTCGGGACAGCGGCCAAGCCAGCGCGGCGTCCTCGCCTCGCACTCGCGACAAACGTACTGCGTACGGGCCTTGGCCATCGCAAACGTAGGGGCGGACCCGTGTGTCCGCCCCTCTCCCGCCCTCCTTGGCAGAGGGCGGACACACGGCTCCGCCCCTACTGTCCCGGTTTCTACGCCGTCGTCGGTTCAGGTTCCGGCTCTGGAGAGGCCGCGACCTTCTTCGTCTCCAGGACCAGCTCGCCGTCCTGGGCATCTGCCACGACAGTCTCGCCAGGCTGGAACTTGCCGTGCAGCAGGCCCTCGGCGAGCGGGTCCTCGATCAGGTTCTGGATCGCGCGGCGCATAGGCCGCGCCCCAAAAGCCTGATCGAAGCCTTTCTCCATCAGGATGTCCTTGGCGCCGACGGTCACCTCGAGCGTCATCTGCTGCTCGGTGAGCTGCTCCTGGACGCGGCCCAGCATCAGGTCGATGATCTGGCGGATCTGCTCGACACCGAGCGCGCTGAAGACGACCGTCGCGTCAATCCGGTTCAGGAACTCGGGCCTGAAGAGCTTCTTCATCTCGTTCAGGACCTTCTCCTTCATCCGCTCGTACTGGTCCTTGGCGGTCTGGATCTGGTCCCGCGGGACGTTGAAGCCGAGCACGCTCTCTCTGCGGATCAGCTCCGCGCCGACATTGGACGTCATGATGATGATCGCGTTGCGAAAGTCGACCTTGCGCCCCTTAGCATCCGTCAAGCGGCCGTCGTCCATGATCTGGAGCAGGATGTTGAAGACCTCCGGATGGGCCTTCTCGATCTCGTCGAGCAGGATGACCGAGTACGACTTGCGGCGAACGGCCTCGGTGAGCTGACCGCCTTCCTCGTAGCCGATGTAGCCGGGCGGTGCGCCGACCAGTCGGGCTACGGAGTGCCGCTCCATGAACTCCGACATGTCGATCTTGATCATCGACTCTTCGCTGCCGAACATGAATTCGGCCAGCGCCCGCACCAGCTCCGTTTTGCCGACCCCGGTTGGGCCCAGGAAGATAAAACTGCCGATCGGACGCCGCGGGTCCTTCAGGCCAGCGCGCGCGCGGCGGACCGCCTTGGCGACCAGCGTGATCGCCTCCAGCTGGCCCTTCACCCGGTTGGTGAGCGCCTCCTCCATCTTGAGCAGGCGCGAGCTTTCCTCTTCCGCGATCCGCATGACCGGGATGCCGGTCCACATCGAGACGACGTGGGCAATGTCCTCCGAGCTGACGACCGGCTTCTCCGAGCTCTGCTGGCTCTGCCAGCCAGACTCGATCTTCTCCAACTTGGTGCGCAGCTTGGCTTCCTGGTCACGGTACTCGGCTGCCAACTCGTACTGCTGGGCGGAGATGGCCGCCTCCTTCTCGTTCTGGACGGACTCGAGGCTGCGGAGCATCTCCTTGTACGACGGCGGTGCTGTGGCACGCTGCAGTCGCACCCGCGAGGCCGCCTCATCGACCAGATCGATCGCTTTGTCCGGCAGGAAGCGGTCCGGCACGTAGCGCGCCGCCAACTCGGCCGCGGACTTCAGCGCCTCGTCGCTTATCTCGAGCCGATGGTGCGCCTCGTACCGCTCTTTGATCCCGCGCAGGATCTCGATCGTCTCCTCGACCGAGGGCTCCTCGACGAGGACCGGCTGGAAGCGCCGCTCTAGCGCCGCGTCGCGCTCGATGTATTTGCGGTACTCGTCGAGCGTGGTGGCGCCAATCGTCTGCAGCTCACCGCGCGCCAGCGACGGCTTGAGGATGTTGGCCGCGTCCACGGCGCCCTCGGCGGCGCCCGCACCAACCAGGGTATGCAGCTCGTCGATGAACAGCACACAGTTGCCGGAGTTCTTGACCTCTTCGATGATCTTCTTGAGCCGCTCCTCGAACTCGCCGCGATACTTGGTGCCAGCCACGAGCGAGCCGATGTCCAGCGTCAGAAGCCGCTTGCCCATCAACGTCTCGGGTACGTCACCCGTCGCGATGCGCTGGGCCAGTCCCTCGACGATCGCTGTCTTCCCGACGCCCGGCTCGCCGATCAGGGCGGGGTTGTTCTTGGTGCGCCGAGACAGGATCTGAATGACCCGCTCGATCTCCTTGAGGCGCCCGATGACGGGGTCGAGCTTGTTTGCCCGCGCCGCCGCCGTGAGGTCCATCCCCAGTTGGTCGATGACGGGCGTTTTGCTCTGGCGGTGAGATTCCTGCTGAGAGGCCTCGTCGACGGAGAGCTCGATGACCTTCTTCGCCCGGGGTGTCAGACCGATGTCGCCGGTGACGGTCCGGTCGCCGCGGCCGATGATGAACTCCACGGCCGAGCGGACCTTGTTCAGCTCGACTCCGAGGTTGGCGAGGACCTTGGCGGCCACACCCTCGCCCTCGCGGACCAGACCCAGGAGGAGGTGCTCCGTGCCAATGTAGTTGTGGTTGAAGCGCTGAGCCTCCTCTTGCGCCAACTGGAGCACTTTCCGAGCCCGCTCGGTAAATTTGTCAAATCGGTCAGCCATCGGACCTCTCCGTCACTGGGTCACTCCGCCCGCTGCTATTGTATACGAAACGGTTTGGATGCGCGGATCGGGGACGGCCGACTCAGTGGCCGTGGCCGGTGCCGATTAGCCCTCGACGGCCGTAGTCGCCCGGGGTGCCGGGCGCTCATTTTGCGGCTGCACGGACACGGCGTCGTCCTCTTTGGGGCCGGACATCAGCGAGTCGAAGTCGGCCGCCTCGTCGCTCGGCGGACGATCGTCGGCCCCATCTTCAGCCTGGGGGGTGTCTGGGCCACTCGCGTAACTGTCACCCTCGTAGCCATACCCGTCCTGGTCTACCTGGCGAAGGCTGAGTCCCAGCCGGTGTCGGGCGGGCTCGATGCGGATGATCTTGAGCGAGACCACGTCACCCTCGCGCACGACCTGCTTGGGGTGGGTGATGCGATCGTCCGAGAGCTCGGAGATGTGGATCAAGCCCTCAATGCCCGGTTCGATCTCGGCGAATGCCCCAAACGCTGCCAGCTTGGTGATCTTGCCGGTCACGATCTGGCCTGGGGAATATTTCTCGCCGATGCGAGCCCACGGCTCGTTTTGGAGCCGCTTGAGCGACAGGGCGATCTTCTTGGTCTCCCTGTCGACACCAACCACGTACACCTCGACCCGATCGCCCACCTTGACGACCTGGCCGGGATGGCTTACCTGAGCCCACGACAGCTCGGACAGATGGACCAGCCCGTCGGCCCCGCCCAGGTCGACGAAAGCGCCGAAGTCGCAGATGCTGGACACGACGCCGCTGCGGATCTCGCCAGTCTGCAGCTCGGCCAACAGACGGTCCTTCTCGCGGGCTCGCCGTTCTTGCAGGGCAGCCCGTTCCGACAGGATCAGGCGATTTCGGCGGCGGTTCATCTCGATGACTTTGAGCAGCAGGCGCCGCCCCTTCATCGCCTCGAGGCGAGCATCGACCGACTCCTCTGCCCCTGCTCGACGAAGGTCGGCGATTTGCGACAGGGGCACGAACCCACGCACCCCCTCGACGCCAACGACCAGCCCGCCCTTGTTGTGCTCGACCACGTCACCTTCGACCGACTGGCCCTCTTCGAACAGCTTCTGCAAGTTGCGCCAGCCTCGCTCGGAGCGGGCTCTGGTTAGCGACAAGACCACGCGGCCCTCTGAGTCTTCTCCGGACATGACCAGGGCCAGCACCGTTTCGCCGAGTTTCGGGACCTCGGCCAACGGCCCGTGCGGGATCTCGGCCATCGGGACTACGGCTTCCGACTTCGTCCCGATGTCAACCAGCAACTCCTCGCGGTCAGCCCGGACCACGATACCCTCGACCACGTCGCCGCGCCGCAACTGGCGGTAGGCCTGCTCGTGCTCGGCCAACCAGTCGCCCATGCCCTCCGCGCCGCCGGTCGAGGATGTAGCGTCGGGCTGGTCGTGATTTTTCTGGCCGGGCACGGCCTGATCCATATGAGGGGCTACCCGCTCAACGTGCTATCAAGGCAGTATACTGCACGCTTTCCGAGAGGGCAAAACAGGTGATAGGGAGTGAACGGCGTCCTCCCCCGGCGCATAATGTGGGCAGCGAGCTGGCTGGTCGGCGGGTGGCAAATGGACATGCAGCAAGGCGACGAAGAGACAGTCCGCCGCCTCGTCGAGTGGATCGTCCAAAAGATCGACCCGAAAACGCAGGTCCTGCTCCGCGAGCCCGGTCGTCAGTCGGTGCCGCACACGCTCCGGCTCGCCTTACTGCAGAGCGGACAGGCCGTCCCGTTCGAGCTAACCGAAGGCGAGTGGCGGCATGCCCAATCTGCGGCAGGTCGCGAGCGGCTTGCCCGGCGCCTCGGAGCGGCCCTCGGCCTTCAGCCCCCCGACCAGCTCACCGGCCCGCCGCGTGATTAGTCAAGAATGAAGGGTGAAGAATGAAGGATGAAGAATCAGGGGACGGCTTCATTCTTGATTCGGAGGATGCGTTCCATGACGAGTAGGACCGGGGCGCTCAAGACGCCGACCGGGGACGACCCGAAGGATTGGCAGTGTCTTACCTGCGAGTTCGTGGTCAAGAGCCCAACGCTGCCGTTCAAGTGCCCACGCTGCGGAGCATCACGCGTGAAGTTCGTGATCCTGGGGGAGGTCGGCGAAGGCGAGGAAGCGTAGTAGACGACGTCCGTTACGCGACGTCGGCCGCCGGAAACAGCGGGATGAAGCGCTGGTCGTCCACGCTGACCAACCCACGATTGGTGATCTTCACCCACGGCGCGACGGGCAGCGCGATCCCGGACACTGACAGAATCGGCGTCGTCGGACTCGAGACGCCGAGCTTGCGGGCCTCCTGGTTGAAGTGCTCCACCTTGGGCGCGACGACGGTGACCGGATCTGGCGCCATGAGCCCAGCCACCGGCAGCTCCACCAGCGCGTGGACCTGGCCGCCCTCTGCCAGGCAAAAGCCGCCCCCGCAGCGAGCCAGTGTCTCGGCGCACAGCAGCATGTCCTCAGGATTCGTGCCGGCGATCACCAGGTTGTGGGCGTCGTGAGCGACGGTGCTGGCGAGGGCGCCGGACCGAAGGTTGATGCCGCGCAGGATGCCGTGGCTGGGTGGCTCGTTCTGGCCGTGGCGACCCACGACTGAGAGTAAGTTGTAGCCAGGTGGCAGCTCAGGCCTCATCCGGCGACCAGAGACCCGCACACGGATCTTGCCCAGGATGGTGCGGCGGTTGGGCTGGATCTCGATCGTGTGGGCCTCCAGCTCGCCCTCCTCGATTGGGGCCGGCGCCAGGAACTCCTCGGCGCGCAAAGGGGGCAGCCGCATGGTGTTCTGGAGGGGCGGCTGGACCCGGCTGGCCACTTGCACAATCAGCTCGCCATCGGCTACGACTTGCCGCCCAGCCACCCACACGTCTTTGACGTCCATCTCTTCGAGCGACCGCAGCAGGACCAGGTCGGCCTGCATGCCAGGCGCGATTCCGCCGATATCGTCCTGGCGGTAGAAGCGAGCCCCGTTCAGGGTGGCGTAGCGTATCGCCGTGGCGGGATCCATCCCGCGCGCCATAGCCAGGCGAGCCACCCGGTTCATGTGGCCACGCCGAACGACGTCGTCCGGCTCGATGTCGTCGGTGCACATGTCGAAGTTGATCGCGTTGGGCATCGTCTTCCAGGCGTCCACCGCCGCGTCCACGCAGTGCGACATCGAGCTGTCACGGATGTGGAGCTGGGTCCCAGCTTCGGCCTTCTCGATCACCTCGTGCGTCTCGCGACTCTCGTGGTCCGAGACCACTCCGGCCGCCCGATAGGCCATCAGGTTCCGTCCGAGCACGAGGGGCGCGTGGCCCTCGTTGATGACCCGCTGGGCGAGGCCCTCCTCGACGATCCCGGCGATCCTGTCGTGGTGATGGATGACGCCCGGGTAGTCCATGATCTCGGCGATCCCGACGACGCCGTCCCAGCGCAGCATTCGCCCGACCGCGTCGCGGTCGAACTCCGCGTTCGAGCTCTCGAGCGTCGGCACGGGCGGCACGCAACTCGGGACGCAGACCAGGATTCGGACGGGCAGCCCGCGGCTGGCCTCGACCATGTACCGGACGCCCTCCTCGCCCAGCACGTTGGCGATCTCGTGCGGGTCGATCGCCACAGCCGTGGTGCCGAACCGCAGGACCGCTTCGGCGAAGCTGGGCGGTGTGACCATCATCGACTCGATGTGGACGTGCGAGTCGAAGAAGCCCGGCGTGGCCCACAGGCCGCCGCCGTCAATGACTCGGCGGGCCCCGAGCTCGAATTTGCCGGCTCGCCCGACCGCCGCGAAGTGCTGGCCGTAGATGCCGATATCGGCCGGGTAGATCTGCCCCGTGTAAACGTTCACCAGGTTGACACCACGCACGGCCGTATCGAGCGGCAGGTCGCCACGGGCCGCGGCCACCAGCTCTCGTCGATCGCTCATCGCGTCACCTCCGCCAGAAAGCTATCAGCCATCAGCTTTTAGCCAGCTGACGACTGAGAGCTGACAGCTGAAGGCTCACGGCGTTACCAGCCCAGAGCCACGGACTCGCGACGCGGATCGGCGCCGCCGACGCGCACTCCAGTCGTCGGATCGACCTGGATCGCGCAGACTCCCGCCGCTGCCGGCGTGAAGGCCGGCCACTCCTCGACCAGATGGCCGAGCTGCGCCAGCTCGGCCCGGGTCTCTGCCGGAATTCGATTCTCGACCGCGAGCACGCCGGGCCGATACGCGTGCGGCCAGAACGAGTTCGGGAAGCTCCACGAGATCACACGCGGCGCCTCGACGGCTTGCTGGGGGTCCATGCCGAACTCTACGTGGTTTAGAAACACCTGAAGCATGGCCTGGGTTTGGGCGTCCCCGCCGGGGCAGCCGAACGGCATGTACGGCCGGCCGTCCTTCAAGACCATGGCCGGGTTGGGGGTCAGCCGCGGCCGCTTCCAGGGCGCCACGGCAGACGCATGGCCCGGGTCAAGCCAGGATTGTGAGCCTCGCGAGGAGATCAGAATCCCCAGCCCCGGCACGATCGGGCTGCTGAAGCCCGGATCGCTCGGCGTGGCCGAGAAGGCGTTGCCGTCGGCATCCACCGCGCAGGAGTAGGAGGTATCCGGTGGCCGCGGCCCGTCCAGCACGACCGGCCGGGCCAGGTCACCCCTTGTGCCGCGGCGTCCCAGGTAGGGCCACGGGTCGCCTGGCGCCGGCAGCCCAGGCGCAGCGTGGTTCGGATCGATCTGCGCTCGGCGCTCGGCCGCGTATTCCCAGGATAGCAGCCCCACCATCGGGACGTCCACATGCTCCGGATCGCCGTAGTAACGCTCACGGTCGGCCATCACCAGCTTGATCGTCTCGGCCAGCAGGTGCAGGTACCGGGCCGAGTTGTGGCCGAGCGCGGGGACGTCGGCCTGCTCGATGATCGCCAGGAATTGGAGCAGGATTGGGCCCTGGCACCAGGGCCCACAGCTCAGGACCTCGTAATCCTTGTAAGTGACCCGCTCCGGGGGCTCGACTTTGACGGCGAAGTCGGCCAGATCGCGCTCTGTCAGGAAGCCGCCCTGGGCCTGGCAGAACTCGGCCATCCGGCGGGCCGGCTCGCCCCGATAGAATTCGTCCCTGGCGGCTGTCAGGCGGGCTGCCCGGTCGCCATCCGCGGCGGACTCGGCACCGGCCAGGCGCCTGAGAAGCCTTGCCAGGTCACTCTGGACCAGCCTCTCGCCCAGGGTCGGCGGCCGCCCGCGCGGCAGAAAGATCTGGGCCGAGGAGGGCCAGCGGCGCAACGTCTCGGCGGACCGCTCGATCGACGAGCTGAGCCGCCGATAGACGGGAAAGCCGTTTTCGGCCAGGTCGATCGCCGGCTCGGCAATCTGGGCAAATGACATGCTTCCGAACCGGGCCAGGGCCGTGATCCAGGCATCGACGGCGGCCGGCGTGATCGTGCGGAGGATGCCAGGCGGCAAGTCGCCGCCACCCCGCTCACGGACGGCATCCAAAGTCGCCGCCTTTGGCCAGCGGCCGAGCCCGCTTATCGTCTCGACATGGCCATCGGCTCGGGCGAAGATGATCGGGGCGACACCGCCGAAGTTGGTCAGGTGCGGCTCGACAACGTTGATCACCAGGCCCGCCGCCACGCCGGCGTCGGCAGCGTTGCCGCCCCGCTCCAGTATCCGCACTCCGGCCGCGGTCGCCAGGTAATGGGCGCTCGAGACCATGTACCTGGCGCCCAGTTTGAGCGACTGAAGAGAGGAGATCGTCGTGACCGCCTCACCCCGCTCCAGGACCTGCCGCTCCTCCGTTACCGCCACCCCTGTCCTCCCCGCAATTTTCTGTATTCGAGTACTCACCGACGGTCCAAGATCCGATGATATTCGCTCGTGGTCAGGCCGAGATCCCGTGCGACCTTCCGGAGCAGCGGCAGGACGATGACGCGCGAGCCATGGTCTGGAATCACCACAATCCGCCCCTCGGAATTGCGAAACGTATTGTGGCTTCCCTCGCGTCGGATCCACTGGAAGCCAGCCGCCTCAGCCACCTGCGCAGTTCCCGGTAGGGCACCAGGCGAAGCTTCGTCAAGCCGGGATCTCTACACGCCAGGTCCCCACGAAGTCGCTCATAGGCTCGTCGGAGTCACACGTTTTCAGGTAGGCGACAATCGCTTCTCGGATATTGGTTTCCAGGCTAGGCATGTCCGGCGCCTGACTGTAGCAGCCAGGCAACTCCACCACCTCGCCAACCAGCCAGTGGCTTTCCGGGTCGCGCTCGACCACAATGCTATACGCCTTCTTCATCCTCGTCTGCGCCCTGACTGCCGGCGGTCAGGCCGGGCGCCTAAGTCTACCATTGTTTGGCGCGGCGAAATGGCAGCCTTTAGAGCGGAAGCGCGAGGCTACAGCCCCCGAGAACCCTCTCACCCGCCAACCGCGGCGAGACCGCGCTCCAGGTCGGCGATCAGGTCCGATGGCTCCTCGATGCCAATCGAGAGGCGCACGAGTCCGTCGCCGATGCCAACCACTCGCCGCTGCTCGGGCGTCAGGCCGCGATGGGAGGCTTGGACTGGGTAAAGGGTCAGCGTTCGCAGGTCGCCCAAGGTTGGGGCGGGTGTGACCAGACACAGCGCGTCCATGAAACGACGGACCGATTCGCGTCCGTCGCCCTTGAGATCGAAGGCGATCATCGCGCCATACCGCCCGTCCAGGAGCCGCCCGGTCAGCTCGTGCTGGGGGTGCGACGGCAGGCCCGGATAGTAGACGCGCTGGACCTGGGGGTGAGTCTCGAGCCAGCGAGCGATCTGAAGCGCGTTGTCACACTGGCGCGCCATCCGCAGAGGCAGCGTCTTGAGCCCGCGGTGTGAAAGCCAGGCCTCGTTCGGGCCGAGCACCGCGCCGAGCAACTTTGCCAGGTAATGCAGCCGTCGCCCGGTCTCATCGTCGGCTGCCGCGACCACTCCACCGGTTACGTCGCCGTGGCCGCCAAGGTACTTGGTGACGCTGTGGACCACCAGGTCGGCGCCGTGCTGGATCGGACGCAGCAAATACGGCGAGGCGAACGTGTTGTCCACGATGGTGGTCGCGCCGGCTCCGCGAGCCCGCGCCGTCAGCACTGGCAAGTCGAGTACTTTGAGGAGCGGGTTCGAGATGGTCTCCATGTACAGCACCCGGGGCCCCTCCGCTAGCCCTCGCTCGACCGCCGTCAGGTCCGCCATGTCGACGAAGCTGGTCCGAATGCCGAGCTCCGCGAAGTGGGTGCTGAGCAGGACGCGGGTCAAACCGTAGCAGTCTTGCGTCGCCAGGACCCCGTTGCCTGGCTTCAGACCTGTCGCCAGCAGGGCGGCGTGGATCGCGGCCATGCCGGACGAGAACGCCCCGGCCAACGTCGCCGCCTCGAGTGTTGCGACGGCTGTCTCGAACGCGCGAACGGTGGGGTTGCCGTCACGGGTGTAGTAGAAGCCAGGCCGCGTCCCGGCGAAGACCTCATCCAGCGCGTCGAACGACGGCATGAAGAAGCCGGAGGCGTTGTAGATCGGCGTCGAAGTCGGCTGCCAATCTCCGGCCGGCATCCCTTCGCCAGCATGCGCCGCCAGAGTGGCGAAGGCCAGATTGTCGCCGGATGGGGATTCTCCCGACATGTCGGCCTCCTCGCACGTCCCTCGCGTGACGGTCGTCGCGTAGGGCGAGGTCCCCTCGCCCTGGCGGGGGAACCCCGCCCCTACCGCTGGGACTCGACATGACAACAACGCGCTCGCTGAGCTTACATAGCATAGACGACCTGCCCGTCGAAGATCGTCATCTCCACGGAGATGCCGAACAACTCCTCTGGAGGAATGGCATACGGATCGGCCGAGAGGACGAGCAGGTCGGCCAGCTTGCCTGTTGCGACCGAGCCGTGCTCATGAGCCAGGCCGGCCGCGTCCGCGCTGCCCAGAGTGTAGGCCCGAACCGCCTCGGGGACGGTGAGTCGCTGCTCTGGATGCCAGCCGCCGGGTGGATCACCATCAGGCAGTTGGCGCGTGGCGGCGGCGTGGACACCTCGGAACGGGTCGGGCGGCTCGACCGGGCAGTCCGTCCCGAACGCCAGCCGTGCCCCGGCCTCGAGCACCGATCGCCACGGGTAGGCCGTTCGACAGCGGGAGCCCCAGCGACGGTCGGCGATCCGCATGTCGGAGGTGACATGCAGCGGCTGCATCGAGGCGACGACGTCGAGGCGACCAAAGCGGCCCAGGTCGTCCGGGTCGACGAGCTGAGCGTGCTCGATCCGCAAAATCTGCTGACGGCCGGGCTCCTCCGAGCGGACCGTCTCGGCCGCGTCGAGGACCGATCGCACGGCCGCGTCGCCGATGGCGTGAATGGCTACCCCGATCCCCGCCTCGCGCGCCTCTCGCATCAGCCCAATCAGCTCTTCTAGTTCGAGCCTGGCGATGCCCCGATCGTTCGTCTCGGCCGAGTCGGTATAGGGCGCCAACATGGCGGCCGTGCCTGATCCGAGCGCGCCATCGGCAAAGAGCTTGAGAAGGCCAACTCGCAGCCGCTGGCTGCCGAAGCCGGTCCTCAGGCCTATCCGCGAGGCTGCCGCGAGGACGTGACTCGGCAAGCCGGCGAACACCCGCAGCCGCAACTCGCCGCGGGAATCCAGCACCTGGAGCGCCTCGAACGCCCGAGCGCCTTCGAAGCTGTGGACGGCGGTGACGCCCACCCGTAGCAGCGCGTCCTGGCCCTCGTGGAGGCTGGCCACGCTTGCCTCGAGCGAAGGTTGGTCGGCCAGCTCGCGCAGCGGGCGGCCAGCCTCCTCGAGCAATATTCCGCTGGGAGTGCCGTTCGGCTCGCGCAGGATTCGACCGCCAGGCGGGTCAGGCGTGTCTCGGCCGAGGCCGGCCAGCTCGAGCGCCGCCGTGTTCACCCAGACGGCGTGAGCGTCACGGCTGAGCAAAAAGACCGGCCGGCCGCGGGCAACGCGGTCGAGGTCGTGGCGGCTCGGAAACGCCGCCCCGGGCCACAAGTTCCGGTCCCATCCGCGACCCACCACCCACGCCCTGGGCGGGGCGGCCACGGCCGCCTGACCTACCAGCCCGAGGGCTGATTCGAGTGTCTCGGCGCCTTCCAACTGGAGGCGCTCGCGGCTGAGGCAGTAAGCCAGCAAGTGGAAGTGGGCGTCCACGAAGCCTGGTATGACGGTCCGGCCGTGGAGGTCGATCCTGTCCGCGCTGGCTCCCACCACGTCGAGGGCCGCCTCGTTCGAACCGACAGCTGCGATCCGATTGCCAACCACACCGACCGCCTGGCCGCGCGGCGACGCGTGTTCCTGCGTATAGACGCGCCCGTTCACGAGCGCCAGCGCACGAGCCATCAGCGATCAGCCGTCAGCCGTCAGCACCAGCCGAATGCGCGCAGGTCGCGTGGAGTGCCTGAGCTGCATCCGCAGCCAACTCCTGACAGCTGAGAGCTGACGGCTGACGGCTTCGTCAATATTCGCTGAAGAACTCCTCGGCGTACTCGGCGTACCCGAGGGCCCGGCACACCTTGGCGGAGGCGACGTTCGAGCGGTCGTGCACGTAAAGCGAAAGCCGCCCCTGATCCAACACGAAGGCGGTCGCGGCTGACACGACCTCCTTGGCAAGTCCCTGGCCACGGTAGGCCGCTTCGGTGACCACCGCGATCTCCCAGACGTCGTCGGACTTCAGCTTGATCGCGGCCCAACTAGCGATATCGCGACGACTGCCTCGGATAACGAAAATCTCGCCGTCAAAGCGCCGTCGTAGGTCGGAGCCACTCGGATCGCCCTGCTCCAGCCGCTGGGCGCGGCTGGCTATTGGACGGAAGTGCTCCGAGTCTGCAAACAGGACGTACCCGCTGAGGGTGTACGCATAGGGGATCGCGGCCCGTGAGATCTGACGCAGTCGCTCGAACTCGATCGAGCCCAGCGGGCGGCCTGGGACCAGTGGTGACGCCTCCGCGCGCGCCCGCTCGACCAGATCTGGACGCGCCGAGATGACGCCTCCGCCAGGCGTCGAGAGAGCCAGCAGGGGGACAGTGTAACCACCCCAGCCCGGCCGGTTGCGGCGCTCGGACGGAACGATGTGGACACCCGGCCGCTCGAGCAGCGCTCGGCTGCAGCCCAGCTCGACGACGTGGAACTCGTCGAGCCGTTCGACCTGTCCGACTTTGATGCGCTCTTCGAGCATCGCCAGCGCGAGTATATCAGAGGGGGAGTCGAGAACTGCGCCGTGCTATAAATCGTCCTGAGCCAGCAGGAGGAACGCGCTTGGACCCCGTCGTCCCAATGGAGCGCTGGCCGCGACGGCGCGGTCGGACCGGCCGCTATGTCGCCGTCAGCCGGCTCGCTGGAGCGGCCGTCCTGGTGGTTCTCGGCATCCTTGCCACCATCGGTACCGACCTCTATACGGACTGGCTGTGGTTCGAGAGCGTCGGCCTTCAGAGCGTCTATGAGACCACCCTGACCGCCCAGGTGGTCTTGTTCTCGGCTGGCGTACCGACTGGACCACCTGGCGCCGGCCGAGGAGGATGGCATCTGGGCCTACATCGCGCGCGTCGGCGCACGAGTGGGCGAGCAGAGCGCGTACCGCAGCTTCGTCAATGGTGGCATCGCCATCCTCGGCCTGTTTCTGGCGATCATTATGGGTCTGGTATCGGCCGGCCAGTGGTCGCTGGTCATGCGCTACCGCTATCAGGTCCCGTTCAACTTGATCGACCCGATCTTCGGCCAGGACGTGGGATTCTACGTCTTCAGTTTGCCCTTCTACCGAGCGCTGCATTCGTGGACCCTCGGAGCGCTGATCCTGATCACCACAACCACGCTGGCCGTCTATGCCGTCGTGACCGCCTACGAGCTTGGGATCAACTTGGAGCGGGTGATCTTCAACCTGCCGCGAGCGGTCAAGGTGCATCTGGCCGTGCTCGCGGCCCTGCTGATGCTGCTCGTGGCCGCGAATCACCTGCTCGATCTGTATGAGCTGGTCTACTCCACCCGCGGCGTGGCCTACGGGCCGGGTTACGCCGATGTCAGGGCGGAGATGCCGGCCCTGTACATCATGTTCGGCGCAGCCTTGCTGGCGGCGGTCCTGATGCTGGCCAGCGCCGCCGGCCGCTCCCTCCGCCCGGCCGTCACCGGCCTCGCCCTGTGGGGCATCGTCGCAGTCATCGGCGGGCTGATCTTTCCCAACGTCATCGAGAACTTCGAGGTCAAGCCGAACCAGCTCGAGAAGGAGCGCCCCTACCTGGAGAACAGCATCACCTTCACGCGGAAGGCGTTCGGGCTCGACGCCATCCAGGAGCAGTTCTTCCCAGCCGATGACGCGGTCACAACCGAGGACGTCCGGGCAAACCCCGAGACGATCCGAAATATTCGCCTGTGGGACCATCGCCCGCTCAAGGACACGTACAACCAGATCCAGAGCATCCGCAGCTACTACATCTTCGACGACGTGGACGTGGACCGCTATCAGCTTCGGGACGGCTATCGCCAGGTGATGCTGGCCGCGCGCGAGCTAGCGCCCGAGGCGCTCCAGGCCCAGGCCAGGACCTGGGTCAACCAGCGCCTCAAGTTCACCCACGGCTACGGCGTGGCCATGTCGCTGGTCAGCGCCGTCGCCGAGGAGGGGCGGCCCCAGCTCTTGATTCAGGATGTTCCGCCGCGAGGTGATGTTCCGATCACGCGGCCGGAGATCTATTACGGAACCCATCCGGCCAGCTACGTGATCGTCAAGACCAACGAGGCCGAGTTCGACTACCCGCGCGGTGATGAGAACGTCGAAGCCCGCCACCAGGGCAACACCGGCGTCAACATCGGAAGCTTCTTCCGGCGCCTGCTCTACGCGGTGCGCTTCCGCGACGGCAACATCCTCCTCTCCGGCGCCGTGCGTCCTGACTCGGAGATCGTTTATCGGCGCAGCGTTCGCGAGCGGGTCGAGCGGGTCGCCCCGTTTCTGATGCAGGATCGCGATCCGTACATCGTCGTCGCCGATGGCCAGCTCGTCTGGATGCTCGACACGTACACAACCACGAGCAGCTACCCGTATTCTCAACCCCAGTTCTGGCGGCCGTTCAACACCTGGCTCAACTACATCCGCAACAGTGTCAAGGTCGTGATCAACGCCTACGACGGCACGATGAAGTTCTACGTGTCCGACCCCGACGATCCGCTGCTGCGCAGCTACCAGGAGATCTTCCCCGAGCTGTTCTTGCCGATGGCCGAGATGCCGGCCGCATTTCATCAGCACATCCGCTATCCGGAGGACCTGTTCCGAATCCAGTCAGGGCGCTACCAGACGTTCCACATGCAAGACCCGACCGTCTTCTACAACCGCGAGGATGTCTGGGGGATCCCTTTCGAGAAGTTCTACAACGAGAAACAGCCCGTAGACCCCTACTACGTCATCATGCGGCTGCCCGGCCAGGCCCGCGAGGAGTTCCTGTTGATGCAGCCGTTCACCCCCCTGGGGAAGGACAACATGATTGCCTGGCTGGCCGCCCGCTCCGACGAGCCAAACTACGGCAAGCTGCTAGTCTACAAGTTCCCCAAAGAGAAGCTGGTGTACGGCCCCTTCCAGGTGGAGGGCCGGATCGATCAGGACCCGACCGTCTCATCCCAGTTCACCCTCTGGAGCCAGGCCGGCTCGCGAGTCATCCGCGGAAACCTGCTCGTGATCCCGGTCGGGACATCCAACCTGTACGTCGAACCGATCTACCTGCAGGCCGAAAACGGACCGATCCCGGAGCTGAAGCGAGTGATCCTTTCGACCGGCAATCGCCTGGTCATGGAGCCTAGCCTGGAGGAAGCGATCGCCAAGCTGTTCGGAGGTGGCGCGCAGGCGGCTGTTCAGAGCGGCCCGGCGCCCAGCCCCCAGATACCCTCAGGCCCGCTCTCCCCCGACGTCGCGACCTTGATCCGTTCCGCCAGCGAACACTTCGGCCGGGCTCAGGAAGCGTTGCGGGCCGCCGATTGGGGGCGCTACGGCGAGGAGCAAAAGGCGCTCGATGCCGACCTTCGCCGTCTCGCCGAGCTGGGCGGCCGCTAAAACGAGTCCAAGGTCCAAGGTCCAAAGTCCCACGTCCCAAGTCCCGAGGCGCTCCACTTTGGACTTTGGACTTGAGACTTTGGACTGGTTAGGACATCACGAGCCCGCCGTCGACCGTCACGGCCTGGCCGGTCATGTAGGTGGCATCCGGGCCAGCCAGGAAGGCGGCCACGTTGGCCACGTCCTCGGGCCGCTCGGGCCGGCCGAGTGGAATGTGAGCGATCTGCTCGCGCCACACCTCGCCTTTGGGCAGTCCTTCCAGCTCACCCCATTCGGTATCGATCTGCTCCCACATCGCCGTCTCCACGCGACCCGGGCAGATCGCGTTGACCGTGACGTAGGGCGCCAGCGCCGCGGCGGCCGAATGGGTGATCGAGATAACGGCGGTCTTACTGGCCGCGTACGGCGCGAACATCGGCCGCCCGCCCGGGCGGCCCGCAATCGAGGCCGTGTTGATGATCCGCCCGCGGAGCCCGTCCGGGCCAGGGTCCTGCTCGACCATTTGTCGCGCGACCGCCTGGAGCACGAAGAATACTGCCCGCGCGTTTACGCTCATAACAAGGTCCCAATGCTCCTCGGTCACGTCGAGCAGACGCGCCACCCTGATCACCCCGGCGTTGTTGGCGAGCACGTCGATCCGCCCAAACTCGTCCGTGGCACGTCTGACCATGGCGCGGATGTCACTCAGCTTGGTCACGTCGACTCGAATCGCGAGCGCGCGCGCCTCGGTCGTGGCCACCTCATCGGCGACAGAGCGGGCGCCGACCTCGTTGACGTCGGCGATGACCACGTTGGCGCCCTCGGCAGCGAACCGCAGCGCGATCGCCCGCCCGATCCCACGCCCCCCACCGGTCACCAAGCCGACTTTGCCGTCTAGCAGTCCCATGTTGATCCCCTCACTGGACTCAGCCCCTGGGCGTGCGACCTCAGTAACGCGACCGTAACGGAGCGGAGCCCAAACCGCTCGGCCGCTCCCTCACGGTCGCGGTACAGATGCCCGTGAGCGCGCAGTCACGGCGCTGCGGTAACCACTGCCGGCCAGAAGTCCTTGACGAGCCACTCCAGGTCGAGGTCTCGCAGCGTTTCGGGCAGCGGTTTGCCCGTCTCCTCGTCCCAGCCCATCTGACGATAGTAATTCCGCTTCATCGTCGGCCATTGAGCGCGCGGGTCCGTCCCCAGCGCGGCGCCGTCTGTCGGCGGCTCGAAGTAGCGCTCCGAGGGCTCCTCGACGTCGGTGGACAGGCCGTGGCGGAAGTTGAAGGCCCGCAGCAGATGGACGATCTGGCGACCCTTGCGCAGCGCGTCTCGCGGCGTGTAGTCCAGGCCAGTTACCGCGTTCGAAGCGGTCCCTGACCGGCTCGATGTCCAGGTAGTCGGTCGGGTCGGCCCCGGCCGTGGCCTCGATCGTGCTGGTGTTGCCGACGCAGGTATCGAGCATCTCGGTCCAACGCCCGCGGTGGTCGTGGCCACGCGGGCTAGCGCCCTTCTTTACGTAGATGGCCCATTTCGCGGCCTCGCCACCGACCCGCTGCGAGGCGCGCATTACCCCTTCGGCCAGCAGATCGGCGAGCTTACCCTCGCGGCGGCCGATCCGCCAGAGCAGATCTTCGACCGCCTTGCCGTTGCCCCAGCGCAGCTCCAGACCGTCGGTGTCTTCGACGGCGAACACGCCCTTCTCGAAACATTCGATGGCCCAGCCGATCAGCCAGCCAGTCTCGTTGATGTCGATCCCGATCCGGTCGGCCACGTTCGAAAGCTTGAAAGCCACGCTCTGGTCGGTCACCCCGATCTGCGGTCCGAACGCCGCGAAGCCTTCGTACTCCGGCTCCTCGCCCACGTAGCCAGCCTCGTCACCGCAGGTCATCACGCCGGTGTGGAGGTGGTTCATGCGGCAGCCCCAGCACGGCGTGTGGCGGCCGTCGAAGCTCTCGCGGAAGGTCAGGCCGTTCATCCGCTCGTGCTCGGGGAAGAGATTGGTTGTGTAGTTCAGGACCGGCAGCGCCCCCATCCGCTCCATGTCCGAAAGCCCAACCGCCGTTCCGCCGCGCGCCAGCCAGCGATCGCGAAACTCGTACGCGTGCTCGAAGAGCGCGTCGGCGTACTCCGGCAGCTGCTCCGGGTGGACGACCGGCACTTTCTGCTTGCCGCGCGGGACGCAGATCGCCTTGAGTCGCTTGGAACCCATCACCGCGCCCACGCCGTTGTGGGCCGCCACATGGCCCTTGTCGCCGGAGATGGCTGCGAAGCGGACCAGGTTCTCGCCGGCCGAGCCGATGCCGATGAAGCTCATCATCCGCTCTTTGTAGCCAAGCTCGGCGTGCAGCTTCTCGTCCGCGTCCCAGCAGTCGAGGCCCATGATGTGGCTGGCATCACGCAGCTCGCAACCCTGGTCAGAGATCCACAGGTACTGCCACTGGCTGGCGCGGCCCTGGAGGATGATGGCGTCGTAGCCACACTGTTTGAGGTAGGCCCCGAAGAAACCATTGGCCTGGGTCGAGCCGGCCAGGTTGGTCATCGGCCCTTTGAGCACGGCGCAGTAGGTTCCGGCCCCGTGCACCTTGGTGCCGGCGAGCGGGCCAGCGGCGATGATCAGTCGGTTCTCCGGATCATCCCACTCGACGCCGGGCGGGACCTCGTCGTACAGGATCTTCGCGCCTAACCCGACCCCGCCGACCCACATGAGCGCCACCTCGGGCGTCAGCTCCTCGGTGGTGACGGCTCCGGTGGTCAGATCCACCCGCAGGATCTTGCCCATGATCCCGCCTGGTAGCCCGTGCGCGCTCATTCGAGCCTCCCGGTTCGGAGTTTCGAGTTTCGACCCCAGTTTACTCGAAATGGGAAACTCGAAACTCGTCGCCCTTACCCTGAATTTGCGAGCAAGGTTGACAGCCCTGCGCAGGGACGCGATAGCCCTGTAGCAATCCAAGCCAGCCACCAACCGGCCCTAAAGGCGGGTCTTGTCCAAGGTTTCAGCGGCCGCCGGCCCGAGGGTCGCAGAGAACGGACCCAGCTCGCGAATTGCTCGCGATAACTTGACAACCGCGAACCCTCTCTGCCATCCTCAGCGAGCGACTACCGGGGAGGTGGCGGCATGGCGGGCTTTCCGCCGATCAGCGTGCGGCAGCCACGGCCGTTCGACCTCGTCGACGATCCCGTCGACGTCTGCGGGGTCGGCACCGGCTTCGAGGGCGTGATCGCCGCGCGGGTGCGCGACGACAACGGCGCGCAGTTGGCGCAGGTCTCGATCATGGCCGGCGGGACCGGGATCTTGGGCAACTTCCACGCCTCCCTGCCGCTTGGTGTTGTGCCATCGACGCCCCAGGGCACTCTCGAAGTCTTCGAGTCGTCCGCGTCCGGACTGGGCGACGAGTTGAACAAGGTGGTCGTCCCAATCACCTTCGGTCGGGCCCTGATCGACCCGTACCATGGCTTCGCCCAGTACACGGTCGCGTCTGGTGACACCCTGTCGGGGATCGCTTTGGGGCAGTACGGCGATGCAAACCAGTGGCCCCGCCTGTTCGAAGCCAACCGCAACCAAATCACGAACCCCAACCTGATTTTCCCGGGCCAGGTCCTGCGCATCCCGCAGTAGCCCATCCG
>WNGF01003545.1_pt1 | contig 21135 bp, 19 predicted proteins | sample 5400641 | NCBI WGS metagenome assembly WNGF01 (sample SAMN13153371, study PRJNA577476) | soil metagenome | isolation source: 80 cm soil or saprolite under grassland replicate 2 | place: USA:California | collected 2016-06-15 | reverse complement strand
CTTCGATCCAGTTACGGGCAATCAACCGCAGATAACGCGGAGCACGCGGAGTAAAAGCCGCAGAGAGTAGCTACGACCGCCGCCTCTAAATCTCGACCGGGCAGGCATGATTTGGGGGTTAACGACAGATGAGATTGTGCGCTGGTCTTATCTGTCGTTGCAGTTCAAAACAAAAAAAGACAAGACTCTCACGCCTAGCGATACCGGCTACGGTTGAGGTCGTTCTCCGCGGTTTTTCCTCCGCGTGCTCCGCGCTCTCCGTGGTTGCTCCCCCGTCAGTGCTCCCGGACTTTCTACCCGGACTTTCGCCCGACCGCTAGCCTCTGACGATCGCCAGCCACGACATCGGATCGAGACTCGCTCCTCCGACGAGAAGCCCATCAACATTCGGCGCCGCGAGAAGCATCGACGCATTACCCGGAATGACGCTTCCGCCGTAAAGAATCGGCGTCGCGTGCCCACGATCGCCCCAGAGTCGCTCCAGCTCCTCTCGAATCAATCCGTGCATCGCCGCCGCGTCATCGGGGGTGGCGTTCATCCCGGTGCCGATTGCCCACACCGGCTCGTAGGCGATCATCACGTCACGCGTGTGAAGTGACTTCATTTTCGATAGACCGGCGCGCAGCTGAGCTACGACGACGGACTCGGCCTCACCGCGCTCGCGTTGCTCGAGCAGCTCTCCCACGCAGAGCAACGGCGTCAAGCCGCCTCTTTCCACTGCTGCACACTTGTCGGCGCACATTGCATCGGTCTCACCGAATACGTGCCGTCGCTCCGAGTGGCCGACGAGAATCACGCGGGCTCCGGCGTCTCGCGCAATTGGAACGCTGAGCTCTCCGGTGAAGGCGCCCTGATCCGCCGAATGGACATTCTGCACTCCGAGCAGAATGTCGTGCCGCTCGTGGAGTGCCAAAATCACGGCGGCGATGGAAAGTGCAGGCGGGAAAAAAATTACCGTTCTGTCGTTCTGTCTCGGATACTGCGCACAGAACGACTGCATGAACTCGCGGGCCATCGTTGGCCCGTTGTTCATCTTCCAGTTGGCGGCGAAGATCGGCCGGATCAACCCGATTCCCTGTCATCGAGACACTCGACTCCGGGAAGCTTTTTGCCCTCGAGAAATTCGAGTGACGCTCCGCCGCCGGTGGAGACGTGACTCATCTTCGATTCGAGACCGAGCGCCGCAACTGCGGCCGCCGAGTCGCCTCCCCCGACGATCGTTGTCGTGCCACGCGCGGTCGCCTTTGCCATCGCCTCAGCAATCGCATTCGTGCCCGCATCAAATGGCGGACTTTCGAAGACGCCCATCGGTCCATTCCAGAGAACGGTTTTCGCCGAGGCTATCGCGCGACTATAGGATTCGGCGGTGCGTGGGCCGATGTCGAGCATCGAGTCTTCAACGTCGATCGCGGCTCGGCCAACCGACCGTGCGCTTTCGGGTGCGTCCACCGACGTCGCGACCTTAGCGTCGTGCGGAAGTATGAGCTTCGTACCTGCGCGCTCCATCAGGGCTCGGGCCATCTGAATGCGGTCCTGCTCCACAAGAGAGCGTCCCGTCTCGAGACCCATCGCCCGAAAGAACGTGCACGCCATCGCTCCGCCAATCAAAAGCGCGTCCACCTTCGGCAGCAGACTCTCGATTACGTCGATCTTTCCTGAAATCTTGGCGCCGCCAAGGATTGCGACGAAGGGGTGCGCGGGATTCGTGAGAGCTCCCTCGAGGTAATCGAGCTCCCGCTCCATCAAGAGACCGGCGACCGCCGGCTTCAGCACGTCGCACACTCCCGCCGTAGATGCGTGCGCACGATGAGCGGCACCGAATGCGTCGTTAACGAAAAGTTCGCCGAGCTCCGCAAGCGCCCGCGCGAGACGCGGATCGTTCGTCTCTTCTCCACCCAGGAAGCGTGTATTCTCGAGGAGAAGAACTTCTCCGTCCTCGAGCATTGTCGTCGCCTTCAGCGCCTCATCGCTGTCAGTGCTCTCGACAAAGCCGACCGCCGTCCCGAGCAGCTCGCCCAGGCGACGCGCGACAGGCTGCAAAGAGTATTTCGGCGTTGGCTTTCCTTTCGGCCGTCCCAGATGTGAGAGGAGAACGGGCCGCGCTCCCTTCTCTATCAGATATTCCAATGTCGGGAGCGATGCCCTGATCCTCGTGTCGTCGGTGATCTCACCGTTCGAGTCGAGAGGAACGTTGAAGTCGGCGCGAACGAGCGCCCGCGCTCCCTTGAGCTGTTTGGCTGAGAGGTCGCGAACCGTCTTCTTGCGCACCGGCGGGTTGCTAGAGCTTCTCGCCGATCAGGCGTAGCAGATCAACGCATCGCGAAGCATAGCCCCATTCGTTGTCGTACCAGCCAGACACCTTCACCAACGTCCCATCCACAACGTTAGTCGTTTTCGAGTCGAGAATGCATGAGTGTGGATTTCCGATGAAGTCGCTCGACACCAGCTCCTCCTCAGTGTACTCGAGAATGCCGCGAAGCTCTCCGTCTGCGGCGGCGCGGAAGGCGGCGTTCACCTCCGCGATGGTTGTCGGTCGCTCGACCTCGACTGTCAGATCCGTGAATGACACATCGGGAGTCGGAACGCGAATCGCGAGCCCATCGAGCTTTCCCTTCACTTCCGGTATCACCAGGTATGTAGCCTTGGCGGCACCGGTCGTCGTCGGGATCATAGATAGCCCCGCCGCGCGTGCCCGCCGCAGGTCTCTGTGCGGCAAGTCGAGAATCTGCTGGTCGTTGGTATAACTGTGAACGGTGAGCATCGCCCCGTGCCGAAAACCGAATGCGTCGCGGATGACCTTCACCATCGGCACCAGGCAGTTCGTCGTGCACGAGGCGTTCGAGATGATGTGATGACTGGCGGGATCGTAGCGCTGGTGATTCACGCCGAGGACGATGGTGATGTCTTCGCCCTTTGCCGGCGCCGAGATTAGAACCTTTTTCGCTCCTCCGGCGATGTGCTTGCTGGCGTCGGCGGCGCTGGTGAATCGTCCCGTCGCCTCGAGCACCACGTCCACCCCAAGCTCCTTCCACGGGAGTGCCGCGGGATCCCGCTCACTGAGGACACGAATCTCGTCTCCGTCCACAACCAGGCACTTGCCGTCTTCTCGGACTGTCCCGTCGTACGCTCCGTGAATCGAATCGTGCTTCAAGAGGTGAGCGAGCGTTCTCGTGTCGGTGAGATCATTCACCGCGACGAAATCGAGAGCGGTGAACGCCATTCCCGTGTTCTCCTGCTCCTTCGCTGCCCGCAATGCCAAACGGCCGATCCGGCCGAACCCGTTGATCCCGACGCGAATCGCCATCTGCGTGACCTTCCTATCGTTGCGGCCGGTCACCCGAAGCGGGCGCCCGGCCGAATGTGACGTAGCTGATCGTGCGTGCTCCCGCCTCGAACAACGCGGTCGCGCAGGCGCCGAGTGTCGCACCGGTAGTGACGACGTCATCTAGCAGGATGACGTGCGCCCCGACCAGCTGTGCGAGCGAAGATTCGCACGGACGGAACGCTCCGGCAACATTGCTTAGTCGGTCCCCCGGAGTCAACTCTGTCTGGCTGCGCGTTGCGCGCACTCTCGCGACGGTATTCTCCCACACCGGAATCCTCCAGGCATGCGAGAGATGACGTGCGATGAGAGCGCTCTGGTTGAAGCCTCGCTCCCTCTCGCGCACACCGGCCAAAGGGAGTGGTATGATAGCCGTCCTTTCCTCGAGCACGTCACAGGGCCACTGCAGCCGCGAGATCCGGACCGCAATCTCTGCCGAGACGCGGGTCCACCCGGCGTACTTGAGGGCGTGCACGATCTCGCCTCCGGTACCTCCCGGCATCCAACAGTATGAGCGGGCCGACCGCACGAACCGCGGAAGGAGCGCACACCACCCGCATTTGAAGCGGCCGACAGGGTGTCCGCATCGCTCGCAACGTGGATGTGGAAGCTCGGCGACTCTGGACCAGCACAGCCCACAGACAATCGAGCGATCCTCAGGCGGGACGAGTCTCCCGCAAACAACGCAGGCAATCGGGAGAAGCAGGTCGGGTAGACCGCCGAGCGCGGAACTAATCAGCTGTGCTTCCGGGAACTCGGATCTGTGACTTTCGAAGTTGTTGTTGCTATAGCGCGTAGCATGGCATCGCGGTCGGGGCTTCGCCCGAACCAGTACGAGAATGCAGCGGCGGCCTGCTCGACGAGCATGGTAATGCCGTCGACGGCAGTGAATCCACGTTCCCGCGCCGCGCGGACCCACGCAGTTTCCCCGCGCTTGTAAACGAGGTCGACCACCACCGTTCCTTCTCGAATTCGATCGAGAGACACTGGAAAGCTGTCGTCGGCGAGTCCAATCGGCGTTGCATTCACTACAACATCGCCTTCGATGCGTCCACTCGTGGATGATTGTGCGACGCTGGCGACATCGGAAAACCGCTCGACGATGGCGTGCGCACGCTCGGTGTTGCGTGCAATGATCCGCCCTCGACATCCCCATCGCCGAAGCACTGTGAGCACTGCTGATGCGGCGCCTCCGGCGCCGAGAATCGTGACGTCGAGCCCTCGTCGAGGCTCTCCGACAGCGCGTTTTAGCAGAGACTCGAAACCGTCCACATCAGTGTTGTGACCCTGGAGCCCGCCGGCTCCGTCCGGGCGGAAGGTGTTGACGGCGCCAACCTCGCGGGCGACCGGTGTAAGAGACGCCATGCTTGGAATCGCATCAGTCTTATGAGGTATTGTGAGATTCCCGCCGGCGGCTGAACGCGCTAGCTCGGCGAGAGTTGAAGTGAGGTCGCGCGGATGAACATCCACGGCCTCGTAGCGGAGAGAGATTCCAGCCGCGTCTAGCGCGGCGTTCTGAATCGCTGGTGAAAGCGAATGCGAGACTGGATGGCCAAGGAGGACCAGTCGCCGAGGCTCAATCACCTCGCCGGAATTCGCTCCAGCACCTGCCGCAGCTCTACCTCCAGCTCGTCCGCGGTCCTTCGGTAGACCGAGAGATCGCCCCCGAATGGATCAGCGATCGACCGCCGCGACGACTCGCTCCCGCCAAAGCCGGCGAGCATCTCCACGGGAGGGCCGAGCGACAGCGCCCTCACCTGATCGAGATGCGAGTCCGACATCACGAGCACCAGATCCTGATCGGCAATCAATTCACGAGTAAGCCGTCGCGACTTGTGGGATCCGAGATCGAGCCCGCGCTCGAGACCGACAAGAAGCGCTTCGTCCGTTGCTGGAGCGTCCTCCGCTGCCTGCGTACCCGCGCTCGAGAACTCCACGTCGGATCTTCCAGCTTCAGTCGCGATCTTCTGTCCGATCGCCGCCGCAAGGGGACTGCGGCAAGTGTTGCCGGTACACACGAGAAGAATCTTCATCGCTCGACTCTCGCGCCAATGAGCTCGGGCACGATCTCGAGGAGCGCGGCCTCCGATATCGCGCCCGGCCGAATCACACGCGGACGGGCGGCGGTGCAATCAACCACAGTTGACGGCTCAGACGCTGTGAGCTGACCCCCATCAAGCACGTGGAGTACGCCGCTTGCGATTGCATCGGTCCATTGAGTCACTATCTCACCCGCTGTCGTTGCGGGCGATACGCCGGGCCGATTCGCGCTCGTAGAAGTAATTGGATCTCCATAAGCCATGATGAGCCGCGTGAGGCCAGGATGCGGCGTCCACCGTACGGCGATTCCACCTTCAGGTCCACGAAGCTGTGACGGGACGCGCTTCTCGCCGCCCGACAGAACGAGCGTCAGTGGTCCGGGCCAGAATTTCGCCGCGAGTCGCGATGCATAACTGCCCAGCCGCAGCCCCAACCGTCCGATCATCTCGCTCGATGCAACGATGAGGAGGAAGGGCTTGTTGGGAGGACGTCCTTTCATCTTGATCAACCTGTTGACCGACTCGGCGTCCACCGCCCCGCCGAATCCGTAAACGGTTTCGGTGGGATACGCCAGAACCTTGCGCGAATTGAGGTGCGCGATGGCACCGCCGAGCGCGGATTCGATCTCTTCCGCCGACCAGAAAGGGATCGTCCGCACTTCCCTGCTCATTCGCGCAAGATACTCAGCGCCTCCGCAACGGCGAAGTCGTCATCGGTGGTGATCTTAATTGCGCGGGGGCTTCCGGGAACGATCATGACCGACGCTCCGATTCGCTCGCAGAGCATAGCGTCGTCGGTGGCCGCGGGATCGTCACCTGAGCTCATGTAGGCTTGTTCCAGGATTTCCCTGGGGAATGCCTGCGGCGTCTGAATCCGAAAGAGTCCGTTGCGATCGACAGTCCTCGCCACCCGGCCGCTCTCATCCGCGCTCTTGACTGTGTCGACCATTGGTAATCCGGGTACGGCACAATTCCCCTTTCTTGCCTCATCAATCACTCGCGATGCAACTGCCGCGGTGACGAGCGGGCGTGCGGCGTCGTGTACCACGACGATGGTGCAGGCTTCGGGCAGATCCTCGAGACCGTTGCGCACCGAATCCTTACGTTCGCGTCCGCCCACCGATACGAGCAGCCGATCGGTGTCGCTCTGAAAGATCCAGGGCGGTGGGTCTGCGACGTACTCGCGGGGGAGAACTGCGACAACCATCGCGACGTCGCTACGCTCCTGGAAGAGCTGGATGCTGTGCAGCAGCATCGGTTTTCCGGCGATCCATCGAAACTGCTTGAGCTCTGATCCGGCAGCCCGTGTCCCTGCACCGGCGGCGACGATTACGACGCCGACGTCGGGCGGTGTCACGCGAAGAGCTGCTCGAAGAGTTGAGGCAGCGCCCGGACTGCGACGGTCTTGATCCCTGCCGGAACCCGTCGAGGCACTGCGCGGTCCGAGAGGTATGCGACCTTCATCCCCATCTTCGCTGCTTCGGCAAGCCGACGCTCTGCCTGCGAGATGGCTCGAATCTCCCCGCCGAGTCCGATTTCTCCGAGGAATATCGCGCCTCGCGGTAACGGCCGGTCGTGTACACTGGAAGAAAGGGACGCCGCAACGGCCAGGTCTCCCGCGGGCTCCTGCAGCCGCACTCCGCCAACGACGTTCACGAACACGTCGAGATTGCTGAACGAAAGACCGGCCCGCTTGTCGAGAACAGCGAGCAACAGAGCGAGCCTTCGCCCGTCGTAGCCTGTGGCAACGCGCTGAGGCGTGCCGAATCCTGATTTCGCTGCCAATCCCTGAACCTCGATCAGCACCGGCCGCGATCCTTCGATCAACGCCGTCACGGCGCTGCCGGATGCGTGACTCGTGCGATCACCAAGAAATAGCTCCGACGGATTTGCGACCGTCTCCAGTCCCGCACCCGTCATGCGGAAAACTCCGATCTCGTCAACGCTGCCAAAGCGATTCTTGATCGCGCGAAGAATTCGATGGTCGAGCGTTCCCTCGCCTTCGAAGTACAGGACGGTATCGACGATGTGCTCGAGAGTTTTCGGGCCGGCGATTCCTCCCTCACGTGTCACATGTCCGACAACAAAGACCGTAGTGCCGCTTTCCTTCGCGAAGCGCATCAGCCGCGCGGCACATTCTCTCACCTGCGCTACGCTACCGGGCGCGCTCTCGAGGTCCGCGGTGAAAACGGTCTGAATCGAATCAACGATCAATACGTCCGGTCCAACTGCAGCCGCGGATGCGATCACTGTTTCGAGAAGCGTTTCTCCAAGCAGCCGCACATCCGATGCATCGTCGGACAGCCTGTCCGCGCGAAGCTTGACCTGCGTTGGTGACTCCTCACCCGAAACGTAGAGAGTCGAGTGCCCGCCCTTCTCGAGCCGCGCCGCTACCTGGAGAAGGATTGTCGATTTCCCGATTCCTGGCTCTCCGCCAACAAGCACCATCGAGCCGGGCACGATTCCGCCGCCAAGGACGAAGTCGAATTCGGCAAGGCCGGTTTCCCATCGCTGACGCGCAGTGGCGGCGACGTCACCGACGCGCACCGCCTCTTCGATTTGCCCGCCCTCACCAAGACTCTTATGCCCGCCGATTCTCCGCGATGAAGCGGTCTGACCCTTCGATGCCGGCGTGGCTCGACTGACGATTTCCTCGACCAGCGTGTTCCATTCGCCGCAGACGTCGCAGCGCCCGGCCCACCGAGGATGGTCAGCTCCGCAATTCGTGCAGCGGTAGATGGTCCTCGCCTTCGCGCTCACTGCTGTGTCAGGCGGGGCGAGTAATTCTCGAAGCGGGTGAAGGTCTTGTTGAAGTACAGGTTGACCAGACCGGTCGGTCCGTTGCGTTGCTTGCCGACGATTATCTCGGCGCGGCCCTCAAGCGAATTGCCGTCCTTGTCAACCGGGCCCTCGTAGACCTCCTGACGGTACAGGAACATCACCAGATCGGCGTCCTGCTCGATCGCCCCTGATTCGCGAAGATCCGATAACTGCGGGCGTTTGTTCTCTCCGGTGCGCAACTCAGGAGCGCGCGACAACTGCGACAGCGCGACAACGGGAACCCGAAGCTCGCGCGCCAGGGCCTTGAGCGAGCGGGATATGTAGCTGATCTCCTGCTGCCGGCTCTCCGGATTCGGCGGTCCCTGCATCAGCTGCAGGTAGTCGATCACGATCATGCCGATCTTGTTGTCGATCTTGAGGCGGCGCGCCTTTGAGCGCATCTCGAGCAGCGACATGCTCGGCGTGTCGTCAATCCAGATCGGCGCGTGACTCAGGATACCGGCGGCGCGGCCGAGGCGCACGAATTCGTCGTCGTGCAGCTTGCCTTTTCGCAATCGCTGCGCGTCAACCCGCCCTTCCGAAGTGAGCAGCCGCTGAACGAGCTGCTCCTTGCTCATCTCGAGGGAGAAAAAGGCGACGGGCACTTCTTTGTCGAGCGCGGCGTTCTGGGCAATGTTGAGGACGAAGGCGGTCTTTCCCATCGAAGGGCGGCCGGCAATGATGATCAGATCGGACGGCTGGAAACCTGCGGTGATCTCGTCCAGATCCTTGAATCCGCTGCCGACGCCGGTAATCGATTCCCCGCCGCGCTGGAGCACCTCAATCCGCTCCATCGTCGGCCAGAGGAGCTCCTTGATTCGAGTGAAGCCTTCATTCCCGCGAGTCTGGTTTACCTCGAAGATCTTGTGTTCGGCGGCGTCGAGCAGCTCTCCGGCGGGTGCAGCGGACTCGAATGCTTCGGTGACGATCGCTGTCGACACTTCTATCAGGCGACGGCGCAGTGCCTTTTCGCGGACGATCTTGGCGTGGTACTCGACATTGGCGGCAGTCGGAACAGCGTCAACGAGAAAGCTGATGTAATCGCGGCCGCCGCTTCGCTCGAGGTCGCCGGTGCGCGACAGCTCTTCGGAGAGCGTCAGCGGATCAATTACATCTCCACGCTCGGAAAGGGAGACCATCGCGCGGAAGATCCGACGATTCCCTTCGCGGTAGAACATCGTGTCGTCAACGAACTCGGTCGCCCGGAGAATCGCATCCGGGTCCATGAGCATCGCCGACAACACTGCCTGCTCCGCATCTTCCGAGTACGGCGGGCGCCGCTCGGAGTAGGGATCACGCTCGGGTGGCGCTATCGAGAACTCTACGGGCGAGCTTGACATCTTCCCACGTGGGACGTTTCCATGCCGGATTTCTTAGGAGAGCTGCGGGGTGATAGGTCACGACGAGCGGTATGCCGTGATACTGGTGGACCAGTCCCCGGAGCTTTCCGATCGGCGTCTTCGTCTCGAGAAGAGTCTGGGCAGCGAAGGTCCCGAACGCAATGATTACTTTCGGCTTTATCAGCTCGAGCTGGCGTACGAGATAGGGACTGCATGCCGCGATCTCGTCGGCCATCGGATTACGGTTTCCCGGCGGCCGATGCTTGATGACGTTAGTGATGAACACTTCTTCGCGGGTGAGCTTCACCGCGGAGAGAATCTTGGTCAGAAGGCCACCCGCCTGACCGACGAACGGCCGTCCCGTCGCGTCTTCGGTTGCCCCGGGCGCCTCTCCAACGCATACGAGTTGAGCTTTGGGGTCCCCTTCGCCCGGCACTCCGTTCGTCGCCGTTTTGTACAGGGGACAACGCTTGCATTCGTCCACCGCCTTCGCGATCGCCTTAAGTGAGTTGAGTCGCATGATGTCGCTGTTGAAGAGCTCCGACGACTGAGCGCCAACTATCAGCCCACGCTGGACGGCGGCTTCTCCCTGGAGCAATGACCGCCAGCCGCCCGTCTCGGCCGGTGCTTCCTGCGAGACCTCCCTGTCCGGCCGTGCCTTCACCGCATTGATCGCGCCCCCCCTTCCTACTGAGCGAATCAGCCGCAGTGCATCTGCGGCCGACAAGTGGTCGAACAGTATGTCCGATTCGCCCAGCTCCTGGCGCTGCTCCAGATATCGCCGGAGACCCGCCTTAGCGTCCATTCAGCAGGCGCTCCACGCGATCGAGGATCGCGTCGGCAACTTCAACCTTGGTCATCAGTGGAAGAGGCTCGGGCTCACCCGATGCCGAAATGAGAGTGACGCGATTGGTGTCTCCGCCGAACCCTGCGCCCTTTTCCGTCGCGCTGTTGAGAACAACGAGGTCGAGATCCTTTTCGTCCAGCTTGGCTCGGGCATTCGGGATTTCGTTCTCGGTTTCGAGCGCGAATCCAACGACTACAGCGCCAGAGCGGCGCGCTGTTTTCGTGTCTTTCAGGATGTCCACGGTTGGTCGCAGCTCGAGCAAGCGTGATTTGCCCTCTCGTTTCTTCATCTTCTGCGGCGCCGTTTCCGCGGAACGGTAATCCGCCGGCGCTGCAGCCATCACCAACACGTCGGCCGTCGGAAGCGACGACGCGACGGCTCCCGCCATTTCGTCGGTGGTGCGGACATTGACCACATCGACGCCCGCGCCCGCGGCGATCTCAATGTGTCCAGCAATGAGAGTCACTTGCGCGCCGCGACGCCAGGCCGCATCAGCGAGAGCGACTCCCATCCTTCCTGTGCTGTGGTTGGAAATGAATCGCACCGGATCAATCGGCTCGCGCGTTGCCCCGGCCGTGACTACGACACGTCTTCCCTGAAGAGTGCCGGATCGCTCGAGGAGCCGCGCGACATGCGTCATGATCGTATCCGGCTCGGGCATTCTACCCGGACCGCTGTCTTCACCCGCAGCCAACGGACCGGTATCCGGCTCGAGAATCGAGTAGCCTAGCTCACGCAGGTGGATGACATTGTTGCGCGTCTGCTTGTTGGCCCACATCCGATCGTTCATCGCAGGCACCACGAGCACCGGCGAGGTATTCGCGAGGAGGCACGCAGTGAGCAGATCGTCGGCGTGACCGTGCGCGACGCGGGCAATGAAGTCTGCGGTGGCGGGGGCGACGACGACCGCGTTCGCTTCCCGCGGAAGCCGGATGTGATCGAGCGCGTTACCGGTTCCGAAAATCTCGGCGTAGCTCTTCCGCCCAGTGACTGCCTCGAAGGTTACCGCGCCAACGAACTCGAGCGCGGCACGGGTCATCACCACATCCACTTCGGCGCCCGCCTGAGTGAGGAGGCGCGCGAGCATCACTGATTTGTAGCTTGCAATCCCCCCGGTTACTCCGAGGAGAATTCGGCGGCCTTCAAACGGCCGCACGATGACTACTCCGTGCGGCGGCGCGGAATCACGCGATACTCGATCTCGCCTCGCGTCAGCTCCTCGAGCGCGCGCGTCGTGAGCTTCTTCTCGCCCGGCGCAGAGCGATCACGGGGAAACTCGTTCAGCACACGCGCAAAGCGCGCCGCGACGAGCACTCCCAGGTACTTGTTGGTCGCGTGACGTGCGACCTCGTTCGGAATGAATACCTGCATGGACTATTGTCTCCTCTCTATCACTTCGATTTCTCGCTCGATACCTGCGACCAGGTCGCGGATCCTGGCACTCAGGGACGCCGAACGGCCCGTTCGGGCGCTCTCGGCATCTACGATTCCGGATACGGCGGTCACAGCCCGTTCCAGGTCATCGTTGATTACAACGTAATGATATAAGCCTGCGGATTGAACCTCCCGTAGCGCACTCCGGAGCCGCCGGAGCACCGCCTCGTCGGTTTCGGTCCCCCGCCCTCGGAGCCGGGAAAGGAGCACGCTGGTGTCCGGTGGAAGGAGAAAGACCAGAACGGCGTCTGGATAGGCGGCCGCGAATTGGAGCGTGCCCTGAACGTCTATGTCCATCACCACGTGCTTGCCGGACTCGAGAATGCCATCCACCTCTCTGCGCAGCGTGCCGTATAGCTCGCCGTGAACTTCCGCGGATTCGGCGAACTCCCCGCGCGACCGCGCAGCTAGAAACTCGTCCCGCGAAAGGAAGGTATAATCGGTTCCATGTCGCTCGCCCTCGCGCGGAGAGCGGGTGGTACAGGACACCGAGTATCCGAAATCCGATCTCCGCCTGAGCAGCTCCCGCGCGATCGTAGTCTTTCCCCCGCCCGATGGAGCGGAAAGAATGAGCGGGAATGCCGTCACTCGATGTTCTCGACCTGCTCCCTGATGCGCTCGAGCTCTTCCTTTATAGTGACGACGTGGGCGAGGATGACCGCATCGCTTGCTTTGCTGCCGGTAGTGTTCGCTTCCCGGACCATTTCCTGGAGCAGGAATCCCAGTCGTTTTCCAACCGGCTCTCCTTCGGGCTCAGCAATCGTCTGGCGGAACGCACCGATGTGAGCATGGAAGCGCTCGATCTCCTCGGAGATATCCAGGCGGTCGGCGAGAATGGCGATTTCAGCAGCAAGCCGCTGCGGATCGACGTTCACTCCTGCCGCCAGCTCCCGCACGGACTTCTTCAATCGCGTTGCGTGCTCAGCCAGACGTATCGGCGCGCGATCGGCAATTCGGGAGACGCAGTCATCTACAAGTGCGATGCGCTCGGTGAGTACCCTAACGAGCCGCGCTCCCTCAGCGCGACGCATCAACCGAAGCGCGTCCACCGCTCGGTCCACCACTCGTAGCAGCTCTTCCGAGCTGCCTTCATCGGTGACGTCCACACCCGCATTGACGACATCGGGGAGCGAAAGGATCGTCGCTGCGTCCAAAGACGAGCCCAGCGCGAATCGTTCCTGGAGCTCCCGCAGGACTCCTACGTAATGTCCGAACCGATCCTCATCGATCCCGCTGCTGCGTATCCCTTCGCGGTCGAGCCGCCCAGCGAGCGCGACGTGCCCGCGACATATTCGCTGCCGCAGCAGCTCCCGGACCTCGCCCTCCCACTTCGAGAACTGTCCTGGGAGCTTGATGCTCGGATTGAAAAAACGGTGATTGACCGTGCGAAGCTCCACGCTCACCCGAGCGTTTCCGACCTTTCCTTCGGCCGAGCCGAATCCGGTCATGCTGGAGATCATCGCGGGCGGCTAAGGTATGGACTGCTTCGGCGATGTCAATTCCAGAACTCCCAACGTAGCCCATAAATGTTAACTGTGCGAGGCATGAAGAAGTCCGGAACGAGCTGATAGGCGGCGTAGCCGATGTTGGTCACGCGATACGACGCGACCCCCCGAAGCACTCGAATCTCGACAAGTCCGGAGAAGACCGAACTGCTCCCCGTTAGCCGGTTACCGGCTGCCGTGGGAAACGCCACCTGTCCTCTGTAGTCATGAATCAGCGCTGCCCGCAACCCGAAGTTTCCGCTCGGGAAGCGAGACAGCCAGCTCGTCACAAGGCTCAACTCCGAGCGAATCTGGACACGCGGCCGAAAGACGTCAACCGAGTCCCAGTGTGTCGCAACAATATCAACGGCGAGCGCGCGATACAGCTGGCCGCGAAGCGCGACGAATGCTCCGCCTCGTTTTCCTGCAACCGTTTGGGTGTACACCGTGTCGACGGCTCTCAAGCCCGGCAGCAATGCCGTATCTCTCGTAATGAAGCCCGCCGAGAGCCAAGGTTTGAAAAGTTTGATGCCGGCTTCGAGCCTCGCCGACGTAGTGCGCGGCAGTCCTCCACTCTTCGCACTGTCCGGTGAAAGGCGCGCCACCGAACCCGCTACCGCGACCCACGGTAGCGGAGTGAGTTTGACGATGCCATCAATTCGTTTGGTGGAAGTGAACCCGTCGCTTTCCGCAAGGACGCCGGCAACGCCGAATCGTCCCGCTGCTTCGACGCGAACGGCCGGAGCGTGAAAGACGTCGTGCGAGATGGATCTTATCCGATCGGTGAGAGAGGCCCGAAGCAGACCCTGCGTGATTCCGGCCGCAACGACGAGCTGGTGGCGCTTCGTCGTAGTATCCGCCGTGTCGGCGAGAACATGACGGCTGGCTGCGGTTCCCGCCTCAACAAACGGCGTATGCTCACCGAGGCGCTGAGTGGATGCGACGACTTCCGCCCATGGTCCTTTCCCGACGTCGCCGGCTGCCGCTCGCAGGTACACGAGACGATGTCCCGCTTCGAAGGAAGGAACCGACATTCCATTTCCGAAGGTCGGTTGAAGCGTTCGTGTCACGTTGTTGGTCACCGCAGCGGCGTCGACGCTCCACCATTTGCCGGCGGTACCTGCGCGCGCAAAAATGGACAGCATGTCACCGCCGCCGCCGAATCGAGCATTCGTGTTGTACTGGTTTGCGCCGACCTGAAGTACGCCGCCACTTCCGAATCTCTTGCCGTAAAAACCGCGATAGATGTTGATGTTTTCGTCACCCGTCGTGACGTCCACCCTAGTGTACGGCAACGTTCGGTTGACCTGCCAGCTTCGCAGGTGGAGGCGCAGCTCGCTTGCTGAACGCTCTACGACGACCGATTCGAGAGTCCATAGCTGGATCAGGTTCAGATCGAGCAGCGGCGCGGTTCGCGGGTTGATGTTGTCGAACTCGATTCCGTCGTAGAACACGCGAACGCGACTCATGTCTCCGTTCAGCGCGATGAACTTCTGCGTGTTGAGGCCACCGGTGGTGATTGACACCGCGCCTGGAACGCGCTCGAGCAGCTCGGCGACGTTCAACGCGCCGCTCGCGAAAAGCTCGTCACGATTCCACGAGTATTGAGGCCCGATGTCTGCGCTGCGCGGTGATTGCGATCTGCCGAAAGGCGGCTTGATGGTATCGGTTTTCACCCGGGTGCTGTCCACCCCGGTAGTGTCGGTTTTCGGCTTTGGCGGCACCGGTATTTCGCTTGCAGGAGGCGGCACGACCTGAGCGGCGACCTGCGGAGCCACGATGAAAAAAGCCCCGGCTACGCCGAGGCGAGCACAGCCTGAATGCAGACGAGCGAGCCGGATCAGCTAACCCGCCCTCGCACGAATTCCACGAATGTCCCGACCGGCACTCCAGTCGGGCCCTTCGGAATTGCGACGAGATCGCTCTCTGAATAAGCGGTGCCGGCGATGTCGAGATGCACCCACGGATAGCTCTCGGTGAATTCCTTGAGGAACATCGCCGCAGTGACGGCTCCGGCGGGGCGTCCGCCCGAATTCTTGATGTCCGCGACATCCGACTTGATCAGCTCACGATATTCATCCCACAGCGGAAGCGACCAACCCGGCTCGCCGGCGCGCTTTCCGGCGGCGATTACCTCCGATACCAGCTCGTCATCGAGACCGAAAACGCCGGTCGCAGTGTGTCCGAGCGCAATGACGCACGCGCCGGTGAGCGTCGCCGCATCAACCACCACCGCCGGATCGAATCTGCGCGCGTATGATAGAACGTCCGCCAGAACGAGGCGGCCTTCGGCGTCGGTATTGATTATCTCGATGTACTTGCCGAGGTGACTCTTCACCACATCTCCGGGATTTGATGCGGTTCCCGACGGCATGTTCGTGGTGGATCCTACAAGACCGACGACGTTAATAGGCAGGCGCATTCTTCCGATGGCTTCGAGTGCGCCGAGCACACCCGCAGCGCCGCACATGTCGAATTTCATGTCTTCCATTGACTGCGCAGGTTTGATCGAGATCCCGCCGCTGTCGAAGCACAGACCCTTGCCAACGAGAACGACCGGTTTCGTACCTGCTGTTCCGCCGCGGTACTGAAGAGCAATGAGCTTTGGATCCTGGGGCGTTCCCTGTGCAACAGACAACAGCGCGCCCATTCCCTCCGCCCGCATCTCGGCGCGTCCAAGTACGGTCAACTCCATTCCGTGACGGCTTGCGATGTCGGCGGCGGTATTCGCGAGGTATTCGGGCGTGCAGATGTTGCCGGGCATCATTGCCAGGGTGCGCGCGAGAGCGTGGCCCGCGCCGATCGCCGCTCCAGTTGCCAGGCCGCGCTTCGTCGCATCGTTCTCAGCGGTGAGAAGCTTCGCGGTGGTTACGGGCGCTCGCAGCTCGGCCTCCGGAGGCGGAGATTTCAGCTCCTTGTATTCCCACGCTCCCGCGTGAAGGCCAACGACGGCTGCTTCGACGTCGCGCTCTTGGAGACTCGGAGCGAAGAATGCCAACGATCCGGATCCGAGCTTCCCTGCCTGCCGCGCGGCAATCGCCGCGGCGCGACGTAATGCACCGCTTCGATCGGCCACCTTGCCGGTACCGATCAGTGCGATGCGTCTCGTCCCCCCGGTTGCCGACGTGATATGGAGGACTTCGTCTCGAGCGCCGCGGAAATCGCGATTGTCGATCGCCTGACGTATTTCGCCACCAGCAGATTTGTCGAGCTCTTCGAGGGAGGGATCGAGCTGAAGCGAATCGTCGAGGGCGACAGCGAGTAACGCCGCGCCGGAATTAATGGGTCGCTCAGGGGTGAGCGAGACCTCGAGCGCCACTAGCTGCTCATTCCTGCGATGACGCCGTCGCCGAAAGCCGAGGTCGAGACTTCGGTCGCACCCTGCATCTGGCGGGCGAGATCGTACGTGACGCGCTTCGACTTGATGGCGTTCTCCATTCCCTTCACGATCAGCTCCGCGGCCTCATTCCATCCGAGATACTCCAGCATCATCACTCCCGAGAGAATGACGCTGCCGGGATTGATCTTGTCGAGATTGGCGTACTTGGGCGCAGTTCCATGAGTAGCCTCGAAGACCGCGACTCCGTTGCCGACATTGCCCCCGGGCGCGATGCCCAGGCCGCCGACCTGAGCCGCGGCCGCATCCGAGAGATAGTCGCCATTGAGATTCGGGGTGGCGATGACTGCGTATTCCGCCGGGCGCAGGAGAAGCTGCTGAAACATCGAGTCCGCGATACGGTCGCGAACGATGACGGCATCAGCGCGCGCATCATTTCCCTTCGCGAGATCCGCCTCGGTCACCGTGGCATCGGGAAATTTTTCGCGGGCAACCTCGTATCCCCAATCCCTGAACGCTCCCTCGGTGAACTTCATGATGTTGCCCTTGTGAACCAGCGTCACCGACTCGCGACATTTCTCGATCGCGTGGCGTATGGCCATCTCGACCAGCCTCTTGGATCCGAATTCCGACATCGGCTTGATGCCGATCGCGGAGCTCTCGCGGATATCGCTGCCGAATTCTGTGTTGAGGAAATCACGCAACCGTGTCGCCTCTGATGACCCGGCCTTCCATTCGATGCCCGCGTAAACGTCTTCGGTGTTTTCGCGGAAGATCACTACGTTGACCTTCTCCGGCTCCTTGACTGGCGCGCCTACACCTTCGAAGTAGCGAACGGGGCGAATGCACGCATAAAGATCGAGAACCTGGCGGAGAGTCACGTTGAGCGACCGTATCCCGCCGCCTACCGGTGTGGTGAGCGGACCCTTGATGGAGACGCGGAAATCCTGCATCGCATCAAGGGTTTCCTGGGGGAGCCAGTCGTTGAAGTGCTTGTGGGCTTTTTCTCCCGCGTAGACCTCCATCCACTCGATCGCGCGCTCGCCGCCGTAAGCCTTCTCGACCGCAGCGTCGAAAACGCGAACGGATGCGCGCCAGATGTCGGGGCCGGTGCCGTCGCCCTCTACGAAGGGAATGATCGGCCGAGATGGTACGGAGAGCTTGCCGTCGGCGAATGCGATCTGCTCGCCGCGACGTGGAACTGCTGAGAGCTTGTATTCGAGCATCGGAGCGGAAAGGGGGGTCGAGCGGCTTGAAGTTAGAGGTGTGCGGGAGAGCGAGCAAGCGAGCGGGCGCGCGGAAAAACACTCAACTGCGTTGCGCAGCTCGATGTGCTGACGTCCGATGTACCGGGATAAAAATACGGGGCGCCGAAAGGCGCCCCGTATTGGTTGGCACGCCCGCCAGCGCGCTAATGGGTCTGGTCGTTGCGCCTGATGGCGGAGATGTCTTCCCAGCCCATGGTGCCGGAATCGATTCCGCTGAACTTCGCCGCGACCTTAGCGAGGTTTTTGGCGCTGTTGTCGACGAAGGCCTTATTGGTGGCCGTTGCGATCGGGAGATCATCGATACTGAGCGACGTTGTGCGCGTGATAAAGTTCACTTCGATCGAGAACTTCTGCGCCACGTGCTGCACCCAGCTACCGACGACTTTGGTCGGCCCCGTGCCGTTGTAATAAAGGAGATTGGAGTTCGACTTCGTGGCGTACGTGAGCCGAGCGATCTCCTTTCCATCGGAATCCATGATGACGAACGGAGCTCCCTTTGTGTTGGGTCCGTCCTGGAGCGCCGAAAAGACCACGTCGTACACGGTAGTCGTCTCGGCGAGTCCATCCGTGCGACCGTTTCCGATCAGGTCAAGACTGCCGCAATTGGTGCAGTTTCCGCCCGCCTGGCTAAGAACCACTGGCTTATCGGTAAGATCGCCGAGCGCTTGCTGAACCAGAATGGAGCCCGGAGCCGTGATCGATTTCGTCCACGTCGTGCCGGTAAGGTCGGGGACATTCGGCTCGGTATTCACTACATCAGCAGTAAACGTCGCCTTGAAAATCTTCCGATCCACAACGCCGAAGGGACTGACAAGGCCGCAGCAGCCGTCCCCGCCCTCGCCATCGTGCGCGGCATAAGCGCGCTCGACGCGGAAGGCTCCCGTCACGGATTGCGCCAGCCGCTTCGCAAAGCTCCTGAAGCCACCATGCCACGACGCGAAATAGATAACTTCGTGGGTGCATCCAACAGGATAGGGGGACGGCTCGATGACGGTCCCGTCATGGCGGTCGAAGTGAGCGAGGGAAGTTTCGGAGTTGATGTTAGCTTCCAGCGCACAGACGCCGACCGTGGCCGGAGGGTCGAAGGGCACGCTGGCGAGCTTGGGGTTCGCGACGAATAGATAGCACGGTCCATACTGAAGCAGATTGACCTGACCGTCGCAGTTTCCAGCCTTCTTGTTGATGGTGATGAGGTGCGTGTCCTGGTTCCCGGTAGTTCCCTGGTCCGGGACCAGTATGCCAGCGACAACGGGATTCGTGACTACTTCCCCGCCCGATTTCGGAACGACGCCTGCTCCACCGCCAAGCTTGAGCACGTCTTCCGGAAGAGAGTTGCCAGCATCATCAGTCGGTGTTGCCAAACCCACATACGCGAAGGTCAGATCCCAATGTCCAATGATCGTGCCTTCGATGGTCTTGGGAGATATAGCAGACGTCGAAGCCTTGTTGTCGATCGTGAATTGGACGTAGGCGAACATCTCCTCGATCGCGAGAGCGCGGTTGTTCTTGCAGTCGTGGACGACGAGCCCAAAAAGATCGCGCGCGGAGTCCAGAACCAAGCCGCCGTACATCACGTCCTGCTGATCCGTTACCGCCTTAGCGGCGGCGGCTGTGCATGGTCCGGCGGACCTGGCAAGACGTAGGTCAACATCAGGAGCGGTCGGTGCGGGAGTCGAATCCTTCGAGCACGCCGCAAGGGTTGCAGCAAAAAGCCCGACAGCTGCGATTCGCGTGAGCTGCATGAAGCACCTCTGGTCTATTGTATTCAAACCGGTCAGGACAGCTCGCCGCCCCGACTCACTTCGAGCTTAGTCTATCTGGCCCCGCCAACCAACTCTCGAAATCTAGCGTCCCCCTTGAGCCCTTTCCACCACCAGCTCTGGCTTTCCGCAAACCCCTTCCGGTGGGCGGGATTCAGGGAGACATACCTTTTCAGCAGGTCGAACGCCTCCGCTGTATCCTGGGCGTTTCCGATAATGAGGCGGATCAGCGCTTCCCTCGCATAGAGCGCGCCCTGCGGGTCGTCTGTGCGGTTGCCTCGAGCCGCCTCGAGAACGTGTCGCGCGCTATCCCGCATTCCGGCGCGGGCAATCCCCGCAGCGACCAGCATTTTGTCATCGTGTTGGCTCAACTGCCAGGTCTTGGCCGGCGCCAGCTGGCCCAAGCGCTGGTAGTCCCGCCACGCCTGGTCAACGTCCACTTTGGTTCCCGGCGCGGTGAGGTTGACCAGCTTGCAGTGCAGGAACGTCCAATCCTCCGGAAATCGACGCCTGCCCTCGTCGCACCACTTCACAGCGTCGGTGAAGTTCTCGAGGTCGTACGATGTCACCCACAATCGCCAGATGACTTTGTCCGTCGCGGTCATATAGGCGTCTTCCTCGTACGCACGCCGCGCAGCCAGATTCGCCTCAACGAGATTGTTATTCTGGTTGTACACCCGGCTCAACGCATTCCAAGCGTTGGCTTTTGATGGATTGATCTCTACAGCCGTCTTGAGATCCTTCTCCGCGCCATCCAGCAGGGCCTGCGTTTCGCGCGGGTTTGTCGTCGGCACCCTCGCCCACTTTTCGAGGCGGCTGATTCCCCGCATCTCGAGAGCGTCCGCATTTCGCGGGTCAGCCTCGAGCGCGCGCGATGAGTACGATATGGCAAGATTTAGCCAAGGTTCCGAATCGAGCGGCGTTGACGCCGCCCGGCCCGCAGCGAGCGCGACGGCGCTCCGGCCCACGATTGGCTGCGGCCACCGGCTGTCGAGAGCCGCGGCCTGAGCAAGCAGTGTATCGGCGGCGGTGAACGATTTTCTGGCCGTCACAGTGTCGGCGTGGCTCGCTTGCGCCTCACCGTCCTTTCTCAGCCGCTCTGCACGCTGAAACAACATCCAGGCGTTGGGGTTGGATGTCCCCGCTCTCACCTCGCGTAAGCGGACTTCCTCTCCTACTCGGGAACGAAGAAAATCCGAGACCTGCTTCGCGATGCTGTCACGCGCGGCAAGAACGTTGGCGATCGGGAGCTCAAAGGTCTTGCGATTGAGATCGGTGCCACTGTTGCCGTCCACGAGTCGCACTCCGATTCGGAGCTTTGATCCCACTGCGTCAACGCTGCCGCGCACGACAGTCCCCGCTCCGAGCACTCGTGCGACACTGTCTACGGCAGCCTCGCTGTTCCGAAAAGTTTCGACGCCGGAGCGAGACACCACGTCCAGCGTGCTGATCTCGCCGAGCTGCTGAATCAGCGATTCGGTCAG
>WNGF01003537.1_pt1 | contig 21147 bp, 21 predicted proteins | sample 5400641 | NCBI WGS metagenome assembly WNGF01 (sample SAMN13153371, study PRJNA577476) | soil metagenome | isolation source: 80 cm soil or saprolite under grassland replicate 2 | place: USA:California | collected 2016-06-15 | reverse complement strand
GCGGTGCGCTCGATCGCCGACACTATCTGCGTGCCCTGCGTGCTCGCCGTTCCGACAGCTATCCCGTCGGAAGACGACGCGAGCTCCAGATCCTTCCGAAGATCATCGTTCGTTGAAGTTTTTTTGGCGCTGTTGCAAGCAGCCAAAGCCAGCGCTGCACCGCCAATCAACAGATAGGTCCTGCGCACTGCTCCTCCTTCCTGCGGGAAAATTCGCCCGGGTGATGAGTCTGATACCCCAACCCCGACCTGACGCTTCGTTGCGCGTGCCCTTCAATGCAACCCTTAAACCCCGGGTTACACCGGTGCACGAAGGCCTAACCCCAGTTTTTGTCTCTATGGAAGGACGGTCTTGTCCAGGGCGCCGGACATTAGAATTCCCGCGCCGAATTGCCCGAATATTTCGCTTCGAGCCGAACAATCGTTGCGGATACAAATTCTCTGCATGAAACGCTCGACCAAAACACAACAGCCATGACCCGGACATTTCTTCGAAGCGCCTTCCTTCGTTCCTCGATCACACTTTCTTTTGGGGTGATTGTCGCCGCCTGTGAAAGCAGTGGCCGCCCACCGGCCGCGGAGCGCGCCGCGATCGCCGATTCGCTCAAGCACCTCGTCATCGCGACCTACGATCTGTCCAAGCCCGATGTCGTCGGCCGGCTGATGAGTCTTTACCCGAAGAGCGGACCGGTGATCTCCGCCAGCGGCGGGCGAGTCTCGACTACGAGAGCGCGGCTCGAGACGCAGATCCGCACCTTCTGGCTCTACGTCGGCAGCAATATGCGGAACCCGAAATGGGAATGGACTTCAATGCGCGTCGACGTTCTCGCGCCGAACGCCGCCGTGATGACGAGCACCTACCGGATTCCGCACACCACGCCGGCGGGAATGCCGCACGTGATCGGCGGCGCATGGACGGCGGTTTTCGCGAAGCTCGACGGACGATGGGTGATCGTGCACGAGCATTTGTCGGATTCCCCGATGCCGCAGCCAATGAAATAAAAAAGAGGCCACGGGCGGTGGCCTCTTTTTCGCTGCGGCGACAGATTCTCGCCGCAAAAACCGGTGACCGTTATTCGGTCGTAGCGTCTACCGAGGCGCCGAGCTCCTGCCGCATTTGATTCTCGCCGGTCAGAATCGACTGCCAGGTGAGCTCCTGCCCCTTTCTGAAACCCTTTTGCGTGAGCTTCAGACCCTGGGGATCGATGGCGACCATGTAGGCCTTGCCGTCGATCTCGATTTCCCTCTTTAGCGTCTTATCCAGCTTCGTCGCCATGTCTTCTTCCCCTGATTTGATGGATTCGCGCGCGCCGATATAATAGCCCGACCCTTCCCAATACAGGAATAGGAGCCAGTTTCTCCAAACGGATGTACCATCCTAACTCATTACTCGTCAATAGGAAGGACGAATGGAGTCTTGGGGAGACCAGCATGATAGGACCTGCCAGCGAAAGCCGTTCCAGTGGCTACGTCATCTACGAGTTTGAGAGACGGGCATACGAAATAACCGACAAACCGGTCCGAATCGGGCGCGATGCCTCGAATGACATCGTGCTCCGCGAGCCGGCGATTTCACGTTTCCATTCCGAAGTTCGGCGCGATAACGATCAGTTTGTGCTGCATTCGACCGGTTCCGCGCCTGCAGTTGTGGACGGTATGGCGGCGCTCGAGCCGCAGGTCCTCGCCGACGGCGCGCACGTAAAGATCGGCTCGGCGATTCTCACTTTCACGCAACAGCGGTTGCCGATCGGCGTGTCGATTATCGAGCGCGCGGGTGTGCGCGCGGTGAGAGATGACATCGGGAATCGGCGCGACACGATCAAGCATCCGATTCTCAGAATGCCGATCTCGGATCAGCCGCCGGGCCCCTACACCCGCGCAAAATATCTTTTTCTGATCGCCGGCGTCATAGGGCTGCTCTACGTGCTCGGTCTTACCCGGTAGCGGCAGGTCCCGCGAAGCGCGCCAAAACCAGCGCTTCCAGATTCTTCTTCAGCGGCTCCAGCTCGATCGTCTCCAGCACGTCCGCGGCGAACGCGTAGGTGAGCAGAATTCGCGCAGCTTCCGGCCCGATCCCACGGCTGTTCAGGTAGAACATCGCCATCTCGTCGAGACGGCCTACCGTCGCGCCGTGCGTGCACTTCACGTCGTCGGCGAAGATCTCGAGCTGCGGCTTGGTATCAACTCTCGCAGTCGCCGATAGGAGCAGGTTGTTGTTGCTCTGTTTCCCGTCGGTCTTCTGTGCTTCCGGGTGCACATAAACCTTTCCGTTGAACACGCCGTGTGACCGGCCGTCGAGCACCCCCTTGTAAAGCTCCCGGCTCGGACAGTTCGGCTTCACGTGCTCGATGAGTGTCTGGTGGTCGATGTGCTGCATTCCGTCGGCGAGATACAGGCCGTTGAGCGTACATGCGGCGCCGTCGCCGTCGAGAAGGGTGTACACATTCGTTCTCGACAGACTCCCTCCCGTCGCGTACGAGAACGAATGGAGCTGGCTGCTCGCGAGCTGCCTCGCCTGGATCGTCCCGACGTGGAACGCCGAAGCGGATTCGCGCTGAAGCTTGTAATGATCCACCCGCGCGCCCTCGTCGACGAAGATCTCCGTCACCTGATTCGTGAAGTACTTCGATTCGCCAAGCGACACGTAGCTCTCGATCACCGTGCATCGCGAATTCACGCCTGCGAGGATCACCGTTCTCGGATGCGAGACACCGGCATCAGATGAAACGAAAACGAGATGAACGGGCTTCTCGACGGATGCCCTCGCCGAGATCTCGATCAGCGCGCCGTCGGTGACGAAAGCGGTATTGAGCGCGACGAACGCGTTAGTGCCGGGCGTCGCCAGCGCCCCAATTCTGTGCGCCGCTTCGGCATCTTCTGCGATCGCAGCGGCGAGGCTGCGAATACGAACTCCCTCGCCCGCCGAGGAACGCGATGACAGCTCCGCGGAAAAGCGGCCGTTGAGAAAAACGAGCGTCGTCCACTCGTTGAGCCCAAGCGCGAAACGGGAGAGGTCCCGCTTCGAAATGCCCGGTGAAGCTCCGGCGAGGCGGAACGTAGACTCGGAAATGGGCGCGACACTGGTGAAGTGCCAATCCTCGTCCTTCATCGTCGGAAAGCCGGCGCGTAGGAACTGCTCGAGTCCCGCCCGACGAAGCGCGTTCAGCCATTCAGGACCACCGGCCTGGCTCTCGAAGTCGGCACGATACGCCGCGACCGGCGAGCCGATGTCCACGACATCCGCGTTCGCCGAGCGTCGGGACGCGGGAGGTTTGGTAGACAAACCGCTCACGCCCGTGCTGCCGCCGCTTTGGTCCGGCTGCGGCCCGTCACTCCGTTGCCCGCTTCGTCCTGAACCCAGTCGTACCCCTTTTCCTCGAGCTCGAGCGCGAGCTCCTTGCCGCCCGATTTCACGATTTTCCCGCCGACGAGCACGTGGACCTTGTCGGGGATGATGTAATTCAACAGTCGCTGATAGTGCGTGACGACGATCGTCGCGTTCTCCGGAGAACGGAGCTTGTTGACGCCCTCGGCTACGATCCGAAGAGCGTCGATGTCGAGACCGGAATCGGTCTCATCGAGAATCGCCAGCCTCGGCGCCAGAACTGCCATCTGCAGAATCTCGTTGCGCTTCTTCTCTCCGCCGGAGAAGCCGGTGTTCACCGAGCGCTGCAGCATCGCCGCGTCCATGTCGACGAGCTTGAGCTTCTCTTCCATCAGATCGAGAAACTCGAGCGGATCCACTTCCTCCATCCCCTTCGCCTTCCTGATCTCGTTGTACGCCGAGCGCAGGAAGTACGCATTCGAAACGCCCGGAATCTCGACGGGATACTGGAATGCGAGAAAGATTCCGTTCTGCGCGCGGACCTCTGCATCCATGTCGAGAAGATTGCCGCCGTCGTACGTCACCGTGCCGCTTGTGATTGTGTACGACGGATGCCCCGCCAGCACCTGCGCGAGCGTGCTCTTCCCCGATCCGTTCGGGCCCATCACCGCGTGCACCTCGCCGGCGTTCACGGTGAGAGTGATTCCCTTCAGGATCTCCTTGTCACCGATTGAGGCGTGCAGGTCTTTGATCTCGAGCAACGATACTCCTTGTAAATCAGCCGCTTACTTGTTGCGGCCGCGAAACCAGTGGTTGAAAGTCGTCTGCATCACGTACAGGAAATTGCTGAGCAGCTGCCAGTTCGCCGTGAACGGATAGCCCGGCGTCCGCGGGCCTCTGCGAAGCCAATGATAACCGGCGACGATCTTGTCACGGAGAAAGCCGATCGGATGGGGCACGCCTGGTCTTGCCGGAGGCTTCTTTCAGTGCGCGGGTGTCGCCGGGATCAGCCGACGCTGCCCTCGAGCGTTATTCCCAGCAGCTGCTGCGCCTCGACGGCGAACTCCATCGGCAGCTCCTTGAACACCTCGCGGCAGAAGCCGCTGACGATCATCGACACCGCATGCTCGGCGCTCAATCCGCGCTGCTTGCAGTAGAAGATCTGGTCTTCGCCGATCTTGGACGTCGAAGCCTCGTGCTCCAGCGTCGCCGTGTTGTTCTGGACTTCGATGTACGGAAAGGTGTGAGCGCCGCACTGGTTCCCGATCAACATCGAGTCGCACTGCGTGTAGTTGCGCGCATTTTCAGCACGCGGCAGAACACGGACGAGTCCGCGGTAGCTGTTGTTTCCCTGACCGGCTGAGATTCCCTTCGAGACGATGGTGCTCTTCGTGTTCTTCCCGATGTGAATCATCTTGGTGCCGGTGTCGGCCTGCTGCTTCCGGTTCACGACGGCGACCGAATAGAACTCGCCCGTCGAGTTGTCGCCCTGAAGAATCACGCTCGGATACTTCCATGTTATCGCCGAGCCCGTCTCGACCTGCGTCCAGGAAATCTTCGAGTTGACGCCGGCGCACTTTCCCCGCTTCGTGACGAAGTTGTAGATCCCGCCGCGGCCCTCTGCGTCGCCCGCGTACCAATTCTGGACGGTCGAGTATTTGACCGACGCGTTGTCGAGAGCGATGAGCTCGACGACAGCTGCATGCAGCTGGTTCTCGTCGCGCTTCGGCGCAGTGCATCCCTCGAGATAGCTCACCGACGCCCCTTCGTCCGCGATAATGAGCGTGCGCTCGAACTGGCCGGTGTTCGCGCTGTTGATTCGGAAATAGGTCGACAGCTCCATCGGACACTTCACGCCCTTCGGCACGTAGCAGAAGGATCCGTCACTGAACACGGCGGCGTTGAGCGCAGCGAAGAAGTTGTCGCTGTGAGGCACGACCGTGCCGAGGTATTTCTCGACGAGATCGGGATGATTCTGAACCGCGTCGCCAAAGCTGCAGAAAATGACGCCGTGCTTCGCCAGCTCTTCCTTCATCGTCGTCCCGACCGAGACGCTGTCGAAGATGGCGTCGACCGCGACACCCGAAAGCATCTTCTGTTCGGTGAGCGATATGCCAAGCTTCTCGTAGGTGCGGAGGAGCTCCGGGTCTACCTCATCGAGACTCTGAAGGGGCTTTATGCTTTTCGGTGCCGAGTAGTAGACCAGCGACTGGTAGTCGATCGGCGGGTACTTGACGTTCGACCAGTGTGGCTCGGTCATCTTGAGCCAGGTGCGGTAGCCCTTCAGGCGCCAGTCGAGCATGAACTGCGGCTCGTTCTTTTTGCCCGAGATGAGCGCGATTACGTCTTCGTTCAGCCCGGCCGGAACGGTGTCGCTCTCGACGTCCGTTACGAAGCCATATTGATAGTCGCGATTGACCAGCGACTCGATTGCCGAGCTCATTACAACTCCTTGTCGTTTCTACACTTCCTTGCGTAGATTCAATCCTAAGTAAACTTGTCGGGATAGTCAAGAAACGCCGCCCTTTCGATGGACGCAGTCTATCTCTTTGACCTGTCAGGAGTTCGGCCGACCAGAAATGTGCGCGACACCCGCAGTTCCCTACGGTAGTGAAGACGCAGGCTTCGAGCCGGTGGCGTCCATCTCTGACGTACCCGACAACGGCATCCTGCCGCGGGTGCTGTCGGGCGGCGAAGCCGTGTGTCTCGTCCGCCGGGGACGCGAGATTTCCGCAATGAGCGACATCTGCACCCATCAGCACTTCGCGATGTCGCTTGGCGACGTGATGCCCGACGGGACCATCCAGTGCGCGTGGCACGGCGCCAGGTACGATTGCCGGACCGGCGAAGTGAAGCAGATTCCGGCCACCAGCCCCCTTCCTGTCTACGCGGTCCGCATCGAGGGCGACAAGATTCTCGTCGGCCCGCGAAGAAAACGCGACGGCCCGCGATACGAGCCATCGGTCGCGATGCTGCCGCGAGAGGACTCGTGAGCCGCCGGTCCGATTTTCCGCTTCTCGCCGAGAACCCAAAGCTCCACTACCTCGATTCGGCGGCAACGTCGCAGAAACCGGGTCAGGTTCTCGACGCGATCAGGGATTTCTACGAGACGAGCAACGCGAACCCACATCGCGGCGCATACTCGTTGTCGGTTCACGCAACCGAGCGTTATCACGCAGCTCGTAATCGCGTCGCGACGTTTCTCGGCGCGGCCGACTCCGACTGCCTGATCTTCACTCGAGGAACGACGGAATCCATCAACCTCGTTGCCTCCAGCTGGGGAAGAAAGAACGTCGGCCGCGGCGACGAGATCGTCATCACGGCGATGGAGCATCACGCGAATTTCGTCCCCTGGCAGCAGCTCGCCATCGAGCGGGGCGCGACTCTCCGGATCTGCGAGCTCACCGCGGATGGCCGCCTCGATCTCGACTGCTTCAACAGTCTTCTCAATTCGCGCACGCGCATCGTGGCCTTCAACCACGTCTCGAACGCGCTCGGCACCATCAATCCCGTGAGGGAGATCGTGCGACTCGTTCGCGGACGCAGCGATGCCGTCATTGTCTGCGACGGCGCGCAGAGCGCGCCGCATCTTCCGGTGAGGTTCGACGAGATGGACGTGGATTTCTTCGCGTTCAGCGGCCACAAGATGCTCGGACCGATGGGACTCGGCGGGTTGATCGGAAAGCGCTCGCTTCTCGAGCGAATGCCGCCCTATCAGACCGGCGGCGACATGATCGAGTTCGTCTACGACGATCGCACCACGTGGAATGTCCTGCCGCACAAGTTCGAGGCCGGGACTCCCAACGCAGCGGACGCCGTTGGGCTCGCCGCCGCCGTCGATTATCTCGATGCGATTGGCGCCGATGCGACGCTGAAGCATGAGCGCGCGCTGATGTCGTCCGCGCAGAAAAAACTTTCGATGATCGAGGGTCTTCGAATCTTCGGCCCCCCTGCCGCCGAGCGCAGCGGAGTTCTCAGCTTCACACTCGGCGACGTTCACCCGCACGATCTGGCGACGATTCTCGACGGCGAAGGCGTCTGCATCCGCGCCGGTCATCACTGCGCGCAGCCGTTGATGCGCCGACTCGATGTCGCGGCTACCGCTCGCGCATCGTTTTACGTGTACAACGACGAGTCCGATGTCGAAGCACTCGTTGCTGGAGTTCATAAGGCGGTGGAGATCTTCGGCCATGTCGCTGCCTGACAACAGCGCCGATGTGGCGGCGCTCTATCAGGAGCTGATCCTCGATCATTATCGCCGGCCGAGGAACAAGGGAGTGCTGGAGAACGCGGACGAGACGGTGGAGATGCGGAATCCGCTGTGCGGCGACGAGGTCGATCTTCACGTCTCTTTCGACGGCGATTCGATTCGGGACGTGAAGTTCAGCGGGCGCGGGTGCTCCATCTCGCAGGCATCGGCGTCGATGATGACACAGCTCATCAAGGGAAAGAGCTCCTCCGAGATCGAGGCGCTGCGCACGCGCTTCCGCGATTTGGTGATGGGCGATGCGGCTGCGGCGTCGGATAAATCGCTCGGCTCGCTGCGCGCGCTTTCCGGTGTTTCCAAGTTCCCGGCGCGCGTGAAGTGCGCCCTGCTCGCGTGGAACGCGCTCGAGACGGCAATCGAGGAGCACAGCTCCAGGTAGCGCGACCCGGTGCCACGAAGAGCTCAGCACCGTTTCGTATTTCTCGCGCGCGTTTTTCTGGCGGGCGTCTGCATCCCATCGGCAATCCGATCGCAGCAGACAGCCACTTCGGAATTGCGAGCCCGGGATTCGGTCCGGACCCTGAAGCGCGCCAAGGCGGCGCAGTCGCAATTCGAGTCGCGGCGCCGGTTTCTCGCCCCCATCACCTTCGGCCAGCCGGATGGCCCGTGCGAGCGCATCGGGAGGTTTTGTCTTTATCACACCGGCGTCCCGCTGTCGCGAATCCCCGACGAGGCGGCCGGAACCGCCCGCGCCCGACGCCAGCTGCTGGCGACTCTCGCGAGTGCAGCAGTTTCATTTCCCGGCGATGCGTGGATAGCGGGCCAGCGCGTCCGCTATCTCATCGAGGCGCGAGACGACTCCTCCGCGCTGCGCGTGGCGGTTGAATGCCGCGCGCAGCGGTGGTGGTGTCTCTCGCTTCGCGGGTTGGCACTTCACAACTCCGGGAAAACGGTGGCCGCCGAGGCTGCGTTCGACAGCGCACTCGCCAACATGCCGCTCTCGACGCGATGCAAATGGACCGATCTATCGAAGCTTCTCGACGACGCATCCCTTGACATGTACAAAAAAATGAGCTGCGGCCGGCGCGAGGAAGCGAGCCGCAGGATATGGTGGCTCGCCGATCCATTGTATTCGCGCGCGGGGAACGATCGCCGGGCCGAGCATTTTGCGCGGCGCACGTGGGCGGAGATTGAAAAACAGGGAGCGAACGGGTTCGCGGTGAGCTGGAGCGGCGATCTGGAAGAAATGGTCGTGCGCTTCGGCCGTTCCGAGAAATGGACGCAGGATGCGCCGACCCCCCTCGCCTACAGCTCGCCGCGCATCAGCGGTGAAGAGCCGGAGCCCAACTATCATTTTCTTCCGAAAGTGGGATTCGACACGCCGCTTTCAGCGATTGGCGATTCGTCGTGGGACCTGACGGAGCGCAGGCCGAGGGAGGCGTACGCGCCAACGTACGCGCGCGAATTCATAGCACTCGCACCGCAGATTGCCCGCTTCCGCCGGGGGGATTCTGCGCTCATTGTTGCCGCGTACGACGTCACCGGCGACACCGCATGGAAAGATTCTCCGATTCGCGCCGCGATCGCGATCGCACCGAACGATTCGGTGACGCCGTCAGTCGTGAGCACCGACAGCGGGCGGAAAACGGGCAGTCTGATGATCGGAGCCGGATCGTCTCCCGCGCTTATCGCAGTCGAGCTGCTTTCGCTCGACAGCGCAGTAGCGGCACGTTGGCGCTCGGCGGCCGATCCGATCCCGAACGATTCGAGCCGCCTCGTGTTGTCGGATTTGCTGTTGTTCGATGCGACGGATTCTCTCGCCTCCCGCCTCGACGGGGCATTGGCGACAGCTCTTGGCCGGCTCGTGGTCCGCCGCGAAAGGAAGACCGGAGTGTATTGGGAGATGTACGGGACTGTTGCCGGGGATTCAACGCTGCCGATCTCGCTGACGCTCACCCCCATCTCGGCCGGACTTCTGCGGCGGGCCATTCGCGCGCTCGGAATCGGCCAGCGTCCGGCGCCGATCAACGTCAGATGGAGCGAGCCTTCGCCGGCGGGTATGTTTTCAGCCCGGGCGGTTCTGCTCGACCTGTCTCTAATTCCGGCGGGTAAATACGAGCTGAAGCTGCAGGCGGGACCTTCCTCCACTCTCCCAAGCGCCCGAACCATCGAACTTCGTTAAGATTCAAAATCATCCGTTCCTACCGCGTTCCAGACAACCTTCAGCCGGATTCATACCCGATGCTTCGCAGGCACATACTGCTACTCAGTTTCGGCGCGATGCCGCTTGGCGCTCAGCTTTCACATCCTCGGACGGCCGCTTCGGTTCCTCCCGCGGCAAATGATTCGATCTACAAGCTGGCGGTAAAGCCGTCCGCCTATCCGGAGAAAGCGTTCGTCTATCTGCTCGACGACGGTGTCGTGCGTCTGGACGCGGCGGGCAGAGGAACGCGGACGTATCGTCAGGTCATCGAGATCCTGAAGCCCGAAGCAGTCGACCGCTTTCGGGAGCAGACATTTTCCTACAGTCCGTTACACCAGAAGTTCACGCTCAACTGGCTTCGCGTGATCCGGGCCAACGGCGAGATCATTGAGCGTCCGTCGCAAGTTCAGGATTCAGACATCCCGGCGGTGATGGGAGACCCGGTGTATTCCGACGTGAAAGTGAAGCGCGCGTCGCTGACGGGGCTCGAGCCCGGTGCGTTGCTCGACTATAGCATCACGACCGAAGAGCTGAAGCCGTTTCTGGCCGGCGACTTTCTCCTGCAGTGGTCAGTGACCACCGGAGCTCCGACGCTCCGGTCGGACTATATCGTGGATTTTCCCGCCTCGCTCGCACCGCGAATAAAGGAGAGGAACCTCACGTTCAAGCGGAACGAGCGCACCGGCAATGACAGACGGATCTATACCTGGGCATTGCACGATGTTCCCGCGATCGACGCGGCCGAATCGTTCGCCGCCGACTCGAACGGCGTGATGATGTCAATCGGAATCGGCTCGCCGCAGTCGTGGAGCGCGATCTCGAAGTGGTATGCGGAAAACGCGCGCGACCGCTATGCCGTGGCGCCGCCGCTTGCGGCGAAGATCGACTCTGTTGTCAGGAGCTCGCGCACGCTCGACGACTCGATCCGCGCGATTCACAAATGGGTGGCTCAGGACATCCGGTATGTATCGATCGCGCTCGGGCTCGGAGGATACCAGCCGCGCGCGCCGGAGACCGTCGTCAACACCGGATTCGGGGATTGCAAGGACAAGGCGACGCTTTTCATCGCGTCGCTAACGCACATCGGTGTTACGGCATTCCCCGTCCTGTTGAATTCATACGGCCGTGTCGACCGCGACCTGCCGTCGATCAGCCAATTCAATCACGCGATTGCCGCCATCCAGACTACGGCCGGATACAAATACGTCGACATGACCGCCGATCTCGTTCCCTACGGCCGGCTGCCGCTGGGAGAGCAGGGTGAGTTCGGACTGGTGGTCCATCCGGACGGGCGTGGAGAGGAGATCACGTTCCCCACCGATCCCGTCTCCGAGAACAGGCGCGAGACCCGGCTCACGGGCAGCATCAATACTGAAGGGAAGTTCAACGGCTGGTACGAGGAGTCGGGCGCAGGCGGCGCCGAATACCAGCTGCGCGAGATGTTCGAGCACCCGCTCGACTCGGCGATGCGCGAGAACCTTCCGCGCCAGATCGCCAGTCAGATTTTCGAGGGTGCCACGGGCGACAGCATCACCGGCTTCGACGGCAAGGATTTTTCGGCAAAGCCCACGGTTCGCGTCCGCATCGCCAACGGGAACGCGACGCAGAGCGCCGGGACAACGGAGATCCTGACGCTTCCGTTCGGATCGATGGCCGAGATGGCGTCAATGGCGCGGAATCTCGCGCGGAAGCCGAAGCGGTTGTTCCCGATCGACTTGTCGAGAGTCGTCGGCACGACCACGATCGTTACGGACATGAGCATCACACTCCCCGCCGGCTGGACCGCCAAGCTGCCTCACAACGTGTCGGTCACGGGGCCTTTCGGTACCTACGAATCCACCTACGCGCAGAACGGGCAGGATCTGCGCGCCACCAGAACGATGGCGGGCGTCAAGGGCATTCTTCCGCCCGACCGTATAACCGACCTGATAGCATTCCTCGCCGCCGTGGGGAAAGACGACGCCAGGTTCATAGCCATCGAAAAGGGAGCCGCGCCGAAATAACCCGGCCGGGGCTACTGACTATTTCCTTCTGCCCTTCGCGCTGAAGGGATGCTCGAAGCTCAGGTACAGAAAGACGCCGCGATCGCTTTTTGTGGGCCCGACGCCGACCGGAAAACCGATTCCCGGGACTATCTGAAGTCCTGAGGAAAAGTTGAGCGCGGCGCGCGCGCCGGGAAGAATCGTCACGCTGTTCGCGGCGCTCGTCATGCCGGGCCCGACGACCCTCTGCTCGCGCGTCCAGACGGTTTCCAGCAAGAGATGGAAGTACAGGGAAGGTCTGATGATGACACTGCCGGCAGCCGTGCACTTCGAGATTCCCGCACGATTCCCTGATCGGTCCCTGGCGCGTGGCGTGTACCTGGCACCGGTATTGAGGTGCACGACCAGAAGATCGGAGAGCACCACGCTTGCCGGGAGGAAAAGCTCGAAGCCCGTCGTGCCGTTGCCTACTCCGGATCTCCAGTTGCCGGTGGGCAGCACTGTGCTGAAGCGAGGCGCGACCGCAACCTTGGCATCGCCATTTCCAATCAACTGATAGCGGTAATTCAGCGCGATATCACCCAGCCCGGTTTCCCGCGGTTCCGTATGAACGAGCGGAATCATGTAGCTGAGCTGATGCGTGATTCCCGGCGCCGGCCATTCCTGGGTGAAGTCGAGCTCGTAAGTGCTAGACCTCGAATCCAGGTTGAGAGAAGTGATGTGTTGGACCACGCCCTCCTCCTGGTTGTACGCCTCCTCGACGAGAAAGCTGTTGTCCTGAACGGCCGGGGGAACGGACGAGGCAGTCGCAGCCTGGGCCGCGCCGATCCGCGGTAGCGCAATATGGGCGATGATCGCGAGCGCCTCGAGGAGTCCCAGGAACCCTGATGACAGCCGGGAAAGTTTCATGACAGGATCAGTTTGAAGCCGGCGACGACAAGCACGAGTGACAGCAGTTGACGAAGCGCCGGCGTCGCCAGCCGCTTGCTGCCGTACTCCGCGCCGACCCACCCGCCGATCACAACCGCGATCGCCCAGAACGGAATCGAAGGCGGCAAGGCCCTTATGCTCGAAACGTGCCCTAGCAATCCGGCGACCGAATTCACGAGAATGAAAGCCGCCGCGACCGCCGACGTCGCGCGCGTCTCCGCCCAGCCCATCATAAGGAGGAGAGGGCTCAGAAAAATTCCTCCGCCAACTCCGGTGAGCCCGGAAAGAAATCCGATCAGAAGCCCGGCGATGAGCGCTGCCGCGAGAGGGGGCGGATGAATGAGCGTTTTCGCCGCGGTGCGCGCCGAGCGAAACATCCAAACCGCGGCATACAGCAGGACAATGCCGACGAGCCAATCATACCATTTCGTCGGAAGACTGAGCGCACCGCCCACAAATGCGGCAGGAATGGACGTAATCGCGAACGGCCAGAATAGCTCGAACGAAAACCGCCCCGCGCGATAGAACTTCGCCGTCGCGACGATCGCGACGAGAACGTTCAGGGCGAGCGCGGTGGGCTTCATCACCGCCGGGCTCAGCCCGTAAAGCGCCATCACGCCGAGGTACGCGGAGGCGCCCGCGTGCCCGACGGACGAATAGAGCATCGCCACCAAAAGAAACAGCGCGGCAATGACGCCGACCGCCGCCGGACTCATGTCCGCTTGGGCGCCGTTGTGAGGGAAAGTGAAGTCATGGCGGAAATCGTATATTTCAACGCGGCTCAAATAGTACCACCTGCCCTCTCCCGCTGCACATGACAAGCCCGACGATCGACATCCAGCACGTCACCAAGCGCTTCTCGGGACATACCGCGGTGCGCGATCTCTCGCTGCAGGTCCCGGCGGGAAGCGTTTACGGCCTTCTCGGCCCGAACGGCGCCGGCAAGACGACGACGATCCGGATGATTCTCAACATCATCGCGCCCGACGAGGGAATGATCCGGCTGTTCGGCGAGCCGTCCACCAACTCGCACATCACGAACCGCATCGGGTATCTGCCGGAGGAGCGCGGCCTCTATCGTAAGATGCAGGTGAAGCGCGTGCTGAGATTTCTTGCCGAGCTGAAGGGCGTGCCACCGAAGACTGCCGACGCGCGGATCGACGAATGGCTGGAGCGCTTGAGTCTGAAGACCCCCGAAAAGGACTGGGGCGCTTCGAAGCTCGACGAGCTCTCGCGCGGAATGCAGCAGAAGGTGCAGTTCATCGGTACGCTGCTGCACGACCCCGATCTCGTGATTCTCGACGAGCCGTTCAGCGGACTCGACCCGATCAACGCGCAGGCGCTCAAGGACACGATCGTCGACCTGAAACATCGCGGCAAAACTGTGATCTTCAGCACGCATTTGATGGACAACGCCGAGCGCATCTGCGACTCGGTGTGCATCATCGCGCACGGGGAGAAAGTTCTCGACGGGACGGTGACAGCGGTGAAGGAGGAGCATGGGACGAAGAACATCGCGCTCGCCGTCACCGACGACGCGAGAACGATCCAACCCATTCTCGCCGACCGTACGCTCGTGAGCCGCGCGGACGACTCCAACCGCTACTTCGATGTCGAGATGGCGCCCGGCGCGGACCCGCAGGAGCTGCTCCGGAGAGTGGTCGCCTCTGGTGCCAGTGTGCGCCGGTTCGAGATGGTTCAGCCCTCGCTGCATCAGATTTTCCTGGAAAAAGTCGGCGCCGACAATCTCGGCGTCGAAGAGGGGATGAGCGGACATGGCTAAGCTCTGGGCGGTCATCAAGCGCGAATATGTCGAGCGTGTCAGGTCGAAATGGTTCCTCATTTCAACGCTGCTCGGCCCGGTCTTCCTCGGCGCGATCATCATCATCCCCACCTACATCGCCGCCAAAAGCCGTGCCGGGTCTGCGATTTACGATACCGTCATACTCGACGTGACGAAGAAGGGTTTCGGAAACCGGTTGGCCGACGTAATCGCCGGCGCACCTGCCGGCCGAGAGAGAATGGCCAACGCTCCCGTTGTTGGCGGTCCGCGTCCGACGGTACGAACAATCGATCCGTCCGCGTTGGCGCAAGCGGAATCGACGGCCACGCGTGAAGTCATGCGAAAGGAGCACAACGGATATGTCGTCGTTGACCAGCGCACCGTGGACGGAGAAGCGGTCCGTTATGCGGGAAAGAGCGCCACGTCGATTCCCGACATGGAGCGCCTCCAGCGGTCGGTGAAGGAAACCGTGCTGTCGATGCGCCTCGAGGCCGCCGGAATAGACGCGGCGAAGACACGCGACCTGACATTCATTCCGCTGCAACTGTCGACGGAGCGAATCACCGAGCGGGGCCGCGGAGGCTCGGGAATGGCTAGCGTGATCTTCGGTTACGTGATCGCCCTGCTGCTCTACACCTCGATCATGCTTTACGGACAGAACGTGATGGGCGGTGTGCTCGAGGAGAAGACCAGCCGCGTCGCGGAAGTCGTGATGTCGAGCGTATCCACGAACACTCTCCTTGGCGGAAAGGTTCTCGGCGTCGGTGCCGTCGGACTCTCGCAGCAGATCATCTGGGTGATCGTATCATATCTGATGTTCAAGCTGCGCGCGCCGATCATGGCGCGGCTCGGCGTTCCGGCGGCGCCGTTCGCCTTTCCGTCGATAACAATCGGCGTCGCGATTCTCTTTCTGCTCTTCTTCCTGCTCGGATTCATCTTCTACTCTTCGCTCTTCGCGGCGGTGGGGTCATCCGTGAATACGGAGCAGGAAGCGAAACAGGCTGCGACACCGGTGATCCTGCTGAACGTCAGCAGCGTGATATTCGTGAGTCCGGTGCTCCTGAACCCAACCGGTCGGCTCGCGGAGGTACTTTCGCTCCTTCCCTTCTCGGCGCCGATCATCATGCCGCTTCGCATGGCAGTAACGGCCATCGCGCCGTGGGAGCTTGCGCTCAGTCTCGGAATTCTTGCGGCATCGTGCGTGTTGACCGTGTGGATCGCGTCACGCATCTACCGCATCGGACTTCTCATGTACGGAAAACGGCCGACGTTCAGAGAACTCGGCCGCTGGGTTACCTACCGGGGCTGACCCGACAGAGCCTTCTTAAGCCGCAACTCCTGCAGCGCAGTACTTATCGAATGCCGCGGTAATATCCTTCGCGATGTCGTCGGCGGTGCGCCCTTCGATCTGATGGCGCTCAAGCATGAAAACAAGATCGCCGTCCTTGAGCAGCGCGATCTGCGGCGAGGAAGGCGCGTAGCCGGGAAAGAACTGGCGCGCGCGTTGAACCGCTTCCTTGTCCTGGCCGGCAAATACCGTCGTTAGCGCGTCGGGTTGGGTTTTGTGCTCGAGCGCTTTCGCGACGGCGGGGCGGGCATTTCGCGCGGCGCATCCGCAGACGCTGTTCACCACTACGAGGGTGGTTCCCTGGGCGCTGCCGAGCTTCGCGTTGACTTCATCCGGCGTTCGCATCTCGCTGATGCCGAGCCGTGTCAGCTCCTGGCGCATCGGCGTAACAAGTCGTTCATCGTACATCAGTGAATCCTCTGAATGTTTCGGGTTTACCCACGAAACATAATCACCCGGCGGTCAGAGAAGGCGCTGCTTTCTTCGCTCGACGAAGTCGGCGTCGCCGTCGTCCTGACCGGGGAGCAGCTTCGTGCGGACAAAGTGGACGGTGGATCCGAGGAGGAGCGCAAAGAGCGTGATCGCGATGAGCCTCCAGAAAAGCACGCCGGTCGCCATCGGCTGCCAATCCTGGAACTCGGCGCGCACCGTTCCCCAGGGCTCGCGGTGCATCGCAATCAATCCGAGACTGGTCGCCATTTCAGCTGCCGTCTCGGTGACCGCGAAGAGCGCCGCCCGCCACGGCCACTCCCTGATCGGAAACCGCCCCAGGTGAAGCGTGGCCATCGTGAGAAGGAAGATGGCGCCGACGGCGAAGGCAGAGCCCAGATAAAGCGAGCTGTTTACGGGCCCGTGTGTGAGGATGACGGCGCGGAAGAGACGGATGAGCACACCCGTGATCGCCGCGAGCTCGACGGGCGACTTGGCGATCTTCCGGAACGCTTCCGGCTCCTCGAGATCCCACTCGCCGCGCGCGAATCGTCTTCCCTGTACCGCCGCCTCGTGTGCTGTCAGCATGAGAGAAATTAGATCGGATCCGGCACTTCCAATGACCAGAATACAGATTGGTCGATCACGCGAAAAGTCACTGAAAAACAACTTGATCGGCACATGAGCGACCTCAGCACGGTAACGCTCTCAGTTCGTTCACCGCACCCAGTGGCCGATCCTGCTCCATCGGATGTCTGTTATGAACGGCAGCGGACGATCGCTGTCATCGGCGTTGTACGAGTAATAAATGAAGAGCGGCCGGCCACGCACGTTCGCGCGCGGAACGAATCCCCAATAGCGGCTGTCCTTCGAGTTGTACCGGTTGTCGCCCATCATGAAGAAATGCCGTGCAGGAACGACGATCGGCCCCCAATCATCGTGCGTCGGCTGCGCCGGAGCGGCGCCGAATCGCGAAGATTTGAGAGCGGCCTGCTTCTGCCAGTCGAAGAGCGGACTGGTTTCACTGCCGGCGGCGGAATCGACCGGTGGAAGAACGCCGAACCCCTGACGCTGCGCGATTCCGTTCAGATAGAGAATTCCCTTCCGCATGTACAGCGTATCGCCCGGCTCACCGACTAGCCGTTTGACGAGCGTTGGATTGGGGTCGTCCGGCTGATCCACCTGCGTCGGTGATTCGAAGACGACGACGTGTCCTCTCTTGGGCTCGGCGTATCCCGGAAGATTCTTGCTCGTGAACGGAACGTGTGGGCCGTAAATGAGCTTGTTAACGAACAGCCAGTCGCCCACGAGCAGGCTTGGAATCATGCTCCCCGAGGGAATGCGGTACGCCTCGACGAAAAACGCGCGCAGCACGAGGAAGACGACGAGCGCGCCGAGGATGGACTTGAAGTTCTCCCAGAACGCCACCGCGCGTGATGACTGCCGAGAAAAAGGGCGCGCCTTTTGAGCGCGCCCCTTGTTCGATGCGGTTGCCAAGTAGACTCAGGCGCTCCGCAGATGCTTGTTGACGAGGCGCGTCATCTCGAACATCGAGACCTGGCCTTTCCCACCGAAAATCGGGCGGAGATTCTCGTCGGCGTTGATCATGCGGCGGTTCTTGCTGTCCTGGAGACCTCTCCGCTTGATGTAACCCCAGAGCTTCTTCGTGACTTCAGTGCGTGGGAGCGGGCTCGAGCCGACGACGTTGCTGAGTTGCGAGCTCGGCGTCATTGGAGCCATGAAAGCGGCGTTCGGTTTCCGCTTCTTGCCCGAAGACTTGCGGCTCGCCTTCCTCGCGCTCTTCCTCCCTTTCGAGGATGACTTCTTGGCTGCCTTTCCCTTCTTTGCTTTTTTCTTTGCGGCCATCTTGTCTCCTGGTAAGTGATCGACGCGGTTCACAGAGTGAAAAAGCTGTCCCGCTGCGCAGTAAGCTAGACGCTCCTGTCGTCCGCGCAATAGGGAAATTCAACATTTCTCATAGGAGAAACCGCAGATTCTCATAGGGAGAATCGCGTTTGCGGTCGGGACCTGCTGCCGCTCCGACAGTCGGTTTTCAGAGGGAAAAAGCGTTTCCCTGCCCGTTTCTCCTCTAGGATTGCAGCAATTTCATCATTTTCACGTCGTACGGGTCGGGTGAATCGTCGTCGTCTCCGACGTCGAAATTCTGCTGCGGCGTCTCGAGAATCAGCGGAATTCCATTGCTCCGCGGGTCCTTCATCAGCCACCTGAACGGCTCCTTCCCGATCTGCCCGTCCCCTATGAGGACGTGCCGGTCGCGGTTCGAGCCGAGCTCGCCTTCGCTGTCGTTCAAGTGGAAAAAGGACGGCGGCTCTCCGGCTTCCTTCTCGAACTCATCGAGGATCGCGGTGAACTGGGGGCGCGATTCGTGGATCGCGTAGCCGGACGAAAACAGGTGGCACGTGTCCAGTCCGTAGCCGGTCCTCGCGCGTAGCTGCTTTGGTACGTAGGAGAGAATCTCACCGATCTCCTGCGCGGTCTTGCCCATCGTCTTCCCCGCGCCAGCGGTGTTCTCGATAAGGATGCGGGTAGGCGTGTCGTGCGTCTTGAGCGCGGTGACGATCGCCTTGGCGATCCGCTTGGCCGACGCGGACCGGTCGCTCGTACCGGCCGATCCGGAATGGAAACAGATCGCTCCGACTCCGAGGGCGCTGGACCTCTCGAGCTCCTTCGTGAGGCCAGCGCTCGCCCGCGCCCACTTTTCGTCGTCCGGCGTCGCGACGCTGAGCACGTACGCCGCGTGAACGACGATGTTCTCCGGCCGGATCTTCGTGCCCTTAAGCGCTTCCTTGAAGCGGACGACCCGCTCCGGCTTGATGGTCGATTTATCGCCGTAGAACTTGGGAATCGCGGTGAACAGCTGCATCGCCGTCATCCCTGAGTTCGCGGCTCGGCGGACGGCCATGTGAATGCCGCCGTTGTCTATGGTATGAGCGCCGAGGAAGCGGGGCATTCTCAGGCTTTGTGACTCAAGTTGTTCTGAATCTGAATCGCGGCAATCAGCCCCACGACGAAAGTGGCGGCAAGCACTCCCGAGAAAATCGCAAAACCCGTGCGGGCTCCGCTGAATTTCCGGTCGGCAACGCTTGCCACTTCCGAGATCGGAATAGCGATACGACCGTTCGTGTCGGTAGTGTCTTTCGTCCGGAAACCTACAAGCGAGTCGCCAATCACCTGGGGATAATGCAGAACGCGACGGGTGTTCTTTCTGGTAGTGACTTGCAGGGATATCGGATACCCTTCGATTCCCCGGGAGGAAGACGGCACCGGGAGCGGCGTGAGTGAGTGACAAGCTGATACAAACGCGAGCGAAAGAAGCGCCAGCGAGATGCGTGTCATTGGTCCACCCTGGGAAGGTTCCTCGTTTGTGCGAGCATGAGGGTAGCGACAGGAGTGTTGTACCAGCCGTAGCGTGGAACTCGCCAACCAAGCTACCGCCGATATCGCGCGAAAATCCAGGGACGCAGGCGCACGGCCATGCGGCCGAAAGACTGAGATGCCGCTCCCCGAAATCAGTGACTTCCGAGTATGTTTCGTTCGACCGAAAGCCAAAACCAGGTTCAAAATGTCCGCTCCAACACGCACTCCCCCGGCGCGAGCGCGGCCCGCGTCCGATGCCCGGACCGACGGTGATCGGGCGTCGCCCGTTGGCCACCTTGATCAGCGATCAAACTTCACCGGTACCAGACGCGTACCGAAACCGGTGAACGAGCCGGTGAAGAGCTATGCGCCGGGATCTCCCGAGCGCGCGTCACTCAAGGATCGCTTGAAGTCGATGGCCGCCGAGCGCATCGACATCCCGCTCGTCATCGGCGGCGAGGAGATCAGAACCGGCGAGCTCGCGCAGTCGGTGATGCCGCACAGCCACCGGCACGTGCTCGGCGACTGGCACAAGGCGGACGCGGCGCACGTAGCTAAAGCGATCGAGGCCGCCGGTCGCGCGGCCAAGGATTGGGCGAATTGGGCGTGGGAAGACCGCGCCGCCATTTTCCTGAAAGCCGCCGAGCTGCTCGCGACGACGTGGAGAGCGACGATCAACGCGGCAACGATGCTCGGCCAGTCGAAGACGGCGTATCAGGCGGAGATCGACTCCGCGTGTGAGCTCATCGACTTCTGGCGGTTCAATCCCTCGTACGCACAGGAGCTGTACGACGAGCAGCCGCTGAGCGACCGGACGATGTGGAATCAGCTCGACTACCGTCCGCTCGAAGGATTCGTCTACGCGGTGACTCCGTTCAACTTCACGTCGATCGCGGGAAATCTGCCGACGGCGCCGGCACTGATGGGCAACACCGTCGTGTGGAAGCCGGCATCGAGCGCAATTCTCTCGGCGTATTATCTGATGAAGCTTCTCGAGGACGCTGGTCTCCCACCCGGAGTGATCAACTTCGTTCCGGGCGATGCAGCAATGATATCAAAGGTCGCTCTCCGGAATCGCGATCTCGCCGGAGTTCACTTCACCGGCAGCACCGGCGTCTTCAACGACATGTGGAAGACGATCGGAAGCAGCATGGCGAGCTATCGCTCGTACCCTCGGATCGTCGGCGAGACAGGGGGGAAGGATTTCATCGTCGCGCATTCTTCCGCCGATCCCGTCGCACTCTCGGTCGCCATCGCCCGTGGAGGATTCGAGTACCAGGGGCAGAAGTGCTCGGCGGCGAGCCGGGTGTACGTTCCGAAATCGATCTGGCCGGAAGTTCGGGACCGAACCGTCGCGATCATGAAGGACATTCGAATGGGCGACGTCACAGATTTCCGGAACTTCATGGGCGCGGTGATCGACAAGAAGGCCTTCGGGAAGATCTCCGAGTATCTGGAGCACGGCCGGTCGAACGCACGCATTCTCTCCGGCGGTGTCGCTCGTGGCGACGACGGCTACTTCATCGAGCCTACGCTTGTCGAGACCGAGGATCCCGGATACAA
>WNGF01003525.1_pt1 | contig 21170 bp, 18 predicted proteins | sample 5400641 | NCBI WGS metagenome assembly WNGF01 (sample SAMN13153371, study PRJNA577476) | soil metagenome | isolation source: 80 cm soil or saprolite under grassland replicate 2 | place: USA:California | collected 2016-06-15 | reverse complement strand
GAGGCGCGTAGCCGAGCGTGATCACATTCTGAGGCATCTGGCCTGGCAGCTTGTCGACGCAGGTGGCGCCGTGGGGGCCAATCTTGAAGAGGGCGTCGCCGGCCAGACGAAGCCCGACTTCATCACGAAGCAGTTCACCGCCCTGAAAGAATCACGCGAGGCAAGATTCTGGCTGCGCCTGATCGCCGCGAGCGACCCAGCGTTCAAACCTGGCGCGTTGCCGCTGATTCAGGAGTCCAGCGAACTCATCGCGATTCTTACTTCGTCAATCAGAACCGCGAAGTCTAATCCGCATCGAGGCAGACCACAGGAATAGGATTTCAACCTTGTGGTCTTTTCCTTCTTCCTTTTTCCTTTTTCCTTGACAGTATTCCGCGCGAAGCGCGGTCACGGGCGCCATGGGTGCTATTCAGAGCGCAGTGCGGTTAGTGGGTCGACGCGCAGGGCGCGTCGCGAGGGAATGAAGCTGGCGAGCAGCGCCACGGACAGAAGCAAAGCGGACACGACGGCGTACGTCAGCGGATCCGACGGCTGAACGCCGAACAGGAACTTCGCGAGCACGCGCGCGGCGGCGACGGATCCCACCAGGCCTATCGCGATGCCGGCCAGTGCGAGAACGAGGCCCTGGCGCAGCATCGGCATCATGACCTGCCGCGCCTGCGCGCCGAGCGCCATGCGAATCCCGATCTCGCGCGTGCGCTGCGCGACCGAGTAGCTGATCAATCCGTAGATCCCCACTGCCGCGAGGATGACGGCCATGGCGGCGAAGGCGACGAGAAGCAGCGTGCGGAAGCGCGGCTCGGCGATCGACTCCTTGAGCACGGCGCGCATTGGTTCCACCTTTGCGACCGCGAGATCCGGATCCGCCGCGGTGATCACCGCGCGGGCGAGGGACGCAATCGTGCTGAGGGGTGCAGGGCTTCGCACCGCGATCGCCATGAACGGCAGCGGGAAATTGTGGTACGGCAGATAGATGAGCGGCAGCGGGACGTCGTGAAGCCCGACGTTCCGCGAGTCGCCGGAGATGCCCACGATGGTCATCCAGTCCTCGTTCGTCTCTCCGAACCGCAGACGCTTGCCGACAGGATCCAGGCCGCCGAAATACGTGCGCGCGAGCGTCGCGTTCACCACGATCACGGGGGGCGCGGGCTCCCGATCCTGTTCCGTGAACGTCCGCCCCGCAATCAATGGAATACCAAGGGTGCGGAAGTAATCGCCCGAGACGGACGCGATCGCCGCGAAGGGACGGTCCGCCCGCGTCGAGGTCGGCCGCCCTTCGATCGTGAACGTGCCGCTCGCGTTGCGCCCTTCGATCGGACTGGGAAACAGGATGGCCGCCGACTGCACTTCCGGCCGCGAGCGGATCCCGTCGGCGATCTGCTTGTAGAACGCGGCCTGTCGCTTGCCGTCCGGATACTTCGATTGCGGAAGCGGCAGCGACACGATCGTGACGGAATCGACCAGGAACCCGGGATCGACGCGCTGCAGCCGGATGAAGCTGTTCGTCAGCAGCCCCGCCGAAACCAGGAGCACGAGCGTGAGCGCGATCTCGGCCACAACGAGCAGCGATCTCGTCCGGGCGCGCGCGCGTCCTCCGCTGCTGCCGCGCTCGGACTCGCGAAGCGCGCTCGACGCGGCGGTGCGCGACGCCTGGAACGCAGGGGCCAGGCCGAAGAGGAGCGCACACAGCAGCGACACGCCGATCGCGAGCGCGGCGACGCGCGCGTCGAGCCCGATTTCCTCGACTCGCGGCACACCATCGGGAAGCACTTTCAACAGCAGCGCGATCGCCCACGTGCCGGCGAGGAGCCCCGCCCCGGCCCCCGCGGCGCCGAGCAGCAGGCTTTCGGTCATCAGCTGGCGGATTAACCGCGCGCGTCCCGCGCCGAGCGCCATCCGGATCGCAATCTCCCGTTGCCGGGCGGTCGCGCGCACGAGGAGGAGACTGGCGATGTTCGCGCACGCAATGAGGAGCACGATGCCGACCGCAGCGAGCAGCAGGTACAACGCATCACGCACCTTGCCGACGATGCGTTCATGCAGCGACTCCAGGGCAACGCCGCGGCCCCCGTTGCTCTCCGGAAATCGGCGCGCCTGGTCTTCCGCGATCGCCGCGAGATCTGCCTGCGCCTGGCGCACCGTGACGCCAGGCTTCAACCGTCCGACGGCCTTGAAGTAGTGGACGTCCCGGCTCTCCAGCAGATCGCCCTGGATGTCGAGCGGCGGCGGCGGGACAGGTTTCGCCGAGAGCACCCACGCCTTCGTGCCTTCCGGATACGCGAACGACGCCGGCATCACGCCGCTGACCGAGTGCACCACCCCGTTGATGCGGACGCGGCGGCCGATGATTTGCGGATCGGACGAGAACTGCCGCTCCCACGCCGAATGGCTCAGGATCACGAGTGGCTCGGCGGGTTTCGTGTCCACGTCGCGCGAGAACGTGCGCCCCGCTTCCGCTGGCGTCCCGAGCACGTCGAAATACTCCGCGGTCACGAGCGTGCCGCTCACGCGCACCGGATCCGCGCCGGGGACGGCGATGGTCAACGCATCTTCACGGTAGCCCGCAAGCGTCACGAACGTCCGGTTGTTGCGCTGGAACTCGAGAAAATCCGCCGGTGCATGCGAGCCGCTCGACTCGCCGCCCGTCGTCGTGTGGACCTCGACAATCTGCGCCGCGTGCGGGTAGGGCAGCGGACGCAGCAGCACGCCGTTGACGACGCTGAAGATCGCGGTGTTCGTGCCGATGCCGAGCGCCAGCGTGATCACCGCAATGGCGGTGAATCCGGGTGCCTTCAGAAACGTGCGGAGCGCGTAGCGCAGGTCGTGCAGCACAGTGGGCGGGACTGTAGCGAAGGCGCTGCCAACTGCCAGGGTTCGGCTAAGCAGTTTGATTGCTTGCGTTTAGATGAAGTCGATGAAGCCGCCAGTGTCGCCGCGGTGTCCGCTCGTGGGAACCTCCGTCCCACTTCCGAAGCAGCGATGGGCGCGGCGGCCAATGCTGAATGCTCAATGTTGAATGCTGAATGTCGACCAATGCTGAATGCTGAATGCTGAATGTTGAATGTCGAACAATGCTCAATGCTGAATGTCGACCAATGCTGAATGCTGAATGTTGAATGTCGAACAATGCTGAATGTTGAATGTCGAACAATGCTCAATGCTGAATGTCGAACAATGCTCAATGCTGAATGTCGAACAATGCTCAATGCTGAATCTCGACAATGCCGAATGCTTAACTCTCTCACTCTCCCCGGCCTGGGTTCGCCTCGGCGTTCATAATGATGGTCGTCAGGATTTTGAACATCTGACTGGATTCATCGATCAGCGGTGCGGCGTGCGGGGTCATCTTCGGCTCGGCAAATGTGATCAGCCGCAGCCAGTAGCGCGACTCCGCGCACTCTTTTCTCGAGATCGCGGTCTTGGCAATGAAGTCGCGCTTCGTCTGACCGGCGCCAGCTTCCTCGAGGTTGGCTCCGATCGACGTGCCCGCGTCGAGCAACTGCCACGACAAGCGTCTGACGACATCATCTACGGGACGAAGCCGGCGGCAGAACACGATGACGTCGCACGCAAATGCAAATGATCGATCCTGGATGTCGTACGGTGGAGTCATGCCTCGCCCAATTGCATTCTTTGCGCCGCCTGAAATGTTCGACGTTTCTGCTGGAATGGCTGCGCGGATGCTCAGAATCTGCACTGCGATTTGCGGGGATACGTGGCACAATCTGCAACCAAGCCATTCCGCCTTCTTCATTCGTCATTGATCGCCATTCAGCATTCAGCATTCAGCATTCAGCATTCAGCATTCAGCATTCAGCATTCATCATTCATCATTCAGCATTCATCATTCAGCATTCATCATTCATCATTGACATGGACATCCTCGTCGGCACCTCCGGCTACAACTATCCCGAGTGGCGCGGAACGTTCTATCCGGAAAAGTTCAGCACCGCGCGGATGCTCGAATACTATGCGGCGCGGTTTCCCACCGTTGAAATCAACTACACGTTCTACCGGATGCCGACCGAGAAGCTGCTGGCCGGATGGGCCGCGGGAACGCCGGAGAATTTCCGCTTCACGCTGAAGGCGCCGCGGCGCATCACGCACGACTCGAAGCTGCAGCGCTGTGAGGACCTGGTGCAGGGATTCTGCCGCACGGCGCGGACGCTCGGACCGAAGCTCGGCGCGCTGCTGTTTCAGCTGCCCCCCACATATAAGAAGGATGCGGCGGTGCTGCGGTCGTTCCTCGAGCTGCTGCCCGAGGGCACGACGGCGGCGTTCGAGTTCCGCCACCCGTCCTGGTTCGATGGCGACGTGTTCGCTGCGCTGCGGGAGCGAAAGGTCGCGCTGTGCGTGGCCGACAGCGAGAAGCTCAGTGCGCCGCTGGAGATGACGGCGCCTTACGGGTACTTCCGGCTGCGCGACGAGGGATATCAGCAGGCCGACATCGAACGCTGGGCCGCGACTGTGGGAGCGCTCGAAGGGATCAAGGAGGCGTTCGTCTACTTCAAGCACGAAGAGCAGGGCCTCGGCCCTGACTTCGCGCGGCGATTTGTCGCGGCGCTGCCGCCGGCGGAGCGGCTGGCCTGAAGGCCAGCACCACCGGAGCGGCTGGCCTTCAGGCCAGCCGCTCCGCGAACTTGACGATCTGGTTTTCCGCCCAATACCCGTCGTGTCCGCCATCACCGGGATCCGCGGCGAACCCGCAGTGCCCGCCGTGCCTCGTCACCACGAGCGTGATGTTGCGGTTGGACGTCAGCTCCGGGTTCCGGAATGGATCGACGGGAACGAAGGGATCGTCCTCCGCCGTGATGACCAGGGCCGGGATGCGGATGCGATCGATGACGCGCATCGCGCTCGCGCGGTGATAGTAGTCGCTCGCATCGCGGAAGCCGAAGTGCGGCGCCGTGAAGTAGTCATCGAACTGCCGCACGGTGCGCACGTCCGCGAGCCGTTCAATGGGGAAGTGCCCCGGGTGCGTCACCGACTTGCGCCGCATTCGCGCCTTCAGCCCTCGTACGAAGTTCCATTGATAGATGACGTTCTCACGCCGTTCGAGCGCGCGGACGCACTCCGCCAGCTCGATCACCGGCGAGACCGCGCACACCCCCTTTAGTGACGGCGGCGGCGCATCCCCATAATCGCCCGCCAGCTTCAACGCCAGATTCCCGCCAAGCGAGTAGCCGGCGACGACGACGCGATCGATCCCTTCGCGGGCCATCTCGCGGATGACGTGATCCGCATCCAGCGTGAGGCCCGAATGGTAGAGCCCTTCGCAGAGCGTTTCCGTTCCGCCGCAGTTCCGCTGGTTCAGCAGGATCACATTGAACCCGCGCGCGAACGCCTTGTCGGCGAGGCCGCGCATGTAATGCGCGCTGCTCGAGCTCTCGAGACCGTGCAGCCCGAGAAGCGCCGGGCGCACCGGCGGATCCTTCTGCCAATGACAGTGCGCGAGGACGCGCACGCCTTTCTCGACGTCGAAATAGCGATCCTGGGGCGGCGGCAGCCGCGGGAAGCTGCGCGGCTTTCCCCAGCAGTACACCGTCATCAGGTGGCCGTTACGAAGGCCGCGCTTCGGCGTGTACGGGTCCATCACTGATGCAGCCGGTAGACGCGAAGCGATCCGCTCGCATAGGCAATCGGCAGCGCGAGTTCCTCTTCCGACACCATAAAGTCGAGCCCGTGCTTCGCGGCAAGCGCGCGCGCGCGGTCGGCTGTCATGTCCTCGTAGCGGTCGAGCTCCTGCAGCCGGTCGCGCGTGCGGATTGCCACATCGCGTTCGTACATGCCGATGGCGGCGTCCTTGACCCCTTCGACGAACACGTCGCGCTCGCCGGCGACACGCACGCTCGAGCCGTATTCGACCGCGTGCAGCGGGTGCGCGAGCCAGTGGCTGTCATGCGGCGTCGTTCGCGCCCACGCCATGGCACGGCCCCAATCGCTGTCCGGCACGCGGATCTGCGCGATGGGGCGCTCCGGGAATCGCACGAACTTGATATATGTGCTCCGCGCACTCGATGCGAGAAGCAGCACGCCGGCGACGAGTGCCGCGCGGCGGCGCGTGAACGTACCCGCCTCGACGAGCGCCCAGCAGCTATAGGCCACCGCGGTGAAATCGAGCATCCAGAAGATGCGCGGGATCTGCAGCTGAATCACGATCGCGAGCCGCGCGGCGTTGAACGGCAGCGCGGCGGCAAACACGAGCGCCAGCGACAGGCAGCCGAACACGATCCCGCGCTCCCCGGGGACCAGGACGCCGGCGGCGCGGCGGCGTGTGTAGATGAACCAGATGATCGGGAGGTAGCCGAGGTTGAGCATCCACACGTAGAGCGGCCAGTCGAGCGGGAACAGATAGTCCTTCGTCACGAGCGTGGCCAGCCACTCCGGATCCATGATCACGAGCCTGCCCGCGAGCGGACCGACGGTCAAGAGCAGCACGCCTCCCACGAGCGCGACGGCAGCGGCGGCGGTCAACCAGGGGCGAGAGCGTCGTTCGTCAATCCACACGGCGACGCCGAGCCAGATGGCGAACCACAGCGCCGTGGTTGGATGCAGCATCCCGCCGGCGACGACGAGCAGCGCGGCGAGGACGAAGCGCCGTCGCATCAGCGCGGCGAGCGCGAGGGTCCCGAGGCTGAACGCGAGCTGGCGCGGATGGAAGTAGCCTTCGAGCGTGTTCGTTCCCGACTTGGCGATCTCGTGCTTCAGCGTCAGCGCCACCGTCAGCGCCACCGCAGTCCACGCAGATCGATAGAGCCGCCGCGCGATGAGCCAGGCGCCGAGGAGGAGCAGCGCCAGCGTGAGGACGTAGAGCGCGGCGAACAGCGACGGCAGACTGAGATGGCTGGCGCGCGCGAGCGCGGCAATCGTCTCGTCGATCATCGTGAGGCGCGCCTGCGACGCGATCAGCGCGCCGTCGCGGGGAAAGAGCGATGGATCGAGCCGCTCGAGCACGGCCGGAATGTAGAACGCCAGGTCCGACGCGCCATACCGGTAACCGGCCGAGTTCAGCGTGCACAGCAGGACGAAGGGTGACAGAGACAGAAAAAGGAAAAGCGCCTGCGGCCCGAGCGAGCGGCCGGAGGGAAGCGCCGCGAAGCGGCGCCCGCGAGCGAGAGCGCGTGGGGGTGGGGCCCCACGCGCCGTGATAAATGAAAAGCGCAGAAACTGAGACAGACGCCGCACTACTGCTCGTCTGCCGTGGGCCCGTACATCGACGGCAGCGGGATATTGTTCAGCCGCAGGTATACGCTGAACTGCCCGCGATGATGGATCGAGTGGTTCATGATGAACGATCGGATGGCCGCGATGCGCGGCATCGTGAAGATCTCCTGGCCGTTGCTCTTGAACGTCCACGGCGTGAGCATCTCGGCATCGCCGGTGTTGGCGATCCCGGCGCGCGCCGCCTTGACCTTCGTGTCAAAGTCCGAGAGCAGCCAGGCCACCGACTCCGGCGCGCGCGGCCGGGCGTCATCTCCGATCGTCGCGACGTCGAACACAGTGTTCTGCAGGATCGCCTCACACCAGTGCGGCAGGTTCGCGATGTGACCGGCGAGCTGCCCGAGGCTCATCGATTTCTCGTGCGGCTTCCAGGCGAATTTGTCGGCGGGTGTGCGTTCCAGCACACGCCGCGTCGTGCCCATCTCGTGGTCGAACTCGGGCAGCAGGGCATCTTTGATCGCCATGAATACAGAGAATAACAGACGAAAAACCCAAACCGATCAGTCAAAACCCGCGTCCAATGGCGGCTGGCGGCTGGCGGCTGGCCACTGGTAGCTGGCGGCTGGCCACTGGTAGCTGGTCGCTGGTAGCTGGCCACTGAACCATGTTTTTATCAGCGCCGTCTTGCTTGTGGAGCCTGAATGAATGAGTGGGCGGACAGCCTCGAAGGCCTCGTGAGCGTCGACACGGGGCTTGACGCTGAATTCGAGGCGCGGCTGCACGAGTCGTCGACGCTGGCGTTCCGCGTCGCCTACGGCGTGCTCCACCACCGGCAGGACGCCGAAGACGTCGCGCAGGAAGCGCTCGTACGGGCCCACCGCAGCTTCCGCCAGCTGCGGGATCGCGAGAGATTCCGCGCGTGGCTGGTGCGCATGACCTGGCGCCTGGCGATCGATCGATGGCGATCCGATCGGCGGCGCACGGCGCGCGAAGAGTCGGTGACGGCGCCGCCGCTCGCGACGGTGGAGCAGGACGCCGTCGCGAGGGATCGCGCGGCGCATCTCTGGAAAGCGATCGACGGGCTGCCGGCAAAGCTCCGGATCGCGATCATCCTTGCGGCCATCGAGGAGCACGACGTGCGCGAGGTCGCGCGGCTCCTCCACGTGCCCGAGGGCACCGTCAAGTCCAGGCTGTTCCTGGCAAGGAAAGCGCTTGCGGAGAAATTGCGATGCCTGAAGTAAAGCCAGAGGCAAAGGAAGACGAGCTGCGCGCGATAGACCGCGACCTCTCGCGATTGCTGGCCGTCGAGCCGTCACCGGAGTTCGCTGCCGAAGTGCGCGTGCGTATCGAACAGCAGCCAGCGCGCGCCTTCGCGTGGTGGCCATGGGCGATTACGTCAGTTGCGGCTGTGGCGGTGATCGTGACGGCGGTTGTCCTGAGCGCGCGAAAGGCGCCTGGTGTCGTGGCACCTGTGTCCGTGCGCGCGGACATCTACCTGCCGCCGCGCGAGCCCGCACCGCAAACGCAGGCGCTCGTCCACGCAATACCCGTCGTGCAGAGCGTGCGACGAAGCGGACCGGCGATCCGGGGTGTCGAACCGGAAGTGCTCATCGATCCGTTGGTCGCCAGAGCAGTTCGGCGGCTCGCACTGGAGCAGCCGGTTCTCCCTGATGTGCCGCCGGAGCCTTCGCTCGAGCCGGTTGTCGTCGAACCTCTGAAAGTATCGGACATCGCAGATCTGGATGGTGTCCGCCTCGAGGCGGGCAGGTAAAGGAGATCACTCGTGACGAAGATGATTCGTGTTTTGACTGTCGCCCTGCTTCTGTTCGGGACCATCGGTGTGCACGCGCAGGACAGCCAGCCGGCCCAGCAGGGTCCATCGCGGCCGGCGCTCGTTCCGCTGAAAGTGACGCTCGTCTTCTCGCGGTTCCAGGGGGAGAAGAAGATCACGAGCGTGCCGTTCGTGCTCTTCGTCACGGCCAACGACCGCGATGGGACGAGCCTTCGTATGGGGACACGGATACCAGTGGTGTCGGTCGTGTTTGGCGGGAAAGACACTGGCGGGGCCACGACGATCCCGCAGAATTCGTTCACGTATCAGGACGTAGGCACAAACATCGATTGCAGCGCCTCAACAGCATCGGATGGCATGTTCAGACTGAACCTCACCGTGACTGACTCCTCTGTCTACTATCCTGACCGCTCAGAGACGGCGGTCGCCGCGGCCAGCGCGGCGACAGGCGCGCCCGCCTTCCGGAACTTCAGTTCGAAGTTCAACATCCTGCTGCGCGACGGCCAGACCGCCCAGTACATCGCGGCGAGCGATCCCGTCAGCGGTCAGACCGTCAAGATCGATGCAACGGTGAACGTCCAGAAATAGAACCGCGATCTACTGCATGAACGTGTCCGCCTCGACGAGGATGGTTTTCTGCGCGACGACGCGGTCGCCGATCGACAGCTTGACGAGATAGCTGCCGGGGGCGACCGCGGGGGCGGCGAAGAATCCTCGGCCCCCGCCGCGTCCGGTTCCACCACCTGCTGCCTGCGGCGCGGCGCCGCGCGCAGGCAGCGCTTCCTGTCCTGCGGCTGGCGGCTGCTGCGCAGGCTCTTGTGCAGCCTGGCCGCGCCCCGTTCCCCGTCCGCCGGCCGGTGCGCCGGCGCGCAGGTCCCACTGCACGCGATTCAGCCCGGCGTTCCTCGTTCCAGGCAGAGACCGAATCTCCCGGCCGGTGACGTCGCTGATCGCGATGCGCACGTCGCCGGCAGGTTCGCTCTTCAGCCAGTAGCTGATCGCCGACCCCTGCGCGGGGTTCTGGCCGCGGAAGAACTTCGCGCCTTCCGCGGTGATCGCCTTCCGGATGTCGGTGACCCAGGCGATCGCCGGACGGATATCGAACAGCACCGCGTCGGCGTTCGTGGTCGTCGTATCCGTGAGCTGCTGCAGCGCGCTGATGTCGTCCATGATGTAGATGCTGCGCCCGTGCGTGCCCAGGATCAGGTCGTTATCGCGCGCATGCACGAGCACGTCGTCTATGCGCACCGTCGGCAGCCCGTTCATGGACCGCTTCCATTCCTTCCCGCCGTCGAGCGAGACGTAGAACGCGTACTCGGTTCCGAGATACAGCAGGTTCCTGTTCTTCGGGTCCTCGCGGATCACGTTCACATTGCCGTCGGGGAGGTTCGACGAGATGGACGTCCATGTGACGCCGTAATCGGTTGTCCTGAAGACGTACGGCTTGTGATCGTCGGTGCGATGACCGTCGAAGGTTACGTAGCAGGTGCCCGCGTCGTAGTGCGACGGCTCGACACGTGAGACGTGCGTTTCCCTGGGCACGCCCGGCACCGTGTCGACGATGTTCTTCCAGGTGTTCCCGCCGTCGCGGCTCACCTGCAGATTGCCGTCGTTGGTGCCCACCCAGACGATTCCCGGAACGAGCGGTGACTCGCCGATTGTGACGATGTTGCTGTACGACGCCGCGCCGTCATGCTTGGACGCCATCGGCGCGGTCCCTGCGACGTCCATGATCGGACGATCGTTCCTGCCGATGTTCCGGGTGAGATCCGGCGACACCACCCACGTGTCGCCGCGATCGTACGAACGGAACAGCCGATCGCCGCCGACGTAAATCGTGCGAGGGTTGTGCGGCGACAGGACGAACGGCGTGTTCCAGTAAAACCGGAAGTTCGTGCCGGCCGGCGGAGGCGGCACGATATTGCCGTTCGGATTGCCGCCGAACCCGAACTGCGCGGCCTGCTGCGCCGGCGCGGAGGGTTCCGGCGTCTCCGCGGACGCGGCGGGCGCGCCGCCGCCGCGCCCGACCTGCCCGGGTCCGCGCGGCCGGATGCTGTTGCTGCGGCCGCTGCGAAGGTCGACGCGGTTCGTGTTGCCGTCCTGCGACTCGGAGTAGAGGATCGTCCAGTCGGACTGGTCGTTCTGCGTGTAAAACCCGTCCCCCCCGCCAACCCGATACCAGTCGGAGTTCAGGATGCCGTTGCTGCTGCGCGTCGCGCTCGGCCCGCACCAGCTCCCGTTGTCCTGCAGGCCACCGCAGACGTGATACGGCTTGCGCATGTCCGCGCTCACCGCGTAGAACTGGCCGACCGGAAGATTGTTGACGTACTCCCACGTCTCACCCTGGTCGTAGCTGACGTCGAGGCCGCCGTCGTTGCCGATGATCAGGTGATTGCCGTTGTGCGGATCGATCCAGATCGCGTGGTGATCGCTGTGCGGGATCCCCTGCACCGCGCGCCAGGTCTTTCCGCCATCCGTCGTCTTGAAGAACGGCGCGCCTCCCTGGTACGCGATCTCGGGATTGCTCGGATCGACGCGCATCTGGCTGTAATACATCCAGCGGTCTCCCTGGTTCGACAGGAACTTCCAGGTCTTCCCGCTGTCGTCGGATCGCCACACGCCGCTCTTGTTTGGATCCGGAGGCGGCGGAGCCGCCTGGCCGCGTCCACCGCCGCCACCACCACCACCGCGTCCCGCTCCGCCGCCGCGCTGTCCGGGTTCCACGAGCGTCCCGTCCTCGTTCACACCAGCTCCCGTGCCGCCGCTCGCGCCGACTTCAATCGACGCGTAGATCGTCGACGGCTTCGAGCGTGCGATGTCGAGGCCGATGCGCCCGATGATCGGATTGGGCGGCAGGCCATTGCCCGTGAGCTTCGTCCACGACTTGCCGCCGTCTCTCGTTTTCCACAATCCGCTGCCGGGACCGCCGCCGTTGAACCCCCACGGCGTCCGACGGCGCTGGTACGACGCCGCGATGAGGACATTGGGGTTCGACGGGTCCATCACGATGTCGGTGAACCCGGTGTTCTCGTCGACGAACTTCGTGTTCGTCCACGTCTTTCCGCCGTCGGTGGTCTTGAAAACTCCGCGCTCCTGGTTCGGTCCGAACAGGTGGCCCACAGCCGCAACGTAGGCGATGTCAGGGTTTTTCGGATGGACGACGATGCGTGCGATCGACTGTGTTTCCTTCAGCCCGACGTACTCGAACGTCTTGCCGGCGTCGATTGATTTGTAGACCCCCGCGCCGAACGACGAGCTCTGGCGATTGTTGGGTTCCCCCGTCCCCACGTACAGGACGTCGGGGTTCGAGGTCGCGATGGCGATATCGCCGATCGACGATACCGGGTATTTCTCGAAGAGCGACGTCCACGTCGTGCCGTTGTTGGTGCTTTTCCAGAGACCGCCCGTCGCAAACCCGATGTAGATGATGCTCGGGTTGCTTTCGACCACGGCGATGTCGTCGACGCGGCCCCCCATGTTCGCTGGCCCGATGGATCGCCACACGAACGGCTTCAGGATTGGATCGTCGGTCTGGTTCACCGGTGGTGGTAGCACCGGCGGTTGCGGCGGCGCCTGCGCGAGAATTGCGTGACCCCCCACGGCACAGAGCGCGATCCCCACCCACGTCAGCACTCGAAGCCTCATGTTCCCTACTTTCCGAAATTCACCTTGGGCGCCTGTCGTGCCTCCGGCGGAACCTCCCAGTACGGGTATTCCTTGAAGCCGAACATCTTCGCCGTCATGTTCGAGGGGAACTTGCGCCGCTGCGTGTTGTATTCCTGCACGCGCTCGTTGTAGCGCATGCGGGCGATCGCCAGTCTATTCTCGGTGCCTGCCAGATCGTCCATCAGGCGGTTGAACTGTTCGTTCGCCTTCAGCTGCGGGTAGTTTTCGACAACGGCCAGCAGGCGGCCGAGCGCCGACGTCTGCTGATTGGCTGCCTGGATCGTCTCATCGGGTGACTTCGCCGCGAGCAGGCGCGCGCGCGCGTCGGCGATCTCCTTGAACACGCTCGCCTCGTGCGTCGCGTACCCCTTCACGGTTTCCACGAGGTTGGGAATGAGGTCGTTCCGCCGCTGGAGCTGGTTCTGCACCTCGGCCCACGCGGCCTTGATCGCTTCCTCCTGCGTCGTGAACTTGTTGTACGAACAGCCGGACAGCGCGATCGCCATCACAGCGACAAGTGCCGTGTTGATCGCGTTCGACATCACTTTTCGCATGGTCAGCATCCTTTATCACTGCTCGCGGGGCCCCACCCCCGCTCGCTCTCGCTCGGCGGCTGCGCGCCTCGCTCGGGCCGCAGGCGCTTTTCCTTTCTCACTGCTCGTGGGGCCCCACCCCCACTCGCGCTCGCTCGGGGGCGCCGCTGTCGCGGCGCTTCCCTCCGGCCCCTCGCGGGGGCCGCAGGCGCTTTTCCTTTTTCCTTTTTCCTTTTTCCTTACCATCCACCTGAAGCGCCGCCGCCTCCGCTGCGGCCGCCGCCGAAGCCGCCGAACCCTCCGCCGCCGCCGCCGCCAAATCCGCCGAAGCCGCCGCCGAAACCGCCGCGTCCACCGCCGAACGGCCCGATCCCGCTATTCCATCCGCTCCACGGGCCGACTCCCCAGACGCGCCCGCCCCTTCGCCTGCGGCTGTTCAGAATCAGAATGAGGATCCAGATGACGACAATCCACCAGGGGAACCCCGTGCCGGTGGAGCGGCGCTGCGCCGCTTCGGGAGGCACGTTCTGCACCGTGACGCCGCGGCGCTCGGCAATCCGGTTGATGACCCGCGTCGTCCCCGCGAGCAGCCCCGCGCCGTAGTTACCGTTGCGGAACTCCGGCGCGATCGCCTGGCGAATAGTTTCGCCGGCGAAGCCGTCCGTGACGAACTCCTCCAGGTCGTAGCCGACTTCGATCTTGATCTTTCGGTCCTGCACGGCAACGACGATGAGCAGGCCGTTGTCCTTGCCCTTCACGCCGATCCCGCGGCCGCCGTTCTCGAACATCTTGACCGCGTACTCTTCGATGTCCGCGTACGGCTGGAAGGTCGGCACGGTCGCGACGACCACGACGTCCCCGCTCGCCGCCTGCAGCGCGCGGATCCGTTCATCGAGCTGGCGCTTGCTGTCGGGATCGATGACGTTGGCAAAATCGTTGACCGGGCCGGTCAACGCCGGCGGCGCGGGCTGCGTCGCGTCTGCGATCAGGCGCGCCGCAGGTTCGAAACCGCTCGGACCGTCCATCGTGTCCGCCTTCAGGCGGACCATAGGGGTTCCGATTCCGGCGACGATGAGCAGTGCGACGCCGAGCCGCGTCGACGCGCGGCGGAGTCTCATGCGCGCACTCGCCACGTGTCGACATATTCCCACACGCGCTCGGCCGCCGCGATGTACTGGGCGAGGAGCGCGGTCGGCTCAGCGATCCCGCTGCGCGTCCCGGCGCCCGCGCTGAGCACTTCGCGCACGACCGACGCGGAGACGCCGATTTGCCGCTCCGCCGTTTCCGCCACGTCCTCTTCGTCATCGTCGGCAAGCCGTGCGATGTTGTCGAGCAGCGCGCGAAAAGCAGGCGCTGACGCCGCGATGAGCTCCGTGACCGCCTGCGAGCTGCCGCCGGTCTCGAGAAAGCCCTCGCGCAGGTGAATGAGATGGCTCTTGGCGGCGAGCTCACACGCGCGGCGCACGTCGTTCGGCGACACGCGCGTGCCGCCGAACGGGTCGGCGCCCGCGATGACGATATGGCTGGCGATGATGTCGCCATATTCCAGCGGGAACACATCGAGCGTGCGGAAGAACTCGTCGCGCTCGAGCAGCAGCGGCACGGCAAGCCCGCGGCGGCGCCACGCGGTCGCGAGCGGCGCGCAGGCCGCCAGATCGGCAAACGCGAGCCGTTCGAGGAGCACAAGGCTGTGTATAACGCGCGGCGCAGGCGTGGGTATCTTGAGCCCGTAGGCGACGACCGACAGCAGCCGTTCACCGACGATGCGCCGGAGATCGACCGCCAGCGCGTCCAGCGCGGTGCGCTCCTCGACGGACAGCGAAACAGAATCCATGGAGCCTATTATTCGTCACAAAGGTGCCTGGGGTGCGAAGGGTGCCTATGGGTGCGAGGGGTGCCTATGGGTGAGAAGGGTGCCTATGGGTGCGAAGGGTGCCTATGGGTGCCTATGGGTGCGAAGGGTGCCTATGAGTGCGAAAGGTGCCTATGGGTGCGAAAGGTGCCTATGGGTGCGAAAGGTGCCTATAGGTGCGAAAGGTGCCTATGGGTGCTAAGGGGGGCGGACCAAGCTATTTGGGGCCGGGGCGGCGGCGGCGGGCGAGCTTCGCGCGGCGCTCCTCCTCGATTTGCGCGAGCTTGGCGTTCAGCAAGCGGCTCGTCGCCTTCATCGTTCGTTTGGAAATCCGCCAGGCCGGCGTGGCCTGTTCCTCCGTGAAAATAGCCCTTGGCCTGACCGTTGCGGAGATGTGTCTGGGTCTCCGCGATTTCCGCTTTGGCCCATCGCAGATATTTCGCGAATTCAGCGGGTGTGAACCTGACGAATCCCTCGGCAATCATGGGCGCCACTGCCGACGACGCGTCGCGTATCTGATCGCAGAACGTGACGTCTCGTGTGCACGGGCCAGATTTGATCAATTCGGAGATTACATCGGCGTGCATGTTCGCGAGCTGCCACGCAATGACCTCAGTGATGTTCCTCGCTGTCGGTGCCATGGCACATTGACGAGCACGGAACGCGCCACCTGCGATCGCACGGAAATTCCGAGAGAAAATGAATCACGCGGCCTAAAGCGTTTCAGCTTCTACAATGGTGGATCGACATGCGCAGCGCAGAATCTGCAAGTGCGCAACGACAGGTCGGCACCTATCGCACCCATAAGCACCTATCGCACCCGTAGGCACCTATCGCACCCGTAGGCACCTCTATGCACCTATCGCACCCGTAGGCACCCCTATGCACCGCTAGCACCTCTATGCGCCGAATTGAAAGACTTTGACCGCATAATCGAACGCGGAAATGAACGTGATGGCGAGTGAGGCGTAAACGAGAACGGTGATGACCGGGGAGGCGACGTCCAGGTAGTTGAAATAGAGGGTCGCCACGCCTGTCAGCAGATACATCGCGGTCGCGATCTTTCCGAAGATCGACGGGCGGAACGTGCGCCGCCCTAGCGCGAGGTTGACGATCGCCACAGTGAGGACGATCGCGATGTCGCGGCTGAGGACGAGGATCGTGAACCACAGCGGCAGGCGGTTGGCCGCGCCGGTGCCGGGCAGGGTCAGCATCACGAACATCGTGACCACGAGCAGCTTGTCGGCCATCGGATCCAGCCACGCACCGAGCGTCGTCTTCTGGCCGGTGCGGCGCGCGATCAGCCCGTCGAAGAGATCCGTGATCCCGGCTGCGAGGAAGGTCGCCAGCGCCCACCCGCGGAATCCGTACACCAGCAGGATCGCAAATGGAGGAATCAGCACCATCCGCAACAGCGTCAGCTGGTTGGCGGCGGTGAGCTGTCTCATCGCTTGCGCCCCGCGAGCTCTTCGAGCCGGTTGACCGCGGCGATCGCCTCCTCGCCGGTGACGGGGCGCGGGAGCTGGAACGTGCCGTCGCTCGTGATGGACATGACGCCGGACTGGACAGCGACGGACGCCGCCGAATAACTGAGATGTCCAGGCGGCACGTCCGGAAACTTGCCGCGCGCGTTCCGCATCGATGCCGCGAGATGAGTGTTGGTGGCGGCGATGAGCGTCAGCGCGCGCGCGGCGGCCTGCGCGAGGTCGGCGCGCCGGACGAGCGCGTTCGGCTGGAACGTGTGGTTCGGGTACACCTCCATGATCCCCGCACGAGAGACCGACAGGATCCACGGCCCCGCCCAGTTCGATCGCGTGTCGGTGATCACCACCGCGTTGGTCCGGGGGGCGCGCTTGAGAAGGTCGTCGAGCCGGACCCCGATGAGCGCAGCCAGCTGCGCGCGTGTGACGGTCGGAGCCGTTTCGATCGATCGATACTCCGGCGGCATCGCGGCGAAGGCCGCCTTCTCGCGCAGCTCGTCCAGCTTCGCGTCGAGCGAATCGCTCGGCTCCAGAGCGGCCGCGGAGGTATACGCCTCAATCGCCTTGGCGTACTGTCCCTGCGCTTCGTAGATCTCGCCGATGGTCACGAGATTTCGCGGCTCGGTCGGGTTCAGCATTGCCGCCTTTTGCGCATGTTCGAGCGCCGACGGCAGGTTTCCTTCGCGCCGCTCCACGATCGCGAGCTCGCGATAGAGAAACGGACTATCGGGCGACGCGGCAATCGTCCGTTCGTACATCGCCCGCGCGTCGGGGAGGCGGCCCCCGTCCGCGGCCTTCCGCGCCGCGTCGACATCCTCCTGCAGCCCGCGGAACCGCAGCACCTCGATTCGGCTGCGCAGTGCCGACAGCTGGGGCTCGGCGGTGATCGCGGCCTGGAAGCTTGCGAGCGCCGCGTCACGCTGCCCGAGCGCGAGCAGCGCTTCCCCGCGTCCTGCAAGCGCGGAGGCATACGATCCGTTCGCCGTCAGCGCGCGCTCGAAATGTCCTGCCGCGTCCTTCGAGTCCTTGTGCGCAAGCGCCACATATCCGAGCCCGGTCTCCGATGGGTAGAAGCTCGGTGAGAGCTTCAGCGCGGCGGAAAAATTTCGCTCGGCCGCCTTGAGATCGCCCGCCTGCAGCCATTGCCATCCGGACTGATGACTGAATCGAGCGGGCCCGACGTCCAGCGGGGCGGGAACGGCCGGAAAGACGAAATCGGGAAATTTTGGAGGACCGGCGGGAGGCACCGCCGGCGTGACCTTCTTCGCACAGCCCGCCGCAACCGCGGCAATCGCACAGGCCGCCAGCAGTTGCGCGAGCCGCGGGATCATGTCGACTGCACCACGGCGGTCGGGAATCGATCCAGCACCCGCCGCGGCACCTCCGCCTCGATCGAGACGCGCCCGTTCGTCGAGACGTGGCGCAGAATCCGCCCGACCCGGTACAGGCTCGCGATGCGCTCGCGATCCTCCTCCCCCGTATCGAACTCCATCGTCACGTGCGCGGTGTCGAGCGCCAGGCGCCCTTCCATGGCGGCGATGAGATCCTCGCGCCCCTCGCCCGTCAGCGCCGAGGCGCACAGCGCGCCGGGATGGACCGCGCGAATGCGCGCGCGCTCACTTGCCGTGAGTCGATCGCACTTGTTGAACACCTCGACGCATGGCACCTTGTCGGCGCCCACTTCGCCGAGCACTCGGCGCACCGCGTCCATCTGGCGCTCATGGTCCGGGCTCGACGCGTCGATCACATGAAGCAGCAGGTCGGCAGCCGCGACCTCCTCGAGCGTCGCGCGAAACGCGGCGACCAGCGAATGCGGGAGCCGCTCGATGAATCCGACCGTGTCCGAGACCAGCAGCTCCCGCCGATCGCGCAGACGCACCTTACGGACGAGCGGATCGAGGGTCACAAAGAGCGCGTTCGACGCGACCGCTTCGTCGCCCGTCAGCGCGTTGAAGAGCGTCGTCTTGCCCGCGTTCGTGTAGCCGACCAGCGCGACGGTCGGCACCGAGGACTTGTGGCGGCGCTCACGAAGCTGCGATCGCCGCCGGCGCACCACGTCGATCTCTTTCGAGAGGATGCTGATGCGATGGCGGATGCGGCGGCGGTCCGTTTCCAGTTTTGTTTCGCCGGGACCACGCGTGCCGATGCCGCCGCCGAGCCGCGAGAGCGCGGCGGCCGATCCGACGAGCCGCGGCATCATGTACTTCAGCTGCGCGAGCTCTACCTGGAGCTTGCCTTCACGCGTGCGCGCCCGTCGCGCGAAGATGTCGAGGATCAGCTGCGTGCGGTCGACGACCTTGCGATCGAGCTGTTCTTCGAGGTTCCGCAGCTGCGCGGGCGTGAGCTCGTTGTCGAAAATGACGACATTCACGTCCAGCTCGTCGCAGGAGGCGGCGAGCGCCGCGACCTTGCCGCTGCCGAGGAACGTGGAGGGGTCCGGCTTCGGACGTTCCTGCAGGACGCGCAGCACGACGGTCGCGCCCGCCGCGGCCGCGAGTCCCGCAAGTTCATCCAGCGAATGTTCGGGATCGAATTGACGTGACGAGCTGTTGAAGAGTCCGACGAGCGCCGCACGTTCCTGCCGATCTTGCGAGGTGTTGCGGGGGGCCGAAGAGCGTGTCACTGCAGCGATTCTAGCACGCGCTCCCAGGCGATCGCCCCGGCGCGGACGAGCGTCGGCACGTCTCCGTCGAACCGCACAATCGTCGACGGAGTCCCTCCCGTCACACGGCCGCCGTCGAGGATGAGATCGACGTCGGGCACTGCGTTCACCACGTCGTCAGCCGTCTCCGCCGGTCGTTCACCGGAGGCGTTTGCGCTGGTCGCGGTGATCGCGAAGCCGAACGCCGCGGCCAGCTCGCGCGCGACCGCATGCGCGGGCACACGAATCGCGAGCGTCGCGCCGCCGCCAAGTGCCGCGCGCGAGATCGAGGAACGCGCGGCCACCACGATCGACAGCGGTCCGGGCCAGAACGCCTGCGCCAGCCGCACCTCGCGCGGTCCGAACTCCCCTGCCCACCGCGCCTGCGAGAGATCCGCCGCGATGAGCGGCACGGCGGCGTCCGGACGGCGGCGTTTCAGCGCGAACAGCCGCTCGATCGCGTCGTCTCGCCGCGGATCGGACGCGAGGCCGTACAGCGTATCCGTCGGAAACGCGACAACTCCGCCTGAGCGAAGCACGTCTGCTGCTTTGCCGATGCCGTCAGATGCGGAGACGCGATGCATAGAGTTTCGGTGGTGCCGACCTTTAGGTCGGCCTTATCAGCGGGTCCTGTGGCCGCGCGGTGCGTCCCCCGTCATCCGTGTTTTCGCCCAGCACCACGTGGGGCTGTCCGGCGACAGGACCCGCGCGCGGCCGGCCTAAAGGCCGGCGCCCAACTGAAACATCCTACAGTTCCTCTGTCGCTGGCGCCGTGGGCGCCTCCAGCGGTGCGACGATCATCACGCGCGAGACGAGCACCGCGAGCGCAATCAATGCGGCCGTGTCCAGCGCGAACACGGCGCGGATGCTCGATGCCGCAATCATCCCGTTGATCATGGGGCTCAGCGCGAGCCCCGCGAGTGAGCCGGTCGACAGCAATCCGAAGCCGGTGCCGCGCGCGGTGTGCGGCATGACGCTGCTCGCCGCGGTGTAGGCGGCGGTTGTCGCGACGCCGATCGCGAGTCCGAATATCGGCGTCCCGAGCACCAGGATCCACGCGTTGCCGGCGACAACGTAGATGATCGCGCCGATCGATCCGATCGCGACGCTCGTCGCGATGACACGTCTCGCTGTCGCCCGCCGCAGAAGCTTGCCGCAGATGTGATGACCAATCGCCCCCGCCGCAGCGGTAATCGAGAACAGCACGCCCGCAACGATCGGCACGCGCGCGCCGGGCGTCCCGAGTTCGGCGACATACAGCGGCAGCACCGGGCCGAAGCTGCGATCGATGAACTGGAGCCCGAACACCACGCCCATCAGCAGGATGAAGTTCTCGAATGCGAGGACATTGCGGAATGTCAGGCGGTTTCCGGCTGCCGCGGGGTGCGCGTGCGGCGCATCGCGTTCGTCGTACATGAAGAAGACGACTATCACGGCGCAGACGTAGAAGCCCGCGGTCACGAGAAACGCATTTCTCAACCCGACGAGCTGCGCGACGGCGCCGCCGACGACGGGACCGATCGCCGGACCGAGCCGCTGCGCGGTCTGCACGAAGCCGATCGCGTACGCTGTCTTCTCCTTCGGCGCGGAATCAGCGGCCATCGTCAGCGCCAGCGATCCATACCCGGCAAACAACCCCTGCAGCGCGCGCAGCGCGAACACCTGCCAGGGATGCCTGACGTAAGCGGTCGCGCCCATCACGAAGATGAAGCTGACGAGCGATCGCTCGACCATGATCTTGCGGCCGTAACGATCGGCAAACCGTCCCCAGAAGGGGGAAAGCATCGCGGTGAGCGCCGGCGTGACGCCCAGGCTCAATCCGGACCACAGCGCGATCTCGCCGATGCCGGTGACCCCGAGCTGCTGGAAGTACAGCGGAAGGAACGGCATCACCAGCGTGAAGCCGGTGAACCCGATGAAGCTCGCGGCCGTGACCGCGAACAGGTTTCTTCGCCAGGCCACTCCTAGAATCTGACCTTCACCATTCCGGTTTGTTGAACGTGGATGGTGTCGATGAACCGGATGCGCGCGGGGCGGCTCTGCA
>WNGF01004150.1_pt1 | contig 21179 bp, 20 predicted proteins | sample 5400641 | NCBI WGS metagenome assembly WNGF01 (sample SAMN13153371, study PRJNA577476) | soil metagenome | isolation source: 80 cm soil or saprolite under grassland replicate 2 | place: USA:California | collected 2016-06-15 | reverse complement strand
GAGAGCGGCTTCGGCAACTTCGCGTACAGCCGCGCGCGCGCCTCCGGGCCGTGGCAGTTCATCGGCCCGACCGGCAAGCTCTTCGGCCTGAAGCAGGACTTCTGGGTGGACGAGCGGCGCGATCCGGAGAAGTCCGCGCACGCCGCGGCCCGCTATCTGAAATTGCTCCGGCAGCAGACCGGCGACTGGCGGCTGGCGTGGGCCGGCTACAACGCCGGCGTCGGCCGGGTCTTCAAGGCGAAGGCGAAGGGCTACGACGACTTCTGGGAGATGGCCGCGGTGCCCGGACGCAAGGTGCTGCGCGCCGAGACGAAGGGCTACGTCCCGAAGCTCATGGCGGCGGCGATCGTCACGAAGCACCCCGACGCGTTCGGGTTCCGCGCCGAGGAGATCGACCCGCAGCGCTGGGAGGAGTACGCCGAGGTCACGATCCCCTCGGCGACGCTCCTCGGGGTCGTCGCGCGCGCGGCGGGCGTGACCGAGCGCGCGCTCATGGATCTCAACCCCGAGCTGCGCCGCGCCTGCACCCCGCCGCGCGCCTACCAGCTCAAGATCCCGAAGGGCCAGGAGGCGACGTTCGCGCAGGCCTGGCCGGCGATCCAGGGCAAGGTGCGGATGACCTTCGCCGGCCACGTCGTCCGGCGCGGCGACACGATCTCGAGCGTGGCGCACCACTACGGCGTCCCGGCCGAGGGGATCATGGAGATGAACGGGCTCCGCACCGCGAAGAAGCTGCGGGTCGGGCAGGAGCTCATCATCCCGAAGCCGATGGGCGGTGGGCAGCTCGCCGCCGCGGCCGAGCCGCCGCCTCAGGCGCGCTCGCGCTCGCCGAAGGCGCGGCAGGGTCAGGTCGCGGACGAGCAGCCCCGGCGCGAGCCGGCGGCGACACAGGTCGCCGCGGCCGAGCGGGTCGAGCGCGCGCCGCGCTCGACGCTGCGCGTGCAGGCGGGCGACACGCTGTGGTCGATCTCGCGGCGCCTCGGCGTCGAGCTGCAGCAGCTCTGCAGGTGGAACGGGATCGACAACCCGCGCCGCCACAAGCTGCTCGTCGGCGCGCAGCTCGTCGTGTTCGGCCAGCGCGGGTAGCGCGGGTAGCGGCGCGGTCGCGCGGGGGACGCTTCGCCCGCGTCCCTTCGATCCCCCTCACCCCGGCCCTCTCCCCCGCTGACGCGGGGGCGAGGGAGGTTCGGGTAGCTACGCTGGAAGAGCACCGCTGGGAGAGCATCGGGGCCACACGCCGTGGATCTCCCTCGCCCCCGCGCAGCGTAGCGGAGCGGGGGAGAGGGTCGGGGTGAGGGGGCCGGCTAGAACTCGTATCGGACGGCGGCGGCCACCGGGATCGTCGTGAACCAGCCGCTCTTCAGCCACTGGAACTTGGGCTCGGACGAGGCCGTGGGCGAGTACGGGTCCAGAGGCATCTCGCGCGCGGTGCCGTTCTTCGCGAGCTGCACCCCCGCGCGGAGCCCCACCGTCGCCCATCCCAACGGATAATCGAACCGCACCTCCGCGCCGAGGTGCGGGATCCAGCTGTCGAACCGCTCGTCGAAGGTGTCCGGGGCGAGCGAGAACGCCCGCGGGAACTCCTTGTGCTTCGCCTCGTACCGCTCCATCCCGAGCTCGCCCGCGAAGGAGAAGAACCGGCTCGCGCGCGGCTTCCACGCCGCGCCGGCGGCCAGGAACAGCGTCCGCACGTCGTCCTCGACCTGGAACACCACCGGCATCCCGGCGCTGATGTACGAGTAGGTCCCGCTCGAGTGAACGTCGTGGCTGGTCGCGCCGGCGATCTCGAACGCCCACGCCGGCGTCCAGCGGACCCCGGCGCGGAACCCGAGCACCGGCGCGTCGGACACGTTCGTGCCCGACACGGTCGGCATCGGAACGTTCGACCAACCGACGCCCACCCGCGCCTCGACGTACGCGCGGTGGAACGCGGACGACCCGCCGCCGACCGGGGCCGTCGGGGATGCTGTGGCCGTCTCGGGCGAAGTCGGGATCGCGGTCGCGGTCGGAGTCGGGCTCACGATCGACGGCCTCGCGGCCTGGGCCTTCTCCGCGCCGCTCGCCACCGACCGCTCGCGTGCCGCCGCGAGCGCCTGCGCGACGGCCCGCTCGGCGGTCGCCGCGAGGGCGTCCTCGGTCGTCTCCGAGAACGTCGAGACCCGCGCGACGACGCTGCCCTTGCGCGCGTCGAGGAGCTGGAGCGAGAGGTGGAAGCGCGAGCCGATCTGCCCGACCTGCGTCGAGAGGACGTACTCGGCCCCGAGCGCGCCGCCGATCTCCGCGAGGCAGGACGAGTCCTCGCCGCAGCCGAGCATCTTCTTCTGCCGCTCGAAGCCGAGAAGCGCGCCGATGTCGGCCTGGCTGAGGACGTCGTAGCCCCCCTGGGCAGTGTCGCCGGCGATGATCGCGGTGAGGATCGTGGCGGTTCCCGCCGAGACGCCCTGGACCGCGCGCACGTCGAGGACCGCGACCTTCTGCCGGGTCGCCGCGAGCGCAGAAACGGCGGGGAGCGCGGCGGCGAGCGCCAGCGCGACGACTGCTCTCTTCATCGTGCCTCCGAGTGCGATGGCGTAGCACGCGGCGAAGGGGACGGTCGAGCGCCGCGCCGGACGTGGTGTGTGCGACGCGGTGCGTGCAGGCGCGGGGCGGTGCGGCACGGGCACGCTCCGCGTGCGCCCGGTCCGGTGCCGCTCCACCGTCCGCTCCCGCGCCGCGCACCGGACGGCGGGGCTCCCCCGGCGCCCCGCGGACGCGCAGGTTCAAGCTCGGACTTCCACAAGGGAGGATTCATGAAGAATAGCGCGATCGCGCTCGCCGTCCTCGTGCTCGGGGCGGCGTGCCAGCACGGAAGCTCGAGCTCGGGCACGGGCGCAGGGACCGCCTCCGCCGGCGCGCCGGACGCGAGCCAGGGCGCACAGCAGCCGTCGGGCGGGGGGGCGCAGGCGAGCGGTCCCCTCTCGCAGGATCCGATCATGGAGCCCGGCCCGTCGATCAAGGCGCACGCGTCCGACGACATCGTGACCGGCGTCATCAGCGACGTCTCCGGGGACGCCGTGTCGATCGAGTCGGACCGGGGCGAGACGAGGACGCTCTCCATCGTCCCGCAGACCACGATCCGGGTCGACGGCCACGACGCGTCGGCCGACGACCTCGCGGAGGGTCAGCCGGTCCGCGCGAGCTTCAACGAGGTCGAGGGCGAGGAGGTCGCGGTCGAGATCCGCGCCGGAGACGCCGGCGCGCCATCGGACGCGACGACGCCCAGCGACGCAGGAGGCACACCGCACTCCGCGGGGCCGAGCGGCTCGAGCGGAGCGGGCGCGCCGGACTCGGGCACCGGTGCGGGTGGTACCCCGCACCACGGCCGGTAGGGCGACGCGTCGGCCCGGTCGCGGGCGGGGGCGTGCGCCTCCGCGCCGCGGCCCGGTCGTGAGTTCGCCGGATCAAGCCGCTGCGGGGAGCCGGGTGCTATGCGACCTTTCCGCACCCGCGAATCGAGCCCTACGTGACCGGCGCACTCCTCACGACCATCGTGGCGCTCTCGCTCGGCGCGATGCCCGAGCCGCCGGCGCGCGTGAAGTACGTGGCGGAGAAGGGCGACGTGACGTTCGACCACGCCGCGCACGTCGCCCGCCGGGAGGGATGCCGGAGCTGCCACGGCGAAGGCCCGGTGAAGAAGGTCGAGCTCGGCAAGAAGGCGGCGCACGTCCTGTGCGTCGGCTGTCATGCGACGCGGCGGGTCGGGCCGCGGGGCTGCAGCGGCTGCCACGACGACGCGTGAGCGCGGCGCGGCGGGGCGCTCGAGCGCCTCCGCCGCGGTCGCGCCCGCTCAGCCGAGGTCGTACCCGCGCTCCTCGTGGTTCGTGATGTCGAGCCCGATGAGCTCCTGCTCGTCGTCCACGCGCGCGCGCAGCGCGAGGTCCGCCACCTTGACGAGCACCCAGGTCCAGCCACCCGCCCAGACGGCCGTCACCGCGCACGCGAGCACCTGGACACCGACTTGCCGGAGGACGTCGATCTTCTCGGTCCCGCCGAGCGCCACCGACGCGAAGACCCCGGTGAGGATCGACCCGCCCACCCACAGCATACCCGCGGCGCACGCGCCGCAGGGGCGAGAAGGGCAGGTGACGGGGCCCTCCCTCGCTGCGCGTCGCTAGGACAGCGTCCGAGCCGGGTCGACCCGCGCCGCGGTCGCCGCGGGCGCGAGCGCGCCAAGGACTGCGGCGAGCGCCGGGACGACGAGCCCGAGCGCGGGCAGCCACGCGGGGAAGGCGAAGAACGTGTCCGGCCGGAACGGGAAGTCGGGCAGGAGCGCGATCGCCGCGCGGTCCGAGAGGAGCGCCGCGCCGAAGGCGAGCGCCGCGCCGACGATCCCGCCGGCGAGCCCGATGATCGCGCCCTCGGCGAGCACGATCCGGCGTACGTCGGAGGGCGCCGCGCCGAGCGCCTGGAGCACCGCGATCTCCTTCGTGCGGCCGCGGACGCTCGCCGAGAGCGACTGGGCGATGGCGAGCGCGGCGAGGGCGCACATGACCGCCGCGAGGAAGACGAGCGCGCCGGTCGTGACGAGGACGACGGTCCCGACCCGCTCTGCGGTCGCGCGCTCCCCCTCGTCCACCGACAGCCCCATCCGCCGCACCGCTGCGGTGAGGGCGGGGACGTCCTCCGGCTGGCGCGCGAGGATCGTGACCTCGGTGTAGCCCTGGTCGTCCTTCCCGTACTCCGCGTGGAGCCGGCGCACCGTCGCGAGCGGCATCGCGAGCAGGTAGATCGGCACGCGGTCCGACAGCCCGACGAGCTTGAGGCGCGCCACGTAGACCCGGTCCTCGGTCTTCTGTGGGACGATCGAGTAGCCGACCTTCACCGGCAGCTCGAGGCCGACGATCGAGAGGCCGGCGGGGAGCCGCCGCACGCCCCAGGCCGGCGCGATCGTCTTGTTGTAGATCTCGAGCAGCCGGCGCGAGAGCAGCACCGGGATCGGCCGGTCGGAGCCCGGGCCGGGGTCCTCGAAGGCGACCCCCGGGCCGACGTCGCCCTTCACGAGCTCCGGCGCCACGCCCACCACCGGAATCTGGAGGCTCATCCCGGGCGGCCAGTTGTAGTCGAGCCCGCGCGGCGGGCCCGGCGCCGCGACCGGCACGCGCAGCGAGAGGCGCGGCCAGACCGCCGCCGCGCCCGGGAGCGCCGCGAGCCGCGCCGCCGTCTCGTCATCGAGCCTGCCGCCGCCCAGCACGCCGCCGAGCGCGACCGTCCCCGGGACGACGTCGACGAGCCGCGCGTCGGCCGGGAACATTCGGTGGGCGGCGCGCGAGATCCCGAGCCCGAGCGCGAGGAAGAAGACGAGCGCGGCGGCCCCGACGCAGGCCGCCGCGGCGTTCACGAGCGCGCCGCGGCGGTCGGCGCGGAGCGACGCCACCGCGATCCAGAGGAGGCCACGCGCGCGGGTCACGGCCGGATCCGTCCGTCCGCGAGGTGGAGGACGCGCGACGCGGCGCGCGACACGCGCTCCTCGTGCGTCACGACGAGCACGGTGAGGCCGGCGCGCGCGAGCTCGCCGAACTGGCGGATGATCCCCTCGCCCGTCACCGCGTCGAGGTTGCCGGTCGGCTCGTCTGCGAGGAGCACCTTCGGCTCGGCGAACAGGGCGCGCGCGATCGCGACCCGCTGCCGCTCGCCGCCCGAGAGCCGCGCGGGGGGCTGGCGCGCCTTCTCGGCGAGGCCGACGTCGGCGAGCGCCCGCTCCGCGCGCGCGCGGATCGCCGGCCTGGGCTCGGCGCCGTCGCGGCGGAGGAGCCCCGGGAGCATCACGTTCTCGATGGCCGAGAGCCCCTGCAGCAGGTTGAAGGACTGGAAGACGAAGCCGACGGCGCGGTTGCGGAGCACGGCGCGACCCTCGGCCGAGAGCCCGGCGAGCGGGACGCCGGCGATCGTCGCCTCGCCGCCGAAGTCGCGGTCGAGCGCGCCGGCGACGTAGAGGAGCGTCGACTTTCCCGAGCCGGAGGGGCCTACGATGGCGACGAGCTCGCCCGCGGCGACGTCGAGGTCCACGCCGCGCAGGATCGGCACCTCGCGGTCCGCGTCGCGGAAGACCTTCGTCACCGCGCGGAGCCGGATCACCGCTCCTCCCCCGCCCCGGCGCGCGCCTCGACGTCGAGCGCGAGCAGGAGCACGCCCTCCCCGAGCTCGACGCGCAGCGAGGCGGCAGCGAGCCGCTGCGCGGGCTCCACGATCCGCTCGACGAGCGAGCGCAGGACGAAGCCGGACGGGCCGCCGCCGAACGCCTCGTCGGGCAGCGCGCGCACCGCGGCGACGAGGCGCGGTGCGTCGAGCGCGGCGCCGCCGAGCCCGCCCGACAGGGCCGCCTCCGCGGCGGGCGTCGGGGCCTTCCACCCTGGCTCGCCCTGCGCGACCCGCGCGAGGAGCGCGTCGATCCGCCCCGGGCGCCCACCGGCGGCGACGATGTGCCCGCGCGCGGTGTCCACCTTCCACCCGATCTCGCCCGACCGCGTCTGCACCCGCGCGATGCCGTCGTCCGCACGGCGGCCGCGCCGCGTCGCGCCGACCGCGCGCGCGAGCCGCTCCGCCGCGGCGCCGGCGTCCGCGCCGGGCCGGACCGGGAGGATCGCCTCGAACTCGGCGGCGCGCAGCGGGTCCGCCCGCGTCGCCGCGGCGGTGAGCCCGCCGAAGGCGAGGTGCGCGGGGAGCGAGAGGGCGACGGCGCCGCCCGGCGCGAGCACGCGGAACAGATCGCGCTCGAGGTCGATGCCGCGCCGCTCGAGCACCGCGCGGTCTCGCGCGCCGATCATCGGGACGAGCTTCTTCCCGAGCGCGGCGAAGTCGCCGTCCCAGCGCGCCACGAGCGGCGCGGCCGGGTCGAGCTGCGCGACGAGCGCGGCGGCCCGGCCGTCCGCCGCGAGGGCGCGGAACGAGGGCTCGCGCGCGCCGAGCAGCATCGCGACGCGCGCGCCGAGCCGGCCGGGGCCCGCCGAGACGGCGATCCCGACGCCGTCCCTGAGCGCCGAGGCGCCCTGCAGGATCCGCGAGCCCGCGGGGACGAACGCGATCGCCGCGACCGGCTCCCCGAGCGCGGCGCGGGCCCGGAGGAAGCCGGGATCCTCCGCGAGCGACGCCGCCGGGGCGAGCGCCGCGGCCTCGGAGACGAGCGCGGGGCCGGACGGGTGCGTCGTGAGGAGCGCCGTCCGGTCCACGACCGCGTAGGTGAGGGCGGCCACCGCGCTCGCCGGCTGGCTGAAGACCACCGCCGCGATCGCGCCGTGCGTCTCGGCGCGCCGCTCGGTCGCGCCGAGCCGGTCTCGCGCGAGCCGCGCGAGCAGCCGCTCGATCTTGGGGACGTCGGCGGCGGGGATGACGACGAGGGTCGCCTCGCCCGTCTCGCCGCGCGGCCCCTGGCGCTCGAGCAGCGCGATCGCCGCCCCGCGGCGGGGGTCCACGCCGGCGTCCGCGAGCGCGTCGGGATCGAGCGGGTCGAACCCGAGCTGCGCCACGAGCGCGCCGCGCGCGCCCGCGAGCTCCCCCGCGCCGGGGAAGCCGGAGATCGAGGCGTGGAGCGCGGCGAGCTCCTCCGCCGCGCGTCCCGCCTCGGGGATCACCACCGCTGCGCGCGCGGCGGCGGGGACGAACCGCTCCGGGGGAGGCCCGCGGCGACCGCCGTGGCAGGAGAGGAACGCGAGCGCGGCGGCGAGCAGCGCGCCGTGGATCGGGCGCCGGAGCACGCCCTTTCCTTACCATGGTAGAGAGGTCGCGCTCATGATCTTATCCCTCGAGGACGACGCCCCCATCGCGCTCGACCTCGCCCCGGACTGGCGGGCGCGGCTCGGGCCGCTCGCGGACGCGCTCGAGCTCGAGATCGGCGCGGGGCACGGCGGGTTCGCGCTCGCCTTCGCGCGCGCGCACCCCGATCGCGCGCTCGTGGCGATTGAGCAGCGCCGCGCCTTCGCCGAGGCGGTGCGGACGAAGGCGGAGCAGCGCGGCCTCGCGAACCTCGTCGTCATCCACGGCGACGGGCGGGTGCTCGCGCCGCGGCTCTTCCGCGAGGGCTCGCTCGCGGCGATCCACGTCCACTTCCCCGACCCGTGGTGGAAGCGGCGGCACCACCGGCGCAGGCTCGTGGACGACCGGATGTCGCTCCTGCTCCTGCGGCTGCTGCGGCCGGGCGGGCTCCTCGACTTCCGCACCGACGTCGAGCGCTACGCCGTCGAGGCGGTCGCGCGCCTCGAGGAGCTCGGGTTCGAGAACGAGAGCGGGCGGGGCGCCTTCTCCGACGCCCCGCCCGACGAGCTCCCGTCGACGCGGGAGAGGCGCTACCTCGAGACCGGCCAGCGCGTGTGGAGACTCCGCATGCGCCGGCCGGCGCGGCCGGCCCGCTAGTACCGGCGAGTGCCGGAGCCGGGCGGGCCGGTCGTGCCCGTCGTGTCGGAGCCGCCGGACCCCGACGGGCCCGAGCTCGCGCCGGACGTGCCGGAGTCGGAGCCGGAGCCCGACGCGCCGGACGTACCTCCGTGGTGCCCCTTCGTCTTGTGCTGGCCCGAGCCCGCCGCCGCGCCGCTCACGTCGATCGTCACCGCGACGTCCTGGTTGCCCTGCTGGTTGTAGCTCGCGCGGACCTGCTGCCCCGGCTTGATCTGCGAGGGCTTCGCGGTCTTCCCGTTCATCGTGACGACCGTCCGCGGGACGATCTTGAGCGTCTTCGCCTCGCCGCCGGGCGCCGCGATCGAGATCGAGCGCTTCGCGAACTTCGAGACGGTGCCCGTCACGGTCTGGTCGTCGGAGTGGCCGCCGAGATCGCTCGACCCCGCCGCGCCGGCCGCGCCAGCCGTGCCCGATCCTGCCGCGTCGGACGAGCCGCTCGCGCCGGTGCCCGAGGCGCCCTGGCCGGAGTCCGGCGACCCAGCCTGACCCTGCTGGCTCGAGCCCATCGACTCGGACGAGCCGCCCGATCCCATCGCGCCGGAGTCGGAGCCCGACGGCGCGGCGGAGCCCTGGCCCTGGCCTTGGCCCTGCGCGCCCTGCATCGTGTCCGGCTGCGAGCCGCCCATCGAGCCGCCCTGAGAGCCGGTGCCCTGCATGGACGCCGGCTGTACCGCCGCGGTGTCCTGGCGGGAGGCGCCGACGTTCGAGGCGCTCCGCTCGGTCCACATGGCGCCCGTGTGGTCCTTCGAGGCCTGCGTGCTGGACGTCTTGCAGGCGATCCCGAGCACGAGCGGGATCGCCAGGGCGATCGTGCGAATGGACATGATTCCTCCTGGAGACCGGAAGCTGCGCGCTCTCCGGCCGGCCGACCATCCCCACGCTGGAGGCACGGGCGGGCGAGCGAGCGCGCGGCTAGACTGCGCGCATGCCCCGCCTTCCCCATGCCCTCTTCCTCGCCGCCGCGCTCTTCCTCGCCGCCGCCGGGTGCCGCCGTACGGCGGGCCCCGCCGAGAGCTACCGCGCCTTCGCCGCCGCGGCGCGCGCGGGCGACGCGGACGCGGTCTGGGCGCGGATCGCCGCCCGCTCGCGCGCGGTGCTCGAGGCGCGGGCGAAGGACGTCGCGGCGCGCGCGACCGGCGTCGTCCCCGCGTCGGGCAAGGAGCTCGTGCTCGGCGATCTCGCCGCGGCGGCGGCCCGCATCCGCACGGTCACGGTGCTCCGGGAGTCGCGCGACGCGGCCGTTCTCTCGGTCGAGGAGGAGGGCAGGCCGGGGGCGCGGGAGGTGTCGCTCGTGCGCGAGGGCGGCGTGTGGCGCGTCGTGCTCCCCTTTGATAACTAGTCCCTCCTCCATGAAGACCCCGACCGCCGCCGAGATCCGCGAGGCCTTCCTTCGCTTCTTCGAGGAGCAGGGCCATCGCCGCGTGCCGAGCTCCTCCCTCGTGCCGCACGACGACCCCACGCTGCTCTTCACGAACGCCGGGATGGTCCAGTTCAAGGACGTCTTCACCGGCCGCGAGAAGCGGGACTACACGCGCGCGACCACGGCGCAGAAGTGCGTGCGCGCGGGCGGCAAGCACAACGACCTCGAGAACGTCGGGTTCACCGCCCGTCACCACACGTTCTTCGAGATGCTCGGGAACTTCTCGTTCGGCGACTACTTCAAGAAGGACGCCGTGGCGTGGGCCTGGGAGTTCGTGACGGGCCCGCGGTGGCTCGGCCTCCCGAAGGACCGGCTCGCCGCGACCGTCTTCGACGGCGAGGGCGGGCTGCCGTGGGACGAGGAGGCGTTCGAGCTCTGGAAGGCGCAGGGCGTCCCGGCCGACCGGATCTACAAGCTCGGCGCGAAGGACAACTTCTGGGCGATGGGCGACACCGGCCCGTGCGGCCCGTGCTCCGAGCTCCACTACTTCCAGGGGAACGACATTCCCTGCGCCGAGGAGAAGGCGGGCCGCAGGTGCGAGGGCGTCGCCTGCGACTGCGACCGCTGGCTCGAGATCTGGAACCTCGTCTTCATGCAGTTCGAGCGGGGCGCCGGCGGGAACCTGACGCCGCTGCCGAAGCCCTCGATCGACACGGGCGCCGGGCTCGAGCGCATGGCGTCGGTCGCGCAGGGCAAGCGCTCGAACTACGACACCGACCTCTTCCAGAGCATCATCCGCGTCATCGAGAAGCTGTCCGGGAAGCGGTACGGCGCGAGCGAGGACGACTCCGTCTCGATGCGCGTCATCGCCGATCACGCGCGCGCGACGACCTTCCTCGTCGGTGACGGCGTGCTGCCGTCGAACGAGGGGCGCGGCTACGTGCTCCGCCGCATCATGCGGCGCGCGATCCGGCACGGGAAGCGGCTCGGGCTCGAGCGGCCCTTCCTCGCCGACGTCTGCGCCGCGGTCATCGAGGAGATGGGCGCCGCCTACCCGGAGACCCGCGAGAACCGCGCGTTCATCGCGAAGGTCGCCGGGCAGGAGGAGGAGTCCTTCCGTCGGACGCTCGACAACGGGCTCCGGATCCTCGAGGAGGAGATGGCGCGCCTCGAGAAGGCGAAGGAGAAGGTGGTCCCGGGCAAGGTCGCCTTCCAGCTCTACGACACCTTCGGCTTCCCGATGGACCTCACCCGCGTGATCGTGGGCGAGCGCGGCCTCGGCGTGGACGAGGGCGGGTTCGATCGCCACATGGCCGAGCAGCGCGCGCGCTCCGAGTGGAAGGGCTCCGGGGAGCAGGCGGTGGGCGATCTCCACAAGGGGATCGCGGCCGACCTCGGCGAGATCCACTTCCTCGGCTACGAGACCAACTTCGCGAAGGCCGAGGTGAAGGCGATCATCGCGAATGGCGCCCGCGCGGCGAAGGCGGTCAAGGGCGAGAAGGTCGAGATCGTCACGGCGGCGACGCCGTTCTACGGCGAGTCGGGCGGACAGGTCGGTGACGTCGGGAGGATCCAGGGGCCGAAGGGCACGGTCGAGGTGCAGGACGCGCACCGTCCGGTGCCGGGGCTCACGACCCACGTCGGCGTCGTCGAGGCGGGCGAGGTCGCGGTCGGCGACGTCGTCGAGCTGGCGGTGGACGAGCGGCGCCGCGACCTCATCCGCGCGAACCACTCCGCGACGCACCTCCTGCACTTCGCGCTCCGCGAGCGGCTCGGCGAGCACGTGAAGCAGGCGGGCTCGATCGTAGCGCCGGACTACCTGCGCTTCGACTTCTCGCACTTCCAGCCGCTCACCGACGAAGAGCTCGCAGGGATCGAGCGGCGGGTGAACGAGCTCGTGCGCGAGAACGCCGAGACCGACACCGCGGTGCTCGAGCTCGAGAAGGCGCGCCAGGCCGGCGCCATGATGATCTTCGGCGAGAAGTACGGGGACGTCGTCCGCGTCGTGCGCATCGGCCCGTCGAAGGAGCTGTGCGGCGGCACCCACGTGCGGCGCACCGGCGACATCTCCTTCTTCAAGATCGCGAGCGAGGAGTCGATCGCCGCCGGCGTCCGCCGCATCGTCGCCCACACCGGGCCGAAGGCGGTGGAGCTGTCGCAGCGCGAGGCGGAGGAGCTGCGGCGCGCGGCGGGACTGCTCCGTGCTGGGGCCTTCGAGGTGGCACAGAAGGTCGAGGCGGCGCAGCGGCGCGTGAAGGACCTCGAGCGCGCGCTCGAGGAGGCCTCCTCGAAGATCGCGGCTGCGCAGTCGGGCGATCTCGCCGCGAAGGCGAAGGAGGTCGGCGGCGCGAAGGTGCTCGCGGCGCGCGTGCAGGGCGACGGCAAGAGCCTGCGCGACCTCGCGGACAAGCTCCGCGACAAGCTCGGGCGCGGGGTCGTCGCGCTCGGCGCCGAGGCCGATGGGAAGGCGATCCTCCTCGTCGCGGTGACGAAGGACCTCACCGCGAAGGTGAAGGCCGGCGACCTCGTGAAGGACGCCGCGAAGCTCGTCGGCGGCTCCGGCGGCGGGAAGCCGGACCTCGCGCAGGCGGGAGGGTCGGACCCGGCCGGCCTCGAGAAGGCGCTCGCGCGCATCGAGGAGCTCGCGACGCAGTCGCTCTCGTAGTCGCTCGGCCGCGAACTCGACGGTGGGTCGGTGATCCCCGCGAGGGGCGGCGTGCTCGCGTGTCAAGGGTCGGGAGCCGTTGACCGGCGTGGAGGGCGGTGCCTACCATCCTCCACGTCGATGCCCCACTCGGCCCCCCGTGCGCGGAAGGCGCGCGTCGCTCCACCGGTGGTGGATCTCGCGCTCGCGCGCGACGCGAAGAAGCTCCGCGAGCTCATCGCGCGCTGCCGGGCCGTCGACGAGCTGAACCGGAAGTCGCTCGGGCGCCTCTTCCAGACCGGGCTCGTCTACACGCGCCAGGGCGCGCGGCTCGGGCGCGACCTGCTCCTCGCGCACCAGCACCTGCTCCGCGTCTCCGACCTGCTCGCGCGGATCGCGGAGCTGCCCGAGGCGCCGACCGACCGCGAGGCGAACGCGCTCTACGACGAGGCGCAGGCGTTGCTCGCGCGCACCGCGGAGCTGACCGCGCGCTCCGGTCTCGTCCTCGCGCGCGGGTAGCGAGCTGTTGAACCCGCGCGGGCGGCAGATCGACGCGGCGTCGGTCTGCTACATGGGCGAGTGCCTCTCCGCCAGTTCTGCCTCGTCCTCGCGAGCGGGTAGCGAGTTGTTGAACCCGCGCGGGGGCAGATCTCTCCGCCAGTTCTCCCTCGTCCTCGCGCGCGGGTGCGAGTTGTTGAACCCGCGCGGGGGCAGATCTCTCCGCCAGTTCTCCCTCGCCCCCGGCGTCAGCCGGGGGAGAGGGTCGGGGAGAGGGGGCTGGCTACGTGGTCATCCACTCGCTGACCGCAAGCCAGATGGCTTCCTCGACGGCCTCCGTTTCCAGCAACACCTCCCGATCCGAGTACCGAATGACTCGGATTCCCCGGTTCGCGAGCCACTCGTCGCGCGCTTCGTCCTTCGCGCGCTGAACGCCTTCATAGTGCTGACCCCCATCGAGCTCGACCGCCACTCGTGCAGCAGGGCAGTAGAAGTCGAGCGTGTACGGACCCACCGTGTGCTGGCGTCGGAACTTCGGCCCCATCAGATGACGCCGCAGCCGACTCCAGAGCGCATGCTCGGCATCCGTCGACTTCCTGCGAAGCAGTCGCCTGAACTCCAGCGGCGGAAGCCGAGCCATGCGGGCCTACAATATCCGAGGACGCCGACAACCCCCTCTCCCCGACCCTCTCCCCCGCTTCGCGGGGGCGAGGGAGGTTCAGGTGGGCCGCGCTGCGAGAGGGCGAGTTCACTATCCGAGAAGCCGACAACCCCCTCTCCCCGACCCTCTCCCCCGCTTCGCGGGGGCGAGGGAGGTTCAGCGTAGGCCACGCTGCGAGAGGGCGAGGGAGGTTCAGCCTAGGCCACGCTGCGAGAGGGGCGAGGGAGGTTCAGGTAGGCCATGCTGCGAGAGGGCGAGGGAGATCTTGCGGGCCGGTCGCCCGAGAGTGTCTATAGGCGCGCCGCCGCGCCGCGTCGGTCGACACGAGCGTCAGCGACACCGTCCCGCCGTTCACGTACACGTCGCGGTCCGTGCCGACCTGCCGGATCGGGAACGCGTTCACGAACCAGCCGAGCTCGACGCGGACCGAGACGTCGGCGAGGCGGCCGAGCAGGAGCCCCGCCGCGGCGCGGCCCTGGAGGCCCGAGCCGCTGCGGTCGTCGAAGCGCGTCGCGGCGTACGCGAGCCCCGCGCCGACGTACGGCCCGGTGTCCTGCCTCGAGAGCGGGAGGTAGAGCCCGATGCCCAGCGAGCCGCCGCGATCGCGGTCCGCGCGCCGGGAGTCGAGGTTCGACACGAACCCTTCGAGCGAGACGTCCGCGAGCCAGCTCCGCGCGTCGTACTGCCAGACGAGCCCGAGCGACGCCGGGCCGCCCGTCGTGCCGTCCGGGTCCGGGCGCTTCACGGGCAGGAGCGCGCCGAGGCGGAGGCCGTACGCCTGCGACGAGACCATCTTCCGGAGCGGCGCCTCCTCGCGCGCCGTCACGGTGTCGATCTCCGCGACCTGGCGCGCGCGCGACCCCTTCGCGAGCGCGTCCGCGAGCCGGCGCAGCGCCGGGTCGAGGTCGTCCGCGCCGAGCGCGCCGAGCTGGTCCGTGTGGAGGACGCCGCCGTCCGGGCCGTACGCGGCGAGCCGGACGATCGCGCTGTCTGCGAGGCGCGCGACGTGGACCGCGACGGCGAGCGACGCGTTCGCGCTCCGCGCCGCGAGGGCGGCCTCGGCGGGCGTCGCCTCCGCTGCAGCGGTCCCGGCGCCAGCGCGGAGGACGACGAACTTCCCGGTCGCCTCGAGGTGCGCGCGCAGGACGTCGCCCGCGGCCGCGATCTGCGGCTCGGGGACGTTCGACCCGGTCGCGGGCAGGAGCACGACGACGAGCTGCTGCCCGGCGCGCGCGACCGGCGCGACGGTGAGGAGGGCGGCGAGGAGGAGGGTGCGCATGAGGCCTCTGGTCACGGAGCGGCTCGCGTGGAGGTGGACTTCGCCGGGGAGGCGGACGACGTGGACGTGGACGGCAGCTTTTCGGGGCCCGGGCCCGGGCCCGCCCGCGCCGGCGGCGGCAGCGCCCAGCGGTCCACCGGCGCGACGGCCCACGCGCTCGCGGCGGGGTCGTCGTCCCACGCCACCTTGCGCTCGCGCGGCGGCAGGGGCACGTGGACCGCCTCGGGGTAGCTCCAGCAGAAGACGAGGCAGAAGCCCATGGTGTGGAAGCCCGCCTCGACCGTGTCGCGCGTCAGCTCCCGGGTGACGAGGGCGCGCGCGCGCCGCCCGTCCCTCGCGACGACGAGCACGCGCGCAGTGTGCGGCGGCCCCATCGCGAGCACCGTCCCGCTCGTCCCGACCGGCCGGCCGTCGAACCAGATCACCGCGTCCGGCTCGCTCGTCGTGACGCGCGTCGTCGCGCAGCCGTTGAGGACGGCGGCGAGCGCGATCGCGGCGAGGGCACGCGCGCTCATCAGTAGGCGAGACCGAGGGTGGCGTAGGGGCCGTGTGGCACGCGCGCGGTCCCGCCCGGGCCCGGGTCCTCGCGGAAGGCGCCGACGGACCAGCCGCCCTCCACGCGCACCTGCACGGTCGAGAGCCGCCCGAAGAGGAACCCGAGCGCCGCCCGGAGCTGGAGCCCCTGGCCGCCCTCGCCGCCGGTGTCCACCCACGCGTACGACACGCCGCCACCGGCGTAGGGAGCGAGGTTCCTGCGGCTGAACGGGTAGTAGAGGCCGAGGCCGACGGCCACGAGCCGGTCGTCCTTCGTGCCGAACAGGTCGAGCGAGAGGTCGGCGAGCCAGGAGCGGGCGTCGTGCAGCCAGAAGAGGCCGCCGCCCGAGGCCATGTGCGCGTCGGGCGTCGAGGCCCGGTTCAGGAGCCAGGCACTGCCGAGCTTGACGCCGAAGACGTTCGTCGCGACGAAGCGGAGGAACGGGTCGGCCTCGCGCTCCGTCACGCTGTCGAGCTCGGCGAGCGCGCGCGCCGTGCGGCCCTCCGCGAGGCCGAGCGCGAGCCGCCGGATGGCGGGGTCGAGGTCGTCGGGGCTCGCCGCGCCGATCTCGTCGACGTGCGCGAGCGTCGCGTCGGGACGGTAGGCGGCGAGCCGGACGCTCGCCACGTTGCCGAGCCGCGCGACGCGGAGCGTCACGGCGAGCGCCGCACCCGCCGCGCTCGCGACCGCCCCCGCCTGCGCCGCGGTGGGCTCGCCCGTCGAGCCGGGGGGAGCTACGGCGACGCCCACCGTATAGTGCCCCGTCCGCTCGAGGTGTGCGCGCAGGACGTCAGTCGCGGCGGCGAGGTGTCCCTCGTGGACGTTCGCCCCGGTCGCCGGCAGCACCACGACGCGCTCGGTCGCTGCCGCCGGGACCGCGGTGCAAGCAACCGAGAGTGCAGCGAGAATCGTTCGCATCCATCCTCCGAAAGGCGCCGGTGAGACGATGTCACGCTGCCGCCACGGTTCGCTTGCTTTGCATCACGCGATCCGCTCGGACGGGAGAACAACTTGCTTGCTTCTTGTCGTGCGGTGCAGGACGCTATTGGCCGCTCCCGAGGGGAGCGAATTGTTTCGTGGGCGGCCTGCCAGTCACGCCCCGAGTGCAGCGGAAGGTGACGTACTACCCGAACAAGGAGTGAACCAGATGCGTAAGTTCTTCGTTCTCGGCTCCCTCATCGCTCTTCTCGTCCCGACGGCCTCGCACGCGCAGTTCCAGGTCGGCGCGCGCCTCGGCTACGCTCCCGCGATGGGCGACGCCGTCAAGGACGGCGCGATGTCCGACGGAGTCAAGTCGCAGATCCCGCTCCAGCTCGACGCTGGGTACAAGCTCAACAAGGACGTCACGGTCGGCCTCTACTTCGCGTACGGCATCGGCCAGCTCGCCTCCGACGTCTGCCCGTCCGGCGCGTCCTGCAGCGCGAGCGACATCCGCGTCGGCGCCCAGGCGCTCTACACGTTCAACGAGGTGAAGGCCGCGCTCGTTCCGTGGGCGGGCGTCGGCCTCGGCTACGAGCAGGGCTCGGCCAAGATCGAGGACTTCAAGACGACCTTCAGCGGCTACGAGCTGAACCTCCAGGCCGGCGGCGACTACAAGGTGAACGAGCAGTTCTCGGTCGGCCCGTACGTCCAGCTCGCCGTCGCGCAGTACGGCAAGGCGAAGGTCGACGGCGTGTCGGGTGACATCACCGACAAGGCGCTGCACCAGTGGCTCGGCTTCGGCGTCGCGGGCAAGTTCAACCTGTAATCCGCGCGTCGGCCTCATGAACGAAGCGGCCGCCCCTCGGGGCGGCCGTTTTTTTTGTGTGCCCAGCATGGGCGTGACTTGGAGGTGGAAGTCCTCTGGGGAACCCGGTCGCAGGGACCCCGAGCGAACCGCAAGGCGAAGAAGCCGGCGAGAGCCGGTCCGACCGCGAGGCCGGCGCTGAAAGAAGCGGGGAGCGAATCCGCGAGCCGACGAACAGAAACCGGATACGAGGCGACGCCGTCCAGGGCGAGCGGGCAAATGACCGCGAAGCTCTCGCGACCGAAGGGCGGCGGCGTAGATCCGGCGGCTGCGCGGGGAAAGCCACGAACCCTTACCTGGGGAGATCTCGCCCTGCGCCTGAAAGGGCGACGCCGTGAGGCGGGGCGAGAAGTCAGCAGAGGCCGTAGTAGCGGCCGCGAAGCTCGGCAGGGATGGCGACCCGCCTACCGGCAGCCGAGAAGCCTTTGACGGCGCGAAGGGCCGAACGAGTAGGAGGGCAGGACGTCCGTGAGTCTCGGAGACGCCATGCGCCAGAAGACGAGGCAACTCGTGCTCCCGCTGGACGGTTGGGGTGAAGCCCCGACAGATCAGCGGAGCGGCGAAGCGTCGACGGCGGCAAGCGGAAACGAGCGCCCAGGAACGGATCGCCTGATGGAAGAGGTGGTCCAGCGCAGCAACGCCAAGGCGGCGCTGAAGCGCGTGAGGCAGAACAAGGGCAGTCCCGGCGTCGATGGGATGACCGTGGACGAGCTGCCGGAGTACCTGGTGGAACACTGGGAGACGATCCGCGAGGAGCTGCTCGCGGGGACCTACCAGCCGAAGCCGGTGAAGCGGCAGGAAATCCCGAAGAGCGGTGGCGGGGTCCGAGAGCTCGGGATCCCGACGGTGCTCGACCGGCTCGTGCAGCAGGCCATCTTGCAGGTGCTTCAGCCGAGGTTCGACCCGACGTTCTCCGAGCACAGCCACGGCTTTCGGCCTGGACGCCGCGCGCACGACGCTGTGTGCGAGGCGCAGCGGTACATCCAAGACGAGCGCCGTGTGGTCGTGGACGTGGATCTCGAGAAGTTCTTCGACCGCGTGAACCACGACGTGCTCATGGGGAAGCTGTCGGCGAGGATCGAGGACAAGCGGATGCTGGGACTCATCCGGCGCTACCTCGAAGCCGGCGTCATGGCGAACGGGGTGGTGGTGGAGCGGTTCGAGGGGACGCCGCAAGGCGGCCCGCTCTCGCCGCTCCTCGCGAACGTGCTCCTCGACGAGGTGGACAAGGAGCTGGAGAAGCGCGGGCTCAGCTTTGTCCGCTACGCAGACGATCTGAACGTGTACGTCAGGTCCAAGCGGGCGGGCGAGGACGCCATGCAGACGCTTCGGCGGCTGTACGCGCGGCTTCGGTTGCGAGTCAACGAGGCGAAGAGCGCGGTGGCGCGACCGCACGATCGCAAGTTCCTCGGCTACAGTTTCTGGGTAGCCAAGGGGCGCGAGATCAGGCGACGCGTCGCGCCCAAGGCCCTTGCGGCGATGAAGGAGCGGGTCCGGGAGATCACCACCCGGAACGGCGGCATGTCCATGGACCGGGTCATCGCCGAGCTGCGGAGCTACCTCACGGGCTGGAAGGCTTACTTCCGGCTCGCCGAGACGCCCCGCGTGTTCCGCGACCTCGACGAGTGGATCCGCCACCGTCTCAGGCTCGTGCAACTCAAGCAGTGGAAGCGGGGCAAGACGGTCTACCGGGAAATGCGAGCGCGAGGCGTACGCCCCGACCTCGCTGCCCGGGTGGCCGGCAACACCCGCAGCTGGTGGAGGAACGCGAGCATGGCAATCCACGTCGCCTTGCCCACGAGCTGTTACGACCGTGCAGGAGTCCCACGAGCTGTTACGACCGTGCAGGAGTCCCGAGGCTTGCTGGCTGACCTCAACGACTCGAACCGCCGGATGCGGACCCGCACGTCCGGTGGTGTGGGAGGGGAGTAGCCGGGATCACCGGCTACCCCCTATCCCGATCCAGCACGGCTTCCGCCGCGCGGGGAGCGAGGGGCCGGGTGGGTTGACGCGTCGGGACGTGCCCGGCCGAGGGCGCGGCGGAGTGCGCGGGCGGCAGGTCGCCCGCGCGTCCGCTAAGATATGCTCGTACCGAGGCTCCATTGAAGCTCCGCCGCGTCTTCCCGCTCGTCATCACCTTCGTGTTCGTGCCCGCCGGGCTCATGCTCGCCGTCGGCATCCTCATCCTCGTGTACGGCTCGGTCGCCCGCGACTACCTGTTCGGCGGGCTCATCCTCGCGCTCGTGACCACCACCGTCGCGGGCACCGCGGCCGTGCTCGCCGTGCTCTACCGCGAGGCGCAGGTCGCGAAGCTCCAGACCGACTTCGTGAACAAGGTGTCGCACGACCTGCGCACCCCGCTCACGTCGATCCGCATGTTCGTCGAGACGCTCCAGCTCGGCCGCATCCAGGATCCCGCGCGGCAGTCGGAGGCGCTCGAGATCATCGCGGAGGAGACGGCCCGCCTCTCGATGCTCATCAACCGCCTGCTCGACTGGGCGCGGATGGAGTCGGGCAAGCGGAGCTACCAGCTCCGGCACAACCGGGTGGAGCCGATCGTGGACACCGCGCTCCAGGCGTTCGAGCCGCAGCGGCTCCTCGGCGGCGCCGAGGTGACCCGGCGCGTGGACTCCGACCTGCCGGAGATCTGGGCGGACGCGCAGGCGCTCTCCGAGGCGCTCCTGAACCTCCTCAACAACGCGCACAAGTACACCGGCCCCGACAAGAAGATCGCGGTGACCGCCGCGCGCGAGGGGCCGACGATCTTCATCCGCATCTCCGACAACGGCCCGGGCATCCCGCGCCGCGAGCACAAGCGCATCTTCGAGAAGTTCTACCGGGCGCAGGACCCGCTCGCGCGCACGATCGAGGGCACCGGTCTCGGCCTCGCGATGGTGAAGCACATCGTCGGCGCCCACGGAGGCAAGATCTCGGTCGAGAGCGAGGTCGGCCAGGGGGCCACCTTCACGATCGCGCTGCCCGTAGCGGAGATGCAGTGATGGCGGAGAAGATCCTGATCATCGAGGACGACCCGTCGATCCTGCGCGGGCTCCAGCTGAACCTCGGGATGGAGGGCTACCTCGTGCGCTCGGCGAGCGACGGCGAGACGGGCCTCGCGATGGCCCGGAGCGAGAAGCCCGACCTCGTCGTCGTGGACGTGATGCTGCCGCGGCTCGGCGGCCTCGAGGTGGTGAAGGAGATCCGGACCGAGGACCCCGACCTGCCCGTCCTCATCCTCTCCGCGAAGGGGCAGGAGTCGGACAAGGTCGCGGGCCTCCACCTCGGCGCGGACGACTACCTCGTGAAGCCGTTCGGCCTGAAGGAGCTGCTCGCCCGGATCGACGCGCTGCTGCGCAGGCGCCGCTCCCGCGGCGAGACCGGGCCGAACCGCGCGGTGCGCAAGGCGGGGGACGTCGAGGTGGACCTCGACGCCCGCAAGGCGCGCGCCCAGGGGCGGGAGCTCGAGCTCACGAGCCGCGAGTTCGACCTGCTCGCGTTCTTCGTCGCGCACCCCGACCGCGTCTTCTCCCGCGAGCAGCTCATGGAGGCGGTCTGGGGCTCGCGCTATTTCGGCACGGCGCGCACCGTGGACAACTTCGTCGCGCGCCTGCGCTCGCACATCGGCGACGACGCCGAGGACCCGCGCCACCTCGAGACCGTGCGCGGCGTCGGCTACAGATTCAATCCATGAGGGCGGGGGGCCACTCGCTCCGCCTCCGCGGAGCTCGCGCCCCCCCGAGCCCCCCGCTCGCTGCGGGGCAGCCTCATCCGGCTGCCCCTGCGCTCGCCTCGCGGACCGCGCGCACGACCGCGTCGTCTTCGCCGGGCATCACCGTGCGGGGATCGAGCACCACCCGGTCCTCCTCGATGCGCGCGACGACCGGCGGGTCCGATCGCCTGAGCCGCGCCGCGAGGCCGTCCGCGTCGCCCGGGGGCAGGGCGAGGACGAACGTCGGGAGCGTCACCTCGGGGAGCGAGCCGCCGCCGAC
>WNGF01003514.1_pt1 | contig 21216 bp, 19 predicted proteins | sample 5400641 | NCBI WGS metagenome assembly WNGF01 (sample SAMN13153371, study PRJNA577476) | soil metagenome | isolation source: 80 cm soil or saprolite under grassland replicate 2 | place: USA:California | collected 2016-06-15 | reverse complement strand
CGACGCCGCAAGCGGCGTCGTAGCGATCGCGGTGGGCTGCGCCGAGCTCGAGTGTGTCGACCGGTCAGTTCAGACGGAGCCGCGGCAAAGCCGCGCCTCCTGAGGGCGACGCCGCAAGCGGCGTCGTTGCCAGCACGGCGGCGAGCGCCACAGAGACTCAGGTAATTGAGGGAACCGGCGCAAATGCCGATACGCAGGCATGCGTGGAGTTCTCGTTGGCGCGTTGCTCGTCCTGAGCCTGATGGTCGCGATCAAGGACGGTCGCGTGCTGCGCAAAGCGGGGCTGACAGGCGGTTGCACGGCGCTCACGACGCCGGCCGGGGACACCGGCAGCTGGGCGGCGTGCACCCCGGGCAAGCTGCAGGGGGCGCCCGATCTCACGCGTCAGAGCTGCACCTCGATGAAGGTCGTCGGGAAAACCGAGTACTGGCACTGCCCGGCCGACATCCAATCAACTCACGGCGCCTAGAGGGTCCCGGGCGAAAGCTGCGCTTTCGCCCGGCGATGGCTACGCCGCTTCGCGGGGAACGTGCGCGGGCCGAGCCCGCGCACTCTCCTTGGGGTTCCCGCTGGCGATCGATCGTGGTCCGCGTGCGGCGGCGCTTCGCGTCGCCGCACGCGTTAGTCCGGCCTCCGATTAGTCCGGCTTCGCCTGCACTAATCTCCGGCCTTAGGGCTCGGCAAGCGCACGTCAAGGTCAGCGTGTTCCGATCTGCATTCGCAGGAGGCGAGGAAGCGCGGCGCCTGTGCGCGCAGCAAGAGACGGTCGCCTGCCCTCTTCTTCGGCTTCTTCGGCGGCGATGATTGCGGCGCGGACGATGCCTCCGCCGAGGCGTTTGAACGGCTCCGGCGGCAGGGACGCAACGCGACGTGTCACCAGCGGCAGCGCCGTCCACTCGTCGTCCAGCCCAAGCGTGAGCGACGCCAGGATCTGGCCGCCGAGCCAGCTCGGACCCACTCCGTGCCCCGAGTAGCCGAGTCCGTAGTGGACTCGCTTGCCGCGCACCGTACCGAAGAACGGCAGGTGGTCCGCAGCGACGTCGATTGGTCCTCCCCAGGCCCGCTCGATGCGCGCCGCCGCCAACCCAGGCAGTAGTCGACGAAGGCCGCGCTCGGCCCGCGCAGCCGTGGCGAGATCGTCGGTGAAGCGGCCGTCGAGCTTGCCTGCGAGCCCGATCGGCCCGGAGCCGCTGCCCATCAGGACGCGTCCGTCCCGGGTCGTCCGGAAGTAGTGCAGGAACATGCGGCCGTCGACGATCGCCTCGCCGCCAGTCCAGCGGATGTCTTCGAGTAGTTCGGGCACCGGCTCCGTCAGCACGACGTAAGAGCCGAAGTTCGTCACCCGCCGGGCCACCGGACGCCACGCCGCCGCGGCGGCGTTGATCGCGACGACGACGTCGGGCGCGCGCACGCGACCTTGTGGGGTCATCACCTCGCCGCCGCCGATGCGGATCGCCGGGGTCTGCTCGTACAGCTCGATGCCCGCATCGACGACGCCTTGTCGTAGTGCGCGCACGAGCCGGGCGGGCTGGACGCTGGCACCGTCCCGGAAGAGGACGCCTTGCCGGAACACGGGCGAGCGGATTCGCTCGGCGACACCGGCCTCGTCAAGAGGCACGGCTTCGCCTTCGGCGTCGACCGCAGCGGCGGCAGCCACCGCGTCCTCGACCGCCGAATCCTGAGCCGGCGCCGCCGAGACCATGAGCATGCCCGACTCGCGCAGCCAGACATCCGCGCCGCACGCTTCGCAGAAGGCACGCACACGCGGCACGATCCGCTCGCCGGCGTGCGCCAGGTCGAGCGCGCGCTCCCGACCGAGCGACGGGAGCAGATCTGCGAGCGACGCCCAGTAGCCGTGGAGAAAGCCGCCGTTTCGTCCGCTCGGGCCCGCACCGCAGGTTTCGGCCTCGACGAGCACGACTCGCATTGCCGGCTCACGCTCCTTCAAGGCAAGTGCGGTCCAGAGGCCCGTATAACCGCCGCCGACGATGCACACGTCCGCGCTGATGTCTCCCCCGAGCGCAGGCGCCGGCTCGAAGGAGCCCGCCTCGTCCAGCCACCAGGGCGGAAGCCGCGGCGGGACCGTCGGAATGTCGGTCAGGCGCTCCTCGCGCGGCGATTCTGCACGAGCACGTTCGCGACCATCGCGGCCACGGCAAGGATGAAGATGGCGGTGCCGATCACGTTGACCTGGGGCGGCGCCCCGACGCGGGCGGCACCCCACACGAAGATCGGGAACGTGATCTCGGGCCCCGCGTTGAAATAGGTGATGACGAAGTCGTCGATCGAAAGCGCGAACGCGAGCAGCGCGGCGGAGAGGATCGCCGGTGCGATCAGCGGGAGCGTCACGAGCCGGAACGTCGCTACCTCGTTCGCACCGAGATCCATCGCCGCCTCCTCGAGATGCCGATCGAACCCGATCAGCCGTGCCTTCACCGTCACGACGACGTACGAGATGCAGAACATCACGTGGGCGATCACGATCGTCCAGAAGCCGAGCTGGAGGACATTGGTGACGCTTCGATTGATGAAGAGCGTCAGCAGCGACGCTCCGAGCACGATCTCGGGAGTCGACATAGGCAGGAAGATCAGGAGGTTCGTCGTGCCCCGCCCACGAAAGCGATACCGCACGAGCGCGAGCGCGATCAGTGTGCCGAGCACGGTAGCGACGACACTTGCGATCAGGGCGATCTCGACCGAGAGCGTGATTGCCGCACGGAGACCGGGGACACCGTCCCAGTTCTTCCAGTTGTCCAGCGTGAAGCCCTGCCAGGTGAAGTTGAAGCGGCCGGCCGGGTCGTTGAACGAGAAGACGATGACGACACCGATCGGCACCAGCAGGTACGCGAACGCGAGCAGCGCGTAGACCGTCAGGACATGCCGTCTGGCGAATGCCCAGCCACGGGCGAGAGCGCTTCGGCCCTGGAGCACCGGGAGCGCTTGCGCGCCGACGCTCATCGGCCGACCTCTGGCCGATGAGCGGGGGAAGGGGCTTCGGGGGAAACCGGGAGGTTTCCCCTCTTCGGAAGCGGCCGCGTCGGCAAAGCCGGCGCGGCCGCTTCAGCGACATCGCAAGCGATGTCGCGGTCCTCAGCCCACGCGGCGATCTCAGCGGCGCGGGGGCTGAGGCGTGACCTAAAGAAGGGGTCGCGTAGGGGAAACATGGTTTCCCCTACAGGAGCGAGCCGAAGGCGAGCGACGCTCATCCCGTGAGCTTCTCCGTCCCGACGGCGCGCGCGTAGAGAAGCACCCCGACGAGGATCATCGCCATGAGCACGAAGGACAGCGCGGCGGCGGCGGGGTAGTCGCTGACCGCGAGGAACTTCGACTGGATCACGTTCCCGATCATGTGCTGCTTCGACGTCCCGAGGAGCTGGGCGTTGATGAAGTCGCCCGCCGCCGGGATGAAGGTCAGCAGCGTCCCGGCGACGACACCCGGCATGGACAGCGGCAACGTCACGCGCAGAAAGGCACTCCGCTTGCTTGCGTAGAGGTCCTCGGCCGCCTCGATCAGCCGCTGGTCGATCTGCTCGAGCGAGACGTAGAGCGGAAGGGCCATGAACGGCAGGAAGTTGTAGGTGATGCCCGCAACGACCGCGACCGAAGTGGCGAGGAGCCGTCCGTCGTGCCCAAGGATTCCGACGTCGCGCAGGAACCCGACGACGGGCCCCTGATCGGCGAGGATCGTCTCCCAGGCGAGCGTCCGGATCAGGTACGTGACGAAGAACGGCGCGATGATGAGCAGCAGCAGGAGGTTCTTCCAGCGGCCGCCGCGAAACGCGATCCAGTAGACGAGTGGATAGCTGATCAGAAAGGCAATCACCGTCGCCAATCCCGCGTACTCCAGCGAGCGCAGGAAGTGTGCGTGGTACGTGGAGATCGCGTCCCAGTAGTTGTCCCACGCCCACGTGAACGAGTAACCGAAGTCGATCGATCCGGTCTGGAGCGACTGGTACCCGAGAAAACCGAGCGGGACGACGAAGAAGACCGCGAGCCAGGCGAGGCCCGGGGCGAGCAGCAGGTAGGGCGTCAGCCAGCGATGCCGGTGGACGAAACCCACGCCTGCCTAGTTGTCCCTACGCCCCGACCAGGGTCTGCCACTGCTTGATGTAGTCCTGGTTGTTCAGCGCCTTCGCATCCATGACGTGCACCCGGTCGAGCAGCGACTTCGGCGGGAAGATCAGTGGGTTGTTCGCCAGCTCGGGATCCGTCTTCGCGAGCACCTCCTTGGCGCCGGCGACGGGACAGATGTAATTGACGTAGGCGGCGATCTTGGCGGCGACCGCCGGGTCGTAGACGTAGTTCATATAGACCGAGGCGGTGTAAACGTCGCCGCCCTTCGGAATCAGCATGTTGTCGGTCCAGATCGCCCCGCCAGTCGTCGGCAGGTCGTACTTCAGATGCTTGTTGTCCAGCTGCAGCTGGACCACGTCACCCGACCAGGCGAAAGCCGCGTGGAGGTCACCCTTCGCGAGCATCCCGGAGTAGTCGTTGCCGGTGAACTGGCGCACATGCCCGGAGTCGACGGCCTTCTTGAGCTTGTCCATCGCGCGCTTGAATGAATCGTCCGTGATCTTGCTTGGGTCGTCGCCGTTTGCAAGCAGGACGAGCGGCAGCGTGTCGCCCATGCCGTCGAGCAACGTCACCTTGCCTTTGAGCGCCGGATCGGTGAGGAACTGGTCAACCGTCCGTACGGGCTTCGTCAGCTTCTCGTTCCAGGCGATCCCCGTCATCCCCGACTGCCAGGGCAGGCTGTAGTCGCGGTTCTTGTCCCAGCCCGGATGCTGCAGCGCTGGGACCAGATTCTTGAGGTTCGGGATCGCGCTGTGGTCGAGCTTCTCGACCCAGCCCTTGTCGATCAGGAGCGCCGGGTAGCGCGAGTTGTCCGTCATCACGATGATGTCGCGTTGGATCGACTGGCCGCGTGAGAGCGGCCCACGGATCTTTCCGAAGTACTCGTCGTTCGAGTTGACGTCTTCGAGGTAGTTGACGTGGACGCCGAACTTCTTCTGAAACGCGTCGAGGGTCGGCCGCCGCTTCGTCTTCTCGTCGATGTCGATGTACAGGGTCCAGTTGGAGAAGCGAAGAGTCTTGGCGAGCGTGCGGTCCGCACTCGCGGTCGTCGCGGCCGACTTCTCGCCGCCACCACCACCGCAGGCTGCCAGGAAGCCTGGAACGGTGATGACCGCGCTGCCGACCGCGGCTCGCTCGAGAAGCTGACGTCTGGTGAGGACATCGGTCATTCGGATCCCTCCATTGAGTCGACGACGAACGTGGAATCTGGACTCCAGCTGATGGTGAGACGCTGGCCGGGCTCGGCGCCGTTCACTCCGGGCGCCGCGTTCTGTCGGTAGACCGTGAGCCGGCCGCACTCGGTCTCGACGATGTACTGCGTTGCGACCCCCACATAGGCTTCCTCGACGACCTTGCCGTCGAGGGTGTTGGAGTGTCCGCCCCCAAGCTGGATCTTCTCCGGGCGGATCCCGACCGCGACCTCGCCACTGCGCCCGGCGAGCGCCTCCGGCCTCACCCGCACCTCGGGACCGCTGCGGAGGCGAACCGTGTCGGTACCGCTGACATGGCCGGGGATGAGGTTGGACACGCCGAGAAAGCCCGCCACGAAGGCGGTCGCAGGCGTCTCGTAGAGCTCGGTCGGCGTCGCCAGCTGCTCGATGCGGCCGTGGTTCATGACGGCGATCCGGTCCGCCATCGTCATCGCTTCCTCCTGATCGTGCGTGACGTGGACGAACGAAATGCCGACGTCGTGCTGGATGCCTTTCAGCTCGAGCTGCATCTGCTTGCGTAGTTTGAGGTCCAGCGCCCCGAGGGGCTCGTCCAGCAGCAAGACCTGCGGCTTGTTCACGAGGGCGCGCGCGAGCGCGACACGCTGCTGCTGCCCGCCGGACAGCTGGCGTGGCTTGCGCTTTCCCATCCCCTCGAGCCCGACGGTGCGGAGCATCTCTTCCACGCGCAGGCGGAGCGCCTCTCCGCGCACCGAACGGCGGCGCAGGCCGAAGGCCACGTTCTCGAAGACCGACAGATGGGGGAACAGAGCGTACGACTGGAAGACCGTGTTGACGTCGCGCTTGTACGCCGGCAGCCCGCTCACCTCACGGTCGCCGAGGTAGATCGCGCCCTCGCTCGGCTGCTCGAAGCCGCCGATCATCCGCAGGGTCGTCGTCTTGCCACACCCCGACGGGCCAAGCAACGCGAAGAAGCTTCCACGCTCGATCTCGAGGCTGAGCCCGTCGACCGCGACGACGTCGTCGAAGCGCTTGGTCACCTCCAGGAGCCGGATGTCAGCCGGCTGCGAGGCGACGGCGCGCGGGACCTCGCGCTCGCCGGCCACCGTCATCAGGAGACCCGGCTCCAAGCCTCGTCGAGGACGTCGCCGAGGATGCCGACGAGCTCGTCGAACTGCTCCTGTCGCGCCACCAGCGGAGGCGAGATCTGCACGACCGGATCGCCACGATCGTCCGCCCGGCAGATCAGCCCTTTCTCGAACAGTCGCGGAGACAGGAAGTCGCGCAGAAGGGTCTCGCACTCCTCGGCGTCAAAGCTCGCCCGCGACTCCTTGTCCTTGACGAGCTCGATGGCGTAGAAGAAGCCCGTCCCGCGTACGTCGCCGACGATCGGAAGCTCGAGCAGCTGGGCGAGGGTGGCGCGGAATGCATCCTGAGTCTCGGCGACGTGCTCGACAATCCGCTCCCGCCGCATGATCTCGATGTTCTTCAGCGCGACAGCCGCCTGCACCGGATGGCCGCCGAACGTGATCCCGTGGGAGTACATGCTCGCGCCCTGCATAAAGGGCTCCATCACGCGGTCGGACGCGACGACGGCGCCGATGGACGCGTACGAAGAGGAGAGGCCCTTCGCGATCGTGATCAGGTCCGGCCGGATGTCGTACAGCTCGGAGCCGAACCACGCGCCGAGCCGGCCAAAGCCGGTGATTACCTCGTCCGCGCAAAGCAGGATCTCGTACCGGTCGCACAGCTCCCGCACGCCGCGCCAGTAACCCTCGGGCGGTGTGAACGCGCCGCCGGCGTTCTGGACGGGCTCCATGATCACCATCGCGATCGTCTCGGGGCCGGTCGCCTCGATCGTGTGCTCGAGCTCGTCCAGCAAAAACGCTGTGAATTCCACGTCGGTTTCGTTCTGCGGACGGTGGTAGCGATTCGTGTTGCGCACGTGCACGACTTCCGGCACGAGCGGCTCGAAGGGCTCGCGTAGGGCAGGGATGCCGTTGATCGACAGAGCTCCCATCGTCGTCCCGTGGTACGCGATGTGCCGCGAGATAGCTTTCCAGCGCCTGCCCTGCGCCGGAACGGCACGCGCCTCGTCGACACGCGTCAGCGGCTCCGCTCCGGTAGGAGCGATCGCCGCTCGGACGCGCTGCTCGCCGCGGGCCGTGTAGTACTGGCGCGCCAGCTTCCAGGCCGACTCCACCGCTTCGGAGCCGCCGGAGACGAAGAACACACGGTTGAGATCCCCGGGTGCGAGTGACGCCACCTCGGCCGCGAGCTCGATCGCGCGAGGGTGGGCATAGGACCAGTTCGTATAGAAGGGCAGCTCGCGCATCTGCGCCGCGGCCGCCTCCCCCATCTCCTCGCCGAACCCGTAGCCGATGTTGACGGAGAACAGACCGGCCAGCGCGTCGAGATAGCGCTTCCCGTTCGCATCCTCGAGATAGCAGCCGTCGCCGCGGACGATGATCGGGATCTCCGCGTCGCGGTACCCGCCCATCCGCGTGAAGTGCAGCCAGAGGTGCTCGCGCGCCGCGCGCTGAAGATCGAGGCGGGCCGGAGCTGAGGCCGTCACTGCTCGGGCCGCACGCGTGTGCCCCAGTCGTAGAGCTGCTTCACCATGTCCAGGTAGAGGAAAGTCTCCGTCGAGACAACGCCGTCGATTGCGCGCATCCGGTTCGTGAGGTCGAGCAAGTCTCGCCGGTCGGCGGCGACGAGCTCGACGACGAGGTCGTACTGACCGGCGGTGACGACGACGTAGTCCGCCTCGGCCCAGCTCGCGATCTCGTCCGCAACCGGCTCCGGCGAGCCGCCGGTCTTGATCCCCACGAGCGCTTGCTCGAAGCCGAGCCCCAGCGGGTTCGTAACGGCCACCACCTGGAGGATGTTGTCGGCTGACAAACGCGTGTAGCGCGCACGCACCGTGGCCTCCGAGACACCGAGCCTGGCGGCAATCCTCCGGAACGACTCCCGGCCGTTGGCCTGCAGCGCTTCGATGATGCCCTGGTCGAGTGCATCGATTCGGCGGGGCGCGCTGACCGGCCCTCGACGGTCTTCAACGCCGTGCACCGGCTGAGCGTGTGCTCTGCGCAAAGCGAGGCGATTCGTACCACGCGCCACGCATTTGGTCAACGCAAGCCCGCACTTGAACTCGCATTGCGAATGCGAAATGCTCCCGCTGCACACGACCCTGGGAGGCTTCGAGATGGCAAGAACACCGCTGGCGCAGCGTGTTGAGGAGGCGTACGCCAGCGTCGTCGAGAGCCGGACGACGCGACGCGAGCTGTTGAAGCGAACGACCGTTGCGGGAGTCGCCGTGGCGGGGGCATCCACGATGGGGCGCTTCGCGAAAGCCGCCCATGCCGCGACAGACGTGCGGATTGCCGTCGTCGGGGCCGGGCTGGCGGGACTGACCTGCGCCTACAGACTCCAGCAGGCGGGCTACAACGCAGACGTGTACGAAGCTCATCCGACTCGCGTCGGCGGGCGCTGCTGGACCGACCACACGAGTTTCAACGGCCAGCTCGCGGAGCATGGCGGCGAGATGATCGACCAGGGACACACGGCCATGCGCCAGCTGGCGCAAGAGCTCGGCTTTCCGCTCGACAACCTGCTCCAGGCTCAGCCCAAGGGAACGGAGGACTTCTTCTACGTAAACAACGCCAAGTACCCGTACTCGCAGCTCTTGGTCGACCTGGACGCGATCTACCAGAAGATGCACAAGGACGTCTCGGCAGCGAGTTATCCGACGCTGTGGAACCTCTACACCGAGCGCGGCTGGGAGCTCGATCACATGTCGATCATCGACTGGCTCAACGAGACCGTGCCAGGGGGCGCCGGCTCGAACCTCGGCAGCGTGCTCAACATCGCGTACACCATCGAGTACGGCGCCGAGTGCAGCGAGCAGAGCTCGCTCAACCTCCTCTATCTCCTCGGTTACTCGGGTCACGGGCAGTTCAGAGTCTTTGGCCCGTCGAACGAGAAGTACCACGTCAGGGGCGGAAACGATCAGGTCCCGCTCGAGCTCGAGTCGCGCCTCGTCAAGGAGATCAACAAGGATCACGTCCTCACCGCGATCAAGAAGAACAGCGGCGGCTCTTTCACGCTCACGTTCGAGAACGGAGCGACCACGCGGACGACGACGGTCGACCATGTCGTGCTTGCGATCCCGTTCTCGATGTTGCGCTCGGTCAACTACATGAAGGCCGGCTTCGAGCAGTTGAAGATCACGGCGATCAAGGAGTTGCCGATGGGGACGAACTCGAAGCTCCACGTTCAGTTCGACGACCGCTTCTGGTACGAGGCGAAGAACAACGGCAACACCTATGCAGACACCGGCTACCAGAACACCTGGGAGGTCACCCGCGCGCAGAGCGGGAAGAAGGGGATTCTCGTCGACTACACCGGCGGCACGATCGGTGCGAGCTTCGGCTCGGGAACGCCGCAAGAACGCGCGCTGCAGTTCTTCAGCCAGCTCGCTCCGCAGTTCCCGGGCGTCGACATCGCCTCGCACTGGGACGGCACGTCCGCGACGGTCGACTTCTGGACGGCCTACCCCTGGACGAAGGGCTCCTACTCGTACTGGAAGGTCGGGCAGTACACGAAGTTCTCCGGCATGGAGAAGGAGCGGCAGGGCAACTGCCACTTCGCGGGCGAGCACACGTCGCAGGACTTCCAGGGATACCTGAACGGCGGCGTCGAGACCGGCGAGCGAGCCGCCGGCGAAATCCTGGGAGACCTGAAGCACGCCTGATGGCAGTCAGCGAGCGCACCGCCTCCGAACAGGTCAGCGCCGACCGCGAGCGCTACGTCGCGCGGGGCGTTGCGACGACCCCGCTCGTCGTCGCCCGGGCGGAGGGCGCACGGATCTGGGACGTCGACGGTCGCGAGTACATCGACTTCGCGGGCGGGCTTGGCTGCCAGAACACCGGCCACGGCTTCGCGGCGGCGGCGATCCACGAGCAGGTCGACCGCTACCTGCACCAGTGCTTCATGGTCGGGATGTACGAGCCGTACGTCGAGGTCTGCCGGCTGCTCGACGAGACGTGGCCGGGCAAGGCGGAGACGACGTCGCTGCTCCTCAACTCCGGCGCCGAGGCGGTCGAGAACGCAGTCAAGATCGCACGCGTCGCGACGGGACGGCCTGCGGTTGTCGCCTTCGACCACGCCTTCCACGGCCGCACCAACCTGACGATGGCGCTCACCGCGAAGGTGGTTCCCTACAAACAAGGGTTCGGGCCGTTTGCACCGGAGGTGTACCGCGCCCCCGCCCCCTATCCGTACCGGGGCGTGACCTCCGAAGACGCGCTTGTGGCTCTGAGCCACTTGTTCAAGCAAGACGTCCATCCCGAACAGGTTGCGTGTGTCGTGCTCGAGCCCGTCCAGGGGGAGGGCGGGTTCATCCCGATGCCCGAGGACTTCCCGCCGCGGCTGAAGGAGATCTGCGAGGGGCACGGCATCCTGTACGTGGACGACGAGGTGCAATCCGGTGTCGGGCGAACAGGTCCGATCTGGGCGATCGAGTATTTCGGTGTCGAGCCAGACCTGATGGTTTCTGGGAAATCGCTCGGGGGCGGTCTGCCGCTCGCAGCCGTGACGGGCCGTGCCGAACTGATGGATGCCGTTCCTCCCGGCGGGCTCGGAGGCACGTTTGGCGGCAACCCGGTCGCGTGCGCTGCCGCGATCCAGGTGCTCAACGAAGTCCGCAGCGACCGCTTCCGAGAACGCTCCGCAGAGCTTGGAAACCGCATCCGCGCCCGGCTGGAGGACTTTGTGGCTCAGAGCCACTTGCTCGGCGAAGTGCGCGGGCTCGGGCCGATGCTCGCAATCGAGTTCGTGGAGAAGACGCCGGAGCTCGCCTCTCGCGTCACCGCTGCTGCTCGCGAGAAGGGCCTCGTCCTTCTCTCGTGCGGAATCTACGGCAACGTGATCCGTATCCTCGTGCCGCTCTCGATCGACGACGCGCTCCTCGAGCGCGGGCTCGACCTGCTGGAGGAATCGCTTGGCGACGCAAGCCCTGCCTGAGACGACACCGGTCTCGGCGAAGATTCAAGCGGCAGTGGAGGTCCGGCTCATCGGAGTACGCAAGACCTACGGCGACGTGGTGGCAGTCGACCGCGTCGACCTGGAGATCGAGGACGGCGAGTTTTTCACGCTGCTCGGCCCTTCCGGGTCGGGGAAGACGACGACGCTGCGGTTGATCGCGGGCTTCGAACGGCCGGATGAAGGGAGAGTCGAGCTTCATGGCGCCGACGTCACGGGCCGCGCACCGTACGAGCGCGACGTCAACACCGTCTTCCAGGACTACGCGCTGTTCCCGCACATGACCGTGGCCGAGAATGTCGCGTACGGCCTCAGGGTGAAAGGTGTCGCTCGCGCCGAGCGGCGGCGCAGGGTCGAAGAGATTCTCCGGGTCGTCCGACTGCCCGACGTCGGTGACCGCAAGCCGATCCAGCTTTCGGGAGGCCAGCGCCAGCGCATCTCGCTCGCCCGCGCGCTCGTGAACGCGCCCAAGGTGCTGCTGCTCGATGAGCCGCTCGGGGCGCTCGACCTGAAGCTTCGGCAGGAGATGCAGATCGAGCTCAAGAGGATCCAGCGCGAAGTCAGCGACGCTGGCATCACGTTCGTCTACGTCACGCACGACCAGGAGGAGGCGCTCACCATGAGCGACCGCCTCGCTGTCTTCAGCGAGGGCCGGATCGAGCAGATAGGCGCGCCGGCCGAGGTCTACGAGCGCCCGACAACCGAGTTCGTCGCCGGCTTCGTCGGCGTCTCCAACGTGCTCGAGCGGAATGGGAGAAGGTTCACGGTCCGGCCCGAAAAGATCCGGATGCAGTTCGAGGAAATCGGCGACGGCGAGCTGGGCCGGATCCGTGACGTCATCTACGTCGGCATGTTCACCAGGTACATCGTCGAGCTCGATTCCGGGGGCGAGCTCACCGTCGTCAGGCAGAACCTCGAGACGTCCTCGAACGAGGCGCTCGAGTCCAGGGGCAAGCGGGTGCGCCTGGAGTGGCGTCCCGAGCACACCTTCGAGATCGAAACAGGAGGAACAGCATGAGGCGTATTCGCAGGTCGCACGTGCTCGTCGCGGCGTTCGCCGCGGCGTTGTGCGTGCCCGCGTCGGGAGTCAGCTCCGCGGCCGACAGCTCGACGATCACGAAGGTCGGGAAGGCCGAGGGCCAGCTCAACCTGATCGCATGGGAGGGCTATACGCAGCCACAGTGGGTCAAGCCGTTCACGAAGGCGACCGGCTGCAAGGTGCGTGCGAAGTACGGCGGCTCCTCGGACGAGATGGTGACGCTCATGCGCACCGGCCAGTACGACGCAGTGTCGGCATCGGGCGACGCGAGCCTGCGGCTGATCCTCGGCAAGGACGTGCGGGCGATCAACCCGAAGCTGATCCCCGACTTCAAGAACTTCATCCCGGCCCTGAAGGCACCGCCGCACAACACGGTGAAGGGCGTGCACTACGGGATCTCGCTGCAGTGGGGGCCGAACACGCTTCTCTACAACACGAAGAAGGTGAAACCCGCCCCAAGCTCGTGGGGAATCCTCTACAGCTCGAAGTACAAGGGGAAGATCACGGTTCCGGACAACCCGATCCAGATCGCGGACGCGGCGCTCTATCTCTCGAAGACGAAGCCGTCGCTCGGGATCAAGGATCCGTACGAGCTGAACGACAAGCAGTTCAAGGCCACGGTCGATCTGCTGAAGAAGCAGCACTCGCTCGTCAAGAAGTACTGGGCGACCGCAGGTGACGAGATCGACCTGTTCAAGAACGGCAGTGCCGTTGTCGGTGCCTCGTGGCCATACCAGACGAACACGCTGATCGCGGCGAAGGCTCCAGTGAAGGACCTGATCCCGAAGGAGGGCGCCACGGGCTGGGCGGACACCTGGATGATCTCCTCCAAGGCGAAGCATCCGAACTGCGCCGTGCTCTGGATCAAGTGGGTGTCGACGCCGAAGGTGCAGGCTCAACAGGCGATCTACTTCGGCGAGACGCCTGCGAACACGAAGGCGTGCGCGGTGATGGACAAGCTGTCCAAAGGCTCGTGCGCGCAGTATCACGCGAACGCCTCGTTGGCGTACTTCCGCTCGATCAAGTTCTGGAAGACGCCGGTGAAGGCCTGCGGCAACGGAAAGACCGACTGCATGGACTACACGAAGTGGCAGCAAGCCTGGACTGACATCAAGAGCTAGTGGCGACACAGGCGTACGAGGCGGGCCGTTTGAGGACGGCCCGCCGCCGCCTCTCGGCGGCACTGTGGCGGCGCCCGTGGCTCCGGGCCCTGGTATTGCTCGTACCACCGCTCGGCTGGATGGTCGTCTTCTACCTCGCGGCCCTGGCCGTCCTCTTCGTGTCCGCGTTCTGGAGCATCGACGCGTTCACAGGCAAGCTCGTCCATGTCTGGACCTGGTCGAACTTCGACGTCGTCATCCACGACTCGACCTATCGGCAGATTGCATTCCGGACGATCTGGATGGCGGCGGCAGTCACGGTCACCGACGCGGTGATCGCGTTCCCGTTCGCGTACTTCATGGCTCGAATTGCAACTCCACGGCTGCGGACGCTGCTGTTCGTGCTCGTGCTGCTGCCGCTCTGGTCGAGCTATCTCGCACGCATCTACGCCTGGCGCCTGATCCTCAACCACGACGGCGCGCTCAACTGGTCGCTCGACAAGATCGGCTTGCCGACCCAGGGCTGGGCGTTCACGAACACCGCCATGTGGATCGTGTTCTCGTACATCTGGCTCCCGTTCATGATTCTGCCCGTGTATGCGGCGCTCGAGCGCATACCCGATTCGTACCTCGAGGCCTCGCGCGATCTCGGTGCGCGAAACTGGACGACGTTCCGGCGGGTGATCCTGCCGCTTGCCCTACCCGGGCTGGCCGCCGGCTCGATCTTCACGTTCTCGCTGACGCTCGGGGACTACATCACGCCGTCCCTCGTCGGCAACGTCGACTTCATCGGCAACGTCATCTATCGCAATGTCCTCGGGCTGACGAACAACTTGCCCTTCGCAGCGGCCTACGCGACCGTGCCTCTGTTCGTCATGGCCATCTACCTCGCGCTGGCAAAGCGGCTCGGTGCGTTCGAGGCCTTGTAGTGGAAACGCGCGCCACTCGGTTGTCCCTTGGGGTCTGGGCGACACTCGTCGTCCTCTTCCTGTGGATTCCGCTCATGCTGATCTGCGTGTATGCCTTCAACTCCTCGAACATTCAGAGCTGGCCGATCGCCGGCTTCAGCACCAAGTGGTTCCATGCCGCATGGCACAACCAGGAGGCACGCGAAGCGCTCGTGCTGTCGCTCAAGGCCGCCGGGGTCGCGACCGCGTTCGCACTCGTGCTGGGCACTGCGGCGGCGACCGCCGTCAGCCGTTTTCGCTTCTTCGGCCGTGACACGATCACGTTCCTGCTCGTCCTGCCGATCGCCTTGCCGGGCGTCGTAACGGGAATCGCGCTGAACTCGTTCTTCTCGAGCAACCCGGTCCACCATCTGAACCCTTCCCTCTGGACGATCGTGATCGGGCACGCGACCTTCTGCATCGTGATCGTCTACAACAACGCCGTCGCACGGATGCGGCGAACCCAGACGTCGCTGACCGAGGCGTCGATGGATCTCGGAGCGGATGGGTGGCAGACCTTCCGGTTCGTCACCTTCCCTGTCATCTCGACCGCTCTCGTCGCAGGTGCGCTGCTCGCGTTCGCACTCTCGTTCGACGAGGTGATCGTGACGACGTTCACCGCCGGCGCTCAGAACACGCTGCCGATCTGGATCCTCGGAAACCTGCGGCTCGGCCAGCAGCTTCCACAGGTGAACGTCGTCGTCTTTTTCGTGATAGTCATGACCGTTGTTCCGGTGACGATCGCGCAGCGTCTGACGCGCGACACCGGCATTCTGCGAAGGAGGTAGGCATGAGCACCACCGTGTCCAAGCACCAGAACCTCGTCGGGGGGGAGTGGGTCGACGCTTCGGGCGGCGAGACGATGGAGGTGCTCAATCCGGCAACCGGGGACGTGATCGCCGAGGTGCCGAGCGCGACGGCCGAGGACGTCGGCCGTGCCGTCGACGCCGCGAAGAAGGCGTTGCCGGAATGGCTCGAGACGACGCCCGGGGAGCGGGCGGAGGCGCTGCTGAAGCTCGCGACGGCGATCGACGAGCACGCCGATGAGCTGGCGGAGCTCGAGTCGCGGAACGTCGGCAAGCCGCTCGCCTACGCGAAAGACGAGCTGCCCGTCTGCTCCGACAACCTTCGTTTCTTCGCCGGGGCGGCGCGCGTACTCGAAGGCAAGTCCTCGGGCGAGTACATGCGCGGCTATACGTCCTGGATCCGGCGCGAGCCAATCGGCGTCGTCGGCGGCATCGCTCCCTGGAACTACCCACTGATGATGGCGATCTGGAAGGTCGCCCCCGCGCTCGCAGCCGGGAACGTACAGATCCTGAAGCCGTCCGAGCAGACGCCCCTGACCACGCTCCGGTTCGCGCAGCTCGCGGCTGAGATCCTTCCGCCCGGCGTCCTCAACGTCATCACGGGCGACGGCGTGCCGACCGGCGAGGCGATCGTGAAGCATCCGGAGGTCCGGATGATCTCGCTCACCGGCGATGTCGAGACCGGGAAGGTGATCGCGCGCACCGCGGCGGACAACCTCAAGCGCGTTCACCTCGAGCTCGGCGGCAAGGCACCCGTGCTCGTGTTCGACGACGCCGATCCCGCTGCGGTGGCCGAGGGGATCAAGATCGGCGGCTACTGGAACTCGGGGCAGGACTGCACGGCCGCTTCCCGCATCGTCGCCGGGCCGAAGATCTACAGCAAGCTGCTGGAGGAGCTCGTGCCCGCGGTCGAGTCGCTCCACGTCGGCGATCCGGCCGAAGGCGATGACATCGAGATGGGGCCGGTGATCTCGAAGGCGCAGCAGGAGCGCGTACTCGGCTTCCTCGAGCGCGCGAAGGGCGCAACCATCCTCACGGGCGGCGGGACGAACGGCGACCGTGGCTTCTTCGTCAAGCCGACCGTGGTCGTGGATGTCCGCCAGGAGGACGAGATCGTCCAGCGCGAAGTCTTCGGGCCCGTCGTGACCGTCCAGCGTTTCGCCGACGACGACCAGGCGATCGCGTGGGCGAACGACGTCCCATACGGGCTCGCCGCCTCGGTGTGGACCCGTGACATCGGCCGTGCGCTGAACGCGGCGCGCAAGCTCCAGTTCGGCACGGTCTGGATCAACGACCACATCCCGCTGGTCAGCGAGATGCCGCACGGCGGCTTCAAGCAGTCCGGCTACGGAAAGGACCTGTCGACGTACTCGCTGGAGGACTACACCCAGGTCAAGCACGTGATGGCGAAGTTGGACTGACGCGAAAGCTACGCTTTCGCGTCAGGTCGGGGAACGCCCGCTTCGCGGGCTAGAGCGGCTGCCGCTCGCTCTACCCTCCGGCCCTTGTCGGGATATCTAGGATCGCGGGCGTGAAGGCGAGCCCACTTCCGTCGGGCGGAACGATCGGCGTCGCCGCAGCGTCGAGCCCGTTCGAGCAGCGCTCAGAGATCGACCGGTCCGTGCGCTGGTACGAGGAGCGCGGCTACCACATCAAGCTCGGGGAGGGCGTCTACGCGCGTGACGACTACGTCGCCGGCGACGCGCGACGCCGCGCCGAGGACCTGAACGCGCTGTTCGCGGATCCCGACGTCGACGTGATTCAGATGCTGCGCGGCGGCTACGGCGCCTCGCAGGTGATCCCGCAGCTCGACTTCGACACGATCGCGGCGAATCCGAAGCCGCTCGTCGGCTACTCCGACGTCACGGTGCTGCACGTCGCCATTCGCCAGCGCACCGGCCTCGTCACCTTCTACGGGCCGGGTTTCACCGGAATGGGTAGCGCGAAGCGCGGCGACTGGTCGAAGGAGCGTTTTCTGCGCGCGCTCACCGAGCCGGAGTCGCTGGGCGAGGTGCCCGCACGGCCCGACGATCCATACATCGGCGGCCTCGGCGGCGGCCGGGCAACGGCTCCGCTCGTCGGCGGTTGTCTCTGGCTGCTCCGGGAAACGCTGGCGACGCCGTGGGAGGTCGACCTCGACGGCTGCATCCTCTTCTTCGAGGACGTCCACTGCCCGCCGTGGCAGGTCGACGGGATGCTCACTCAGCTACGCAGCGCCGGAAAGCTCGACCGGGTCGCCGGCATCGCTATTGGCGAGATGCACAAGTGCGAGGAATGGCGCCAGCCCGAGCCGTGGCTGCGCAGTCGCTCGATGGAGGACGTGTTCGAGCACCACCTGGAGCCGCTCGGCGTCCCTGTCGTGCACAACCTTCCCCTGGGGCACGGCGACCATCTCTGCACGATTCCCCTCGGGGTCAGAGCGACCGTGGACGCGGACGCGCGGACACTCGCGATCGACGAGCCCGCGCTCGAGGTCACTACGCCCGAACGATCCCAGCACGACCAGGTCCGAGCCGCATCCCGATAACGCCCTCGGCCGCACTCAAGCTGGGCCCGAAGCCGGTGACGGCGGACAGGAACTCGCTCCGCTCCAGGGCGTAGAGGACGGCGTCCGTCCCGGCACGAACCGTCGCCGTCCGCGGCACGTCACGCAGGAGTGCGATCTCGCCGAACGAGTCCCGAGGACCGAGCCACTGAGCCGGCCGGCCGTCGATGATCACTTCGAGCTTCCCCTCATCGACAAGGTAGAAGCGATCGCCATGGTCACCCTGCCGCACGACCTCTTCCCCGGCACCGACGCGCTTTTCCTCCAGCGCATCCGCGAGCTGTTCGAGCGTCGTCGGAGGAAGAGGGGCGAAGATCGCGTTCGAGCGCAGGAGCTCGAGTTGCTCGGTGGGGATCCGAGCGGTGCGGTCGATTGCTGCCAGCGTCGGCCACGCCGGCAGAATGAGGACAGGCAAGAGAGCTCCGGCAGCGACAAGCGCCCCGCGGGTACCGAGTAAGTCCAGCAGCAAGGGTGCGAAGAGGGCGCCCAGCCCGACGGTCAAGAGCAGCAGGCTCTCGAGGACCCCGAAGACACGAGCAAGCACCTCGTCCGGCGCCGAACGCTGTAGCAGCGTCATTCCGGACACGTCCACAATCGTGTTGCCGATCCCGACCACGCCCAGGAGCACGAGAGCCGACACCTGGTTGGGCCAGACCGCGAGAAGCGCGATCGGCAAGCCCCAGATAAAGATGCCGAGCCCGAAGTCGGCCGCGAGGCGTTTGCGGCCGACGAGTGCCGCGGCGGCCATTGCCCCCACGAGACCGCCAATGCCGACCGCGGAATTGAGAAATCCCACGCCCGCCTCCCCGGTGTCGAGCACCTTCAGCGCGATGACCACGATCAGGACGTTGAGCATTCCGTCAACGAAGGTCTGGGCCGAGAACAGGCCCACCAGCAGCCGGAGGCGCCGGTCGCGCCCGATCGTCCGAAAGCCGGCAAGCAACTCTTCTCGGATCGCTTCGACCTGTCGCTGGGGTGTCTCAGCGTCCGTGACGGGTCGAACGCCGACGAGGAGAAGGGCTGACCACAGCAGCGCCCCGGCCGTGACCGCGAAAACCGTCCCGGCCCCAGTCGCGGCCAGCAGTAAACCGCCAATCGCCGGGCCGCCGAAGATGCCGACGCTCTCGATGGTGCTTGCCGCGACGTTCGCCGCCGTGAGCTCTTCGGGCGTCCGGGCCAGCGTCGGAGTCAACGCTGCCTGGGCCGGGCGGAAAGCCGTGGCGGCGACGCCGACCAGAGCGGCGAGGACGTAGACGACGATCGGCGGCGCTCCGGAATACGCGGCGAGGGCGGCACCTCCGATCAAGCCCGCACGAACAAGATCGGAGGCGACCATGACCCACCGCCGGTCGTACCGATCGCCGAGAAGCGCAGCAAACGGCGAGGCCACCGCGGCCGCGAGCCAGCGCGCCAGACCGACGATGCCGACGGCCTTCGCACCGCCCTGTTCGTAGGCGTACACCACGACTGCGATCCCATAGGCCCACGTCCCGAGGATCGAGGCGGCCCAGGCGAGCTGGATCCGCCGCAGCGCAGGGTTGCGAAAGACGTCCTGAAACGCCCTTCCAGACTCGGCCAGCAGCCCAAAGAACCGCCGCACGCGGCTGAGGATCGCAGGCCACCTTGTGTATTTGAAGAGGACGGGGGAAGATTCCCCTGAGCTCGGCCGTCCGGTTTGCGATACCGGCAATCCGCCGAGACCTTCCGGAAGGAGGAGTTCAATGTCCGAGGAGCGCTTCGAGCAAGAAGAGGCCAAGGACGAGACCGAGGACGTCGAGGCCCACCAGAAGACGGTGATGGCCAACGAGGAGCCCGGCACGGAGGAAGAGTCCGACGACGTCGAGGCACACGTCCGGCGAACCGGCCAGCACAGGTCCGAATAGGGTTCGCTCTCAACGAAGTCGACAGAGCCCGGGCTGGCCCGGGCTCTGTCTTATCTAGAGAAGACGTTCGAGCTCGGCCAACAGGCGAAAGGCGGCGTCCTCCGAGCCTTCGTCGCGCCGCGCCTCGAGGGCGGCGGCAACCCGTGCGACCACGTCCAGCTCGCCGTCGCCGGACAACGCGTCCTTCGCTCGCCGCGCTCGCTGTAAGAGATCCAGCGCGATCGCCGCCTGGTTCGCGAAGAGGCCCAGCAGCTCCATCTCGGCGAGGCTGAACTTCGAGTCCCGGGGGCGATCGAGCACCTCGAGGACGCCGAGCGCACGCTCCTCGTGCAAAAGAGGAACCGCCATCAGCCCCTTGGGGACGAAGCCCGTTCCCTCCGCTGCCTCACGCGAGAAGCGGGGATCGGCGAGCACGTCCTCGATCACGAGCGGCTGGCGGCTGACGAGGACGAAGCCCGCGATCCCAGTGCTCGAGGGGAAGCGCTCTCCGATCAGCGACTCCTGGCCCTGGCCGGAGACCGCTTCGAACACGAGCTCATCGGCAATCTCATCGAGCAGGAAGATCGACGACGCCTTCGCCTTGAAGATCGCGCGGGCGACCTCCACGATCGACTGCAGGAGCGCCCGGTAGCCCTCCTCCGAGCCGAGCACGCCCGCTGCGACAGCCGCGCGAAGGTCCTCGCTCACCTTTCCCCTCCGACATTCGTCGCCGTCAGGTAGAGCACACTTTTGAGCTGGAACGGCGTCAGCTCTCGGTGCTTGGAAAGGACGAGCGCCGCGATCCCGGCGATGTGGGGTGTGGCGAAGCTGTTACCCGAGCAGACGAGCCGGCCGCCGCCGGTCCACGCGACCTCGACGTCGACGCCGCGGGCAAAGAACTCCACGGGCGGCGTCGGGTTGTAGAAATACGCGAACGGGTCGTCCTGTTCGTGACTTCCCACCGAGATGACGCTCGAGAACCGCCAGGGGTAACTCTCGACAGGCATGTTGTGCGCCGAGGCGACGAGCATCGTGCGACGGAAGTATGCGCTGTCGGCCAGCTCGTGGAGCAGGCCGGCGAACTTCTGCTTCGTCGTCGACAGGCTCATGTTGACCACCTCGTACCCCTGCTCGATCGCCCACCGAAGACCCTCGAGCAGGACCGCGCCGCTACCGGTGTAGCCGGCCCCGAGAACCCGAACGCTCGCGATCTCGCAATCCGGGGCGAGCGAGCGGATCACACCCGCGCAAGCCGTCCCATGACCGCACAGGTCACCTTCGGTGTCGCGCTCGTCCACGACGACTTCGTCGCCCTCGATCGAGATCGCGATGGCTTGCTGGACTTCGCCCACCAGCGGATGCCCCGCCTCGACGCCGCTGTCGAGGACGCACACCCGCACGCCGGCACCAGTTGCCCCTCCCCAGGCCCACTCGCGGGTGATCTCGCCGGGCCAGGCTTCGGGGAGCTCGATCCTCTGGACTGCGTCCGCCGGGAGGCTCCACGCGGGAAGAGGCTCTTGGGTCATCGATGAAGCGTATGAGCCCGGACGAACTCCTTCCACTGCCAGGAAAAAAACGCCACGCTCGGCCGTCTTGTAGGTGGAATGTTTCCGTCCTCCCACCAGGAGATCG
>WNGF01005537.1_pt1 | contig 21218 bp, 17 predicted proteins | sample 5400641 | NCBI WGS metagenome assembly WNGF01 (sample SAMN13153371, study PRJNA577476) | soil metagenome | isolation source: 80 cm soil or saprolite under grassland replicate 2 | place: USA:California | collected 2016-06-15 | reverse complement strand
GGCAAGATCGCCGCCTGGTTCGGTTTGCTGGCCGTGATCGTCTGCACGGTGAACGCGATATTCCGCTACACCGTCAACATGAGCTCGAATGCCTGGCTCGAGATCCAGTGGTACTTCAACGCCGTCATGTTCCTGCTGGTCGCCGCGTGGGCGCTCAAGCGCAACGACCACGTGCGCATCGACGTCATAGCGGGAAAGCTCTCGCATCGCGCGCAAGCGTGGATCGATATCTTCGGCGGGTTGTTCATGCTGCTTCCTGCCGTGGTGATTATCGGCTGGTACAGCTGGCCGTCGCTCGTGAATTCCTGGCAGATCGGCGAGCATTCCTCCGACCCTGGGGGGCTGATCCGCTGGCCGATCAGGCTGCTCATCCCGGTCGGCTTTGCTTTGCTCGCGCTCCAGGGGGCGTCCGAGGTCATCAAGAGGATTGCCTTCCTGAGGGGACTCATAGCGTATCCGGTGGAACACAAAGGGGGAGTGGGCTGATGCCCCTGGAGCTGATGGCGCCGCTGATGTTCGGCGGCCTGGTCGTGTTTTTGCTGATCGGTTACCCGGTCGCGTTCTCGCTCGCGGCGAACGGCTTGTTCTTCGGTGTGGTCGGCATGCAGCTGGGCCTGCTTCACCCCTCGCTTCTCCAGGCGCTGCCCGAGCGTGTGCTCGGCATCATGGCGAACTCGACCCTCCTCGCGATTCCGTTCTTCACGTTCATGGGGCTCGTCCTCGAGCGCAGCGGCATGGCCGAGGACCTGCTCGATACCATCGGGCAATTGTTCGGCGCGATTCGCGGCGGGATCGCCTACGCGGTGATCTTTGTCGGCGCCCTGCTCGCGGCGACCACCGGTGTGGTCGCCGCCTCGGTGCTCGCCATGGGGCTGATTTCGCTGCCCGTGATGATGCGCTACGGCTATTCCAAACGGCTGGCGAGCGGCGTGATCGCGGCCTCGGGGACGCTCGCGCAGATCATCCCGCCGAGCCTCGTGCTGATCGTGCTGGCCGACCAGATGGGCGCGTCGGTCGGCGATCTGTACGAGGGCGCGCTCGTGCCGGGGCTGACGCTGACCGGTTTTTACGCATTCTACGTGCTTGCCGTGTCGATCGTCGATCCGAAGGCTGCGCCCGGCTGCCCGCCCGAGTCGCGCACGCTGCATGGCGGTGCACTGATGATCAAGGTCTTTACCTCGATGATCCCGCCTCTGGTGCTGATCTTCCTCGTGCTGGGAACGATCTTCATCGGCGTAGCGACGCCGACCGAAGGCGGGGCAATGGGGGCGAGCGGCGCCATCATCATGGCCCTGATCAAACGCCGGCTCGACTGGAAGCTGCTTACGCAGGCGGTGGAGTACACCGCGAACATGACGAGCTTCGTCATCTTCATACTGATCGGCTCGACGGTGTTCAGCCTGGTGTTCCGCGGCGTGAACGGCGATCTCTGGGTGGAGCATCTGCTCACCGGTCTTCCGGGAGGAGCGCTCGGCTTCCTGATCGTCGTCAACATGATGATCTTTTTCCTCGCCTTCTTTCTCGACTATTTCGAGATTGCCTTCATCATGGTGCCCTTGCTCGCTCCGGTGGCACAGAAGCTCGGTATCGACCTCGTCTGGTTCGGCGTGCTGCTCGCGGTGAACATGCAGACTTCGTTCCTGCACCCGCCTTTCGGCTTCGCGCTCTTCTACCTGAGGAGCGTTGCCTCGAAGGAGATCAAGACTTCGGACATTTACTGGGGCGCGATCCCCTTCGTATGCATGCAAGTCCTGATGGTCGCGATCGTCATCATGTTCCCCGGTATCGTCACCAGCCACGTGTCCAAAGCCGCGGGTGCGATCAGCGGCACGGGTGCGGACGAGATACGCCGCCAGCTCGAAATGCCAACGGCGCCCGAGGCGCCGGCGAGCGGTTCTGGAGACGCGTCAAAGTCCGGCGACGGAAAGGACGATGCCAGGAGCGAGATCGAAAGGATGTTGAATCAGCAAAAGTGACCTCTTCGGCAGCCGTGCCGCAGGAGCAAGTCATCCTTATTGCGGCGAAGCTTCTGAAAAATAAAAAGTCCCGCCGCAGCGGGGCTTTGAAGGCTCCCGGCGGCTACTTCTTCGCGGCCGGATTGGTCGGATTGGTGAGCAGGAAGGTCGTCAGGTTCTGCTCGGCGACTCGGTGCCAGAGGAACTCGTCCTCGCGGAATTTCTTCCACGGCTCGTAGATCTTCTTCCACGAAGGATTCTTTGCCGCCTCCTCCTCGTACATCTCGAACGAGGCCTTGTGCGCGGCCTTCATGATCTCCGGCGAGAACGCGTGCAGCTTGACCCCGTTCTTGACCAGCCGCTGCAGGGCCTGCGGGTTCTTGAAGTCGTACTGGGCCATCATGTCCAGATTGGCTTCGTAACAGGCGGCTTCGACGGCGGCCTGGTATTCCTTGGGAAGTTTCTCCCACTCCTTGATGTTGACGAAAAGCGAATACATCGAGTCGGCCTCCCACCAACCGGGGTAGTAGTAGTGCGGCGCGATCTTGTAGAAGCCGAGCTTCTCGTCGTCATAAGGGCCGACCCATTCCGCGGCGTCGATCGTGCCGCGCTCGAGCGCGGGATAGATGTCCCCACCGGCGATCTGCTGCGGCACCGCGCCCAGGCGCGCCATCGCCTCGCCACCGAGGCCGGCGATGCGCATTTTCACGCCCTTCAGGTCCTTGACGGTCTTGACCTCTTTACGGAACCAGCCGCCCATCTGGCAGCCGGTGTTGCCGGCAGGGAATGAGATGATGTTGAAGTCGCGTAAAAACGCGCGTACCAGTTCGAGGCCACCGCCGTAGTAGATCCAGGCGTTCTGCTGTCTTTGGTTCATGCCGAAGGGCAGGGTCGTATCGAAGGCGAAGGTCTTGTTCTTGCCGACGAAGTAATAGCTCGCCGTATGCGTGCACTCCACGGTGCCCTGCTGCACCGCGTCCACAGTGCCGAAGGCCGGAACGATTTCGCCGGCACCGAATACACGGATCTGGAACTTGCCGTTGGTGATTGCGGCCACGCGTTTGGCGATTGTTTCACCGCCACCATAGATCGTGTCCAGGCTTTTCGGAAAACTAGACGCGCAACGCCACCGCACCTCTGGGAGCACCGGTGTCTGCGCCACGGCCTGTGCAGCGGCCGTCGCCGAGAGCACGCCGAGGCCGGCGCGAGACAGAAACTTTCTGCGATTCATGAAACCTCCCTGGGGTAATGAATGGAAGAATGCAATCTAAGACCTGCGGCGCCGATTTTCTTGAGCAATCGGACCCACGGGCAATTCGCGTGCCAACTCCCGCGCCAGATCACGCGCGACACGGCAGCTCAGCGGAAATCCGCATCAGCCTTGAGCCCAGGGCAGCCCCGCGACTCGCCAACCGCCTACCGAATTGCGATGACCCTGGGCGTCCTTGTCGCCTTCGAAGCCTTCGAGGATATTGTAGGAATTGGGGTAACCGGCCTGGGTCGCAACGACGGCGGCCTGATGCGAGCGCGCGCCCGAGCGGCACAGGAACATCACCGGCGCTTCGGTCTTCGGAACTCGGGCCTGAAGCTGATCGAGAAATTGCGGATTGCGCTGACCGCTCGGGTAGGTGTTCCATTCGATCAACACCGATTCGGGAATATGCCCGACGTATTCCCACTCGGCTTGGGTACGCACATCGACCAGCTTCGCTCCCGGGATATTCTGCATCAGCGCATGTGCTTCGACGGGCAGCAACGCTCCGGCGTAAGGGAGCTTCATCGCTTCGGCCCGCTGCTTGGCTCGGGCGAGGATCTCCTTGAAAGAATCGTTCGACATGGGATTCGGTAAGACAAGGTCTCTAGTTTAGCTCGGGATGCGGTTGGCGGTTGCTTCGCACCGCTGTGGTGCGGATAATGGCCGCTTTGCGCCAGCTTGGTGCGCCCCTTCCTAAGTCGCTGCCAGTGCTCTCTTATGGCACAATGGCCTGCTTTTTTTTGCGCCGGATGGCATGGATTCTGCTGATTTTGAGCCTCATTTCCCCTGCGCGCTTTGTTTTCCCTCCAAACCAATAATCCGCAAACCCTGAGGAGATCGCGAAATGGCAATGTCTGCCAATGATGTCATGAAAATGATCAAGGAGAAGGAGGTCAAATTCGTCGACCTGCGCTTCACCGACACCCGCGGCAAAGAGCAGCACGTATCCGTGCCGGTCAAGGCGTTCACCATGGACAAATTTGAGAGCGGACATTTCTTCGATGGTTCCTCGATCGCGGGCTGGAAAAGCATCGAGGCCTCGGACATGCTGCTCATGCCCGATCCCGACTCGGCGCGAATGGATCCCTTTACCGACGAGCCGGTGCTGAACGTCACTTGCGACTGCGTCGAGCCCTCCGACGGCAAGGGCTACGACCGCGACCCGCGCACCATCGCCAAGCGCGCCGAGGCCCACCTGAAGTCAAGCGGCCTGGGCGATACCGCCTATTTCGGGCCCGAGCCCGAGTTCTTCGTCTTCGACTCGGTGACATGGAAGGTGGACATGTCGGGCTCCTTCTGCAAGATCAAATCCGAGGAAGCGCCCTGGTCCTCCGGGGAAGAGTACGAGGGCGGCAACATGGGCCACCGCGCCCCGATCAAGGGCGGCTACTTCCCGGTGCCGCCTACCGATACGCTGCAGGATATCCGCAACGCCATGGTGCTGGCACTGGAGCAGCAGGGCGTCGAGTGCGAAGTGCATCACCATGAAGTGGGAGCGATGGGCCAGAATGAGATCGGCACCAAGTTCAACAGCCTGGTGAAGCGCGCCGACTGGATGCAGATCCTGAAATACACGGTGTGGAACGTCGCCCATTCCTATGGCAAGACCGCGACCTTCATGCCCAAGCCCGTCGTCGGCGACAACGGCTCGGGCATGCACGTCCACCAATCGGTCTGGAAAGACGACAAGAACCTCTTCCAAGGCAACGGCTACTCGGGACTGTCCGACTTCGCGCTTTACTACATCGGTGGCATTATCAAGCACGCAAAGGCCTTGAACGCGATCACCAACCCGGGAACCAATTCGTACAAACGCCTGGTACCGGGGTTCGAGGCGCCGATCAATCTGGCTTATTCGTCACGCAATCGTTCCGCAGCCTGCCGCATTCCGCTCGTCACCAACCCTAAATCGCGCCGGGTGGAGGTGCGGTTCCCGGATCCGACCACCAATCCCGAGACCCCATCGACAAGAACATGTACGATCTGCCGCCCGCCCAGGCGAAAAAAGTCCAGCAGGTCTGCTCGTCGCTCGAAATGGCGCTGGAGTGCCTGAACAAGGATCGCGAATTTCTTACCAAGGGTGGCGTGTTCTCCGACGACATGCTCGATGCCTATTGCGCCCTGAAACACGAGGAACTTACGCGCTTTCGCATGACCACTCATCCGGTCGAGTTCGACATGTATTACAGCTCGTAAAGAAGGCGCCCGAAAGAACCCGGTGGCTCCGGGTCGGGATTACGAATCGGGACACAGGGACGGGACGCTCGACGTTGGGCGTTTCGTCCTTTTTCATTTGAAATCAGGGTTGTTTTGGCCTACACTTAAAGTTCCCACTCGGGATGGGGAGGGTCATGGCAACGAGCAAGCATCTGATCGGATGGGTTTTTATCGCGCTGGTGGCGCCCTTCGGGCACGCCCGGAGCGAGGTCTACAAGTGCCCGGACGCGAGCGGCCGACCGACCTACACCAACGTCAAGCGCGACACGGTCGGCAAGAATTGCACCCTCGTCGCCAAAGAAGTATCGGTCGTGCCGGCACAGGCTCCCGCGCGCGCGATGCAGTCTTCGACGGCACCGGGGACCGCCGCGGCGCGCAACGAAAACCGCCGCAGGATACTCGAATCGGAGCTGCAGAACGAAGAGCAACTGCTCTCCGGCGCCAGGCAGAAGCTCGCCGAGCAGGAGGGAACCCGCAACGGCGACGAACGCAACTACTCCCGGGTGCTGGATCGACTCAAGCCGTATCAGGAAGCGGTCGACCAGCACGCGAAGAACATCGAGCAACTTCGCGGCGAACTCGGCCGGCTCAGGTAACGGCGGCTCGCGCTGCTCCCCTGAGCCGGGCGGCGTGGATAAGATCCGGGGCTGCCGCGCTCCTGGTGCGGCAGGATACCGATGCGTGGCGCCTCCGCCTCGATCGTGCCACTTCTCTTCCCGCATGATCCCGGCAGTTTTTCCCGGTCTCGAGCTACTTGCCACCGCGGTGGTGCTCCTGGACAGGGAGCTCCAAGTGATGTACGTCAACCCTGCGGCGGAGACGCTGTTCGCGATCAGTCGCAAGAGCATCCTCCACCAACCCTTTCCCGGACTTTTCGTCGATTCAGGTCCCCTCGGGGGCCTGCTCCAACAGGCGATTCGCGAGGAGCGCGGTTTCGCTGATCAGGACCTGACCTTGGCCCCTACGGGCCAGGAGCCGCTGCACCTCGACTGCATTGCGACGCCGGTCGAGCTGGCGCAGGCCGCGCTGCTGCTCGAGCTGCGGCCCATCGACCAGAGGCTGCGCATCGAGCGCGAAGAGCAACGCCTGAGCCAGCACCGCGCGAACCGGGAGCTGATCCGCAACCTCGCCCACGAAATCAAGAACCCCCTCGGAGGATTGCGCGGCTCGGCCCAGCTCCTTGAGCGCGAGCTCGACCGGCCCAGCCTGCGCGAATACACCCGCGTGATCATCAAGGAGGCCGACCGCTTGCAGGCCCTGATGGACCGGCTCCTCACCCCGCATCGCCCTCCGAATCAGGTGCCCATGAACATCCACGAGGTGTGCGAACGGGTGCGCAGCCTCATTCTTGCGGAGTTTCCGGAAGGGATAAGCTTAGAGCGGGACTACGACGTCGGTTTGCCCGAGTTTCGCGGCGACCCCGAGCAGCTCATTCAAGCCGTGCTCAACATCGCCCGAAATGCCGCGCAGGCCATCCTCGGAAGCCGTACGGACCCTGCGTCGAGGCTTCAAGACCAGGGCGAGATCATCCTGCGCACCCGAGTCGCGCGCCAAGTCACGCTCGCGCGGCGCTTGCACAGGCTGGCATTAGAATTGCAAGTGATCGACAACGGACCGGGCATACCAGCGGAAATCCGCGAGAAGATTTTCTATCCCCTGGTTTCCGGCCGAGAGGGTGGAACCGGGCTCGGCCTGACGCTGGCGCAGACTTTCATACAGCAGCACCATGGGGTGGTGGAGTGTGACAGCCAGCCGGGAAGGACCTGCTTCCGCATCGTGCTACCGCTTCGCTGAAAGACGGTGATGAGACCTGTCTGGATCATCGATGACGACCGCTCCATCCGCTGGGTTTTCGAGAAGGCGCTCACTCGCGAAGGCATTCCCTTCAGGACCTTCTCGGGCGCCACCGAGGCCATGGAGGCGCTTGCAGCCGCCGGCGCGCCGCAGGTGCTCGTATCCGACGTCCGCATGCCCGGCACCTCGGGCCTGGAACTCCTGCAGAAACTGAAGCAGCGTTTTCCCGATCTTCCGGTCATTATCATGACGGCGTACTCCGACCTGGAATCGGCGGTGGCGGCGTTCCAGGGCGGGGCGTTCGAATACCTGCCGAAGCCCTTCGACGTCGATCAGGCGGTCGAGCTGATCCGGCGCGCGCTCGGCGAGAGCAGCCGGGAGGATGAAGCCGAGGAGTCGCTGACAGGTTCGCCGGATATCCTTGGACAGGCGCAGTCCATGCAGGAGGTATTCCGAGCGGTCGGCCGGCTGTCTCATTCGAGCGCCACGGTTCTGATAACCGGCGAATCGGGTACGGGCAAGGAACTCGTGGCGCGGGCGCTGTACCGCCACAGCCCGCGTGCGGACAGACCGTTCATCGCCATCAATACCGCGGCAATGCCGAAGGACCTTCTGGAATCGGAGCTCTTCGGGCACGAGCGCGGCGCCTTCACCGGCGCGCAGGCCCTGCGACGCGGCCGCTTCGAGCAGGCCGAAGGCGGCACCCTGTTCCTGGACGAAATCGGCGATATGCCGGCCGAGCTGCAGACGCGCTTGTTGCGCGTGTTGTCCGATGGTACGTTTTATCGGGTCGGCGGCCATCAGCCGATTCGCGCCAGCGTCCGCGTCATCGCCGCAACCAATCAGGACTTGGATGTGCGTGTCCGCGAGGGCCGGTTCCGCGAGGATCTGTATCATCGGCTGAACGTGATCCGGCTGCGTTTGCCCTCGTTGCGCGAACGCCGCGAAGATATCCCGCTGCTTGCGCGGCACTTCCTCGCAAAGTCAGCCCGCGAGCTCGGCGTCGAGCCCAAGCGCCTGTCGGATGACGCGATGGCCTACCTCTCGGTCCAGGCCCTTCCCGGCAACGTGCGCCAGCTTGAAAATATTTGTCATTGGCTCACCGTAATGCCGCCGACCCAGGTGATCGAGGTGGGCGATTTTCCGCCGGAGCTGCGCCAGGATACCGCTTCGCCCTCGGCCGAGTGGCTCGCGGCGCTCGCGCGCGAGGCGGATCGCCGACTGGCAAACGGCGAGACGAATATCCTGGAAGCGCTCTCCAAGAGTTTCGAGAAGACGCTGATCGTCAAGGCTCTTGCGCATACGGGCGGCCGGCGCATCGAGGCGGCCGGTTTGCTTGGCATGGGCCGCAACACGATTACCCGCAAGATCGGCGAGCTGGGCATCGACGACGGAACGCAGCCCGACGCCGAATGATGGGCGCCATAAGTTGAATCGCGGTCTCAGAGACGCTGCCGGAAGTCCAGTCGCAGCGGCACCTCGTTTGAGGCCGAGCTTGTCATTGACGTTCGATCGCCGCGATGACGCGTTCAGGCGTGAGTGGCAGTTCGCGCACGCGCAACCCGAGCGCATGCGCAACCGCATTGGCGATTGCCGCTCCGGTGGGTCCCTGGGCCGCTTCCCCTGCGCCGACGCTGGGGAGTTCCGGCCGGTCGATCAGCTCGACCTCGACGGCAGGTACCTCACTGAATTTCAGGACCGGGTATTCCTCCCAGCCTAGACTGGTGATGCCGCGTGCGTCGAGCTTCACCTGTTCCTTGAGCGTCCAACTGGTCGATTGAATCGCGCCGCCCTCGATCTGGTTGATCACACCGTCGGGGTTGATGACAAGGCCGACGTCCACCGCGAGGACCAACCGCTTGACCCGTACTTCATTGTCAACTTCTACTTCGGCGACTACGGCACAGTACGCGCCGAGGTTCTTGTATTTCGCGAATCCGATGCCGTGGCCACGACCTTCGGCGGGCGTCCAGCCCGTCCAATTCGCGCATTGCGCCGCCGCCTCGACTACCGTCCGGGCGCGTTCATCCTTCAAATGTCGCAGACGAAACTCGACTGGGTCGAGCCCAGCAGCATCTGCAAGCTCGTCCATGAAGGATTCGATCGCAAATACGTTTGCGTAGGCACCGAGCGAGCGCAGCGCCGAGGTGCGCACAGGCATCTCCCGCACGTAGTGGTTGACGACACGCTGGCTCGGAAAATCGTAGAGCGGTACCGCGTTGCGGTCCGCGGCGCCCGCCGGGAGCGGCATATTGATCGCCGCGGGCCGCTTGAAAGGCCGCGCCAGATGCCAGGCCGCGACAAGGGCGGGGTTATCCGAGCGGCCGGGCCTGCCGCTGTGGCCGTTGCTCCACAGTTCGTATCGCCAGTCGACTATGCCGCCGTCCGAGGCGAGCGAGGCGCGGAGCGTGAGCGCCATCGCCGGTCCGCACGGCGCCCAGGCGAATTCGTCGTCGCGCATCCACTGCACCTGCACCGGGCGCCCGCCCGCCGCACGAGCGAGCAGCGCTGCGTCGAGCGCGACATCGTCCGCGCCGTTGTGTCCGTAGCAGCCCGAGCCCTCGACGTGCCGCACGACGATCGCGCCATCACGCATGCCGAGCGCCAGGGCCAGGTCGCGGCGTAAATTGAATATCCCCTGGCTGTGGCTCCACACCAAGAGCTTGTCGCCCTGGAACTGCGCGATCGCGCAGGACGGGCCGATCGGGGCATGCGAGATGTAGGGTTTGGTATACGACGCCTCGAGGGTTTTGGTCGCCCGGGATTGCGCCTCGGCGTCTGCTTTCTCGCTGATGACGCGGTGTTCGACCGCATGCGCTTTGAGCCATGCGTGGATGTCCTGCGGCAGCGGGTCGGCGTCTTTCCACGATGCCGCTCGGCGCAGGGCGCGCTGGGCTGAGATCGCCACCTCCTCGCGCTCGGCGATAACGCCGACAAAGGCGCCATCCCTCACCACCGCCACGACGCCCGGGATCACTTTGACCGTTCCATCGTCAAGTGATGTCAGCGCCGCGAAGCCGTGCGGCGGGCGAACCACACGACCGTAGAGCATTCCCGGCGGAGCCATGTCCTGGATGAATCGGGGCCGGCCGGCGATCTTGTCGGGCAGATCAAGCCGTGGCGCAGACTTTCCGACCAGGCGATAGTCGCCCGGCGATTTCAGCGCCAGCGTCTCGTCAATCTCACAGTCGAACAACGAGTCGTCAGCACATTCCCAGAAACTGGTGCTGCGCCCTCTTGCCTGAACGGCGCCGTCCTCGACCCGCAGATCCGCGGTCGATACCCCCAGACGCGCCGCGGCGCGCTCTAGGAGCAAGGCGCGAGCCTGGGCGCACGCCCGGCGCAGTGCGGCCCCGGAGTCCTGGATCGAGAGGCTCCCGGAAGTGACACCTTCGTCGGGGCTCGCGTCGGTATCGGCGGCGACCATGCGAATTCGTGTCGGCGCAATTTCCAGCTCCTCGGCGGCAATCTGAGCGAGCGCGGTCAGGATGCCTTGTCCGATCTCCACCTTGCCGCTGTAGACGGACACGGTGCCGTCGCGGTGCACGCGCAGCCACCGGGCGAGGCGCGGATTTTTCGCGAGGCTTCCCGCGCGCTTGAGCGGGCTTTCGGCGACGGTGTTCAAGGCTTCATCTCCGCGGATGCGCGCAACACCGCGCGCACCATGCGGCTGTGCGAGCCGCAGCGGCACAGATTACGGTCGAGCGCCGCGCGAACCTCCGCTTCGGTCGGTCGCGGATTTGCCGAAAGGAGCATGGCAGCACGAACGAGTATGCCGCTGGTGCAATAGCCGCATTGCGCGGCCTGTTCGGCGAGGAATGCCCGTTGCAGGGGATGCAGATTGCCGTCCACGCCCAAGCCCTCCACGGTGGTGATTTTCTTTCCCGCCGCGGACCAGAGCGGCGTGTCGCAAGAGGGAGCTGCATGGCCGTCGACTAGGACGAAACACGCGCCGCACTGACCGTTGCCGCAGCCGAAGCGCGTGCCTTTCAGCCCAAGGTCGTTGCGCAAAGCGTAAAGAAGCGGCGTGTCCGGGTGCGCCGCGACGACGCGCTCAAGCCCGTTTACCGAAAGGCGGACCGGATCAGCCATTCGTGCTGCGTTAGGTTTCGACCGGCCCTCAATCGACCTTTGCCCCGGAAATCTTCACTACCTTTGCCCACTTCTGAATGTCCTGTTCAATGAATTTTCCGAATTCGGCCGGCGTCATGTGCATCGGAACCGCGCCTTGCTTGGCCCAGGCTTCCTTCACGTCGGGCAGGCTGGCGATTTTCTGGATCTCCGAATTGAGCCTTTCGATGATCGGCTTCGGCGTGGCTGCAGGCGCCATCAACCCGAGCCAGATGACCGACTCATAACCGGGAACCCCGGCCTCGCTCACGGTCGGCACGTCGGGCATGATGGCGGAACGCGTCGTGCCGGAGGTGGCGATAGCCCGCACCTTGCCGGCGCGCGCGAGCTGCGCCATCGTCGTGATCGCGTCGAACATCATCTGCACGTTGCCGGCGAGGACGCTGGTGCGCGCCTCGGCGCTTCCCTTGTGCGGCACGTGTACGACGTCGATCCCGGCCATCGCCTTGAACAGCTCGCCCGCCATGTGGTAGGGCGTTCCCGGACCGGACGAGGCGTAATTGAGCACACCGGGCTTGGCTTTGGCGAGGGCGATCAGTTCCTTGAGATTCTTCGCCGGGACCGAGGGGTTCACCACCAGCAGCAGATCGGAGTAGTTGATCGGCGAGACAGGAGCAAGGTCGCGCATCAGGCTATAGGGCTTTTTCGAGAAGAGCGACTCGTTCACCGTATGCGTGTTCGACATTGAGAGCAGCGTGTATCCATCCGCAGCGGCCTTGGCTACCGCATCCGTGCCGATGATCGCGCCGGCGCCCGGCCGGTTCTCGATCACGAACGGCTGCCCGAGGGACTTTTCCAGCCGGTCGCCGAGAAAGCGCGAGTAGATATCGGCGGGCCCTCCGGCGGAGTAAGGCACGATGATTTTCACCAGCTTCGTCGGGTAGGAGGCCTGCGCGAGCACGCCGGCCGAGGCGCAGCCCGCGACGACGAGACCGACGAGCTTTTGCGGTAGATTCACCAGTTTCATGTCTCTTCCTCGAGTCGAAAACCCGTTATCTGCGGTCTCGCGACGGTTTTTTTCCTCGGCGCCGGGATTATAACTGCTAAGCGCGCAGCTCCGCGATCACCGGCGCATGATCCGACGGGCGCTCAAGCCGCCGCGGCGCAAGGTCGATCGTGCACGCCAGACAGCGCGAGGCGAGCTCGGGGCTCATCAGAACGTGATCGATGCGAAGGCCCAGATTGCGCCTGAACGCGTTCATGCGGTAGTCCCACCAGGTGAAGGATTTCTCAGGCTGGGTAAACATCCTGAAGCTGTCTTTCAATCCCAGGGCGAGAAGCGTGTGGAAGGCTTCCCGCTCGCGGGAGCTGCACAGGATCTGACCTTCCCATGCCTTCGGATCGTGGACGTCCTCGTCGGCGGGGGCGATGTTGTAATCGCCGAGCGCCGACAGCCGCGGATGTCTTCCAAGTTCTTCTTCGAGCCAACCTCGGAAAGCCGAGAGCCATTTGAGCTTGTACTCGTATTTTTCCGAGTCGACGGCCTGGCCGTTGGGCACATACGCGCAGACGACCCGGATCGCGTCCTCGCCTTCCCCGGCGGTCGCGGCGATGATGCGCCTTTGGTCGTCGGGGAATGCGGGCATTGCCGTTGCAACCTCGGAGAGCGCAGCCCGGGACAGAATGGCGACGCCGTTGTAGGTCTTTTGCCCGGACCACGCGCAGCGGTACCCGACAGCCTCGATTTCCTCGAGCGGGAACTTGGCGTCCTCGAGCTTGATTTCCTGCAGGCAGACGATTTCCGGTGCTTGCCCCGCCAGCCAGTCGAGCAGATGAGGGAGGCGCACCTTGAGCGAATTGACGTTCCACGACGCGAGCTTCATTTCGCGTCCCGGCCGGAAGCCAACGCTCTTGCCTATCTGTAGGCGCTGTAGGAACCCGGAGGCGCGCCTGCGCCCTGCTGCACCTGGGCTGGAGCGAGTGGTCCGGCAGCCGGATCCATCTTGCGCAACGCCTCGACCGGCACCGACGGCCCTGAGGACGGGTACCCCGCCGAATCGAGAAGGTCGTTATAGAGGACCTCCTGAAATCCGGATTGCACCTGGGCGCCGACAACGAGCAGTGGCACGCCGGCCTTACCGGACAGCCTTTTCATCTCGTCGACGTCGCTTTGGGAGAGCACGCCTGTCTCCTTGAACGGTACGGCTCGCTTGACCAGCACCGCGCGCGCCCGGTCGCAAGGGGCGCCGCAGTCCGGCGAAGTGTAGAGGGTCACGGGAAAATTCTTTGCCGCCACCTGCGTGGCGTACGGCAGATTCGAAGCCTCGGCCGGGCCGTGACGAAAGGTCTTTTTTTGCACCGCTCTAGCGTCGGGCGGCGGCGGAGCCTGCGTATAGTGAACCTTGCCCTCTTTGTCCACCCAACGGTAGGCTTGCCCCGAGGCATCGGCGCAGGCAATCGACAGAACCGCTGCAGCGATGAAAGGTATGCGCATGCGGTAGCGCTCCTCAGGCGGCGATCATACCATTGTGCCGCAGCAGCGCGTCGATTCTCGGTTCGCGGCCGCGAAACGCCTTGAACGATTCGAGCGCCGGACGGCTGCCGCCGACGGCGAGGATCTCGTCGCGGAAGCGCGCACCGGTCCCGGCGTCGAGCACGCCCTTCTCCTCGAACAGGCTGTAGGCGTCGGCCGAGAGCACTTCGGCCCACTTGTAGCTGTAGTAGCCGGCCGCGTAGCCGCCGGCGAAGACGTGCGAGAAATTGTTCAAGAAGCGGTTGTACCGGGGCGGGATCGCAACGGCGACCTTCGCCCTGATTTCCTCCAGCAGCTCAAGCGGCGTCTTTGCTCCCTCCGGGTCGTGGTCGTGGTGCAGGTGCATGTCGACCAGCGCGAACTCGATCTGGCGCACAGCCTGCATTCCGCTCTGAAAATTCTTTGCCGCAAGCATCTTGTCGAACAGCGGGCGCGGCAGGGGCTCCCCGCTCTCTACATGGGCGGTCATGCGGGCGAGCACGTCCCACTCCCAGCAGAAGTTTTCCATGAACTGCGACGGCAGCTCGACGGCGTCCCATTCGACTCCGCGAAATCCCGAGACGCCCAAGTAGTCGACCCGCGAGAGCAGATGGTGCAAACCATGCCCGAACTCGTGGAACAGGGTCATCACTTCGTCGTGGGTCAACAGCGCGGGTCTGCCTCCGACCGGCGCGGGGAAGTTGCAAACGAGGTGGGCGACCGGGGTCTGGAGCCCGCCCCGGAGCCGCTGCCTCGCAATCGCTTCATCCATCCAGGCGCCGCCGCGCTTGGTTTCCCGCGAATACGGATCGAGATAAAACTGGCCGACAAGCTTGCCCTCCACATCGGTGATCCGGAAAAAACGAGCGTCGGGGTGCCAGGTTTCACCCGTGTCCGGGAGAATCCGTATGCCGTACAGGATCTCGACCAGCCGGAACATGCCCTCCAGGACTTTGGGCTCCCGGAAATACCGCTTCACTTCCTGGTCGGAGAACGCGTAGCGTACTGAGCGCAGTTTTTCCGACGCGAACGCGATGTCCCAGGCCTGGAGTTCCTCCAGCCCGAGTTCCCTGCGTGCGAATTCCTCGAGTTCTGCGTAATCCTTGCGAGCGCGAGGCAGTGCACTTGCGGCAAGATCGTTGAGGAAGTCGAGTGCCGCCTCCGGCGACTCGGCCATCTTCGGCACCAGCGAAAATTCCGCGAAGCTGCGGTAGCCGAGCAGTTGCGCCTTTTCTTTCCGCAGGCGCAGCTCCCGCGCGATGATCGACGTGTTGTCGAATTCCGGTTTCCCGAATTCGCTCGCCCGCGTGACGTGCGCGCGATACAGCGTTTCCCGCAGGCCGCGATTCTCCGCGTATTGCATCACGGGCTCGTAAGAGGGCGCGTGCAGCGTGAACTTCCAAGCTTCTCGCCCGTCCTTGCGCGCCGCTTCTTTCGCCGCCTGCAGCACGTCCTCCGGGATCCCGGCCAATTCTCCGCGCTCGGTGATCAATGCCGAAAACGCGTTGGTTGCATCGAGCAGATTCTCCGAAAACTTTGCCTCGAGCGCCGCAAGTTCCGCCTGGATCTCTGCAAAGCGCCGCTTTTTCTCAGGGGCCAGCTCCGCTCCTCCCAGACGGTAATCGCGCAGGTCGTTCTCGACGCTCTTGCGCTGCGCCTGCGACAGGCCCTCGAAATCGCCCGAAGCGCGCAAAGCCTTGAATTTTTCGTACAGACCGAGGTTTTGCGCGAGCTCGGTTCGGTACTGAGTGACCTTGGGCAGACTGGCGTTGTAGGCAGCGCGGATCGCCGGGTTGTCGTCCACAGCGTGCAGGTGGGCCGCTACGCCCCAGGCGCGCGACAGCCGTTCATTGGCGTTTTCCAGCGGTTCGGCGAACTCGTCCCAGGACGCGGCCGTGCTCTCGCCTGCAAGCCGGGCGATCACGGCGCGGTTCTCGGCGAGCAACTGGTCGATTGCGGGGGCGACATGTTCCGGCCGGACCGCCTTGTAGCGCGGCAAACCGGAGAAATCGAGCAGCGGATTGACGTTCATTTTCACCCGACCGCCTCAGGCCTTTTCGCTGGCCGCGGCGGAGCGCTCCGCCGACATGACCGTGTTCTCGAGCAACATTGCTATCGTCATGGGGCCGACCCCGCCCGGGACCGGCGTGATGCACGAGGCGATTCCCAGCACGCCCTGGAAATCGACATCGCCCGCGAGTTTTCCGTCCGGCAGCCGGCTGATGCCGATATCGATGACGGCGGCGCCGGGCTTGACCATCCCGGCCGTGACAAGCTTGGGCCTGCCTGCGGCCGCGACGAGAATGTCCCCCTGACGCGTCATCGCGCCCAGATCGGGCGTTCTGGAGTTGCAGATGGTGACGGTGGCGCCTTTCTGCAAGAGCAACAGCGCCATCGGCTTGCCGGCGATGTTGCTGCGGCCGACCACGACCGCATGCCGGCCCTCCAGCGTGATCCCTTCGTGCTCGAGCAGCCTCATCACTCCGAGAGGAGTGCAAGGCACGAACCGCGGATTGCCTATGGCGAGCAGCCCCATGTTGGTCGGATGAAAGCCGTCGACATCCTTTGCCGGGGTTATGGTCTCGATCACCCGATCCACAGAGTACCCCTGTGGCAGCGGCAACTGCACGAGAATTCCGTGGACGCGGGCGTCGTTGTTGAGGATCCGAATGCGCCCCAGCAGCGCCGATTCGCCCGCGGCTTCGGGCAACTCGATGTGCTCGGAATGCAGGCCCGCTTCGCCGCAGGCTTTGATCTTGTTCTGCAGGTAGACCTTCGACGCGGCGTGATCTCCGACCTGCACCACGGCAAGGCCCGGACGCACGCCGCGTGCGGCGAGGGCCGCGACGCGCCGGATAAGCCCCTCTCGGAGCTCGCGCGCGATGGCGTTGCCGTCAAGGGTGCGGGTGTGCACGGGGAAAAAAAGCGACGTGGCGAGCGCGGGAAAGGCGCGCATTCTAGCATCCCGGTTTTCGCGGCTGGGTCCGGTCCGGCCGCAAGCCGGTTTCTCTGATGGCGCGGAGTCTTTAATTGTATGATGCGAAGTATGGTTTCATGAAACGGAGCAAGCCTCCAATTGATCCGGTCGAGCCGGCGGGGTAAGCTTCAAGCCGCTCTTTCGCAAGTCCCGAACTCCAGCCCGAGCATTTGCAAACGAGGAAAGCTCATGTCTGCGCTGCCTGAATTTTCCGCCGCCAACGATCCCGATGCCCTTGAGACACAGGAGTGGCTCGATGCGCTGGAGTCGGTGCTTGAGCGCGAGGGCCCCGAGCGCGCCCGCTATCTGCTGGAAAAGCTCGTCGACAAGGCGCGTCGCTCGGGCGCTTACATTCCGTTCTCGCTCAATACCGCCTACCTCAACACGATTCCGCCGCACCTGGAGGAGCGCTCTCCAGGGGACCACGCGCTTGAGGAGCGCATCCGCTCTTTCTGCCGCTGGAACGCGATGGTCATGGTGGCAAAGGCGAACAAGTCCGACGATGAGCTGGGCGGGCACATCGCCAGTTTCGCCTCCGTCGGAACACTGTTCGGCATCGGCTTCAATCATTTCTGGCACGCGCCGCATGAAGGGCACGGGGGGGACCTCGTCTACTTCCAGGGACATTCATCGCCGGGCATCTACGCGCGCGCATTTCTCGAAGGCAGGCTCAGCGAGGAGCAGCTCCTGAACTTCCGCCGCGAGGTCGACGGCAAGGGTATCTCCTCCTATCCCCACCCTTGGCTCATGCCGGATTTCTGGCAGTTTCCCACGGTCTCGATGGGGCTAGGGCCGATCCAAGGCATCTACATGGCGAGGTTCCTGAAGTATCTGCACGCACGCGGGCTGGCGGATACGGGGAACCGCAAGGTGTGGGTGTTCTGCGGCGACGGCGAGATGGACGAACCTGAATCGCTCGGCGCGATCGGCTTGGCGGTGCGCGAAAAGCTCGACAACCTGATTTTCGTCGTCAACTGCAACCTGCAGCGCCTCGATGGCCCGGTGCGCGGCAACGGCAAGATCATTCAGGAGCTCGAAGCCGATTTCCGGGGGGCGGGCTGGAACGTCATCAAGCTCATCTGGGGTTCGTACTGGGACCCGCTCTTCGCGCGCGACCAGGAGGGGCGGCTGCTGCGCGTGATGGAGGAGACGGTCGACGGCGAATATCAGAACTACAAGGCGAACGACGGTGCCTTCGTGCGCAAGCATTTTTTCGGCAAGGACCCGAAGGTTCTCGAGATGGTTTCGCGCATGACCGATGAGGACATCTGGCGCCTCAACCGGGGCGGTCACGACCCGCACAAGATCTACGCTGCCTACGCGGCTGCGGTGAAGCACCAGGAACAGCCCACCGTGATCCTCGCCAAGACCATCAAGGGCTACGGTCTCGGCAAGCAGGGCCAGGCGAAAAATCCGACGCACCAGCTGAAGAAGCTCGATATCGCGACGATCCGCGAGATCCGAGATCACTTCAACGTCCCGATTCCGGACGACAAGCTCGAGGACCTGCCCTTATATAAACCCAAGGATGACGATCCAGTTATGGTGTACCTGCACGAGCGCAGAAAGGCGCTCGGCGGCTACCTCCCGCAGCGCCGCCGCATCGTGGACAGCGCTCCCGCGGTTCCGCCCCTTGCGGCGTTCGAGCAGCAGCTGAAGGGCTCTGAAGGACGCGAGATCTCGACCACGATGGCGTTCGTGCGCATTCTCACCGCGCTCGTGCGCGACAAGAACCTCGGCAGGCACATCGTGCCAATCGTTCCCGACGAGGCGCGCACCTTCGGCATGGAAGGCATGTTCCGGCAGCTCGCGATCTACTCGTCGGAAGGCCAGAAGTACGAGCCGGTCGACCGCGACCAGGTGATGTATTACCGCGAGGACAAGGCCGGACAGATCATCGAGGAGGGCATCACCGAGGCAGGCGCGTTGTCCTCCTGGATCGCCGCGGCGACGTCCTACAGCCATTCGAACCTGGCGATGGCGCCGTTCTACATCTTCTATTCGATGTTCGGGATGCAGCGTATCGGCGATCTCGCCTGGGCCGCGGGGGACCAGCGCGCGCGCGGGTTTCTCCTTGGCGCAACCTCCGGCCGCACCACGCTGAACGGCGAGGGGCTGCAGCACGAGGACGGGCACAGCCACGTTCTCGCCTCGGTCATTCCCAATTGCGTTTCCTACGACCCCACGTTCGCCTATGAGCTCGCGGTGATCATTCAGGACGGGTTGCGCCGGATGCTCACCGACCAGGAGGACGTGTTCTATTACATCACCCTGATGAACGAGAACTACGAGCACCCGGCGATGCCGGCGGGCGCGGAGGAGGCGATCCTGAAGGGGATGCACCTCGTCCGGGAGGGGTCGAAGAAGAAGCAGCGCGTCCAGCTGATCGGCTCGGGGACGATCCTGCGCGAAGTCATCGCTGCAGGCGAGCTGCTCGAAGCCGACTGGGGTGTTGCCGCGGACGTCTGGAGCGCGACCAGCCTGACAGAGCTGCGCCGCGAAGGGCTCGCGGCCGATCGCTGGAACATGCTGCATCCCGAAGCGAAGCCGCGCGTTCCCCATGTGACCCGGTGCCTGGAAAAAAGCGCGGGCCCCGTCGTTGCGGCGACCGACTACATCAAGACGTTCGCCGATCAGATCCGGCCCTACGTTCCCGGCGACCGCATCTACAGAGTGCTCGGCACCGACGGATACGGCCGGTCGGATTCACGCGCCAGGCTGCGGCACTTCTTCGAGGTGAATCGGCATTTTGTGACGGTCGCGGCGCTCAAGGCGCTCGCCGATCGGGGCGAGGTCAAAGCCAAAGTCGTCGCCGACGCGATCAGGAAATACGGGATCGATCCCGAAAAGCCGAATCCCGTCGCGGTCTGACGCAGGACCGCTCAGAGAATGGCCCTTACCGAGGTAAAGGTCCCCGACATCGGCGACTTCAAGGAAGTCGACGTCATCGAGGTCCTGGTCAAGCCGGGCGACGCGGTCCGAGAGGAACAGTCGCTCATCACGGTGGAATCGGACAAGGCGACGATGGAGATCCCTTCGCCCGCGACCGGCGTCGTGAAGGAACTGCGGGTCAAGACCGGCGACAAGGTTTCCCAAGGCAGTCCGATCCTGGTGCTTGAGGCGGCCGGCGCCGTCGCGAAAGGGCCTTCGCAGCGCGCCGCGCTTCCCGCGCCGGCGCCCCCGCGCCCCGCCCCGGCTGCGCCTGCCGCCCAAGTGCCGCCGCCCAGCAGGCCCGGGCCGGTGCTCTACGAAGCCGCGCCCGCCGCCGGCTCTACGCCGCACGCGAGTCCTTCGGTGCGCAAGTTCGCGCGCGAGCTGGGGGTCGATCTCGCAAGAGTAAAGGGGTCCGGCCCGAAGGGCCGCATCACCCAGACCGACGTCCAGGAGTTCGTGAAGGGCATCATGCGGGGAGCGCCGGCGGGCCCCGCCGCGCGCGGCGGATTGAGCCTCGATCTCCCCGACTGGCCGCAGGTCGACTTCGCCAAGTTCGGGTCGATCGAAATCCGGGCGCTGTCGCGCATCCGGAAACTTGCGGGAGGGAATCTGCGCCGCAACTGGGTCGGGATCCCTCATGTCACCCAGCACGACGAGGCCGACATCACCGAGCTGGAAGCTTACCGCAAGGAGCAGGCGCAGGTCGCCGAAAAGCAGGGCTTCAAGCTCACCCCGCTCGCGTTCCTGGTGAAGGCTTGCGCCAACGCGCTCAAGCAGTTCCCGGATTTCAACGCGTCGCTCGACCGGACCGGCGAGAACCTGATCGTCAAGAAGTACTTCCACGTAGGCGTCGCGGTGGACACGCCGGAGGGGCTCGTGGTGCCGGTGATCCGCGACGCCGACCGCAAAGGCGTGTTCGACCTCGCGCGCGAGCTCGCCGAAATCTCCAAGCGGGCGCGGGAAAAGAAGCTCAAGCCCGACGATATGCGCGGAGGCACCTTCAGCATTTCCAGCCTCGGCGGCATCGGCGGCACGGGGTTCACGCCGATCATCAATGCGCCCGAGGTCGCGATCCTGGGCGTGTCCCGGTCCCAGGTGCGGCCGGTGTTCAAGGACGGGGCTTTCGTTCCGCGGCTGATTTTGCCCCTGTCGCTCGCCTACGATCACCGCGTCATCGACGGCGCCGCCGCGGCGCGCTTCACAACGTATCTCGCCTCGGTCTTGTCCGACTTCCGCCGGACCCTCCTGTGAGGCAGGGATGGGGCAGATAATCGAAGTCAAGGTTCCGGACATCGGCGACTTCAAGGACGTCGACGTCATCGAGGTCCTCGTCAAACCCGGCGACCGGGTGGAAAAGGAGGCCTCGCTCATCGCCCTCGAGTCGGACAAGGCGACGATGGAGATCCCTTCCTCGCACTCGGGCGTGGTGAAGGAGCTGCGGGTCAAGGTCGGCGACAAAGTCTCCCGGGGTTCGGTGATACTACTTCTGGAGGGTGAGAGCTC
>WNGF01007342.1_pt1 | contig 21228 bp, 21 predicted proteins | sample 5400641 | NCBI WGS metagenome assembly WNGF01 (sample SAMN13153371, study PRJNA577476) | soil metagenome | isolation source: 80 cm soil or saprolite under grassland replicate 2 | place: USA:California | collected 2016-06-15 | reverse complement strand
CAATATGTGGGTCACAAATGCGAAAATGAGCGTGCTCTCGGTGATCACCGGAGGCGGCAAATGGGTCGAGATCACCATCCCGGGCGACTCGCTCTACCAGCACCTTCTGTTGACGGCCGAGAAAAAGTTCTGGCGATGCGTCGAGAGCGGCGAGCCGCCACGTGTATTCGGGGTCGAACCGCCCCGGCCCCGCATCGACGCCATCCGGGTGGTCGACATGAGCGCCTCGAACAGCTGGGCGGAATTCGCCGACATCTTTCTGCGTACCCGCGAGGCCCACGTCGAACACGAGCGCGCAAAGACGGAGTTGAAGTCCCTTCTCCCCGAAGATGCCAAGGAGGCGTTTGGGCATGGCGTACGCGCACGCCGGTCAAGATCGGGGGCCGTGAGCTTCGATCTTCTCGAGATGGAGAGCGGGCATGCACCGGTCCAGTGAATCGATTGCGGTTCTTGCAGCGGCGCTCGCCAAGGCTCAGGTGGAACTTGCGAACCCGGAGAAATCGCTCACCGCGACGATCCGCACCGACCGGAGCGGGGAGGGGGCCCGCACCTTCCGCTACGCCCCGCTGTCCAGCGGTCTCGACATTGTCCGCAAAACGCTGGGCAAGCACGAGATCGCCATTTTCCAGACCACGGCGATCGACCAGCCGACCCGCTCGGTCTCCTTGACCACTATGCTCACCCACGCCTCGGGCGAATGGATTGCCTCGGAATGGCCAGTGTGCCCGGTCAGCGACATGGCGGCCCCGCACCGTATGGGCGCTGCTCTGACCTACGCCCGTCGTTACGCCCTGTTCACGCTCGTCGGCATCGCCGGCGAGGATGACCTCGATGCGCCAGACCTGAACTGCCAGCCCGTTGCGGATCCGGGCGTCGGCGCGCCCGCTGCGGCCTCTGATCTGGCTGCTTCCGCCGCTGGCCGCCCTGCGGGGCGCCGGAACAGCAGCGGGCACGGCCAGATCATTCTAGACCTAGAGGCCTCGGCCGAGGCTCGCGATCGGCTGCTCCGGGAAATCATCAAATTGCCGTCGGCCGAGGCAGCAGGGGAGTGGGCCCGCAACGTCCTGCCCATAAAGAACACCCTGACCTCGCGGGACGCCCGGCTCATCGAGACGGCCTTTGCCTTTCGAATTTCGGCGCTTGAAGAAAAGACCCAGGAACCAGAGACGCTGGCGTCAACGCACGGCGGCGCCGTTGAATCCGGTTCTGAGTCGGTGGAACCGAGCAATCAGCCCAGGGGGTTGGAGGCGCAGGAACGCTCCGACCGCATCGACAAGAGCGTCCTCGCCTTCGGGGAAGTCCGGCGCCTTCGCGATAAAGATCACCTCAAGTACGTCGCTTCGCGATACTGCCTGATTTGCGGGCGCCAGCCCTCCGAGCCGCACCACGTACGCTTCGCCCAGAAGCTCGCCTTCGGGCGCAAGGTCAGCGACGAATTCACCGTTCCTCTCTGCCGCCTGCACCACCGCGAGCTCCACCGCTCGCGCAACGAGCCGCTGTGGTGGAAAACGGCTCGGATCGATCCGATCCCCATTGCCCAAGAGCTCTGGGAGGCGACCCGGCCGAAGGCCGCGCCGCAGCCCGTCACCGGAGAGCAGTCCCCAGCCCCGAGCGCTCTGCCAGCTTTGCCACTCCCAACTGACGAGACGCCGAAAGGGAGCGCTGCAAACAAAGGCCGAGCTGCGGACGCCGCGGCCAAGGCGAACCGCCCATGACGTCCCTCCGACAAATCGAGGCGAACCGTCACAACGCGCTCAAGAGCACGGGCCCGAAGACCGAAGACGGAAAACAGCGGTCACGGCGTAATGCCCTCAAGCACGGATTCACCGCCGAAACCGTTATCGAGCCGCTGGAGAATCCCGAGGAGTATCGGGCCTTCGAGGACGCGATCGTCTCGGAGCACCTCCCGCAGACGCCGGTTGAACAGGAGCTCGTGCATCGGCTGGCTTCGCTCTTCTGGCGACTTCGCCGGGCTACCTCAATCGAGACCGGGCTGCTGCGGATGCAGAGCGAGATTCTCGACGCCTTTCGGAGCTCCCGGCAAAATGCAGCCAAGCAATCAGTCGGGGAGGGGGCTCCCCAGAACTTGGCCGGAACCGGCGCCGAAATCCGCCAGAATGTTGTCCATGGCGCAAACGGAGAGCAGCAGCTTCACCCGCTGCCAGGCAAACCCCACGCGGCGAACGCATCCCGTGACATCGCGATCAGCTTCTTGCGCCTGGCCAATCTCGATAACGACATCGTTGACCGGCTCAGCCGGTATGAGGCGGCGCTCTGGCGACAGCTCGCCCAGGCGCTCTTCACGCTTCAAGCGCTCAAGCGCCGATAGCCCCTCGCTCCAGCTCTCAAATTGGCTTGGTTTCGTAATTCGGACCGAAGCTCTCTCGCAGGGCGCCCTCGCCAGCCGCGTATGGTGCCGCACAGACCCCCGTTTTGGCGAAACGAAGCCAATGTGCGCAAGCGGCTATGGAATTGATGAATTTACCGGGTCAATGGCTCTCAGCCGAAAGGGGGGCTCCTTCAGATGCGCCGTAGGTGATATGAAAGAGCGATTCGCATAACAAGGTTCACCTCCTTCGGAAGCCACGGAGGGGGATTGTCTCAAAAGCAAGTCCCTGCGGCAGGCTTTCGCGGCTGTGGCATTAAAGGGAATTGGCGTTTATGCCTCGTGACGAAAGCCGAGGGGAGCCGAGGAGCAGGCCGGGCGCACGAGACGGGGTTCCAGTGTCAAGGCCAATGGGGCACTGCAGGTCAGGAGCAAGTTATGTCCCGGAAGACCAGTAAGGAAAAGATCCTGCCATCCGTCGCGCGCGATCTTTCTTTTTTCACAAAGCCGATGCTGTTGCGCAGCGAGTGTGAACACAAATTCGATGAATTGCTCCATGCCTTGAGAGGAGAGATCCAGCCACGCGGGATCGTTGAAACTTTGTATGTGGAGGAAATAGCCGGCATTATCTGGGAAATGTTGCGCCTGCGCCGTTGTAAAGTGACCATTATGAACATGTCTTTTGAGAAGACGCTGCATAACCTTATTTCGTAAGGCCAGCAAGGGAGGAGCAGTCCAAAAACAGATCCTTTCTCCTTAACCGATATCTTTCGATCGCCGACTAAATCGAAAATTGAAAGAGAAAAAAAGATAAGCAGGCTCGTCCGAGGGTGGTTTACCAGCTTTTGGCCAAACGAAGCCAAATTTGTCTTTGTGTCTCAATATGTTGTAATTCGGCGCTACCGCTCCAAGCATCATCTGAAGTTACGTCAATTGTCCCGCTTGCGCTCACTACCGCTCGTGAAGAGCGGGCTTGATGTTTGCCTGACAGAACTGGAAACGGAACCTCCGGAGCCAGCTCGCCGACAGCCACGGACCACGAGCAAAGGTCCTGCGGAGCCTCGCCAGAACAACATCGGTCAGCCCGCGCGCGGAGTGGGACTTGATCCTCATTCCCTCCTTCCACCACCCAAGCCGGATTTACGAGATTTCTCTGATAGCCGAGAGACAATGCCTGTTTCGAAAACCGAATTTCACTGTTCCCGATGATCGAATTCCCTGTTAGCAAAAAACAGGGAATTACGCGCCAATCTATTGCGACGATTGCATTTTCGCCACCCAACGCCGGATGCAAACCGATGCGGAAAATTGCCCCCGTGTGATGAGCACGCCCCCGCCGCCCGTGTCTCTCTCAGAGGGTCCCGATGATCCCTGACGCCGAAAGATTAGGGTCAAAACTCATAAATCACTGAAGCCGTTGAGCCGCAGATCCGGCGAATGATGCCGGCGTCGTCGAGCAGCGGTGCGTGACCCTGGTCGGGGACCTCGACGAGATCGAGATCGGCGCGGCGGGCGCGCATCGCCTCGATCGTCGTGCGCGACAGGATGTCGGAATTTCCGCCGTGGATCACCATCAGCGGCACGCGGGCGAGCGCATCGAACTGCAGCCACAACGGGGGAAGCGGCCGTTCCAGGTCGAGCCCGTCGAGAATCGTCGCGAGCTTCGGATCATAATCGAGCGCGAGCCGGTGATCTGCTCTCTTCCAGGTGCGCCTGGATTGCCGCAGCCAGTCGGCAAGGGTGAGATTGGGGAACTGGGCCGCGCCGATCCGGCGCAGGATGTCGGCGCCCTCTTCGAACGTGCGCGGGGTCGGCAATTTGCCGACCATGCCCTTGATGCGGATCAGACCCTGTGGCTCGGTCACCGGGCCGATGTCGTTGAGCACCACGCCGGCCATGGCAGTCGGTCGCACGGGCGCGAGCAGCATCGCCAGGATGCCGCCGCGGGAGGTGCCCACGAACACCGCGCGGTCGATCTCGAGCGCGGTGAGCACCGAGACGAGATCCGCAACCTCGACGGGAAGGCTGTAGTTGGCCGCCTGGCGGTCGTAATCGGAGCGGCCGCGGCCGCGGGAATCCAGCGCGATCACCCGCCGGGGCTCCCCTGGATCATTCGCCAGCGCGCGCGCGAGCCCGTGAAAATCGCCCCCGGTGCGGGCCAGCCCCGGCAGGCACACGACCGGCAGCCCTTTCGCGTCGCGCACCTGGTAATTGCGGACGTGAAGCCGCAGGCCATCCTGTGCGGTGACGAAGACGGGCGACCAGCCGTCGGCCTCGACAAAATCCACGCTGTCGGAACTATCCAGCATCCGGATCTGTGGCTTCTCGATGGAACGGTCAGATGGGTCGCGCCGCCGGCGAGTGAGGTTTAGAGAACGCACGGTACCGGGCTGATTTGGCCAGAGCGTTCCGTCTCGATCGGCTGAGCGTACTAACTTTACTTCTTGTCGCCGGTCGCGCCGGCGGGTCTCACATTCCGCCAAGGATCACTCGGGGCTGCGGGCGTCGAGGCGGATGACTTCGACCTCTTCATGGCCGCCTCATAGTCCTTCTCGACGTCTTGAGCCCTCCGCATCCGCTCCTCCTCTATCAGCTGGAGCGGGGTCTTCGTGACGGTCGTGCCCCTTTCTTCCTGCCGCTGCTGCATAGTTTGGGAATAACCGAAGCCCGTCGATAAACCGATCATTACCGCGGCAAATACGACTTTCCTCATAACACCCCCCGTTTCTGCGCGAGCTGCCGCCTCACGTTGCGGGCTCGTTGTCGGTCTTTCGCTTGCGTGGCGCGAGAGCCGAGCCGTTGCTTTTAGCGCCTTACCATATTCCTCGACTAGAGGTCCACGGCGCGTTCAATTGACGGCGGCGCCGCGGTAGAGATCCGCCTCGATCATCAGCTTCGATCCGCCCCCGAGCCGGATGCGATAGACCTGCAGATTCTCCATCACCCGCTGCACGTAGTTGCGCGTCTCCGCGAACGGAATGCGCTCGACCCAATCGAGGGGATCGACGGCGGGATCGCGGGGATCGCCATACCGCTCGAGCCATTCTTTGACCCGACCCTGGCCGGCATTGTAGGCGGCGAACGCCAAGATGTAGGAGCCGCGATAGATCTGCAGAAGCTCTCCGAGCTCCGCGGCGCCCATCTGGCTGTTGTAAACGGCGTCGTGACGCAATTTCTTCTGGTCGTAGCGCACCCCGAAGCGGCTCGCGACGTGGCGCCCCGCTTCCGGGGTGACCTGCATCAAGCCCATGGCGTTCGCGGTCGAGACGTCGTTCTGGTCGAAGGCGCTCTCCTGGCGCACGATCGAATAGATGATGCTGCGATCGACCTCCGGACCGATGGCGCCGAAATGGGGAATGCCGATGGTTGGAAACGCATAAGCATCCAACGCGAAGCCCTGCGCCAGTGCCCCCTTGCCGATGAGCAGCAAGGCGCGGGCATTCTCGTGCCGCTCGACGATCTGGGCAAGCTGTTCCAGCACATGCGGCTCCGGCAGTCGGTCGGCCAGATCCGCCACGAACGGTAGAATGAGGTTGTGCGCGCCGGCCGCGTACAGTATTTCGGCTGCCCGCAACACGTCGAGATTGGCGAGCGCGGCGCGCTGGGTCGAGTTCGGCTCCGGCAGCCGCCGCAACGCGATCTGGGAAAGGCCGAGCCTGCCCCGGGCGATCTGGCCGTAATAGGCGGTGGGATATTGGGCCGAGGCCTCGTAATGCGCGCGCGCCTGCGCGAGCCGGTGCGCGGCCTCCGCCGCCCGGCCCTGCCAATATTCCGACCGCGCCAGCGTGATCGGGTTGGTGATCCCCTGCGCGATCCGGGCGAAATGCGGCATCGCCAGCTCCGGATCGTTCAGGAACCGAAGCGCGATCCAGCCGGCGGTGAATTGGTGCTCGCCACGATAGTTCTCCCGGGTCGGAGGGACGGCATCGCGAGCGATTTGATAGGCCGTCTGCGGATCCCCGAGGTCGAGCAATTTGCGGCAGACGAGGCGACGCTCGATCCACCACTCGTCGAGATTGTGCAGAACCGCGCGATCGGTGGGAGCCGCCAGCAACAGGCTCGCGGCTTCGGCAAAGCGCTCGTTGCGGCGCAGCCACTGAATGCGGCTGAACATGTAGCCTGGATCGCTGCGGCCCTCTTCGGGAACGGCATCGAGCAGCTGGCCGGCATTGGCGGCCTTGGCGATCACGGCGGCTCGTGCCTTGGCGATGGCCATCTCGACCCCGCCGAGCCGCCGCGCCGCCCGCATTCCGCCCTCTATATCCTGAGCCGAGAATCGGTCGTCCATGCGGGCGACGTGGTCGGCCCGCGTGATGAAATCGCGAAACGCGTCGAGTGCCTGGGTCTCCAGCTCCTCGGGAAACGCATCGTAGCGCCAGGCCTCGCGTACGTAGTACTGAGCCGCGGTGCGGTCGCCCTGCGCCAGCAGCGCACGGGCGAGCGCGAACCGCCCCCTGGGCGTCATCGGCTGGGTCTTGGCGAAGAACGCCAGCACGGCGAAGGGGCCGCGCCCTTCCTGCAGGAGTGCGGCTTCGGCGCGCCGGCGCAGCATGCCGACGCTGGGCCAGCTCGGGTTCGCGGAAAGGAATGCGACATAACGGTCGAATCCCACATTGTTCTCGTCGCTGCGTAGAATGGCCCATTCGACGAGCTTCTTGGCGGCAGGATCATGGATGCTCGCCTCGACCGAGGTGGCCTCTCCGGATTTGCCCCGCCGGATGAGTTCCAAGGCTTGTTTCACGGCAGCGAGATCGGGGCTGGGCGCGAGGCTAGGCGCCCCCGAAGGGGGGGAGAGCTTCGAATGCAGCGCGACCGGCGTGGCGACCGCCGATTCGGTCCGAGCGACCAAGGTGGGCCGCGGGCGCGGCAGGGGAATGGATTTAATGGATTTGGTGGCAGCGAGGGAGGCCGTACCGTCGGCTAGCCAAGCGAGGGCCGTCGCCAGGGCCAGGATGGAAGCGACTGCGATACAGGGGAATTTCATCGGACCTGACGACAGTTCCAACCGTGCATGTCGGATCGACGATTCGCTGTGGTTCGGCAAGTGGGGCCGTTTCCTCATTGTGGGCTGAGCACAGCCTCCCTCGGCCCCGATCAGACGCGATCGCGGCTTTTAGCGCCGAACTCGCGGCAAAACACCGAAATTCGGCTGCAAAATACTCAGCTTGGCGCAACCTCCCGGCCGATCATGGCGGACCCGCGTAAATGATCGGATAAGACCGGGGCGAAAGCTAGGCAAAACCCCTATTGTCCCTCGCGATCTCGGCGCAGGCTGCTTTGGCGAAACCAAAGCCTCGGCCGAGGCTTTCATCCCCGGTTCCGACCCGGTATGGATGGGGCTCTGTTCGGTCCGCCAGCGAGCAAAGGATGGTGTCATGACCGCTAGGACGAGCTTCCGAGGTTCCTTCACCGCGCTCGTCACCCCGTTCAAGAACGGCTCGCTCGACGAGAAAGCGTTTCGCGAGCTGGTGGATTGGCAAATCGCCGAGGGCACGCGCGGGTTGGTGCCGGTGGGCACCACCGGCGAGAGCCCGACGCTGAGCCATGACGAGCATCGCGTTCCGGTGGTCGCTGGCGCGGGCTCGAACACGACCGCGGAGGCGAGCGACTTCGCCCGACACGCGGAGAAGGCCGGAGCCGACGCCGTCCTGATCGTGACGCCCTACTACAACAAGCCGACCCAGGAGGGCCTGTACCGGCACTTCAAGGCGATCAACGACGCAGTTGGGATTCCGATCATCATCTACAACATTCCGTCGCGCTCGGTCATCGACATGTCGGTCGACACCATGAGGCGCCTGTTCGAGCTCCAGAATATCGCCGGCGTCAAAGATGCCACCGCCAACGTCATTCGGGTGTCCCAGCAGCGCCGGGCGATGGGGCCGGAGTTCAATCAGCTCTCGGGCGAGGATGCGAGCGCGCTCGGGTTCATGGCGCACGGCGGCCACGGCTGCATTTCCGTGACTTCGAACGTGGCGCCGCGGCTGTGTGCCGAGTTTCAGCATGCATGCTTGCGAGGCGATTACGCGACCGCGCTCAAGCTTCAGGACAAGCTGATGCCGCTGCACACCACGCTGTTCATCGAGACCAATCCGGCACCGGCCAAGTACGCGCTTTCCGTGCTGGGCAAATGCCAGGAGACGGTGCGCCTGCCGATGGTGCCGGTCGCAGAGCATACGCGAAGCGCGGTGCGCGAGGCCATGGTTCATGCCGGACTCATCAACTGACCGGCGATGGCGGAGAAGCCGCAACGCGCAAGCAAAATCGTCGCGGACAATCGCAGGGCGCGCTTTCATTACGAGATCGGCGACACGTACGAGGCCGGCATCGCCCTGACCGGGACCGAGGTCAAGTCGCTGCGGCAGGGCAAGGCGACGATCGCCGAATCCTATGCCGCGGAGCAGGACGGGGAATTGTGGCTCTACAACGCCTACATCCCCGAATATCTGCAGGCGAGCCGCTTCAATCATTTGCCGCGGCGTCCGCGCAAGCTGCTCCTGCACGCCCGTGAGATCCACAAGCTAAGGGGCGCGGTGGAGCGCGAGGGCATGACACTCGTGCCGCTGAAGCTCTATTTCAACCCGAGGGGGCGCGCCAAGATCGAGCTCGCGGTCGCCCGCGGCAAGAAATTGCACGACAAGCGGGAGGCCGAGAAACAGCGCAGCTGGCAGCGCGAGCGGGCGCGGTTGATGCGCGAAAAGGGGTGAGCATGCCTGGTCCGGCCGATCGGCTTTCGGTATGGTGATTGAGCGATCAAAGCTTCCCAAGGCAAGCAAGGCTCGCTTCGCATGACCGTCCACAATCCGCTCAACCTTCCGAGCGATCTGCCGGTGCCGCAGGATGACGGCGGCGCCCGGCACCTCGCCGGCATGCGCGCGCCGGACCTTTCGCTTGCGGGCACCGACGGCAGCTCGGTCAACCTTTCGCGTTTATCCGGCCGGACCATCGTTTACGTCTATCCGCGCACCGGCCGGCCAGGCGTGCCGTTGCCGGATGGCTGGGATGCCATTCCGGGCGCGCGCGGCTGCACCCCCCAGAGCTGCGGGTTCCGCGACCACTTCCGGGAGCTCGAGGCGCTGGGGGTGGCGCGGGTCTACGGACTTTCGACACAGGATAGCGATTACCAGCGCGAAGTCGTCGAGCGGCTGCACCTGCCGTTTCCGCTGCTCTCCGACGCCGAGACGAAATTGCAACGCGCGTTGCGACTGCCCAGCTTTCAGCTCAACGGCATGACCTTGCTCAAACGCCTTGTGCTCGTGATCGACGATGGCGCCATCGTCCACGTATTTTATCCGGTATTTCCTCCCGACCGCAGCGCCGAGGAGGTGATCGCTTGGCTTCAGGCTCGCTCGTCGAGTTGAGCGCGGATCTTGGCAAACACGGCGGCGAACATCTCCGGCGTAAGCCTGCCGGTATTGGTGTTCTGGCGCGAGCAATGATAGCTGTCGTAAAGCGTGAGCTCGCCGATCGTATGCGCGCGGCCGTGCTCGAACGGAACGGTCGAGGGGCGAGCGCCGAGCGAGGCCACGGTGGTCTCGTGGGCGATGCGGCCGAGCGCCACGATGAAGCGCAGCCGCCGCATTTGTGCGATCGTGCCCGTCAGGAAAGCCCGGCAGGATGCGACCTCTATGCCCGCCGGCTTGTTCTCGGGAGGCACGCAACGCACCGCATTGGTGATGCGGCAATCGATCAGCCTCAGGCCGTCGTCCGGACGCGCCTGATAGCGCCCGCGAGCGAAGCCGTGCCGCTTCAATGTCTCATAGAGCAGATCGCCAGCGAAATCGCCGGTGAAAGGCCGACCGGTGCGATTGGCACCCTTCAGGCCGGGGGCGAGGCCGACGACGAGCAGGCGCGCCTCGGATGAGCCGAACGAGGGGACCGGCGCGTTGAACCAGCTGGGCTCGCGCTTGCGCAGAGTGCTGCGCAGAGTCACCAGCCGCGGGCAGCGCGGACAATCACGGTCGGGTTCGGCGGGCCCGCCCGGCGTCCTGGCGTTTGTCAATCTTCCTCGAAATCGTCGTCATCGCCGGCGCGTTGCGGCGCCGTGGGGCGTTGCAGGAATTGCGGCGTGTGCCGGGGCTCCCGGGACTCCCGGGCGGCGCGTTCGGCCGGATCGCGGCCGATCTTCGGCTGCAGCTCGACGATGTCCACGAAGATATCCGCCTGCCGGCGCAGCTCGTCGGCGACCATCGGCGGCTGAGTGGTCACGGTGGAAACCACGGTGACCCGCACGCCGCGCCGTTGCACGGCTTCCACCAGGGAGCGGAAATCGCCGTCGCCGGAGAACAGCACCATGTGGTCGATCGAGCCGGCGATCTCCATGGCGTCGACGGCAAGCTCGATATCCATGTTGCCCTTGACCTTGCGCCGGCCGGTCTGGTCGATGAACTCCTTGGTCGCCTTGGTCACCACGGTGTAACCGTTGTAGTCGAGCCAATCGATCAGCGGCCGAATCGAGGAATATTCCTGATCCTCGATCACCGCGGTGTAATAGAAGGCGCGCAGCAGATATCCGCGCGACTGGAATTCGCGCAGCAGCCGCTTGTAATCGATGTCGAAGCCCAGCGTCTTGGCGGTCGCGTAAAGATTGGCGCCATCGATGAACAATGCGATCTTCTCTTGCGGAGGGGACATGCTGGTTCTCTCGTGATCGAAACCAATTCGGTCGGCGTCCCGTCGAGAATGATCGGCGGAACCGATAGCGGTCGGTCTTGGGGAGCGATCGCGGCGTTGCGTCAATTGCAAAGCTGAGCGAACGCAACCCTCGTGCCCGGTCCAGGAAAAACAGCGGCCCGATCGGCACGACTTCCGGGCGGTTGCCTAACAGAGGCAGGTCCCGGCGCCAAGACAAATTTCGCCCTTGCGCTTTGCCCCCGCCGGGTCTAGCTAACGGCAGGATTTCCAAAGACTTGACGGCAAAGGAGCGGCGAGCCCATGGCCCGTGTCACCGTGGAAGATTGTATCGACAAGGTCGAGAACCGGTTCGATCTCGTGCTGCTGGCCAGCCATCGGGCGCGCATGATTTCCTCGGGCGCGCAGATCACCGTCGACCGCGACAACGACAAGAATCCGGTGGTGGCCTTGCGCGAAATCGCCGATGAGACGATCTCCCCCGGCGATCTCAAGGAAGACCTCATCCATTCGCTCCAGAAATACGTCGAAGTGGACGAGCCGGAGTCCGAGAGCGTGCCGCTCATCGGCGGCTCCGGCGAGGGGGTGGATGCCGACGATACCGAGGTCGTTGTCGACCGCATGACCGAGGAAGAGCTGCTCAAGGGCTTGGAAGGCCTGACCCCTCCGGAGCAGGAACCCGAGCAGCCCGAGACCGACGAAGAGGAGTGAACGCGGCCCGTTCTTCGAGGCCCGGTCACCCATCCTCTTGCCCTTCATGCTGAGGTGGCCAGCCCTCGTTCGAGGGCCGGCGTTGCGCGCCTTGCACCTCCAGGATGACGGCGGGCCCTCGAACCACCCGCCTCGCACCTCAGGACGACGGCTGGCCCTCGAACCACGGGCCATTCGGGTTTTGCCAAGCATGCCTCGAATTGCTTGCGAAACCCGCGGTCAGCCGTGATATCGTCGGTGAAATCATTGGAGCGGCCCGAATGTGGCTCGCCGGGGTTAAGCCATGGCCCGGTCGGTTACCGATCCGTCGCGGATGCAGCATGAGCCACGCTCTGCTGCGCTGTTGACGCGCGCTCTCAACAATCAACCAGATTTAGCTGAAATCAGGGGAAAATCCCGCAAGCCGCCGATCATGCGGCAGTACGACCTGATCGAGCGCGTGCGCCACTACAATCGCAATACCGATGAGGGGCTGCTCAATCGGGCCTATGTGTACGCCATGAAGGCGCACGGCTCGCAAACACGAGCCTCGGGTGACCCGTATTTCTCCCATCCGCTGGAAGTCGCCGCGATCCTCACCGACCTCAAGCTCGACGATGCCACCATCGCGGCGGCCCTGCTGCACGACACGATCGAGGACACGCCGGTCACGCGTGCCGAGATCGATCAGCTGTTCGGGCCGGATATCGGCACGCTGGTCGATGGCCTGACCAAGCTCAAGAAGCTGGACCTCGTCTCGAGGCAAGCGGCCCAGGCGGAAAACCTGCGCAAGCTTCTGCTCGCCATCGCCGAGGACGTGCGGGTCCTGTTGGTCAAGTTGGCGGACCGGCTGCACAACATGCGCACCCTCGACTTCGTGCCGCCGGACGCGCGGCGTCGGATCGCGGAGGAAACGCTCGACATCTATGCGCCGCTCGCCGCCCGGATGGGCATGCACGGGATGCGAGAGGAGCTCGAAGACCTGGCGTTCCGCGAGCTCAATCCGGACGCCTACGACGTGGTCCTGGCGCGGCTGCAGTCCTTGGCCGAGCGCAATCGGGACCTGATTTCCGACATCGAGCACCAGCTCGCCAGCAAGTTTGCCGACAGCGGCATCCAAGCGGAGGTCGACGGCCGCCAGAAGCGGCCCTACTCGATCTGGCGCAAGATGGAGCGCAAATCCGTCGGATTCGAGCAGCTGTCGGACATTTTCGGCTTTCGCGTCATGGTCGGAGACGTCCAGGAGTGCTATCGCGCGCTCGGCATCGTGCACACCACGTGGCCGGTGGTGCCCGGCCGGTTCAAGGATTACGTCTCGACCCCGAAGCAGAACGATTATCGCTCGATCCACACCACCGTGATCGGGCCGGGCCGCCAGCGCGTCGAGCTGCAGATCCGCACGCGAACGATGCACGAGATCGCCGAATACGGCATCGCCGCGCACGCCCTCTACAAGGACGCGCGTGGTTCGCCGACCGAAATGCTCTCGCGCGAGTCCAATGCCTATGCCTGGCTTCGGCGCACGATCGAGCTGCTTGCCGAAGGCTCCAATCCGGAAGAGTTCCTGGAGCACACCAAGCTCGAATTATTCCACGACCAGGTGTTCTGCTTCTCTCCGAAGGGCAAGCTGATCGCGTTGCCGCGCAAGGCGACGCCGATCGATTTCGCCTACGCGGTCCACACCGACGTCGGCAACACCGCGGTCGGCTGCAAGATCAACGGCAAGATCGCGCCGCTGGTCTCCGAGCTCGCCAATGGCGACGAGGTCGAGATCCTGACTTCGCGGGCGCAGCTCGCGCCGCCGGCGGCATGGGAATCGATCGTGGTCACCGGCAAGGCGCGCGCGGCGATCCGGCGTGCGACGCGGGCCGCGGTGCGCAAGCAATATGCCGGGCTCGGACGCCGCATCGTCGAGCGGCTGTTCGTGCGCGCCAAGAAGGAATACAGCGACGAAAAGCTCCAGGGAGCGCTGCCGCGGCTGGCCCGTGGCTCGATCGATGACGTCATGGCGGCGGTCGGGCGCGGCGAGATGAAGTCCTCGGACGTGGCCCGGGCGATGTATCCCGATTACAAGGAGGAACGCACCGCGCCGACCCCGCCGCCGAAAGAAAGCGGCTGGTTCGGGCTCAAGAAGGCCAAGGCGGTGAAATTCAAGGTTCCCAGCGGTCCGGCGGAAGCCACGGCCATCCCGATCCGCGGCATCACCGGCGAGCTTCCGGTGCGCTTCGCGCCGGAGGGCGGAGCCGTGCCGGGAGATCGCATCGTCGGGATCCTGACGCCCGGAGAGGGAATCACGATCTACCCCATTCAGTCGCATGCGCTGAAAGATTTCGAGGACGTACCGGAACGCTGGCTCGACGTGCGCTGGGACATCGAGGATGCCAGCCCCCACCGGTTTCCGGCGCGCATCGCCGTCCATTCGGTGAACGAGCCGGGCACGCTCGCCCAGATCGCGCAAGTGATCGCCGAGCACGACGGCAATATCGACAACATCCGCATGACCCGCCGCTCGCCGGATTTCACGGAGCTGCTGATCGATCTCGAGGTCTATGACCTCAAGCACCTGACCGCCATCATCGGACAATTGCGCGCCAAGGACGTGGTCGCGAATGCCGAACGGGTGAACGGCTAGGATCCCCGGTTCGGCGGCCGTCCAACCCTGTTCGGGAACAATCATTTGCCGGAAATTCCTCATCTGCGCCTCGGCATCAATATCGATCACGTCGCCACGGTTCGGAACGCACGCGGCGGCGATCACCCCGATCCCGTCCGGGCGGCCCGCGTCGCGATCGAAGCCGGAGCTGACGGAATCACCGCGCATCTGCGGGAGGATCGCCGCCATATCCGCGACGAGGATATCGCGCGGCTGAAAGCCGAAATCCCGAGGCCGCTCAATCTCGAAATGGCGGCGACGCAGGAGATGCTGGCAATCGCGCTCAAAACGCATCCGCATGCGGCGTGCCTCGTCCCGGAGCGGCGGCAGGAACGCACGACCGAGGGCGGGCTCGATGCCGCTTCCCAGCAAAATGCCCTCGAGCCGATCGTTTCCGCGCTCACGAAGGCGGGGGTCGTGGTCGCGTTGTTCATTGCCGCCGATCCGGCGCAGATCACGGCTGCGGCGCAAATCGGCGCGCCGGCGATCGAGATTCACACCGGATCCTGGTGCGATGCCCTCGCAGGCAACGACCAGCGTCTCGCGGCGGGCGAATGGCAGCGCATATCGGAGGGCGCGCGCCTGGCGCGGCGGCTCGGCCTCGAGGTCCATGCCGGGCACGGCCTCAATTTCCAATCCGCGGAGCACATCGCCACCCTTTCCGAGATCGTGGAGCTCAACATCGGGCATTTTCTCGTCGGCGAAGCGCTCTTCGTCGGCTTCGCGCAGAGCATCCGGACGATGCGGGCGGCGATGGAGCGCGGCCGCGGCAAGGCGGTCTCATGATCCTCGGCATCGGGTCCGACCTCGTCGATATTCGCCGCATCGAGCAGGTGATCGGCCGGCATGGCGAACGGTTCTTGAGCCGGGTGTTCACGCCGACCGAGCGCACGCGCGCGCAGAGGAGAGCGAACCAGAGCGCTACTTACGCCAAACGATTCGCCGCCAAGGAGGCCTGTGCCAAGGCGCTGGGGACGGGCATACGCAAGGGCGTGTTCTGGCGCGATATGGGCGTCGTCAATCTCGCCTCGGGCCGCCCGACCATGCGGTTGACGGGAGGCGCGCTCGATCGACTCGCGGCGATCACTCCGCCGGGAACCGAAGCTCGCATCGACGTCACCATCACCGACGAAGGGCCGCTCGCGCAGGCCATCGTCGTGATTTCCGCCGTTCCTTCGGCGAAGCCATAGCGGATCTCGTGGCTTGTCCCCTCTGTCCACAAGCTCGCTGGCGCAACGGCAAAGGAAAACTTCGCATCGATCGCGCGACTCAGGTAATGTGCATTTGCCCCTCTTGGGGCGTTTCCTCCCTGACTTGGGCCCCGCTTCGGCGGGGCTTCTTGTTGCCCGATTCGGGCCGGCCCCTTGGTCCGGATTCCGCAATGCTGCGGTTTTTCCGCTTCCGGCGGTTTTCCCCGGACGGGAAAGAGCCTGCGCAGCTTGACCGGGTGACAATCGCGCCTATTTGCCCTGCGGGCATTCCCCAGGCGAGCCGGGCCCGGGCTCCTCTCGTGAACTCGCAGGAGCACCGGAGCGCGGTGATCGACGGCATGCGGCCGAGAATCACAATCGCGACAGGAGGGCAGGGGAGCCTCGGCGTTCGTTGCGCCGCTCGTTCCGAGCCGCTACAACGGCCGGCAGTTGCCGATCCTCCCCACCGGATGACGAATGTCCCTTCCGGACCGCGGATGGGGCCGCATTCGTCTGGCGAAGCGCCGTAGCGGGCGCGCCGCATCGAACCCATGGGAAACCCCAGTGGCTGATCGTGGCATGAGAGGGCCGATGAGCGTGTCGAGCGAGCCGAAGCGCCGCGAAGGCGGTTTTGCCGAGACCATTCGGGTCATCGTTCATGCGCTGATCATTGCCGTCGTCATCCGGACCTTCTTGTTCCAGCCGTTCAACATTCCCTCGGGCTCGATGGAAGCGACCCTGCTCGTGGGCGACTACCTCTTCGTGTCGAAATACGCGTACGGCTACAGCCATTATTCCCTGCCGTTCTCGCCGCCGCTGTTCTCCGGGCGCATGTTGGCGCGGGAACCCCAACGCGGCGACGTCGTGGTGTTCCGGCTGCCGAAGGACGATTCGGTCGACTACATCAAGCGCGTCATCGGCTTCCCCGGCGATCGCATCCAGATGATCGGCGGTCTGCTTCACATCAACGATCAGCCGGTCAAGCGCCAGCGGATCGAGGATTATGTCGACATCGAGGATCCGGGGCACCCGGTGCGGGTCAAGCGCTGGCGCGAAACGCTGCCGAACGGAGTGAGCTACACCACGCTCGACCGGGTCGAGAACGGCGTCTACGACGACACCCCGGTCTACACCGTGCCGCCGGGGCATTATTTCATGATGGGCGACAATCGCGACAATTCGACCGACAGCCGGGTGCTGTCCCAGGTCGGCTATGTGCCCTTCGAGAACCTCGTCGGGCGGGCCGAAATCATCTTCTTCTCGATCGGCGACGGCGCGCGAGCCTGGCAGGTCTGGCGCTGGCCTTGGGCGGTGCGCTGGGATCGGCTGCTCACAACGGTTCGATGAGCCGCAAGTCGAAGGCCCACAAAGAACTCGAGCTGAGGATCGGTTATTCCTTCGGCAATCCGGCGCTGCTGGATTGCGCGCTGACCCATATCTCCGCGCTGGCGGGGAGCAAGAACCGCGCCGGCAGCTATCAGCGGCTCGAGTTCCTCGGCGACCACGTGCTCGGCCTCGTCATCTCCGACATGCTGTTTCGCGCCTTCCCGGACGCCGAGGAGGGCGAGCTGTCGCGGCGGCTTGCCGATCTGGTCCGCAAGGAGACCTGCGCCGACGTCGCCCGGGCCATGGAGCTCGGACCGGCCATGAAGCTCGGCGCCTCCGAGGTCTACGCCGGCGGCCGCCGGCGCATCGCGATCCTGGCGGACATCTGCGAGGCGCTGATCGGGGCGGTATTCATCGACGGCGGCTATGCGGCGGCCGCGGGCCTGATCGAGCGCTTCTGGCAGGAACGCATGCTCAAGCCCAAGCGGCCGCTGCGCGACGCCAAGACCATGCTGCAGGAGTGGGCCCAGGCCCGCGGCATGCCGGCGCCGCTCTACCGCGAGATCGAGCGCTCGGGACCCGACCACGATCCCGAGTTCCGGGTCGTTGTCGAGGTCGCGGATTGCCAGCCGGCGGAGGGGCTCGGCCGCTCGAAGCGGGCGGCCGAGCAGGCGGCGGCTGCCGCCATGCTCGCGCGCGAAGGCGTCGAATCCGAAGGGATCGATAGCTGAGGCGCTCCAACCGCGGCGAACGGTCAGCTTCCGGCCGACATTATTTCTTGGGCGCACATGGGTTCGCCGCCTTGGGAGCAGCGGGCTTCGCCGCGCAGGGATTGCCGGCCTTGGCGTCCGGCTTCACGGTGGACTGGGCCTTGGGGGCGCACGGATTGGCAGCCTGTGCCATGGCCGTCACCGGGATCGCCGAGACCAGGCCGCCGACCGCAATGGCCGCGGCCAGCGAGAGCAGCGATTTGTGCAAGGTGTTCATCGTCGTTTCTCCTTCGCTCGTGAAAGGCTCGTGAAAGATCGGCGCGGATCCGAGCCACGTCCGCTATTTCTTGGGCGCGCAGGGATTTGCCGCTTTGGGGGCACACGGGTTGGCGTTTTTGCTGCCGGTAGCGCCCGCCGTCTCTTTGCGAAACGCGGTCTGCAATTCGCCCATGTAGGCGGTCAGCGCCGAGAGCTCGCGCGAGCTCCAAGACAACGGCTTCGCCTGCATGGGAACGATCATGCAGAACTGGATCGCTTCATCGAGGCGAACTTGTTCCACCCCGCTCTTCTCCGCGGCCATGGCCATGCGGTGCGGGTAGGGTGTGGTGAAGCTCGCGGCGAAATTGGCGTTGTCGGCATGGCAGTTCATGCAGGACATGCCGTTGGTGCTGAGCTTGGTGTCGTTGAACAGCGCCTGGCCCTGTTTGATCAATTGCGCCCGATTTCCCTCGGCCAGATTTGTGGCCTTCGGACGCAATATCAGCTTGGAATCGACCTCCGGCTTACCCGCGCAAGGGTTGGCCGCCGGCTTCGGAGCGCAAGGATTGGCGGCCTTGGCGGCACCCGGATTCACCGATTTGGACGCACAGGGATTTGTTTGCCCCACGGCCCGATCGCCGCTCAGTATCATGGCTCCGGCTGCTAACGTCAGCATCACCGAGAGCGCCGACATCCCGAACAATCTTTGCATCTTCAGCCCCCATTTGTATCAGGCGTACCGGCAGGCCTGCCGATCGAGGACGTTTACGACAGCTATTTCGTTGTCGGAGGACGGAAGGTTACATCCACCAGGATGCGACGTGCTCGAAGCGCAGCCCGATCGCGGCTAGTCCGAACGCGGACTGCCTTGCGATTCGCGAGCAGGCTGAAACCTTTCTCGGCAGTCCGGCGAATACCGAATGGGTGTGCGGCCTGGTGCGCCGCCGCGCCTTGCCCGAATGCCGCAATGAAATGAGACGAACGTTGCCGCGCTTTTCACGCCGAAGCGCCGTTCCCGTGGCGCTGGCCATCCTTGTGGTCGCCGTGATGATGCTGGCTGCGATCAGCGCCCGCACGCAGGGGCACGGCTTCGACCCGTCCGGCTTCTGGCGCGCGCCGCTTGCGAGCCAGGGCAAGCTGCCGCCGGACTGGACCTCATTGGAGCGATCCCTGGCACCCGAAGATTGCGGCCAATGCCACGCCGATCAACTGCAGCAATGGCGCACGTCGCGCCACGCACAGGCATTTTCGCCGGGGCTGGTCGGGCAGCTATTGACCTTCGACGCGGCGGATACGGCAGAGTGCATGCGCTGTCATGCGCCGTTGGCCGAGCAGCACGCCGCGTTCGAGGCGGCACGGACCGTGGGATTGGCGCATCGTCCCGAGCAACAAGGGCTTGCGTCGGCAGGCAACGGCTGCGGCGGATGCCATGTCCGCCACCATCGTCGATTTGGACCGCCGCAGCGGAACAGCGGCGCGACCGGGCAGAGCGAACTTGCCGCGCCCCACGGTGGGGTGTTCCGGACGACTTTCTTCGAATCGCCGGAATTCTGCAGCGGCTGTCATCAGTTCCCGGCGGAATTGGCGGTCAACGGCAAGCCCCTGGAAAACACCTATGTGGAATGGAAGGCCAGCCCTCAGGCGAGCCGGCAGGTCACGTGCCAGACTTGCCATATGCCCGATCGCCGGCACCTGTGGCGCGGCATCCATGATCCGGCAATGGTCGCTGCGGCTCTCACGCCGCGGATCACGAGCGACGCCGCCGGGGTGCGCTTCGAGATCGCCAATACCGGGGCGGGACATGCATTTCCCACATACGTGACCCCGCGCGTGGTGATGAATGCCGTCGCGCTTGATGCCGAGGGCAAGCCTCGCCCGGAGACGCTTCGTTCGCACCTGATAGCCCGCCGCGTCAGCTACGAAAACGAGCAATGGACCGAAATCTCCGACACGCGGCTGCTGCCGGAACAAACGGCCGCCATCGAGATGTCCTGGACCGGCAGCGCGCGCGCGCGCGTGTGGCTGGAGGTTGATCCCGATGATTACTACGAGACCCAAGTCTATCGCGAGCTGCTGCAAACTCTGCCGCACGGCGGTGAGGCGGCGCGTCTGATCGCGCAGGCCAAGAGCGATGCGGCAAAAAGCCGATTTCGGCTGTTCGAAACCGAGCTGCGCCGCCCGTGACGGAATTTTAGGGTCACGACTCGGGGCTCGGCAGCTGCGGTTCGTCTATGTAACCTCCTTCCACCTCACCGCGAATTCACTGTCGGGTGAATTCATTCGTCCCGATCGGAAGCCGGCATCCGGGGTGCCGGGCTGGCGATCGGTCGGCTTGGCTTTCTTTTGTCTCGCTGCGCAATTGTCTCGCTGCGCAATGTAACTTCCTGCCGCCCGCCGGCGAAATCACTTCACACGGGGGCCATAGGGGGCCATATCGGCCCGAATTGCCTTTGGCGGAGCAAGTCGGACATGTCGAAACAGATAAGCGGTCTCGTCATCGGAATGACGGTCTTGGCCATCGTCTTCGCCGCGCAGGCGGCGCAACCATTCGACGCCAAGGCGTTTCAACAGGCGCAAGCCGCCGGCAGGAGCATCCTGGTCGACGTCACCGCCCCGTGGTGCCCCACCTGCAGGCAGCAGCGCCCCATCGTCGAGCGGCTGGAACGGGAGAGGCCGAATCTGATCGTCTACGAGGTCGACTTCGACTCCGAGAAGGCCGTCCTGAAACAGTTTGGTGTCCGCTACCAGAGCACATTGATCCTGTTCCAGGGCGAGCAGGAAATCGGGCGATCGATCGGCGAGACGGATCCGGCTCGGATCCGAGCCTTGGTCGATATGGCCCGGTGATGGCCGCAATCGGCAGTTTGGCGCTCAGTTACGCGGCCGGTGCGCTCTCGACGCTCTCGCCGTGCGTGTTGCCGTTGCTTCCTGTCCTGCTTGTGAGCGCGCTCGAGCAGCACGCGTTGGCGCCGCTGGCGCTTGCCGTCGGGCTGTCCGGTTCTTTCGCCGCGATCGGCATCTTGATCGCCTCGCTCGGATTGGGCCTCGGCGGCCTGGATGCGGACGTTTTGCGATATGCGGCCGCTGCGCTGATGGCCGGCTTCGGCATCGTCCTTCTGATCCCGGATCTACAGACCCGGTTGACGCAAATAGCGGCGCCGTTGGCGGGTGGCGTCAATCGATTGCTCGAACGTCTGAACCCCGGCGGCATAGGCGGGCAGTTCATGCTCGGCGTTCTTCTCGGCGCGGTCTGGTCGCCGTGCGCGGGACCAACGCTCGGCGCCGCCGTGGCTTTCGCCGCCCAGGGCAACAGCCTGGTCTATGCCGCAGCGGCGATGGCGCTGTTCGCGTTCGGCGCCGCCACGCCGATTCTCGCGCTGGCCTACGGCTCGCGGCAAACCATGCTCGCCCGCCGCGATCGTCTGTGGCGGCTCTCGGGCATCG
>WNGF01004467.1_pt1 | contig 21234 bp, 16 predicted proteins | sample 5400641 | NCBI WGS metagenome assembly WNGF01 (sample SAMN13153371, study PRJNA577476) | soil metagenome | isolation source: 80 cm soil or saprolite under grassland replicate 2 | place: USA:California | collected 2016-06-15 | reverse complement strand
GACCAGGCGCGCGACCTTCGCGGTGTCGACCGCTTCAGTGTGGTGCTCGACCACGCCGAACAGCTCCTCCCCGCGGACGAGCAGTCCGAGGACGTGCTGGTTGCCGATGTTCGCGACGCAGGTGCCGTCGGCCGCGACCGCCGCGACGCGCTCGTCTTCGAGGGCGCCGAGCACCGCGACCGGTCCGGTGTCCGCCACGATCGCTCCGGGCACGTCGGCCTGGATCGCGCGCAGCCGGGTCATGTACGCGGGCGGCGTGCGCCAGATGTGGTCGGCGAGGGTCGAGCCAGGCGTCAGGAAACGCCGCCAGTGCTCGAACCGGAAGAGTCGGTTGCTGTATTTCGGCGAGTACCCATGGTCCTGCGCGGCGATGGCGACGGTCTCCGGCAGCCCGACGTCGTAGGCGTTGAGGGCGCGCTCGAGGCGGTCCAGGTCGACGTCTCGGAACTCGATGCGGATCGCATCGCTCGGGGGCTCCTCGGTGATGCGGACGCCGCGGGATCGGAGAAGGTCGAGGTCGTCGTGCACGGTCTGCGCGGCGCGCTCGGTGGCATAGACCGCGAGCCCCGCCGCGAGGTGCGCCCAGACCGCGTTCGTCGTGTGGTAGCCGCCCATGAGGTTGCCGTGGAGATAGACCGGCCGGCCCGCCTGTCGCGCTTCGTTGATGCGGCGCCCCGCGCTGGCGGTCGCCGAGGGGAGCACGAGCTGCACGGCGTTCTCCATCGGCTGGGCGGGGTCATGCACCAGCACGTCCATCGTTCCCGCACCGATATCGATCGCCAAGATCCGCTCGTCGGTCACAAGTGGATGCTACGAGGCGGTTCGGGGGTCGCTGCGCAGCGACGGCACGCGCCCTGCTTGGGTACCCGGCAACGGGCAGGAGGTCATGAGATGGACGATCGGGTCAAAGGCAAGGGCAAGCAGATCGGGGGCAAGGCGAAGGAAGAATTCGGGAAGGCGGTCGGCGATCGCTCGACCGAATGGTCGGGCAAGGCCGAACAGGTCAAAGGCAAGGTCCAGGAGAAGACCGGTGAGCTGAAGCAGGACGCCGGACTGGACCGCGATCGAGCGAGAGACGAACGGGTCGCCGAAGAGCGCGTCGAGGACGAACGCATCGAGCGGTAGTCATACGTGACCTCCCCCGGTAGACTTGCCGCGAACCCCGCATCGGCACCGGGGGAGGTCGCATAGTCCGGTCGAGTGCGCGTGGGTGCTAACCACGTGAGTCCGCAAGGGCTCCGCGGGTTCGAATCCCGCCCTCCCCGCAAGCCGTTGCCGTGGTGCGCCAGGCGCCGGACGTCACTCGCCGAGGGGTCGAAGCACCAGGCCGGCCGGCACCTTCGGGTAGAAGTACGTCGTCTTTTGGGGCAGCCGCTCCCACGCGTCGGCGACGCGACGCAGCGTCTCGGCGTCGACCGTCCGTAGCAGCACGCTCGAGGTGCCGTCGCGCGCGGCACCGATCGCCCGCTCGGTGTCGTGCTCGTACGCGACGTCCGCGCCGACCGCGCGGGCCGGGCCGATGAGCAGCTCCTCGGCCTGCGCGACCGGCAGGCTCCGCCAGCTCTCGGGCAACGAGGAGAGATCGACGTCGGGCCGCGGCGTGAGCTCGGTGAACGAGCCGTCGCGGACGAGCACGATCCCAGGCTGCGTGTCATCGAGGGCTCCGCGGTCGATCGGCGCCGTCTCGAACATCCGCGGGATCAGCTCGTCGATCGCCGCGTTCGCGCCCCGCAGGATCCGGTGCGTCGCGAAGATCCGCAGCCCCGGCTCATCCAGCGCGCAGAGATACGCGAGCGTGAAGTGCGTCGTGTCTTCCGGGAAGTCGATCTTCCCCGCCTTCAGCTCCTCCTCGAGGTACGCGAGCGCGGTCTCGTAGCGGTGATGCCCGTCAGCGATGTAGATCCGCGACTCCTTCAGGAGATCGGTGAGCTTGCGGGTCAGGGCCTTCTCGTCGAGGGCCCAGACGAGATGGCGCTCCGAGTCGACGATCGCATCCGCGACGAGCCGCGCGGGCCCACGCACCATCCACGCCTCGAGGGCGGACGCGACCGCCTTCCGCTCGTCGGCGAACATGCCGAACACCGGGCTCGTGTTCGTCCGCGTCGCCCGAAGGAGACGGAGCCGGTCGGTCTTCGCCTTCGGGAACGTGCGCTCATGCGGCCGCACGATCCCGCGGCCTTCCTGATAGAGACGGAGCGCACCGAGGAACCCGCGCCGGCGCACGCGCCGGCCGCCCACCGTGAAGTAATGGTCGGAGAGGTAGAAAGCGGGCATCGGATCGACCTTCAGGACGCCGGCGGAGAGCCACGCGTCCAGCGTGGCCTTCGCCCGGGAGTACTTGTTCGTCACCGGATCGTCGCCCGGCTCGTCCTTCCCGTGCTCGAGGCGGACGACGTTATGCGGGCTGCGCGCGTAGAGCGCTTCGCGTGCCTCGTCCGAGATCACGTCGTACGGCGGAGCGATCAGGTCGGCGAGCGGTCCGGCCTTCGCCTCGTCGTAGCGCAGGCCGTGGAACGGAACGACATCGGCCATGACAGGAGCGTACTTTCTTCCGCCGGTGCAGCACGCGGGATCACGCGATGGAGGGGCGAGATGAGCCGACCGCTGCTCATCACCGTCATCGGCAAGAGCGCAAAGGATCCAGCCGACCCGCCGTCGCCCGAGGCGCTCAAGGCGGCGGAGGAGGTCGGCGCACATATCGCCGGCGCCGGCGCGATCGCCGTCACCGGCGGCCTGTCCGGAGTGATGGAGGCGGTGAGCCGCGGCGCGAAGCGGAACAACGGGCTCGTGCTCGGCATCCTGCCCGGGCTGGACAAGCGCGACGCGAACCGGTACGTCGACATCGCGATCACCACTGGCATGGGTTGGATGCGCAACACGCTCACCGTGCGCGCGGCCGACGCGGTCATCATGATCTCGGGCGGGATCGGCACGTTGAACGAGCTCACCGTCGCGTATCAGGACAAGCCGACCGTCGTGCTCGAGCGCACCGGCGGTTGGGCCGACCGCGTGCGCGACATCGCGTATGGCGGTAAGCACCTCGACGAGTCGGGCTCGGCAGTCCTCCACTTCGCGGCGACGCCGGCGGAGGCGGTCGACCTGGCGATCAGGCTGGCGACGGATCCGACCGCCCGGCCGCGCGGGGCGGAGCGGGAGTTCACGAGCTGAAGCCCGCCGGCCCGAGCTGATGACCGGGCCGGGGCTGATGCCTCCGAAGGGGGCAATGGTTTCCGCTGTGCTAACTCACCAGCGCACAACGTGCGCTCCTTCTGTCTGAAAGCATGACAAAGCCGGTCAGGGCCGGCGGAGCGAGATCGTTCCTTGACGGTCGTTGACGCCAGAGCGATTGGAAGCCACGCTCGACCCATGAGCGAGAAGCCGAAGCTCCGTGCCTTCTACGAGGCCGACAGCTTGCACACCGAGATCTATGACGCCCTGGGCGCGAGCCTCGTCATGGGCAGCTCCGTCGAGGGCGACACCGACTTCTACCGGCGACTGGCCAGGGAGACAGGTGGACCGATCCTTGAGGTCGGGTGCGGCACCGGTCGGGTGGCCACGGCCCTCGCGGCGGATGGTCACGAGGTCGTGGGCATCGACCTCTCTGGGCCAATGCTGCGTCTCGCAGAACAGCGGCGAGAGGCGTTGTCCGCCGATGCAGCGGCCCGCCTCTCGTTCCATCTAGCGGACATGACGACCCTCGATCTCGGACGCGACTTCGCGCTCATCGTGGCGCCCGCCCGGGTCTTTCAGTTCATGCTCACGTCCGCGGCACAGCGGGAGGCGCTGGCGGCACTTCGGACCCATCTCCGCCGGAACGGTCGGCTCGTCCTCGACCTGTTCGATCCACTGCTCGATCGCGTCGTCCCGAGCGCCGAGATCACCACGCGAGGCGGCGAGCTCATTCATCCAACGACCGGAAACCGCGTCACGTGGGAGATCACGGCGCGGAGGCCCGATCCGGCCCGCCAACTCATCGTCGACGACTGGACATTCAGCGAGATCGACGCATCTGGCGAGGTGCTTCGGACCGCCACGGAGCAGCTCACCCTGCGCTGGTCCTTGCGGAGCGAGATGCGGTTCCTCTTCGAGCTGGTCGGCTTCGAGGTGGTCGCCGACTACGGCGATTTCAGGGGCGGGCCACCCGCCTACGGCCGCGAGCAGGTCTGGGTTCTGGGCCACGCGGAGGGCTGACTCTCGACAATGGCCGGGCGCCCCGGGGCGGGACGTTCAGGCCGTGGAGCGGGCAGCGCGGGATGTCGAAAGCGGAACACGCCGCGGCCTGCCTCCGGACATACGCGGCACTCTAGCCGGGTCGGTGGGACGGTTAGCACACTAGAAACCATTGCCCCCTCCGAAGAAGCACGACGGAGTCCTCGGCGATCGACGATCGTCGCGCCGAAAGCGTTAGAGCGAGGGCGGCGGCGGAGGCGGAAGGAGCGCCTCGGCCCACGCCGCCGCACCGAGCAGCCGGCGATCGGCGCCGCGCGTCCCGACCAGCTGCAGTCCCAGCGGGAGGCCGGACGGCCCGAGGCCGGTCGGGATGACGATCGCGGGCGCGCCGACGAACGTCCACCGCGAGCAGAAGCGTGGGTCGCCGGTCGTCTCCGGTCCCGGCGCCTCGCCGATCGCGGGGATCGTGAGGATCGCGTCGTACTGAGCGGCCCAATCGTTGAACGCGGTAATGAGCCGCTTCCGCTGTGCGATCGTCCCGTGGTACTCGTCCTCCGCGATGCGTTCCCCGCGGGCGAAGAACGCTCGTGCGCGCTCGCTCACCGCGTCCGGATCGGCGGCGGCTCGCGGACCGAGCGAACGCGCGGACTCGTAGGCCATCACCGTCGTGATGAGCAACGGGGCTTCGTCGAGCCCGTCGGGCAGTGCCGGCCATTCGATCGGTCCGCCCTCGCTCGCGAGCTCGTCGACGTCGGCCTGGAAGCGCGCCTGCATCGCGTCGTCCGCGCTGTCCCAATCACCCGTTCGCACCGCGGCGAGCCGTGGCGGCGCGGCCGGCACGCCGCTCCACCAGTCCTCGAGCGCATCGCCGGCCATCGCCGCGGAGAGTCGCGCGGTCGAGGCGACGGTCGGGGCGAACGCGCCGATCTGATCGAGCGTAGGGCTGAACTCGAGCGCACCGGCCGTCGACATCCGGCCGCTGGTCGGCTTGTAGCCGACGACCCCGCAGAACGCGGCGGGCCGGATCGTGGAGCCGTTCGTCTGGCTCCCGATCGCGCCTGGCAGCACGCGCGCCGCGACAGCCGCCGCGGAGCCCATCGATGAGCCACCGGGCGTTCGCGAGAGGTCGTACGGATTGCGGGTCGGCCCTGGCGTGAGGAACGCGAGCTCCGCGGTGATCGTCTTGCCGAAGACGATCGCTCCCGCGGCCTCGAGCGCGGCGACCACCTCCGCCGAGCGGTCGGGGACGCGGCCGGCGAAGAGGCGCGAGCCGTTCTCCGTCGGGATGCCCGCCGTATCGAAGATGTCCTTCACCCCGATCGGGATCCCGTGGAGGATCCCGCGCGGCCGCTCGGCATCGCGCTCCGCGGCGATGCGCCGGACGCGATCCTCGTCGAGCCACGCGAAGGCGTGGAGCCGCGATTCCGTCGCGGCGTACCGATCGAGGCACGCGTCGATCAGCTCGCGGCTCGAGAGCTCCCGGCGGGCGATCGCCTCGGCCGCGTCCGCGAGGTCCGTGGTGGCGCGCATCGCGCCTGCATGATGCGCGTCAGCCGGCGAGCACGCGCCTCGGCCTGTTCCCGCCAGCGCGGCGAGCCGAGCCTGAGGTGGAGGAGCAGCTCGAGCATGCGCAGCGCGCGCTCGGGGTCGCCCGCACGCTCGAGCGCCCGCGCGTACGGGAGGGCCGCGCGTACCCGCAGCTCGTTGTCGCCGTCGGCATATGCGCTCTCGTAGCAGAGGAACGCGATGTCCGGCTCGTCGGCATGCTCGAACGCGCGCGCCAACGCGAGCGCGGCCGGCGCGTGATCGGGTGCCCGGCCGGCTCGGGCATCGATGATCGCCTGCGCGATCCGGTCGGTGAGCCGAACGAGCGACACGACGTCGCGCGCGTTGTGCAGGAGCACCGGGGCGAGAACGGTGGGATCGCGTGTGCGCACGTAGTGGAAGTAGCGCTCGGGGATCAGCGCGCCCGGGATGTCGTCGTCGCGGGCCGCGTCCAGCACCGAATACTCGAGCTGGCGGAGCGAGGTCGAGCCGAAGCGGTCGCGCCACAGGCGCCGGGCCGGGTGCAGGAGATCGAGATGCGAGTCGTCGACGCTCAGCTCGGAGCGCAGGGCCATGACGAAGCGTGTTCGCAGCAGCGGCAGGTCGAAGCACTTGCCGTTGTACGAGGCGCACGCCCGGAACGGATCGAGCTCGGCCTGGATCGCCCTGACGAACACGCGCTCCTGCCCGAGATCGACGAGCACGTGCTGCCGCAGGACGAGCTCGCCGTCGGCGATGAACGCCGTGCCGAGCAGGAACACATAGGTTCCCGTGCCGCCCATCAGGCCGGTCGTCTCGGTGTCCAGGAAGACGATGTCCTCCCACCGCGTCGGCGGCGCCCCCCGCAGCCCGAGATGCGTCACCACGCGCGGGTCCGGATCGCCATGCCCGATCACCGTGAGCCCGAGCTGCGTCAGCTCGATGCGTGTCTCGCGGACCTCGAAGCTCTGCCAAGGGCGATCACCGACGCCTTTCTCCGAGGGCGGGGCGCCGGTCTGATCCCGCAGCGGGACTCGCCGCTTCGTAGCGGCGAGCTCCGTCGCAGCGGGTTCGGCGGCGAAGGGACCCGCGAGGACAGCAGACCGGCGCCCCGCCCCTGGCAGGGCCGTGAGCGACGTCCCGTCGCGCCGCCCCTTGAGGGGCAGCGCTTGGAGCCGCTCGCGCAGATCTCGCATGGATCGGCTCAGCCGATCTGACGGAGCAGGTCGGCCACCGCCTCTTTGACGCGGGCGCCGAGCGCGTACGCGGGGCCGACGCACGAGGGGCAGCCTTCGGCGCACGTGCAATCGGCGAGATGCTCGCGCGCCCGTTCGACGAGGGCCGCGGTGGAGCGGAACAAGCGCTCCGAGAAACCGACGCCGCCCGGCGTCATGTCGAAGAGGTAGACGGTCGGCAACGAAGTGTGCGGCGAGCGCACCTCGACGGCGAGGCCGAGGTCGTGCGGATCGCACATCAGGAACAGCGGCGCGAGCGCGTGCAGCAGATTCCCGAGGCCGGCGAGCGCGATCTCGACGCGCTCTCGAGGCCAGCCGCGGGTCACCGCCTCGGGCAGCGCGAGCCAGAACGAGGTGGTCTGGAGGTCCTGCTCCGGCAGGTGGATCTTTCCCCAGCCGACGTTCTCGTGCGTGTAGAGGGTGAGCTTCTTGTAGACGGTCGCAAGGGCCGACACGAGGACCTCGCCATGGGCGCGCGTCGCGCGTTCCGTCTTGCTGTCGAACTCCGCGAGCACCCGGATCCGGACGGCGAGGCCGGCGTCGGTGTAGTAGTCGACCTTCACCTCGCGTACGTAGGCCTTCGCGTTCTCCCAGTCGAGCTTCTCGACCTGGTACTGCCGTGACTCGTGGAGGTAGATCGCCTGCTCGTGGACGAGCACCGGCGCGGCGAAGCGGTCGACCTCGCCGATGACCCGCCGGCCGCCATCGGTGGTGTCGATGATGACCACGTTGTCGTTGCTCGCGGTGCGCAGCGACATCGCTTCGGCGGGGAAGGCCTGATCGGACCAGTGATACCGGCCGTCGGCCTCGTGGAGGATGCCCTGCTCGTCGAGATAGCTCAGTACGCCGGGCGTGTCCTCCGTGCCGAAGCGCTCGGTCCGCTCGAAAGGCACTTCGAAGGCCGCGCACTTCAGGTGTTCGACGAGGACGTGGAGGTTGTCGGGATTGACCAGGCCCGCTTCGGGCGAGCGGCCGAGGACGAACTCCGAATGTTGCACGACGTACTGATCCGTCGGCGAGCTCGTCGCGACCAAGAACGCGACGGAGAGATCCTCACGGCGGCCGGCGCGGCCGATCTGCTGCCAGGTGGAGGCGATGGTCCCCGGGTAGCCGACGAGGACGGCGGCCTGGAGCGCCCCGATGTCGATGCCCAGCTCGAGCGCGTTGGTCGAGACGACGCCGCGGACCGAGCCGTCGCGCAGACCTCGCTCGATGGCCCGCCGCTCCGAGGGTAGGTAGCCCCCGCGGTAGCCACGGATGAGGTCCGGCCGCCACTGCGGCTGCGGGAAGCGCGCTCGGAGATACGTGAGCAGCAGCTCCGTCTGGACGCGCGAGCGCGTGAACGCGATCGTCTGCACACCCGAGGCGAGCAGCGTCGCCGCGATGTCGCGCCCGACGAGGAGCGCGCTCCGCCGGATACCGAGGCCCGCGTTCACGACCGGCGGCTGGACGAACGCGACGACCTTCTCGCCGTGTGGCGCACCCGACTCGTCGATGACGGTGACCTCGTCCTCGACGTGCCGTCGCGCGAGCTCCTCGGGGTTCGCGATCGTCGCCGAGGTGAGGATGAACGTTGGATGCGAGCCGTAGAACGCGCAGATCCGCCGGAGCCGGCGCAGGACGTTCGCGACATTGCTGCCGAACACGCCGCGATAGGTGTGCAGCTCGTCGAGCACGACGAACCGCAGATTCTCGAACAGCTTCACCCACTTCGTGTGGTGGGGGAGGATCCCGGTATGGAGCATGTCCGGGTTCGTGATGACGACGTGGCCGGCGGACCGGATGGCGGCGCGCGCCTGCGGCGGCGTGTCCCCGTCGTACGTGTACGTCTTGAGCTCGATGGCCATGTCGCCCGCGAGGCGATCGAGCTCGGCGAGCTGATCCTGGGCGAGCGCCTTCGTCGGAAAGAGGTAGAGCGCGCGCGCCGACGGCTCCTTCGCGATCGCATCGAGGACCGGCAGGTCGTAGCAGAGCGTCTTGCCCGACGCGGTCGGCGTGACGACGACGGTGTGCTTCTTCGCGTGGATCGCGTCGAGCGCGGCCGCCTGATGCGAGTAGAGGGCGTCGATGCCCCGCGCGCGGAGGGTGCGGACGATGCGCTCGTCGAGCCAGCCCGGGTAGGGCGCGTAGACCGGCGCCTTGGCCGGAAGGCGCTCCCAGTGGGTGACCTGGGCCTGGAACTCCTCGTCGCGTTCGAGGATGTCGAGGATCTGCTCGAGGCTGGTGCGGGCTGGAAATCGAACGAGTGTTCGCACTGGACGCGCACGATATGGAACGTCCGTTCGGCAGTCAAGAGGTGCCGGAACGCCTATTGGTCGCGGGCCGCGGCTTGGGGGACCGCGCCCAGCTCAGCTGCCGGTGTCGAAATCGAGCGGGACGACGTGGATCCAGGTGAGCCCGGGCTTGAGCTTGAGCGGCGCGCCGCCGGCGTCCTTGAAGCGGTACATCTCGGTCCCCTCGCGCGACCACGTTCCGTCGTAGCGCTGACCGTCGCGCAGGAGGACGACCGGGCCGGTCCCGGTGGCGCGGATGTCGAGCGAGAAGGAGCCGAGCTCGTCCTCGACGATGCTCTTCACCTCGGTGATCTCGGTCTTGATGATGACGACGTTGTCCGGCCGCACCTCTTTCTTCGCGCCATCGTCCATCGTCGGCTTCCCGTCCTGCATCCGCTGGAAGGTGCCCGCCTCGGACCGGTACTCGACGCGCTGCTGGCCGGAGTAGGGGAGCGCGAGAGACGCGACGGCCTTGCCGCCGGCCGGCGGCTGCGCGCTGAACTCGAGGGGCGGCACGTCGACCTTCGTGTCGTCCTTCGCCGCGTCGCGCAGCCGCTGCGTCGAGGTGTACACGTTCTGCGGCGCGGCCCGCGAGCTCACGCGGTCGTACGCCTCGGCGTGCTGGAACTGGTCGACGTCGACGAACGCGCCGGTCTTTGCGGTGTTCCGGATGCGGTCGAGGACCGGCCCGGAGGCGCCCACGTGCGCGAGGATGCCGCGCAGCATGGGCAGGTAGTAGAGGTCGGAGAGACGCCCGCTCCTGATCGGCCCGACGCTCTGCGAATCGTGGGAGTGGAAGACGACCGCGTAGCGCGTGATGCCGCCCTCCACGAGCATCTCGAAGACGATGTCCGCGTCGGTCAGCCCGGACTGCGGCCGCGCCGCGGGATCGTTCGGCACGCGCGCCACGATCGGCCGCCGCTTCGTGGCATCAGCGCTCGGCGCGTCGGTCCCGCGTAGCGGCCAGATGGCCTTCGCCGCCGGCGCGACGCTCGCGCTCGGCGCCCCGCCGACGCTCGGGGGCGCGCCACCGCACGCGACGACGAGCATCGCGGCGAGGATCGCGAAGGCGCGCATACCGCGCCGCGAATGCAGCCCGCGTGCCCGGCCGCGTGGCGCGCGGGGCCCGCGCGCTAGGGGATGGCTAGCTGGTGCGCGAGCGGCGCCGCACCGCGACCACGGCGATGGCCGCGACGATCCCGACCCCGATCAGGGATGCGAGCAGCGCCTCGAACGACCCGCTCCCGCCGTCGGGCGAGATGCCGGTGAGGGCCTCGAACCAGTCCATGGAAACCTCCGCTCGCGTGATTCGCTATGGTCCCGCCGCAAGCCTAACCGCGGAGGTGGGACATGGCCGAACGGCGTCGCAAACGGGCCACCGCCCGCGCGCGGGACGTTTCGCTCGACGGACTCGACTGGCGCCAGCTTGGACCGTTCCGCGGAGGCCGGGTCGTCGCGGTCGCCGGCGATCCACGCGAGCGGAGCACGTTCTACTTCGGCTCCACCGGCGGCGGCGTCTGGAAGACGACCGACGGCGGCACCTACTGGCGGAACGTGAGCGACGGCTTCTTCAAGCGCGCCTCCGTCGGCGCCCTTGCCGTCGCGCCGTCCGACCCGAACGTCATCTACGCCGGTATGGGCGAAGCATGTATCCGCGGCAACGTCTCCCACGGCGACGGCGTCTACCGCTCCACCGACGGTGGGAGGAGCTGGACGCATCTGGGCCTGGCGGCCACGCGCAACATCGGCAAGGTCCGCGTGCACCCCGAGGACCCGGACACCGTGTACGTCGCCGCGCTCGGCCACGCCCACGGGCCGAATCCCGAGCGCGGCCTCTTCCGCTCCCGCGACGGCGGGAAGCGCTGGGAGCGCGTGCTCGCGCGCGGGTCGAAGGCCGGCGCGATCGACCTCTCCATCGATCCGACGAACCCACGCATCCTCTACGCGACGCTCTGGGAGACCGTTCGCAAGCCGCACCAGCTGCTCAGTGGCGGCGAAGGGAGCGGCATCTTCAAGTCGACCGACGGCGGCGACTCGTGGACCGAGCTGTCGCGGAATCGCGGTCTGCCGAAGGGGGTGCTGGGTAAGATCGGCATCGCGGTGTCGCCCGCGCGTCCGGAGCGGGTCTGGGCGCTCGTCGAGGCCATCGACGGCGCGGTCTTCCGCTCCGACGACGGAGGCGAGCGGTGGGAGCGGTGCTCCGAGGATCGCGAGCTCCGGCAGCGGGCGTGGTACTACCACCACATCTACGCCGATCCACGCGATCCCGAGACCGTGTGGGTGCTGAACGTCGACGCGTGGCGGTCGTCGGACGCGGGAAAGACCTTCATGCATATGACGATCCCGCACGGCGACCACCACGATCTGTGGATCGATCCGCAGGACCCGCAGCGGATGGTCGAGGGGAACGACGGTGGGGCCTGCGTGTCGTTCAACGGCGGCGCGTCGTGGTCGTCGATCTACAACCAGCCGACCGCGGAGTACTACCACATCACATCGGACGCGCGGGTGCCGTATCGGCTGTACGCCGCGCAGCAGGACAACTCGTCGATCTCTACGCCGACCCGGTCGAGCCTCTCGGGCGTCACGTGGTCCGACTCGTACGAGATCGGCGGAGGCGAGGCCGGCCACATCGCCGTTCGGCCCGACGAGCCGAGCGTCGCGTACGCGGCGGACCACCAGGGCCTCCTCACGCGCTACGACCACCGGACCGGGCAGATCCGCACGATCAATGTCTGGCCGGAGGCCTCCTCCGGCATCCCGGCGAAGGACCTGCGCTACCGCTTCAACTGGACCGCGCCCGTTGCCCTCTCCCCTCACGACCCCAACGTCCTGTACACGTGCTCGCAGTACGTCCACCGGAGCCGTGACGAAGGGACGACGTGGGAGATCATCAGCCCGGACCTGACCCGCGACGATCCGCGTACGACCGACGACTCCGGCGGACCGATCACGAAGGATCAGACCGGGGCCGAGTACTACGCGACGATCTTCGCCTTCGCGCCCGCCACGACGCAGCCGGGCCTGCTCTGGTCGGGGAGCGACGACGGCCTCATCCACGTCTCGCGGGACGATGGCAAGACGTGGACGAATGTGACGCCCCGCGCGATCGCTCCGTTCAGCCTCATCAGCATGATCGAGGCGTCGCCGCACGATCCCGCTGTCGCGTACGTGGCCGTGGATCGGCACAAGCACGATGACTTCGCCCCGTACCTGTACAAGACGGCGAACTACGGCCGAACCTGGACGAAGATCGCGGACGGGATCCGGGCGGACGACTTCGCGCGCGTCGTGCGCGAGGACCCCGAGGCGCGCGGCCTCCTCTACGCCGGCACCGAGACCGGCGTGTACGTCTCGCTTGACGACGGGGAGCGGTGGCAGCGCTGGCAGGGCCGTCGCCTGCCGGTCGTGCCGATCCACGACCTCATCGTGAAGGACGGCGACCTGTGCCTCGCGACCCACGGCCGATCGTTCTGGGTGTTCGACGACCTCTCGCCAGTGCGCGAGCTCGCCGCGCGTTCTCGCCGCGCCGGCCGAGCGCGGCTCTTCACGCCCCGCTCGAGCACGCGCTTCCGCACCTACGGTGGCTTCGGGTCGAAGACCGAGCCCGCGCCGGCGAAGAACTATCGCCATCCGGGCGGACGCATCTTCGCCTCGGTCGTCGAGGAGCGGCCCAACGGCGAGAAGGACGAGATCTATCTCGATGCCGGGAAGAACCCGCCGGACGGGGTCATCATCACGTACTGGCTCGATGCGGCGCCGACCGACATCACGCTGACGTTCCTCGACTCGCGCGCAAGGACCATCCGCTCGTACACGAAACGGCCGGCCGAGCCCGATCCGAAGGACAAGGAGCCCCGCGTGCCGGTCGAGGTCGGGATGAATCGCTTCGTCTGGGACATGCGCTACCCCGACGCGACGAAGATCGTCGACGATCCGTCGATGGAGCAGCTGGAGAACGCCCTCAAGGGTCCGGTCGCCGCACCCGGCCGTTACGGCGTTCGGCTCGAGGTCGACGGCGAGCGGCACGAGGCGCAGTTCGAGATCCGCAAGGACCCGCGCATCGACGCGACCGACTGGGACCTCGAGGCGCAGTTCGCGCTGCGCCGCCGGCTACGTGACGCGCTCGATCGCGATCACGCCGCGGTGAATCGGCTTCGCGAGGCGCGGAAGGACCCACGGCTCCCCGCGACCGCGCGGCGCACGCTCGACGCGATCGAGGCGCAGCTCATCCAGCCGCTCGCGCGGAGCCGGCAGGACACGCTGAACTTCGGGGTGCGGCTGAACAACAAGATCGCCGCGCTCATCGGCATCGTGTCGAGCGCCGACGCCGCCCCGACGACGCAGTCGGAGGAGGTCGCCGCGAAGCTCGAGCGCGAGGTCGATCGGCTGATCGAGCGGCTCGACGGCGCGCTCGGCGGGCGCCGGGCTCGAAGCGGCCGCCGCGGCTCCGCGACCGCGGCGGCCGCTACCGGGGCAGCTGGGCGATCTGGATCGCGAGGAAGCCGAGCACGAGGACGAGCAGCACGCCGCTGACGACGAGGCGGAACGTCGACGGCATCGGATCGCGGCTCGGTGGCTGATCGCTCACGCTGTCACGCGCGCGAAGCGCGCCGCCGAGAGGAAGCCGATCGCATGCCGGGTTCGTCCGTCGAGGGCGAGGTCGGCGAGGATCTCGCCCATCACGCTCGCGAACTTGAACCCGTGTCCCGAGCAGGCCGAGGCGAACGCGACCGGGCCATCGAGGTCCACGATGAAGTGGTGATCGGGCGTCATGGTGTACATGCAGATCTTCGCCGAGCGGACCGGCCCGTCGCCCGCCGGGAGGCGCTCGCGCACGAAGGCGCGGACGGGCGCCTCGTCGGACTCGTGGACGGATCGATCGAGCGTGTCCGGGTCGGCCGGAGTGCCGCCGCCGTGCGTCGCCACCTTCAGCCCCTGATCCGCGAGGTACGGGAATCCGTACCAGTGTGCCGCGCCGCCGTCGACGATCCAGACCGGGAGCCGTGACAACTCGTCGCGCTCGCCGACCGGGTCGAACCAGAACAGCGGCACGCGCCGCACCGAGAGGAGCGGCGCCACCCGCGGCAGGAGGTGCGCGTTCCACGCGCCCGCCGACACGATCAAGCGGGTCGCGGCATACGTGCCATGATCGGTGCGCACGCGCACGCCGTCGCCATCCCGCTCCCACGACGCGACGCGCTCCCCGAAACGCAGCTCCGCGCCATGCCGCTCCGCGAGGGCGAGATGCGCGGCGATGCAGCGCTCGGGGAAGAGGAAGCCGGCGGTCTCCTCGGCGACGGCCCACCAGTCGGGGTCCAGACGGAAGCCTTGGAGCCGGTCGCGCAGCGCGGCCGGATCGAGCAGCTCGTGCGGCAGCGCGTGCTCGCGGGCGCTCCGCAGGGCCCCCGCGACGAGCTCACCGTCGCGCGGCCCGACATAGACGCCGCCGACCTTGCGAAGGAGCTCGGTGCCGGACTCGCGCTCGAGCTCGCGCCACAGGATCCAGGCGCGCCTCACGAGCGGGACGTAGTCGGGATGCTCGTAGTACGCGAGCCGGATGACGCGGGTCAGCCCGCCGGACGAGCCGAGCGCGTGGCCGCGCTCGAACGCCTCGAGCCCGAGCACGGCCGCGCCTCGTGCCGCGAGATGCGCGGCCGCGGCGCTGCCGTCGGCGCCGAGCCCGATGACGATCGCATCGAGCGCGCTCATCCTGTGGCGGCGAACTCGTCGAAGAAGCGTCCGAGCACCTTCGCGGCCTTCGGCATGAGGTCGAGCCGCACGTTCTCGTCGGGGGCATGGACCCGCGCGTCGGGGTGGCTGTAGCCGATCGCGACCATCGGGAGCCGGTGCGGCGCGCACACCTGGTACATCGGCGCGGTCCCTGGGCTCGAGAAGAGCCGCAACGCAGGCTGCCCGTAGACCGGCCGCGAGGCGCGGTCCGCGGCGTCGACGAGCGGATCGTCGACCGGCGCCCAGTACGGGTGCTCGCTTCCCCAGTTCTTGATGCTGATGTCGTCGAAGCCGCGCGCGTCGAGGTGGCGCCGAAGACACGACTCGATCTGTTCGGGGTCCTGGTCGGGCACCAGGCGCATGTCGATCTTCACATGGGCTTCCGAGGGCGTGATCGTCTTCGCGTCGTCCCCCGTCCAGCCCGACCAGATCCCCGCGATGTTGCAGGTCGGAGCGAAGAGCTGCGCGATCTGCGCGTCAAAGCCCGAACGGTCGCCGACGAAGCGCTTCGCGCCGTAGATCGCCTTGAGCTTCTGCTCCTCGAACGGCACCGTGCGCAGGTGGGCGAGCTGCTTCTCGCTGGGCTTTCGCAGGTCGTCGTAGAACCCGTCGATCGTGACGGTGCCGTCGGCTCTGCGCATCGTGCCGAGCGCCTCGACCAGCCGCCAGGCGGCGTTCTCGTAGAGCGACGCACCACCGGAGTGCGCGTCGTAGCTCAGCGTGCGGACCGCGAGCTCCACGTAGAGGATCCCACGCACGCCGCAGATCAACGTCGGGCGATCGCGCGCGTCGACGCTGCCGCCCTCCTGGAGGGCGCCGTCGCCCGCGACGAGCTCGGGCCGCTCGCGGAGCATCTGGTTGAAATGACGGCTCGACGACTCCTCCTCGCCCTCGACGAGGAAACGGATGCGGCAGGGCAGGTCGCCGATCGCTTCGCGGTACGCCTCGACCGCCTGCACGCGGATCAGGAACTGCCCTTTGTTGTCGGACACCCCGCGCGCGAAGAGCTTCCCGTCGCGGACCGTCGGTTCGAACGGCGGCGTCGTCCAGAGCCCCACCGGATCGGCCGGCTGCACGTCGTAGTGCTGTACGCAGATGAGCGTGCGCTCGCCCGCGCCGATCTCGCCCACGACGAGCGGCGCCACGCCGTCCTCCTCGACGAGGTGCACATCGCAGCCGGCCCTACGCAGCCGGTCGGCCGTCCAGGTCGCGCCGCGCCGGAGCTCCTCGAGGTGCGCGGTCTCACAGGGGATGCGGCAATAGTCCTTGAGCTCGTCGACCCAGCGGCCGGTCCGCTCCATGACGAGCTTGTCGTAGGCCTCGTATGACACCGTCCACCTCCGCCGGCCGGACCGCGGCGATCGGGCCGGTCGGATTGTGCCCTCAGCCCGCACCGCCCGCTCGGGCGTGCCGTCTCCTCGCGCGCAGGTAGCGGAAGAGCAGGTAGCCGATGACGAGCACCGGGATCCCGATGACGACGTATTCGATGTAGGCCTGCGGGATCATCCGCCGCACGGTCGGTCCGAAGATCGCGCCGAGCGAGACCCAGAAGGTCCAGTAGAGCAGCCCGGCGAGGAACACCCCGGCGGAGAACTGGCCGAGCGGTACCCTCGCGGTGCCTCCGATGAGCGACATCGCGACACGCAGGCCGGGGATGAGGCGGCCGAGGAAGATCGCGATGAAGCCGCGGGCCGCGATGCGCCGTTCCCATCGCTCGATGTCCCGGGGATCGACGTCGATCCACCGCGCGATCCGCTTCGCGACCTTTTCCCCATACTGCCGCGTCAGGCCGTACGGGATCAGGGTCGCGAACGTCGAGGCGGCGGCGCAGACCAGCACGACGAGCGCCAGGCGCGGCAGGTCGCCGCGCGCTCGATCGCCGTAGAACATGATCACGAGGTCGCTCGGCGCGGGCAGCGGGATCCCGGCCTCTTCGATCGCGACGATCCCGAACAGCGCGATGTACTCATGCGCGGCGATGAGCGAAAGCGCCAACCGGATGCCGTCGCGGAAGAGCTCGAGGACCGCGCTCACGGCCGGAGCGCGCGCGCCGCGCGGCCGGGCAGATCGCGGCCCAGCAGGCCGCCCATCCACGCGCTGATCGACGCGAGCGCGCGGACGTCCACGCCGGTCTCGATCCCCATCCCGTCGAGCATCCAGACAAGGTCCTCGGTGGCGAGGTTCCCGCTCGCGCCCTTCGCGAACGGCGAGCCGCCGATCCCGCCGACGCTCGCGTCGACGATGGTGACGCCGAGCTCGAGCGCGCCGAGCACGTTCGCGAGACCCTGCCCGTAGGTGTCGTGGAAGTGCACGCCGATCCGGTCGAGCGCGAAGCCCGCGTCGCGATGCGCGACGAGCAGCGCGCGGACCTGAGCCGGTGTCCCGACGCCGCTCGTGTCGCCCAGCGAGAGCTCGTCGCAGCCCGCGCGGAGCAACCGCTCGCCGATCGTGACGACGCTCGCGGGCGCGGTCGGCCCGTCGTCGGGATCGGCGATGACCATCGAAACGTAGCCGCGGACGCGAAGGCCCGCGCCTTTCGCGGCCGTCGCGACGGCCACCGCCGTCGCGACCGCCTCCTCGCGCGGCCGGCGCAGGTTCTTCCGCGAGTAGCTCTCGCTCGCGGCGACGAAGACCGCGATCTCGTCCGCCCCCGCCGCGAGCGCGCGCTCGAGGCCCCGCTGGTTCGGGACCAGGACCGGGTAGCGGATCCCCGGACGACGCCCCAGTCGGGCGAGGAGCTCGTCGGCGTCCGCGAGCTGGGGGATCACCGTCGGGCTGACGAAGGACGTCGCCTCGATGACGGTATGGCCCGCGGCGGCGAGCCGGTCGAGGAGCTCGAGCTTCACCTCGGTCGGCAAGGTCTTCGCCTCGGCCTGCAGGCCATCGCGGGGGCTGACCTCGACGATCGTGACGTGCGCGGACGAGTTCATCCGCACATTGTCACCGTCGCGGTCCGACGGCTATCGCGCGGCAGCGGGGCGCAGCCGCGCGAGCGCGAGGCCGGTGAACACGCCGCCGAGGGCGCCGCCGACGATCCACGCGATCGGGCCCTCCAGCCACTCCGGCCCGATCCCGATGAGCGCGCAACCGAGGACGACGTGCTCGATGGCGGGGGCCGCGATGAGCCCGGCCACCGCGTTCGCGACGATCCACTGCGCGAAGAGCCGGTCCGGAGCTGCGCGGAACGCGACCGATTGGACCGCCGCGACGACGATCGCCGCGGCGGCGGCCGACAGGATGAACGGCAGCGCGATGAAGACCGGCGGGATCTCCTCGACTCCGATGCTGGCGGGAACGCCCAGCAGCACGATCGAGAGCACGTACACCGCGGTGAACGCCGCCGGCAACGCGGCGACCATTCCGACCAAGGTCAACGGCCACCATCCGCGTAGGGGCAGGCGGGCGATGCGCACGACGACGAACTGGAAGGTCGCCATCGCGAACGCGAAGAGGCCCGTCGCGAGGTACCACTGGAGCTTCAGACCGCAGGCCGCCGCACCCGCCAGCCCGAGCGCCAGGGCCATCGCGACCGCATAGGCCGCCACGAACCGGACGCGCCACGCGACCGTCCCGGTGCCCGCGGGCGCATATGCGCGAAGGCCGGTCACCAGGCTCCGCGGTGGATCACGTCACCGGCGGATCGATGCCCGCGTCGCAGCGATGGCGACGGCCGGTCACCGGACTTCGCGAATCCGATCGCGACGGTCCCGATCGCCGTGAAGTCGTCCGGGACGCCGAACGTCGCCCTGAGCCTGGCCTGATCGGGCACGCCGAAGAACACCGCGCCGAGGCCGGCGTCGACGGCAGTGAGGAGCATGAGCAGCGCCGCCATGCCCGTGTCGATGTCCCAGTAGGGCACCGGCCACCGCCGTTCGTCCATGTCGGTCCAGCCCTTGTCGGGCTCCGCGTAGCGCTGCAGGTAGTGCCGCTTGTGGCTGAGGCACACGATCAGCAGCGGCGCGTTGAACATGTCCGGCCAGCCGAACTCGGCGCGGCGCTCCAGCGGCCACAGCGCATCCCAATACCGCGCCGTCTCCTCCTTCCCCTCGAGCACGAGGAACGCCCAGCCCTGACTGAAGCCGGCCGATGGCGCCCGCTGGGCATTCGCGACGATCCGCTCGGCCACCGCTGGCGGGATCGGCCGGTCTTCGAAGCTGCGGACCATCCTCCGCCGGCGCACCACGTCCTGGAATTCCAACGTTGCCCTCCCGCTGTCCGGCATTCCGCCCGTTCGGGGGACGCCCGGAAGCCCGCCGGTGGGCGAATGTAGCGCCGTGGTGAGGCGAACCGGGACCGGGGCGACGAGCGACGGGCCGGCCGCGCGCGAGACCTCCTGGACGCGGTCGGCCCGCCCGCTCGCCGACTGATCGCGAGGCGCGCCGACAGCGGCGCCCGAACGATCCCGGATCATCGGGATCGAGCGGATCACGCGGGCTCGAGCTCCGCGAGTCGCTGACCGCGACGCACGTGATCGCCGACCGCGCAGAGCACCTTCTTGATCGTCCCGTCCGCCGGCGCCTCGACCCGTAGCTCCATCTTCATCGCCTCGACGACGCACACCAGGTCGCCTCGACGCACCCGTTGATCCGCTCGGGCGTGGATCGCGAGCACCAGTCCGGGCATCGGGGCGGCGATCTCGCTCCCGATGAGCGCGTCGACGCTTCGCTCGCGCGCTGACGCATCGAGCTCGTACGTCTCGCCGTCCCATTCCACCCAGAGCGCGTCGCCCTCCCCGATCGCCACGGCGGGACGCCCATCGACGCTCCACGCGTGCGGTTCGGACTCGCGACGGATCGCCCGCCCCTCGACGCGGAAGGGCCCGGTGCCTTCGACCCGTACGGGTCGACCGTCGAGGATGACCGTCGCCACGCGCGTCGCGCCGGCGCGCCATCCACCGAGCGCCTCCCACGGATCGACGGGACGCGCCGACCCATAGGTGGCGGCGATCTGCGCGGCGGCCCCGACGCCGACGGCCTCGCTGGGCGGGGACGGTGGAGGATCGGCCAGCTCCGGCGTCCGTTCGATGAGCTCCGTGTCCACGACGCCGCCCGCGAGCGCCGGGTGCGCGACGAGCCGCCGCAGGAATCGAACGTTCGTGCGCGTCCCGAGGATGAGCGAGCCCTCCAGCGCCGCGGCGAGCTTCGCGATCGCGGCGGCGCGGTCATCCGCGTGGACCACGATCTTGGCGAGCAGCGGGTCGTAATCGCCGCTCACCAGACTGCCCTGTTCGATGCCCGAGTCGACCCGAATGCCGGCTGGCCACCGCAGATAGGCGACCCGGCCGGTCGAGGGAAGGAATCCGCTCGCTGGATCCTCGGCGTAGACGCGTGCCTCGACGGCGTGCCCGCGTGGCCGCGCCTCGACGGCGAGGTGTTCGCCCATCGCGATGCGGAGCTGCTGCTCGACCAGGTCGACGCCCCAGACGAGCTCGGTCACCGGATGTTCGACCTGGAGCCGCGCGTTCACCTCGAGGAAGAAGAACTCGCCTTGCTCGTCGAGGATGAACTCGCAGGTCCCCGCGTTCGTGTAGCCGACGGCGCGCGCGAGCGCGATCGAAGCCCCGCACAGCCGCTCGCGGAGCGCCTCGCTCACCGCCGGCGAGGGCGCCTCCTCGAGCACCTTCTGATGGCGCCGCTGGGCCGAGCAGTCGCGGTCTCCGAGCGCGACGGTCCGCCCGTGCGTGTCGGCGAGAAGCTGGATCTCGACATGGCGCGGCCGTTCGATCGCGCGCTCCAGGATCACGCGCTCGTCGCCGAACGCCGCGCGCGCCGCGCGCCGCGCGCGCGCGAGCGCCTCGCGGAGGCCGCCTTCCTCCGCGACGAGCTGCATCCCGATGCCGCCTCCGCCGGCGGCCGGCTTGAGCAGGATGGGATAACCCGTCGTTCGGGCGGAGGCGACGAACACCTCGTCCCGCTGGTCGTCACCGGCGTACCCGGGAACGATCGGGATCCCCGCGGCGGCGGCGGCGCGCTTGGCCTGCGCCTTGTCGCCGACGAGGCGCAGCACCGCGGCCGGTGGACCGACGAACGTCATCCCCGCTGCCGCGACGGCCTCGGCGAAGTCGGCCTGCTCGGAGAGGAAGCCGTAGCCCGGATGCACGAGCCGCGCCCCGGCATCGCGTGCCGCGGCGACGACCCGCTCGACGCTCAGGTAGGAGTCGTTCGCGGGCGCGGGGCCGAGCCGCAGCGCCACGTCCGCTTCGCCGACGAACGGGGCGTCGACGTCGGCGTCGGAATACACGGCGACCGTGCGGAGGCCCATGCGCCTTGCGCTGCGGAAGATGCGACGCGCGATCTCGC
>WNGF01003512.1_pt1 | contig 21235 bp, 16 predicted proteins | sample 5400641 | NCBI WGS metagenome assembly WNGF01 (sample SAMN13153371, study PRJNA577476) | soil metagenome | isolation source: 80 cm soil or saprolite under grassland replicate 2 | place: USA:California | collected 2016-06-15 | reverse complement strand
GGCGAGGTCCCCTACGGCACCCTCGATCTGATGGTCCTCAAGACGCTCCAGGTCATGGGTGCGCGGCATGGCTACGCGATCGCCAGACGAATCGAGCAGATCGCCCAGGGCTCTCTCTCACTCAACCAGGGCACGATCTATCCCGCGCTGCTGCGGCTCGAGCAGAAGGGCTGGATCGCGAGCAAATGGGGGGTCAGCGAGACGAAGCGGCGCGTGCGCTTTTTCACCATCACCCGCGCTGGCCGCACGCAGCTCGCCGAGGAGCAGCGCTTGTGGGAGCGGACCGTCGCGATGCTGAACCGCATGCTGGAGAAGTCATGACGATGCTCCGCGTGCTCCTTGCACGGATCCGGGGACTCGTGGGTCGCGGCCGGGCAGACGCGGCGCTCGACGACGATATCCAGGCACACCTGGAGCTGCTGACGCGCGATTACGTCGAGCGCGGGCTCTCATCTCGCGATGCCGAGGCCGCCGCACGGCGCGCGTTCGGCGGCGTCGATCAGATGAAGGAGACCTACCGCGATCAACGTGGCCTTCCCTCGATCGAAACGTTCCTGCAGGACCTCAGATATGCGGCACGGATGCTCCGCCGCGATCCAGCGTTCGCGACGGTGGCGATCGTCTCGTTGGCGATCGGGATTGGCGCGTCGACCGCCGCGTTCAGCGTCTTCAACGCCGTGATGCTGCGCCCGCTGCCCGTACCCGATCCCGATCGGCTCGTCCTGCTCCAGCCACAGCGTCGCGGCCAGCGATTCATCCTGGTCAATCCGATTTATGAGGAGCTCCGCGCGCGCCAGACGACGCTGTCGGGCATCTTCGCCGCCACCGACACGCCGTACCTGAACGTCACCTTCGAGGACGAAACGGCGCCCGCGTACCTGCACGCCAGCCTCGTCTCCGGCAGCTACTTCGCCGTGCTCGGCGTCACGCCGCACATGGGACGGCTGCTCACCGAGCAGGACGACCAGCTGCCGGCAGCCTCGTCGGACGACCGCTGTGCTGCGGTCATCAGCTACCGATTGTGGGTCCGCCGTTTCGGACAGAACCCTGCCGCGGTCGGCCGGAGCTTGCGGGTGCGGGACAGTACATGTGCGATCGTCGGAATCGCTCCGGCCGCGTTCGAGACTCATCAGACCGGCTTTGTACCGGACATCTGGCTTCCCTTACGACCGCTCACGGATCGGAAGCTGCTCGCCAGCCGCGGGATGGCGTTCTTCTCCGGTGTGATGGGCCGCCTGGCGCCGGGTGTGGAGATCGCCCAGGCCGAGGCGGAAGTCACGACCCTCTATCAGCAGGCGCAGGCCGCTCAACCACAACCGCCCGCGTCTGCGCGTCAGCCGCAGACGACGCCGGCTGATTTCACCATTCGCCTGGCGCCCGGGGCGCAGGGCTTCGACGCGATCCGCCGTCCCTTCCGCGCTTCGCTCGTGGTCATCCTGGCCGTCGTCGGTGTGGTGCTGCTCATCGCGTCGGTGAACGTGGCGAACCTGCTGCTGGCGCGCGGTGCCGCGCGGCTGCCGGAACTCGCCACGCGCGCCGCGCTCGGCGCAGGACGCTGGCGTCTCGTACGGCAGCTCGCGACCGAAGGTCTGATGCTCGCCGCGCTCGGCGGGCTGCTGGGTGTCGGCCTTGCCTGGATGACGATCCCGGTCCTGGCATCGCAGATTTCCTTCAGCTACATCGCGCTGATCGACGCGCGTCCCGATGCCCGCGTGCTCGGCCTCGCCCTCGCCCTGACCGTAACCGCGGCGCTGGTGGCCGGTGTCGTGCCGGCGCTGCGTCTGAGCCGGACGACGCTTCAGTCCGGGTTGGCATCCGGAAACCGCACGACGATGGCGTCGGGCCGCCGGTTACAACGGGTACTCGTGACCGCGCAGCTCGCGATGTCGCTGCTGCTCGTCAGCGCGGCCGGCTTGCTCCTGCGCACGATCGTTCACCTGGCCGGCGTCGATCCAGGCTTCACACCAGCGCACGTCGTCATGCTCAACGTCCGCGACGAAGCCCCACAGCCGTCCTTCGGCGGCGTTGACGACGCGGCCCGGAAGGCGCGGCGGGCCGAGCGGTACCGCGTTCTCGACGAGCGCCTCAATGCGGTGCCGGGCGTGCAATCGGCGAGCGTCTCGTGGCTCGGCCTGTTCAGCATGCAGGACCTGTGGCTGCCGCTGATCGATCCCGATCGGCCAGACGACCGGCCGAATGCTCGCGTCGACTACGTGTCGGGGCGCTACTTCGACACCATGGGCATGCAGATTCTGCAGGGCCGCGGCTTCCGTGACAGCGATCGCGAGGGTACACCGCGCGTCGCCGTCATCAATCAGACGCTCGCACGCGTCAGGTTCGGCGCAGCAGATCCACTTGGCCGCCGCATTGCGCTCGACTATCAAGGCGAACAGCAGCGTCCGTTCACCGTCGTGGGCGTCGTACGTGATTCGAAGTACAACGATCTCAAGGACAGCCGCCCCAATCCAATGATTTGGGTGCCGATCGCGCAGGCGCCGTTTCCGATCTCCTCAATTTCACTGCGCACCGTGCCGGGCGCGGAGGCGTCCGTGGCACGCCGCGCCGAGGAGGTGCTGCGGGCGACGGATCCCGACATCATGGTGCGGAGCACGACGACGCTGTCGGCGGAGGTCGCGGGAAAGACGTCGCGCGAGCGCCTGCTGCTGGGGCTGTCCTCCGGATTCGCGGCCCTGGCGACGCTGCTGGCAGCCGTCGGCCTCTACGGCACGCTCGCGTACATGGTGAATCGCCGCACGCGTGAGATCGGCGTGCGGCTCGCGTTCGGCGCCAGGCGCGACGTCGTTCTGCGCATGATCCTCGGCGATGCGCTTCGGATGGCGGCCGTCGCGCTCGTCGTCGGCGTACCGTTGTCGCTCGCCGTCGGATACTCGCTGCGCGCGTTTCTCTTTGGCGTAACACCCACGGATCCCACGACGCTGGCCGGCGCCTGCCTCGTGCTGACGATGGCCACGATGCTCGCGGCGTACCTGCCCGCGCGGCGCGCGGCAGCTGTCGATCCGATCGTCGCGCTGCGCTGCGAGTGACGCGCTACGCCTGGTTTGCCGCCTGACGCGCCAACTGGAATTCCCGGAAAAGCTCCTCACGCGGTGATTGCGGCGGTTCGCGAGATGGTGACCTCGATCCGCGCGCCGCTGCCTCAGCCGAACGTGATTACGTATTCCTTGTGGGCGTACAGGGCGGTGCGCACGCCGCCGTCGGGCGCCGTCTGCGTTGCGCCGCGCCCGCCGTCGACGGCGATGGCGGCAATTCGCTGACCGCGGGGCGGACGAATCACCTGTGGCGAATCGATATCCGGACGCAGCCGCACTTCGGTCGCGCGGCCGTTGTGCCATTTCAGATCCACGCCGATCGCGCCGCGCGCGCGTAAGCCCGTGATCGAGCCCGATGGCCACGCCGCCGGCAGGGCCGGCAGCAGCGCGATCTCTCCCGCGTGCGACTGCAGCAGCATCTCGCAGATGCCGGCGGTCCCGCCGAAGTTGCCGTCGATCTGGAACGGCGGATGCGTGTCGAACATGTTCGGCAGCGTTGATCGTCCCAGCAGCGCGACGAGGTGCTCGTGCGCAGAGTCCCCCTCCTCGAGACGCGCGAAGAAGTTCACGATCCACGCGCGGCTCCAGCCCGTGCCGCCGCCACCGGCGGCGAGGCGGCGATCGAGCGTCACGCGCGCCGCTTTCGCAAGCTCCGGCGTGCCGCGAGGCGTGATCTGGTTCCCCGGATGCAGCGCGAACAAATGTGAGATGTGCCGGTGGCCGGGCTCGCGTTCGTCGTAGTCCTCGAGCCACTCCTGCAACTGGCCGTGCTTCCCGATCTTGAAGGGGACCAGCTTCGCGCGCGCTGCGTCCACGCGCGCGCGAAAATCGGGATCGACGCTCAGGATTTCACCTGCCTCGATCACCCTCGTGAACAGCGCACGCGCAATCTCCGTGTCCATGTAGGGGCCCATCGTCAGCGCAGCGACGACGCCGTCAGCGGTTTTGTACTGGTTCTCCGGGGAGATCGATGGACCGGTCACCAGGTGGCCGTGGCCATCATCGACCATGGAGTCGAGCAGGAACTCCGCGGCTTCCTTGAGCACTGGATAGCCACGCGTGCGCAGGAACTCGCGATCGCGCGTGTAGTCGTAGTGATCCCAGAAATGCAGCGACAGCCAGGCACCTCCTGTCGGCCACACGCCGGACTTCACGCCATCGATCGGCCCTGCATGACCCCAGCCGTCTGTGTTGTGGTGCATGACGAAGCCGCGCGCGCCATAGATCGCCTTCGCGACGTGCCGTCCGTCCTCGCGCGCCTTGTCGACGTGATCGAACAGCGGCCCCGCGAGCTCGGACAGGTTCGCAACCTCCGCCGGCCAGTAGTTCATCTCGGTGTTGATGTTGATCGTGAACTTGCTATCCCAGGACGGCGCGAGCGACTCGTTCCAGATGCCCTGGAGGTTCGCGGGCAGCGTGCCGGGACGGCTGCTCGAGATCAGCAGGTAGCGCCCGAACTCAAAATACAGCGCCGCGAGCGCGGGATCCTGCGCGCCCGCTTTCACACGCGCGAGCCGCTCGTTCGCCGGGAGATCCGGCGCCGTCGCATCGAGCTGGAACGTGACGCGCTTTGCGAAACGCTGGTAATCGGCGACGTGGTCGGCGCGCATACGGTCGTATGGACGCGAGGTTGCTGCATCCAGCGTCTTCCTCGCAGCCGCGAGTGGATCGCTTTCGCGATACGTCGTCGCAGCGCCGACCAGCAGCGTCACCGAATCGGCGCCGTCAACAACCAGGAATGAGCCGTCGGCGTGTATCCGTCCACCCTGGACGACGACGCGCGTGATCCCCGCGAACTTGACGCCTGTCTTCGGCTCGTCCTTCTGGCGGTCACCGACCGGGAGCGCTTGTCCTTCGAGGATGATGTCGCGTGCGTCGACCCTCACGTTCGCGTCGCGCTCGCGACCCATCGTCGCCGAAAAGCTCAGCGCCCCGTGACGAGTGGCGGTGAGGCGAACTGCGATCACCTGATCGACCGCTGTTGCAAACACCTCGCGCGTGAACACGTCGTCTGCGCCGCGGAAACGCACGCGCGCGATCGCCTCGTCGAGATCGAGCTCGCGCCTGTAGTCGACGAAGTCGCCTGAGAGTTTGAACTGGATGAGCAGATCGCCGAGCGCCTGGTAGGCAGGCATCCGGCGCGGCAGGGAGATGATCGCCTTGTCCGCCAGCGCCTCCGCCTCCGCGAACTTCCCGGCAAAGAGCAGCCGTCGGACTTCAGGCACCGCCTGCGCCGCAGCAGGGTTGACGCGGTCCATCTTCTGCCCCGCCCACACGCTGTCCTCGTTCAGCTGCAGCCGCTCGTCATTGAGCCCGCCAAACACCATCGCGCCGAGGCGTCCATTGCCAATCGGCAGCGCCTCGTTCCAATTCGCGGCGGATGTCGCGTACCACAGGACGTTGCTCATAGGCGAAATCCAATCCCTGATCCCTGATCGGGCATCCCTGATCGACGAATCCGCGAATCCCTAATCGCCGTGATCGTCGAATGGACAAATCGGCGAATCGTTGAATCGGCGAATCGTTGAATCCATGAGTCGACGATTCAAACACGATCCGCGGCCAGGACCCGCGCGGGAACGGGTTCGAAACGGCATTCAGCGTTTTCGTGACGCTCGTGACGGTCGCGTGCTCGACCGTGGCACCCCGATGTCGTCGAGGACGCGGTCGTTGTCGCGCCAGTTTGGATTCACCTTGACCCGCAAGTCGAGAAATACCTTCGTGCCGAAGAACTTCTCGAGATCCTGCCGCGCCTCGGTGCCGATACGCTTGATCATCTCGCCGGCGCGCCCGATGACGATCGGCTTCTGCGACTCGGTCTCCACGTAAATCGTGCAATACAGCCGCAGCAGCCGTTCGCGCTCCTCTTCGTCGAACTCGTCGACGACGACGGCGGTCGAGAACGGCAGCTCGGCGCGCGTGTGCTGCAGCACCTTTTCGCGGACCGTCTCCGATACGAATGTGCGCTCGGGTTGATCCGTCAGGTAGTCGTCCGGGAATCCGGGCTGCCCTTCCGGGAGCTGCTCGAGCAGCACGTGCTCGAGGCGCTCCACGCCGTCGCCGGTCGCGGCGGACACCGGCACGATGGCGGCGAAGTTGTGCCACTTGGACACCTGCTCCATCAGCGGAAGCAGTTTCGCCTTTGCGACGAGATCGATTTTGTTCAGGACGAGGACGACCGGCGTCTTCACGTCCGCAAGCAGCTTCGATACGTACTCGTCGCCGTGTCCGGGCCTGGTGGATGCATCGAAGAGCAGCACGACGACGTCGACCTCGCGCAGCGTCTCGACGGCCGTGTCGACCATCCGCACGTTCAGCCGGTGCATTGGGCGATGAATGCCAGGCGTATCGACGAACACAATCTGGCCGTCCTCGTAATTCTTCACGGCGAGAATCCGGTTGCGCGTCGTCTGCGGCTTGTCCGAGACGATCGCAACCTTCTCGCCGATGATCCGGTTGAGAAGCGTGGACTTGCCGGCGTTCGGCCGGCCGATGAGCGAGACGTAGCCGGTCCTCGCCATAGGGTTTACCGTTCCAGGTTGAGCGTGCCGCCGCGCTCCGGCTGTGGTTCAGGAGCGAGCCGCATCCGCACCTTGTGGATCCTCCGGCGTTCGGCTTCGAGGACTTCGACGTGGAGACCGTCGATATCGAATGTTTCGCCGACCGACGGCACACGCCCCACACGCGTCAGGACGTAGCCGCCGACCGTTTCAAACCCTTCAGGCTGGATCGTGACGCCGAGGCACTCGCGCAGCTCGTCGATGTTCACCTTCGCGCTGAACACGAAGGTGCCGTTCCCTTCGTCGGCGATCGGTTCGGTCTCGACATCGTACTCGTCGCGAATCTCGCCGACGATTTCCTCCAGCAGATCTTCGATCGACACCATCCCCGCGGTTCCACCGTATTCGTCAACGACAATCGCGACCTGGACCTGCTTGCGCTGGAACTCCTTCAACATCTCGGACACACGCTTCGTTTCCGGGACGAACGTCGCGGGACGGATGAGCCGCGCGAGATCGGGCTGCAGCCGCGCGTTCGCGGACTCGGAGCCGGACAGCCGAATCAAATCTTTCACGAAGACGAAACCGACGATGTTGTCGAGGTTCTCGTTGTAAACGGGAATCCGCGAGTATTCCTGTTCGCGGAAGAGCGCGCGCAGCTCGGCGAACGTCGCGTCGGCGCGGATTGCGACCATGTCCGGTCGCGGCGTCATGACCTCGCGCACGAGCGTGTCGCCAAAGTCGACGATCGACTGGAGCAGGCGCCGCTCGTCCCCTTCGATGAGTCCCTGCTCTTCTCCCTGCTGCGGGTAGGCCTGCGGCACCTCGCCCGCCGTCTCGTCGTCGGGCTGCGGGTTCGTGCTGCCCGCCTCCGGTCGCCGCGCATCGACGGCAATGAGGCGGACGAGACCGCCGGTCAGCGGATGCAGGAAGCGCGCGGCCATGTCGAACGGCGGCAGCAGCACTTCGAGCATGCGCTCCGGATCACGGCGGACGATCAGCAGCGGAAGGAAGTGCTCGCACGCGAGGATGAAGATGGCGACGAACACGAGCAGGATTCCTACCGACTGGAATCCGGTGCGCCCCGTCAGGATCGCGATGAACATCGTCGCGAGCGAGAAAATGATTCCAAGAAGGAGGCGCGCGGGTACGAACAGCTGGATCGGATCCTCGAGATAGAACCCGAGGCGATCGTCGCGTCCGCCGCGCTCGGCCATCAGCCGCAGCGACAGCCGCATGAGCGCGCTGAACGCGGTCTCGATCGTGCCGACATACACGGCGGCAATCGCGAGCAGGAACAGGAGGAGGGGGATCATGACCTTTCGATCAGGCCCGCCTTGAGTCCACCCTTCGCGCGGAGGCGAGCCTCTGCGCGGGCCATTCGTCCCGCATCGTCAGGATGTTCGTGATCGTAACCAAGAAGATGAAGCAGCCCGTGCAACGCCAGCACGCGCAGCTCAGTCGCGGAGGAATGTCCCGCCTCGCGCGCCTGCCTGCGCGCAACGCCAGTGGCAATAACAATATCTCCGAGAGTGTCGTCGGAAGGAAACGAGAGGACGTCGGTCGCCGCGTCCTTGCGGCGGTATTGTGCGTTGAGTTTGCGGATGTGTGCGTCGGTGACGAGCGCGATGCTGACCTCTGCGCGCAAACGGGCAGGCGCGACGGACGCGAGCCAGCGCGCGAGTCCGCCGTCTTTGACGGGCCGGCCGCGGCCGTCCGACACGCTCACGATGAGCCTTGGCGGCTTACTGCCGGGATCCACCGTACGCTTCGTACGCCTTCACGATCTGCTGCACCAGCGGGTGCCGCACGACATCCTTCTCGTCGAAGTGGATGAACGAGATGCCCTCGACGTTGCCGACCACCTTCATCGCCTCGACGAGTCCGGACTGCCGCGCGGTGGGCAGATCGATCTGGGTGACATCTCCCGTGATGACCGCCTTCGATCCGTAGCCGAGGCGCGTCAGGAACATCTTCATCTGTTCCGACGTGGTGTTCTGCGCCTCGTCCAGGATCACGAACGCGTCGTTCAGCGTCCGGCCGCGCATGAACGCGATCGGCGCGACCTCGATCGTCCCGCGCTCCAGCATGCGGTCCGCGCGCTCGATCTCCATCATGTCGTAGAGCGCATCGTAGAGCGGACGCAGGTACGGGTTGACCTTCTCTTGGAGATCGCCTGGCAGAAACCCGAGCTTCTCTCCCGCTTCGACGGCGGGACGCGCGAGGATGATCCGGCTGATGCGCTTCGCCAGCAGGTAGGCGACAGCCTGCGCCATCGCCAGGTATGTCTTGCCGGTGCCCGCGGGGCCAATCCCGAAGACAATGTCGTGCTGATCGATCGCGTCGAGGTAGCGCCGCTGGTTGACGCTCTTCGGCATCACCTGCTTCTTGCCCGACGTCCGCGCGGCACCGCGCAGGAAGTAGTCGGCCAGCTCGACGTTCTCGTCCTGGGAGACCAGCTGGGACGCGGTCTTCACGTCTCCCTTGCCCAGCTTGTAGCCGCCGCGCATCAACGCGGACAGCTGATCCAGCACCTTTTCCGCGCGCCCGACATCCGCCGCGTCCCCTTCGACGATGAGCTCCTGGCCGCTCGTGCGGATGCGCACGTTGAACAGGCCTTCGAGGTGTTTGAGGTTCTCGTCGTAGGTGCCGAAGAGTGACTCGGCCCCTTCGTCAGGGACCGTGATTTTGCGGACGGACGTGGCAGGGGGTATTGGGATCTCCTTCAAAAAGTTGATCTTAACCTATTTCAGTCTCAGCTCCCGCAGCTGCTTCTCGCTCACGGTAGAGGGCGCGCCGGCCATGAGATCGACCGCCTGGGCCGTCTTTGGAAACGCGATCACGTCGCGAATCGACGGCTCGGCGCAGAGAATCGCGACCATACGGTCGAGGCCGAGCGCGATGCCGCCGTGCGGCGGTGTGCCGTACTCGAGCGCGTCGACGAAGAACCCGAAGCGGAGCTTCGCCTCCTCGTCGGAGATGCCGAGCAGCTTGAAGATCAGGCGCTGCCCCGCCTGGTCGTGGATCCTGATGCTGCCCCCGCCGATCTCGCTGCCGTTCAGCACGAGATCGTACGCACGTGCGCGCGCTCGCCCCTGATCCGTCTCGAGCATGTGGCGGTCGCTTTCGAGCGGCGCCGTGAACGGATGGTGCATGAACTCGTAGCGCTTCTCCTCCTCGATCCATTCGAACATCGGGAAGTCGACGACCCAGAGGAATGCGAACTTGTTTGGATCGAGCAGGTTCTCCTTCTTCGCAACGTTCAGGCGCAGCTGCCCGAGCATGCGCGAGGTGGCTTCATGCCCCCCCGCCGCCATGAGCACGAGGTCCGCCGATCCCGCACCCGCAAGATCCAATGCGGCACGAATCGCCTCCTCCCCCGCCGGCTTCAGCGCGGAGCTCTGCACGGCAGCTTCTGACCTGCGCGCCCACACGAGACCGCTCGCACCAACCTGCTTCGCCTGTTCGACGATTTCGTCCAGCTCCCGGCGCGAATACCTGGCTGCGCCCGGCACGGCAAATCCGCGCACCTCGCCGCCGGTCGCAACCGCGCTACGGAAGACGGAAAACTCCGACGTCGCGAACGCGGCGGAGAGATCCTTGATCTCCATCCCGACGCGCAGGTCCGGCTTGTCGGATCCGTACTTCGCGATCGCTTCCGCATACGGCAGCCGCAGGAACGGCCGCGGCGCCGTGTGGCCGATGAGCGCCATCAGACGCTCCATCAGCGGCTCGAGCGTCGCGAACACCAGCTCCTCGGTCGCGAACGCGATCTCGAGGTCGACCTGCGTGAACTCCGGCTGACGATCGGCGCGGAGGTCCTCATCGCGGAAACACTTGACGATCTGGAAATACCGATCGAGCCCGGAGATCATCAGGATCTGCTTGAAGATCTGCGGCGACTGCGGCAGCGCGTAGAACTCGCCGGGGTGGACCCGGCTCGGCACGAGGTAATCGCGCGCCCCTTCCGGCGTAGACTTCGTGAGCATCGGCGTCTCGATTTCCAGGAACCCGTGCTCGTCGAAGTACTGCCTGATCGCCATGGTCGCGCGGTGCCGCATGATCATGTTGCGCTGCATGCGCGGTCGGCGCAGATCGATGTAGCGATACTTCAGGCGCGTTTCCTCCGACACGTCCGAGTCGTCGCTCACCGGGAACGGCGGCGTTTTCGCGTCGTTGAGGAGGCGGATCTCGGCAGCGCTCACCTCGATGGCGCCGGTGGCGATCTTGTTGTTGACGGTTTCGGGGGCACGGTTCTCGACGGTGCCCATCACGGCGATGACGAATTCCGAGCGGAGCCGCTTGGCTTCGGCGACCAGCGCGTCGTCGTCGCGCGCGACCACTTGCGTGACGCCGTGACGGTCGCGCACGTCAATGAACACGAGCGAGCCGAGATCGCGCACCCGATGGACCCAGCCGAGCAGGACGACCGGCTTGCCGACATCCGCGGGACGGAGGCCTCCGCAGGTGTGGGTGCGCGCGAGTGTGCCGAGTGGCTCGATGTTCATAGTCCTTCGCTACCGGGATCCGGGACGCGGGGGCCGGGATCCGTCATGCGGGATCCGTCACGCGGGATCCGGGATCCGGGATCCGGGATCCGGGATCCGGGATCCGGGATCCGGGATCCGTCATGCGGGATCCGGGGTGCGGGATCCGGGATCCGATTACTCTCGCGACGTTCGCACGCGGGATCGATTCCTGCGTGCCCGTCGCCAGGTTTTTGATCGTCACTTCGCCGCGCGCGATCTCGTCACCGCCGAGAATGGCGGCAAACGGGATCTGCTTCGACGCGGCATATTTCATCTGCTTTCCGAGCTTGTCCGGCTCGGGATAGAGCTCCACGCGCACGTCCGCGGCGCGCAGGTCAGCGGCGAGCTTCATCGCTTCGGGGACGGAGGCGGCGTCGAAGACAGTGACCATCACGTCTGCCGATGCGCGCTCGACGGACGGCGGAAACATGTTGCGCTCCCCCATGACGACGAGGATGCGCTCGAGGCCGAGCGAGAACCCGCACGCCGGCACCTCCTCGCCGAGGAACATGCCGATCAATCCATCGTAGCGTCCGCCGCCGCCGAGGCTGCCGGCGAGATCAGGGACGGCGACCTCCAGGATCGCGCCCGTGTAGTACGACAGGCCGCGGGCAAGGCTGGGATCGAACCGCACGTGCCCGGCCGCACTCGTGCCGCCGCTCAACGTCAGGATTTGATCGAGTTCATCCAGTCCCGAGATCGCATCCGCGATCGGCCCGACGATCTCGCGGCCTCGCGCAACGGTCATCCCCCCCTGCCCTGAGCTTGCCGAAGGGTGAAATGTGTCCAGCAGCCGCGTCGCCGGACCCGCCCCAACGCCGCGCTCCACCAGCTCCTTGTGGACACCATCGCGTCCGATCTTGTCCAGCTTGTCGATTGCGATGAGCGCCGATCCGTGCAGGTCGACCGGAACGCCGGCGGCTTCGAGCAGCCCCGACAGGACGCGCCGGTGATTCAGCCGGATCGCGAAATCGCTGAACCCCAGCGCCGTCAGCACATCACTGACGGCCGCGCACAACTCGGTTTCCACCAGCGGCGACCGTGATCCGATCGCGTCGACGTCGCACTGGTAGAACTCGCGGAACCGCCCGCGCGCGGGACGATCCGCGCGCCACACCGGCTGGATCTGGTATCGCTTGAAGAACTTCGGCAGCTTCCCGCGATATTCGGCGACGACGCGCGCGAGCGGGACCGTGAGGTCGTAGCGCAGCGCCAGGTCCGTTTCGCCAGACGACTCGTGCTCGCCGCGGCGAAGCACCTTGAAAATCAGCTTGTTGCCCTCTTCCCCGTACTTCCCCGTCAGCGTTTCGATGTTCTCGAGCGCCGGCGTCTCGAGCGGCTCGAACCCGTAGCGGCGATACACATCGGAGATGACACCGATGACGTATTCGCGACGGCGAACGTCTTCGGGCAGGAAGTCGCGCATGCCGCGCGCAGGACGGGTAGCCTGGGGCATTGGATCCAGTGATCTTAACACCCTTCGACTCGTGTGCTTCGACGCGCTCGCTCAGGGCGGTAGTGGTCAAGTTTCGCTTCCGGTCGCCGGAATAAAAAGGCCCGCGATTAAGCGGGCCGGACGTTCCCACCCTTCATTGCCGAGTATGCCCTTGATTTTCCCTGCAGCTTCGCGATCTTCTGTTCGGCGCCCGCGCGCAGCGTTGCTTTGAACTGCTCGTTGATCTTGTCGGCGGGAAGCAGCTCGAGGCACTTCTGCTCGGCCGCGAGCGCAAGATCGTTCTCGCCTCGCGCCATGTAGCCGTCGGCCAGGCTGTCCTGCGCGTTGGCCGACGCGGGGTAGGCCTCGGCGTTCAGCTTGAAGAGTTCGACGGCGTCATCCTTGTCACCCGTCTGCAGGCGATCGTACGCGAGCTGGTTCAGCATGAACTCCGGAAAGAGAACGGCCTTCGGATCGCGCAGGCGTGCCTGATGGAACATCTGCCGGGCCTTTGCCGCCGCGCCACGACGACGAGCGAGATTCCAGAATTCAGAGAGCGGCGTCACCTTGCGGGTGAGGGACCCCGCGAATGGCGTGCCAGGGGACTTCACCAGCGTCTCCACGAACCACGCGACGATTCGCCCAGGCAGTTCGGGATGTGGACCAAAAATCTCGGTGCCATGGCGCCCATCCGTGAAACCCATGAATCGGTTGCGAGGATTGCCAGCGATCTCCGCGGTCCATCGCATCAACTCGGGAGCGTGGCTGTCGTACTCATCATCCGCGGCCGCTGCGGTGAAGACGGGCAGCCATGAGTTTCGCGTGAGGTAGTCGATTCCCGCGAGATCTGTTCCGCCCGCGAGCAGGACGAGCGAGCGGATGTCCTGATGGCGCTTTGCCAGCTGCACCGCATTGTTCACGCCGCAGGACGCACCGCCCGCCCCGATCAGCGCCTTGTCAACGCCCGGTTGCGCGACGAGCCACGCGAACGCCGCGTCGAAGTCCGCCGGCCATTGTTGATTCAGCTCGCGCTGGACCGCGGCCGCCCCTCCCTCGAAGCGAGGACCGCCGCTTTCGCCGAAGCCGCGGTTGTCGATCGTCAGCGCGCTGATGCCCGCGGCGGCGAGCTGCTTTGCGACCGGCTCCCACGACTGTCTCGTCGTGACACACATGTGCATCAGCAGCACCGCGGGTGCCGCCTTCGCGGATGCGGCGAAATAGGTGGCCTTCAGGCGCGTGCCGTCCGGAGCGGTGATGTCCACGTCGCGCGGCGCCGGCTGCGCGGCCGCGGAGGAGGCGACGAGGAGGACGAGGACCATCGATTTCATGTGCAGCTTTCCCCGGCGTCGTCGCCGCATCCCGGATCCCGGATCCCGATCCCGATCTATTTCTTCACCGTCGGATACTGAATCCCCAGCTGCTCCAGGTACGTCTTGTACTTCGCCGGGTCGTAGTAATACTTCTTCATCTCCGCGCGGTACTTGTCCATCGTCCCTTTGTTCAACTCGATCGCGGGCTTGTCCTCGGGACGAATCAGCGGCTCGTACTTGATGTCCTTCGTCTGCACGTTGCGGAAGTAGTCCCACGCGGCCTGGACGAGCGACGGCTTCATCAGCAGATCGATCATCGTCATCGCCTGCACCTTCGCGCCTGCGGTGACCCCCTTGTGCGCGATCGGCGTCGCCATCGAAATCGCGTTCGCCCAGTTGTGTCCGGGGAGGCCGGGAATGTTCGACGGGTAGCGCAGCGTAATCGTCGGGACGTTCCAGGAGATGTCGCCGATGTCGTCGGATCCCCCTCCGGTGTTCAGCGTCGCAGGCCCCTGCAGCGTCTCGGGGACGCGCGTCACGAGCCCCGTTTCCCGCGAGCCGATCTCCTTCTGGACCGCTTTCGCCAGCGTCTGATCGGCCTCGCTCCACTCCGGGATGCCGACGCGCTGAATGTTCGCGAAGGCGGCCTCGGCCACGGCCTTGTTGAAGTGCTGCGGCCACGCGGTCCCGAGGACGCGGGTGGGCAGCAGCTCTGTTCCCGTCATCATGGCCGCGCCCTTGGCGATCGAATCACCAATCGCCCACAGCTCCTTGATCTTCGGGTACGTCGTCTGGCGGAAGTAGTACCAGACGGACGCGGTGCGCGGCACGACGTTCGGCTGGTCGCCGCCATCGGTGATGACGTAATGCGAGCGCTGCTCGAGCGGCAGGTGCTCGCGGCGGAAGTTCCAGCCGATGTCCATCAGCTCTACCGCATCGAGCGCGCTGCGCCCGCGCCACGGGGAGGCCGCCGCGTGCGCGGTCTCGCCGCGGAACGTGTACTGCACCGACACGAGGCCGGTCATCGACGGCCTGTCGCCCCACGAGACCGCCATCGTGTCGTCGACATGCGCGAAAAGCGCGACGTCGACATCTTTGAACAATCCGGCGCGGATGAAATACGCCTTCGCGCCCACGAGCTCCTCGGCCGTGCCGGACCAGATCCGAATCGTGCCGGGAAGCTTTTCGCGCTCCATGATCTTCTTCACCGCGATCGCGGCCGTGATGTTGAGCGGCACGCCGGAGTTGTGCCCCTCGCCGTGACCGGGAGCGCCTTCGATCAGCGGATCGTGGTAGGCAACGCCGGGTTTCTGCGACGCCTGCGGAATGCCGTCGATGTCCGATCCCAGCGCAATCACCGGCTTCCCCGTCCCCCAGGTGCCGATGAACGCCGTCGGAATGCCCGCGACTCCTTCTTCCACCGCGAACCCGTTCTTCCGCAGGATCTCGATCAGGTAGCGATTCGTCTCGAACTCCTGGAACCCGAGCTCGCCGAAGCTGAACACGGAGTCGACCATCTGCTGCGTGAACGTCTTCATCGAGTCGATGTCCGCGGCGGCCGCGGTCTTCAGCCCCGCGATGCGCGGTTCGTCCCGCGGCGCCGGTGTTGGAGCCTGCGGTTGCGCCGGGCGGCTGCCGCGTCCCTGCGCGAGCGGCGTCGCGACGAACGACAGCGTGGCGAGGAGGATCAGCAGTCGGGATCGCATGCGCAAAGCATAACAAAACGAGGCATACTTAAAAGTCCATGGCGCTTCTCGATCGATTCGCGCGGCCGCTGCGGAGCCTTCGCCTTTCGGTGACGGATCGCTGCAACCTGCGCTGCCAGTACTGCATGCCGGAGCCCGACTACGTGTGGCTGCCGCGCGAAAGCCTGCTGACCTTTGAGGAGGTGGGCGCGCTCGTCGACGCGTTCACGCCGCTCGGCGTGGACCGTATCCGGATCACGGGAGGCGAGCCGCTGCTGCGGCGCGACGTGCCGATCTTGATCGAGTCGCTCGCCGCCCGTTCCACGATCGTCGATCTCGCGCTCACAACGAACGGAGTGCTCCTGCGCAACCAGGCGCAGGCGCTGCGCGCCGCCGGCTTGCACCGGATCACCGTCAGCCTCGATACCCTGCACCCGGACCGCTTCCGCCGGCTCACCCGCATGGACGAGTTGCCGTCAGTCCTTGCCGGCATCGACGCCGCTGCTGCCACTGGTTTCCAATCGTTGAAGCTCGACACCGTCGTTATCCGCGGTGTCAACGACGATGAGATGATCGCGCTGCTGGAGTACGCGAAAGGAATGCTCGCTGAGCTGCGGTTCATCGAGTACATGGACGTCGGGGGCGCGACGCACTGGACCGCGAGCGCTGTCGTCTCGCGCCGTGAGATGCTCGACCGGATCAGATCGCACTACGGCGCCGTCCTCGCGCTCAACGAGCAGTCGTCCGCGCCTGCGGATCGCTACCTGCTGCCCGATGGCACGACGTTCGGGATCATCTCGTCGACCACCGAGCCGTTCTGCGCCTCCTGCGATCGCAGCCGCCTGACCGCCGACGGCGTCTGGCTCCAGTGCCTTTATGCCTCCACCGGAACGGATCTCCGTCGTCCGCTGCGCGCCGGCGCGACGCGCGAAGAGCTGCAGCGACTGATCGAAGCCGTCTGGTCCGTCCGCGCCGACCGCGGCGCGGAGGAGCGCCTCGGCATGGACCGCGAGACCACGCTCATCCCGATCCGCACGCTCAAGCGCGACGCCCATCTCGAGATGCACACGCGCGGGGGGTAAGATCTGCGTCGATTGTGGATTGACGGTTGGGGATTGCCGATTTTTCGATTGTCGATTGGCGATTGAGATTGTTGATTGGCGATTGAGATTGTTGATTGGCGATTGAGATTGTTGATTGGCGATTGGGATTGCTGATTGCCGATTGAGATTGTCAGACTTTCCTCCGGATTTGTGATTTTCGCTGGTGCGCGGCCCGCTGGCGCGCCAGTTCGGCCTCGTAGTTTCGCTCTGCGGTCTTGTGCGACTTGACGAATATCGAGACTAGCTCGTCAGCTTCGCGCAGGAGGACTCTCCATTCCTCGACAGGCCCTATCGAGTTCTCAATAAGTATCTCGATCCAGCCGAGACTCTCGTCGCACTCTTCCACGACCTTTCCTAATACCGCTATGAATTCCTTCCGTGACCTCGCGCGGCACGCCGCCCGATAGTTGCTGTCGGTGCTCGACGAGGAATCCAGGAGCTGATCACTGATCTTCGCCGCCGCACGCGACGAGGGCAGCTCCTCGCACAATCTGATGACCGCATTCGCGAACTCCCGGGTGCGCTTCTGCAACGCGGCGGCTTTGGGATTCATGTCGATGCAGAGGAGCACGAGGCGTGCCGCAGCCTCCCAGCTAATGTTTTCGGGGCTTCTGTCGAACTGAGCCTGTGAAGTGTTTCAGATAACGCCATGTGTTCGGAACCCCGCCATGTCAGAATCTGCCAACCGCAAATCCGCAATCCGCAATCCGCAATCCGCAATCCGCAATCCAAATCCACAATCGGCAACCGCAATCGCCAATCCACAATCTCAATCGGCAATCCGCAGTCGAAAAATCCGCATTCCGCAATCGCCAATCCGCAATCAGGCGGGTGTCACAAACCAACCCGCCCGCCCGTTGTATAAGTGATGCGCGCTGCGGCATTTGTGACGACGTTCTCTTCCGCTCCACCGGTCGCTGTTCAAAATGCAGGATCGCGAGATGCGATCGTTGCTGACCTGTTCGATCAGCACGCCAGTGGCCTCTACCGCCTCGCACTGGCGATGCTGCACGAATCCGACGCCGCGCAGGATGTCGTACAGGACACGTTCCTCAAACTAATCGCGCACGTAGACGGCGGCGGCGCGCTGGCCAATGCGCGCGGCTGGTTGTATACCGTCGCGGCGCACGGATGCCGCGATCGGCAGCGCGGGTTCTCGCGCTGGCTGCCGTGGATCGCCGAACGCGATACGCGCGCAGCGAAGGAATCACCGGATCTCCACGATGGTCCGGACGCGGTGCTCGCGGCCGTCCGAACGCTGCCCCCTCGCGATCGTCTGTTGATCGCGCTTCGCGCGCAGGGACTCTCGTATCGGGAGATCGGCGAGGCCGCCGGGATCCGCGCCACGTCCGTCAGCCAGTTCCTCGCGCGCGCGTTGGATCGACTGGAGCAAAAGGTCAGGCCGACCTAAGGTCGGCACCACCGAAAAAGGTCGGCACGACCGAAAAACGTCGGCACCACCGACGTCAGGAACCAGGAGAACCACCATGTCACGGTGTTTGAACGAATACGAACTGCAGGCAGTGGCCGACAACGAAGCACCGGCCGAGCATCGCGCACACGTCGACGAGTGCGCCGCGTGCGCCGGGGGTGTCGCGGCGCGGCGCCGGCTCACCGAACGCGCGGTCGCTGCCGCCGGCTCACCTGACATGACGCACGCCGCACGTGCGCAGATGCGCCGGCGCATCGTCGATGCGCCGGCAAGCGGCGCGACGACGCTGCGTGCGGTGAGGAAGACGCGGCGATGGACGTGGGGGGTGCCGCTCGCGGCGGCGGCGGCCGCGGCCCTCCTTGTTTACTTCGTCGTGGTTCCCGGCATCGACCGCCAGACGACCGTGTCCGCCGCGGAGATCCTCGGGCGATCGCAGGCTGCACTGGCCGCGCCGGCGTCGGGACTCGAGTTCGTGATTTACGACCTTCAGCTCGACGGTCTCCTCGGAGACATTTTGCCGGCCGAACAGGCCGGACGGTTCACCATCCAGGAGCTCATTGACCACGATCACGAGGGGCGCTACCGAATCGTCAAGCTGTCATCCGACGGTCGAATCGTGGCCGGTGCTGCCGACGACACGGTGCACGGCACGCGATCGCGGTACATCCGCGCCAACGGACGCGGTTTCCTCCTGCGATTCGAAGGCGCGACCCCAACAGCGATGTCCATCGTCTCTCTGAAGCGCAGCGCGCTGCAGATTTTCATAGGACTTATGCAGACGAGCACCACACAGACTCTGCGCGAACTGGACCGTGCAGGCGAACACTGCTACGAGATCAGCATTCCGGGGGTCACCGTCCCGGCGACGTCGCTGATCGTGTTGGATCACGCGCGGGCGGTCGTCACCGCCGCGGACGCGCGCCTCGTGGAGTTCTCCTCAGCCGGGAGAATATCCGGGCAGCCATTCATGATCGACTTCGCTCAGCGGCTCCGGATGGTCGGCGCCACGGGTTCGCCAGGATTTGCGAATTTCGACTTGACTGCAGAGCCCGGGGACGTCGTGCTGCAGGGAGATGCGACGACCAATCCACTCTGGGACGTGCTCACGCGCGTGCTCGACGCGGTGCCGGCGTCCGGAACCGTCGCGCCCGCAAAGCAGTAGCATGCCGGACGCGATTCGCACCGAGTCGCTGACGAAGTACTACGGCGCTGTCGTCGCCATCGAGGCACTGGACCTCACCGTGGATCGCGGTGAGGTGTACGGCTTCCTCGGTCCGAACGGCGCCGGAAAAACCACCACTATCCGCATTCTGCTCGACCTGGTGCGCGCCACGAAGGGACGTGCGCTCGTGGACGGGCTCGACTGCCGTCGCGATAGCGTCAACGTGCGCGCGCGCATCGGATACCTGCCGGCCGAGATGCCGCTCTATCGCGAGATGACAGGCGCCGGCTACCTCGATTACCTGGCGGCGCTGCAGCGAGGCGCGATTGATGCCGCATGGCGACAGCGGCTTCTCGCGCGTTTCGATGTCAGCGACGTCGATCTCCGCCGCCGCCTCGATGACCTCTCGCACGGCATGAAGCGCAAGTTCGGCATCATCCAGGCGCTGATGGGACGCCCTGCGCTGCTGATCCTCGACGAGCCCACGTCCGGACTCGATCCGTTGATGATCGAGGCGTTCGCGGAAACGGTGCACGAGCTGAAAACCGACGGCGGCACGACGATCTTCCTGTCGTCGCATGTGCTCTCGGAAGTGGAGCGCCTGTGCGATCGGGTCGGCATCATCCGCCGCGGCCGCCTTGCGCGCGAAACGTCGATCGCGGACGTCCGCCGGGAGACGCCGCGGCGGGTCCGCGTGTTCTTCGACGGTCCGGCGCCCGCACTGCCGCCGCAGTTGTCAGCAGCACTGCGCCGGAGCGATGACCATCACTGGGATCTCGAGTGGCAGGGGCCGCTCGGCGATGCGCTCGAGGCGATGCGCGGACTGAACGTCGCCGACATCGAGATCGAGCCGTTCAAGCTCGAAGATTACGTGCTCCAGATTTACAGCGAACGCCCGGGGGGGCGCGAGTGATGCTGGCAACGCTCGTCGGCCGATCGTTGTCACGCCATCGCGCGATCGTTGCCGGACTTGCGGCGCTGCTGTCCGCCTTTCAGTTCCTCCTCGTGATCATCGCAACCAATCTGCAGAAGCAGGGGTTGTTCTCCCAGTTCGCCGCGTTCGTGCCGCCGTTCGTTCAGGAAGCATTGGGAGGAACGCTGGCGTCGTTCAGTGCCACCGTGGCGCTCGGGTTCTTTCACCCCGTCGTCATGCTGTCGCTCTCCGGCGGCGCGATTTATCTCGCGAGTGAACCGGCAGGCGAAGTGGAACACGGCCTGGTGGACATCGTCGTCGCCCGGCCGGTGCCGCGTCACCTGATGATCACGCGCTCGGCGATCGTGTACGGCGGCGTGATCGCAGTCATCGTCGGATTGATGTTCGTTGCGAACAACGTGGCCGTCCGCCTGTTCGTGCCGCACGGCGTGACGCTGCTCTCGAGATCGCGCCTGGTCTGGGTAGTGTTCAACCTCGTAGCGGTGGTGTGGTGTTTCGGTGCCGCGTCGCTCGTGCTGGCGGCCCGGGCGCGCCGACGCGGCACCGCCGCCGGGACGGTCGCGCTCATCGCGATTTCCCTGTACTTGCTGCAGTTCGGCGCCGCCGCATGGCGAACGCTGCGCCCCGTTGCACGCATCTCGCCGTTTCACTATTACGAGGCGATGCCGACGCTGCTCGGATTCAGCCAGCCGTGGCGGAACATCGCGGGATTGCTGATTGCAACAGCGATTCTGTTCGCGATCGCACAGGTGCTCTACTCGCGTCGTGACTTATGACTGGATGCGCGCGGGTGGCGCGGGGCAGGGCCGCCCCCGGTTCGAGCGCGCACCGTCTCCCATGATCAGGGCTTTTCGGTGCGCGATCGACCTGGGGCTGTCACGCGCCAGGACCCGCCCGAATCGTCCAATCGATCGACGCACAGGTCCTGTTGAACCGATGCGCGCGGGTGGCGCGGGACGGGGCCGCCCCGGTTCGAGCGCGCACCGTCTCCCGTGATCAGGGCTTTTCGGTGCGCGATCGACCTGGGGCTGTCACGCGCCAGGACCCGCCCGAATCGTCCAATCGATCGACGCGCAGGTCCTGTTGAACGTATGC
>WNGF01007982.1_pt1 | contig 21238 bp, 19 predicted proteins | sample 5400641 | NCBI WGS metagenome assembly WNGF01 (sample SAMN13153371, study PRJNA577476) | soil metagenome | isolation source: 80 cm soil or saprolite under grassland replicate 2 | place: USA:California | collected 2016-06-15 | reverse complement strand
GAAGCGGAGATGAACCAGTATGCTTCGCGGGTGGTGCCGCAGTCGAGGCCGTCGCTGCATTGGTGCGCGGTATGAGCCCGTTCCTGAGCATGGTCCCGGAAGACCGAAGTCGCGTTGGTGAGGCGGCACGATTAGAAGTCGTGCTCGCGATCCCGTTTAGAAGAGTGTATCGAGTTGTGTCTTCCGCTGCGGGCCCGCAAAATTCAATTTTTGCAGGAGCGTAATACATGTCCAAACGACCTCGGGTCCTCCGGTCCCAGCGCAAGATTATCGGACCATTGAACGTAGTCAACCCCGACGCGGCGGGAATCGACGCCGGCTCGGAACAACATTGGGTATCCGTTCCACCCGATCGTGACCACCAATCGATTCGCGCGTTCGGAACATTCACCGAAGATCTTTACCAGTTAGCGGACTGGCTCGTCGCCTGCGGGATCAAGACGGTGGCCATCGAAGCGACCGGCGTGTACTGGATCCCTCTGTTCGAGGTTCTCGAAACGCGCGGCCTGGCGCCGAGACTTGTCGATTCGAGAAGCATCGGCCGGCGGAACAAGAAGAAGACCGACGTGGTGGACTGCCAGTGGATCCGGCAACTGCACACGCATGCTCTGCTCGATGGAGCATTCCGGCCCAACGCCGAGATGCTCCCTCTGCGCTCCTTCATGCGTCAAAGGCGAATGCTCATCGATTATGCCAGCGATCACATCCGGCATATGCAAAAGGCTCTCGACCTGATGAATCTGAAGCTGCACCTAGTCATCGCGGACATCACCGGTGTCAGTGGGCTTCGCATCATTCACGCCATTCTCGACGGCCAACGCGATGCGAAGGAGCTGGCTGCGATGCGCGAACCCAACTGCAAGAACTCGGAGCAAACCATCGCCAAGGCGCTGATGGGGAACTATCGCGACGAGCATCTGTTCGCGCTTCGTCAAGCCGTCGAGCTGTTCGAGGAGTACAAGAAGAAACTCAACGCCTGTGATGACAAGATCGCCGCTACCCTTGCCGCTTTTGAGAAGAAGGGGGATCGGACGAATCTGATCAACAAGTCGTCCACTCGGACTCGGCGCAAGAATCAGCCTCGCTTCGACGCACGCAGTCTCATCTTCGAAATGACCGGCGTCGATCTGACGGCCATCGACGGACTGGAAGCATCTAGCGTTCTGACGATCCTTTCTGAAACGGGTACGGATATGACTCCATGGCCCAGCGAAGGCCAATTCGCGTCTTGGCTTGCCCTCTGCCCAAACCGATGGATCACTGGCGGCAGAGCGCTAGCCAAAAAGCCGCCCATCATTCACCCCAATCGCGCCGCACAAGCTTTCCGGGTAGCGGCTCAGACTTTGGAGCGAGCTCGGTGCGCTCTCGGTGCGTTCTTCCGTCGAATCCAGTCCCGTCACGGCCGCGCAGCCGCCATCAAAGCGACGGCTCACAAACTCGCCATCATCTTCTATACGATGCTCAAAACCCGTACTCCTTACCGCGACGCGGGCGTTGACTACTACGAAGAACGGTACCGCCAAAGACTCTTCAACTCGTTGCAAAAAAGGGCGGCGACACTTGGCTTCCACCTCACTCCATTGCAGGAGGTTCATTAGAAGCGCAGCGAAGGATCTCAATTCACCCGATCGTGATTTGAGATCCTTCGCCGTCTTCGCGGCTCAGGATGACACGCGTTTTCGTTTAGAATTGAGCAACACCTGATGTCTTTCGTCCACCTCCATCTCCACACTGAGTATTCGCTCCTCGACGGCGCCACGCGCCCGGATCAACTCGCAAAAAGAGTCGCCCAACTCGGGATGCCGGCGTGTGCGATCACCGATCACGGCAACATGTTCGGCGCGGTCGAGTTCTACAACGCGATGCGCGCCGTCGGCGTGAAGCCGATCATCGGATGCGAGATGTACGTCGCATACGGGTCGCGTTTGGACAAAGCGGGCGTGGAGGATCAGGCGGCCGACGCCGGCTCGAACAACCACCTCATCGTCCTGGCGGCGAACGACACCGGCTATCGCAATCTCGTGAAGCTGGTGAGCCACGGCTACACCGACGGCTTCTACTATAAGCCGCGAATCGACAAGGAGTTGCTACGCCAATATCGCGAGGGCCTGATCGTGCTCTCGTCGTGCCTCAAAGGCGAGGTGTCACAGAATCTGGCAGGCGGGAACTACGCAAAAGCGAAAGAAGCCGCCCTGCAGTACAAAGAAATCCTCGGCGCCGACAACTTCTTTCTGGAGATCCAGGACCACGGCATTCCCGATCAGCAGAAGATCGTGCCGATGATGGCCCGCCTCGGCGAAGAAGTCGGTTTGCAGCTCGTCGGCACGAACGATTCGCATTACCTCGAGAAAAGCGACGCCTTCGCGCACGAAGTCCTCCTCTGCATCGGCACGGGCAAAACGCTCGGGGATGACCGGCGCATGAAGTTCTTCTCCGACGATTTCTACGTCAAGGGTCCCGACGAGATGCGCCGCGTGTTCTCCGCATATCCACAGGCTGTAGAGAACACGATGCGGATCGCCGAACGGATCAACGTCAAAATCGACACGAACGGCCTCCATTTGCCGGAGTTCCCGGTCCCGCAGGGCTTCGACGCCACAGCATATTTCGAGAAGATCGCCCGCGAGGGACTGAAGAGGCGTCTGGAGAAAAAGAAACAGACCCAGCACGAGCCGCAGGCGTATTGGGAGCGCCTCGAAAAAGAAATCGACATCATTAAACGTATGGGATTTCCAGGCTACTTTCTCGTCGTCTGGGATTTCATCAAATTCGCGAAGGACAGCGGCATCCCCGTCGGTCCGGGACGAGGGTCGGCAGCAGGATCGGTAGTTGCCTGGTCGATGGAAATCACCGATGTCGACCCGCTCGATTACGACCTTCTCTTCGAGCGCTTTCTGAATCCCGAGCGCATTTCCATGCCCGACATCGACGTCGACTTCTGCATGAATCGGCGCGGCGAAGTCATCGAATACGTCCGCCGCAAGTACGGCCAGGACAATGTCGCGCAGATCATCACGTTCGGAACGATGGCCGCACGCTCTGTCGTGCGCGATGTGGGCCGGGTCCTCGGTCTTCCGTACGGATTGGTCGACAAGGTGGCGAAGACGATCCCCGCAGGCCCGGAAGTGACGCTGGAGACGGCGCCGCAAGATTCGCCCGCGCTTGCCGATGCCATGAAAAACGACAAGGAAGTCGCGCGAGTCATCGAGATCGGATCGAGACTCGAAGGTCTGGCCCGTCATGCCGGGATGCACGCCGCCGGTGTGGTGATCACGCCCGAGCCGGTCACCAATTACGTACCGCTCTATCGCACCACGCGCGATGAAATCGTCACGCAATTCGACATGCGCGTCGTCGAGAAAATGGGCCTGCTCAAAATGGACTTCCTCGGCCTGCGCACGCTGACCGTGATCGACGATGCGATCAAATCCGTAAAGGCGGAGACCGGCGAAAAAATCGACATCACATCCATTCCCCTTGACGACCCGGAGGTGTACCGGCTGTTTCAGGAGGGGCGGACGAAGGGCGTATTTCAATTCGAGTCCGGCGGGATGGTCGACGTGCTGCGTCGCGCGAAGCCCACTAAATTCGAGGATCTCGCCGCGTTCAACGCGCTCTATCGTCCCGGCGCACTCGATGCCGGAATGGTCGATGAATACGTCCGCCGGAAGAACGGCGTCTCGAAACCGAAATACGTCGTGCCGGCGATGAAGGAGATCCTCGAAGAAACGTACGGCGTCATCGTCTATCAGGAGCAGGTGATGCAGATCGCCCAGGCGGTCGCCGGCTTCTCGCTCGGTGACGCCGACCTACTCCGCAAAGCGATGGGCAAGAAAGACAAAGTCATCATGGAGCAGCAGCGCGAGAGGTTCGTCGCCGGCGCGGTTGCCAACGCCTACACGAAACAGAAAGCGGCGGAGATTTTCGAGTACATCGAGCCGTTCGCGCGCTACGGGTTCGGCAAATCGCACTCCGTCGCGTACGCGCTCGTCGCGTATCAGACGGCATGGCTCAAAGTCCATTATCCGCGGCACTTCATGGCTGCCCTGATGACATCGGAGATGGACCGCACCGAGCAGGTGGTGAAGTTCATCAACGAGACGGCGCAGATGGGAATCGAGATTCTGCCGCCGGATATCAACGAGTCGAACTATTCATTCACCGTCGTCGGCCCGAATATCCGCTTCGGCCTCGGCGCAGTGAAAGGTGTGGGCCACAGCGCCATCGAGACGATTCTCGAGGCGCGGCAACCCGTGGGCCGCTTCACGTCGCTTCATGAGTTCTGTGAGAGCGTCGACCTCCGCGCGTGCAACAAAAAGGTGATCGAGGCGCTGATCAAATCGGGATCATTCGATTCGTTCGCCCTGACGCGTAAGGCGCTCTTCGAATCGGTCGAGTCGACCGCCGACAGCGCGCAGCGCGCAAGAGACGAGAAGGAAAAGGGGCAGGTCTCTCTTTTTGCCCCTCTCCCCGCGGGAGAGAGTGGCCGAAGGCCGGGTGAGGGGATCGAGTGGCCGGAGGAAGAAAAGCTTCGCCATGAAAAAGAGACCCTCGGCTTCTACATCACCGGCCACCCGCTGAACAAATACGGCGACGAGCTGCGCCTCTTTGCAAATGCAACGACGGAGACGTTGCACAGCCACGTCGACGAAGTGGTGAACATCGGCGGCATCGTCTCCAATCTGAAGCGATCGAAAATCAAAAAAGGGGCGAACGAAGGCAAGCTGATGGCAAAGTTCGTTCTCGATGATCAGTTCGGATCGGTCGACGTTGTCGTATTCAGCGATCTGTACGCGAAGTATGTTCGCTGGCTGGACAACGGGCTCGCCGTTCTCCTCACTGCCGCTGTGAAAGATACGGGCGGGATTCAGGCCGGCCGGAGCGCCGCGCTGCAATCGGCGGAACAGGATGCCCAGCGCGTCGACGATGAATACACGCGAATCTCGGCGTACGAAGTGACCGAGGATGACGATCGCGATCCGAAAGAAGTGGAACGCGAGAAGTACGGGGATCGGAAAGACAATCTCGGCTTGTTCGGTAATGGAGCACCGCCGCCCCCGGCGGCGCCTCAATTGGAAGTCGTGGCTGAGGAGCCTGAGTTCGCGTCGCATGCGGCGGCGTTCCACGAAGCGCCGGTCACGCCGGAATTGAACGCGCTGGAGATCATCCCGCTCGACGGCATTCGCGAGAAAAAAGTGAAGGAGATCGCGCTCGAGGTCCCGTATACGCGGATGGATGAAGATGCAGTGAAGCGCATTCGCGAGATTTTCGAGGATCACGCCGGCGAGATCCCCGTGAGCGTCACCATCATCGAAGTGCCGGAGACGCTCGGCAAGAGCGAAGTGCGGCTGCGCTTGAATCAACATTTCCGGGTGCAGCCGGGGCCCGCGCTCAACTCAGCGCTGCAGCAGGTGCACGCGACGGCGCGCTACGTGTTTTAGCGTCATCCTGAGCCGCGGAGACGGCGAAGGATCTCGAGATGGCATGCTGCTTCGTATTTTGAGATCCTTCCCCTTCGCTGCGCTCAGGGTCAGGATGACACTCTTGGAGGACTCATGGCCGATTCCCAGACGTATGCAACGCACCGTCGTTGGGTTCCGCACTTTCACTTCTTCGCCCTTCCCATCCTTGGAATCAATGTGCTGGTTCAGCTTTACATGTTGATCCGGCACTTCTCGGGTTGGGGCGTGTGGAACGTTCTCGTCGCCGCCGCGTTGGCGGCGCTGGTGATCGCCACGCGAAGCATGGCCACGACGGCACAGGATCGAATCATTCGTCTCGAGGAGACCCTGCGCCTGCAGCGATGTCTTCCGGCCGATCTGCAGGGTGGCATCGGCGAGCTGTCGACGGGGCAGCTCGTCGGATTGCGATTCTGCGCCGATGAGGAATTGCCCGAGCTTTGTCGCGCGGTGTTCCGCGGCGACTTGCGCGGCCGCGAAGACATCAAGAAGCGCATCAAGAACTGGCGGCCGGATACGCTGCGGGTCTGATGGATCGCGACGATCTGGTCGAGCTGCGGAAGTTTTCGCATCTTCACGAGGCGGAGCTCGCTGTGGCGACGCTCGAGGCTTCGGACATCGATGCGGTTCTGCGCGACACGTCGTACGGCGGATTCCGGCCCGAAGCGTCGATCGCCGGTGGCGGCGTCACGGTCCTCGTCCGTCGCGATGAAAGGGATGCAGCGAATGAGATTCTCGACGCGCCGACGTTGCACGACGCGTCGATCGACGCGGGGACTTGCGCGAATTGCGGCCGTTCCCTCCGGGGTGCCGTCTGCTCTGCGTGCGATGCCGACGAACGCGAAGCGGTGCTCGATCCCGCACGGACGCGAGCGAGTATCGCCAAGCTCAAAGCGGTGGTTGTCTTCGGCACGCTTGCGCTGATGGTTGCGCCGGTGATCTGGCGAAGAGTCAGCCAATTCGACGCGAAGGCTGTGAAGACCGCGCTCTATCTCGTCGCCGGCGTGGTGATCTTGATCGTCGTACTGAAAATTTTCATCTCCGGTTCGGACGAGCGTTTGTAACTTGGCGAAAGTCCGTTCACGGTGATGGAGGAACGATTTGCGCAAGCACAGAAATGAGTTTCGGAATCTCCTCGACTGCGACGCGCCAGACGATGCTGTAATCGACATTCCCGTAGTCATGGACAAGTCGATTCCGCATGCCGATGACAGCATCCCAGGGAAGTGTCGAATTCTCTTCGCGAATGGCTGCTGAGACGCGGCTCGCCGACTCGCCGATTACCTGAATGAGGTGAACGACAGCCAGTTGAAGATTATCGTCTGTTTGGAAATCACCGATTGTCTTGCCGTCGACCTTTGCCGCTACACGGCGCGCAGCATCGAGCATGTCGCCGAGGTAGACGAGGTCAATGCGTTTCGACATACTCCACGACCGCTTCCGTGGTCACGTCTTTGATCATCCAGCGGCTGAGTTCCGCGGGTGTGCGCAGATCGACGCGGCGGCCGAGGATGTCACTCAGCTCTCGTTCCGCGGTGACAATGTTCCATCCGATGCGCGCGTCGGGTTTGAACTCGACGAGCACATCGATGTCACTCGTCGGGCCGAAGTCGTTTCGCACCACCGAGCCGAAAAACGAGAGTTTCCGGACCTGCCACCGCCGACAAAACTCAGCGATCGCGTCGTGCGGAACTGGAATCGCGAGATGGTTCGCCGCGGGCATGCTCTTCGATTGTATCGAATCGCGCACCGACTCAGCGCATGTGTGAGTCGAACCACTGCACGATGCGCCGGGCGATGTCGCGTCGATGCTCCAGCTTCCGGATCGAGTGTCCCTCGTCCGGGTAAACCACCAGTTGGGTGTCGACGCCCAACGTTTTCAGGGCGTGCCAGAATTCGAATGATTGCGGGGCGGGGCATTCGCCGTCGCGCTCACCCACCAGCACCAGGGTGGGGGTCTTCACGTTCTGGATGAAGTTGATCGGCGCGCTCTTCGCGTAGACCGCGGGATCGTCGTATACCGTCGCGCCGAAGTACGGGATCATCCATTCGTCAATGTCGTTCTCACCGTAGTAGCTCTGCCAGTTGGCGATTCCGGCGCCGGCGACCGCCGCGCGAAATCGATGCGTCTGCGTGACCGTCCACATGGTCATGAATCCGCCGTAACTCCAGCCCCACACCCCGATGCGATTCGAGTCGATCGGGTAGTCCTTCAGAACGGCGTCGACTCCGGCGAGGATGTCGCGGAGGTCGCCGCCTCCGAAATCCTTCACGTTCGCGCGCGTGAATGCCTCCCCCTGACCGTAACTGCCGCGGGGATTCGGCATGAAGACGAAGTAGCCGTTGGAGGCGAGCATCGCGTTCTGCTCGCGCGGCCAGCTTGGCAGAAACGCGGACGCCGGTCCGCCGTGGATCGAAACAACCATGGGATATTTTTTGCTCGGATCGACATTCGCGGGCGCGAGCAGCCATCCCTGCACGTCGAAGTTGTCGCTGCGCCAGTGAATCGAATGCGGTTCGCCCCAGGAAGCAGTCAATGTGTTGACTTTGGTGATCTGCTTCCACTCTCCGACCGGACCTGCCCAGATCTCCGGCGGGTGACGAAATCCACTGTGGATCACCGCGCTCATGCGGCCGTCGCGAGCGATGGAGGTGGTGTTCACGGACGATCCGCGCCACAAGAGCTTCGTGGTGCCGTCGAGATTCATCCGTACGAGCGCCGGCTCTCCGCTGATGTCCTGGCCGAGGAAGAGCGAGTCGGCCGAGAGCCATTCGAACGAGGTGACGGTCGCTTTGAGATCAGGCGTGAGATTCCGTCGCCCGCCCCCGGCCGCGGGAACGACGAAGAGATCGCCGCCGGTCGATCCTTCGTCGCTCATCAGCCCTTCGATGAAGGCGATGTGCGACCCTTCGGGCGACCATCGCGGATTGGCAATCTGAAGTTCCGGTTTGTAGATCGGCTTCATGGTCGCCGATGCGACGTCCACCACATGCAGTTGCGCGATCCACCAATGGTTATCGCCCGATCCCGGAGCGGCGATCGCCGCGATCTGTTTCGAATCGGGCGACCAGTCGAAGTGATAGACGTACATATTCGGCGGCGTGACGACGCGAACGTTTTTCGAACCGAGGTCCACGATGGCGATGCGTTGCTCGTCGATGTGCTCCTCGATCACGCCGACCGCGCGCGACATGGCCACGAGTGGCCCTGCAGAACGTGCCGCATTTTCAATGAACAATAATGCGATCGATTTGCCGTCGCGCGACCAGTGCGGTTCGGCCAGGTAACCCTTCAACGTAGTGATCTGCGCTCCGTCGACGTAAAGCTGGCGCTGCCCCCCCTTTTCTTTCGAAGCCAGATACGCGAGCCGAGCGCCGTCGGAAGACCAGGCGAGGCCCTGGTCATCGCCGGTGGTCATCTGCTTTCGATTCGTTCCCTCCGCGTCGGAGACAGAGATGCCGTGATCGCGTTCCGACCAGGCGATGCGCTTGCCGTCCGGCGATATCGCCACCTGATGAAACGTGCGGACGGTGAAAACGTCTTGTGCGAAGACGTTCGCCGCGAGGAACAGAAGAGGAATCAGCGATCGGCGCGCGTGCATGCGCCAAGGATATCGAATGACACCCTTCACGCGGTGGGTGAGGGGTCGTGTCATCCCTGTTCAGGATGACGCTTTGCGCTGAATGAATTCGTACGCTTCCCGCGCCGGCAGGGCTGGGCTGAAGAGAAAGCCTTGCAGTCGATCGCAGCCGTTTTCCCTCAGAAACGTCGCCTGCTCTTCCGTCTCCACACCTTCCGCGACGACCTCGAGCTGTAGCGTGTGCGCGAGATTGATGATGTACGAGACGATCGCCGCCGCCGACTGCTCGGCCGGAATGTCGCGGACGAACACCCGATCGATCTTGATGGAGTCGATCGGGAACTGCTTCAGGTACATCAGCGAAGACTGTCCGGTGCCGAAATCGTCAATCGCGATGCCGACACCATGCCGCCGCAGTTCGGACAAGACTTGCATCGTGAGCTCCATGTTTTGCACGGCGACCGATTCGGTGATCTCCAGCGTGAGTGAGTCGGGAGGAAGATCGAACTCGCGCAGGCAGGCGGCGATGAGATCTGCAAACCGCGGCTGCTGCAGTTCCGGAGCGGAGATGTTGACGCCCATGTCGAGGTGATCGAGTCCGGCGTCGCGCCACTCGCGGAGTTGCGCGCATGCCTGGTGAATGACCCAATCGCCGATCGGCACGATCAACCCCGTCTCCTCGGCCAGATGGATGAACTCCACCGGCTCGACGATGCCTTTCGCCGGTTCGTTCCAACGGAGCAGCGCCTCGAAGGCGACGACGCGGCCGCTGTCGCCTTCGTAAATCGGCTGGTAGTAGACGTCGAGCTCTTTCCGTTCCAGAGCGTGATGCAAGCTCTGCTCGACCTCCAGCCGGCGCACGTAGCGCTCGTTCATGCTGGCCATGAAGAGCTGCGCCTGATTGCGTCCGAGCTCTTTCGCGCGATACATGGCGCTGTCGGCGCATTTCAGAAGCGTCTCCACGTCCTCCCCATCGGACGGGTAGATGCTGATGCCGATGCTCCCGGTGACGAACAGCTCGTGTCCGTTCACGCGAAACGGTCGTGCCAACGACTGCAGGACTTTGCGAGCGACGGCGAATACGGCGTCGCTGCTGTTCGTGTCGTTCAAGAGAATGGTGAATTCGTCGCCGCCGAGGCGCGAGATCGTGTCCGACGCGCGAATCGATCCCTGGAGCCGAGTGGCGACTTCGGACAGCAGGGCATCGCCGACAGAGTGACCGAGGCCGTCGTTGACGAGTTTGAAGTGATCGAGGTCGAGATACATCACCGCCATGCCCCGGCGATGTCGCTTCGCCTGCGCGATCGCATTGATGACCCGGTCCCGGAACAGCAGCCGGTTCGGCAGGCCGGTCAGCGCGTCGTAGTACGCCTGATACTCGAGCTGCTTTTCCGTCGCCTTGCGTTGGGTGATGTCGCGATAGTTCACCACGATGGCGTTCACGCTGCTGTCGTGAAGAAGGTTCTGGCCGAACGCTTCGAGCCAGATCCACGTGCCATTCTTGTGAAGGAAGCGGAGCTCCGCGTTGATTTCCCGATTCGGCGTCGCCGCGAGATCGTGGAAGATGTCGCGTGTGGCCTGACGGTCGCGCGGATGCACGAAGCCGAGAAAACTGGTCTGCATCAGCTCGCGCTCGTTGTAGCCGAGGAGTCGTTGAGTCGATGAGCCGACGTAGGTGAAGGCCAGATTGGAATCCAGAAGGGCCACGCCGCTCCAGCTTTTCTCCACCAGAGCGCGGAAGCGCTGCTCGCGCTGCTCCAGTTCGACCTGCGCGCGCTTACGCTCTGAGATGTCGCGGATGAACGCGCTGTACGTCTGATCGTCACCCGATCCGACAGGGTCGATCAGCACTTCGACCGGCAACTCCTGACCGTCCGCGCGGCGCGCGATGCTTTCGATGCGTCGCTTCGGAACGCCGCTGGCGATGGCCTCGAGAAGCGCCGGCACGATCGTGCGCGGCAGCGGACGGCCGACCACATCGCGTGAGCGCAGACCGAAGGTCTCTTCGGCCTGCCGGTTCCATTCGATCACGTTGGTGTTGCGGTCGATGGTGATCACCGCGTCGAGCGTCGAATCGATCACCTGTTTGAATCGCGACTCGGTGCGGCGCAGCGCGAGCTCCGTGCGCGCGCGCTCGACGGCCTCGCCGACCAGATTGGCGATCGATTTCAGGAAACCGACCTCGTAATCGTGAAACTCGCGTTGCACGCTGGAGTACGCCAGAAGAACGCCAAACGTGCCGCTGGCGGTCGGAATGGCAACGCCGGCTCCCGATTTGATCCCGTGGTAGTCGCGAAGGTGCGAGCACTTGAATCGCCGCTCCTGCTCGAGGTCCGCGAACGTCACCGGGCCTTCTGCCAGGCTGACGTACATGCCGATGGATTCGTTTTCCTCGTCGTCGCGGCTGCAATACTGAAACGTTGCGTTTGACCCGAGCGCCGCGCGCGTGATGACCCTTCCTCCAGTCGTGATCTGGAGCGCGCGGCTGTGATCAACCTCGAGCGTCGACTCGATGATGGCGCAGGTTTGACCGAGGAGGATCGAGGGATCGACGCCGGTAAGGGCGGCCTGCCCGAACTCGGCCACAGCAGTTTCCTGACGGTTGCGGACTTCGATCTCCGCGCGCAGGCGCGCCAGCTCCGCGGCGGCGGCCTGCGGGTCAGCCGCGCCAGGGATCAGGTGAAACGGTTTTTTCTGCTCGGTCATAAGATGGTGCCAATCAGGTTAACACTATTGACTTGCAACGTTTTCCAATGGATTTTATGTGCATGATTTTAGCACTTCTTTTTATCGTGCACCACCACGTCATGGGCTTTTCCGAGCAGGCGACCAAGCACACCTTTCGCCTCTTTCCTGATGGAGGGGCGATCGATGTCCGAGCGCTCGATGAGAAAGACGCCGCGACCGTGGCCATGATTCGCGAACATCTGCAGACGATCGCCAAGGAGTTCGCGGACGGCAATTTCGCGAAATCGGAAGCGGTACACGAGCGCTTGCCGGACGGCGCGGCGACGATGAAGGAGCTGCGCAACGATATTGAGTATGACTGTAGCGAGCTGCCGTTAGGCGGCAGCGTACGAGCCAATCCAAAGGCGCTCGAGGCAATTCACAAGTTCCTGCGCTTTCAGATTCGCGAGCACAAGACCGGCGATCCGACAGAAGTTCAGCGCGACTGAGGCGGGTGGCGGGTGGCTTATGGCGGGTGGGCCCACCCGCTACCCGCCACCCGCTACCCACCCACTTCATCGACGTAACACCAGAGCCACCGCTCGCCGGGCTGAAACGACCGGATGACCGGGTGCTTCATGGCGCGGTAATGCTTGGTGGCATGCTTGTTCTTCGACGAGTCGCAGCAGCCGACGTGGCCGCACTGCAGGCACAGCCGTAAGTGCACCCAAGAATCGCCGGTGGCGAGACATTCCTCGCAGCCGTTAGGCGTGTTTGCTTTCCGATTCAATTGTGACTTTGGTCACGCGCAAACGAGGGACGCGAACTTAAACTAATTCTCGCAGAGGGGGGCGTACACCAGTCGGCGTACCGCCCCCTTCGTGTATCTAGGAGGGAAATGGGATGCGAACCAGAACATCATTTGTCGTAGTGGCAGCAGTGCTGGCCTTGACCGCATGCCGCGGTCACGAGGCGGTCACAGGCGGCTATGGCAGTCAGGGCGTGTCGGGAGTGGTGACGATGGCCGTCGGCATGACGAACAGCAGTCCGCAGGGCGTGCGGGTGACGGTTGGTGGAACGGGCATGTCGGCGGTCCTCGGCACAGATGGGCGTTTCTCGTTTTTTGGTGTACCGGAATCTGCGGATCTGACCTTCTCCCGCGATGATCTCAACGCGCGCATTCGCGTGCAGGCGTCGCCTGCCCCGCTGCAGATCGAGTTGAATTCGAACAGCGCGAGCGTCGGCCGCAAACGCGTGGTTCCATCGCACCCGCTGATGGAGATCGAAGGCCTCATCACCGCGGTGAGCGACTCGGAAATCACCGTGCATGATTCTCACAATGAGGACGTGACGGCGACGATCACCACCGACACGGCGATTTACCGGGGCAACGTGAGGCTGCAGCCGAGCGACCTGAAGGTTGGCGATCAGGTCCACGTCAAGGCGAACGTCAGCGGTGACGATAAGACCGCAATCATCATCATTCTTCAGAATCCTGACGACGGCAGTGACGACGCCGCGAGCCAGACGATGACTGCGAACGGCACCGTGAAAGACGTTGGCGGTTCGCAGCTCACGGTATCGACGGTTCCCAAAGGCGACGTGACGGTCAATGTCGACAGCAACACCATCATTCGTAAACAGGGGGTGCAGATCACGGTCGGAGACATCAAGGTCAACGATCAGGTGAATTGCATGGGCACTCGAGTGGACGATCACACCCTGCTGGCAAAACAGATTGAGGTTCGTGGAGTCAGCGGGCGTCATTAAAAGGGCGACCCTTCCCGCGGACTCACGATTCGGCGGCCGCAAGGCCGCCGATTTCTTTTGGGATATGATCCGCAGCACCGCAAAACGGAAGGAGTGCGTCATGGCCAAGAACGAACGCAAGGTCGCCGACTGTCGTCTGTTCCCCAGCGAGAAAAAGTGCAGCGTCACCATTGCCGGGACCGAGGACGAGGTCCTCGAGATCGCCGTACAACACGCCGTGACGACCCACGGCCACAAGAAGACTCCGCAGCTTCGCGAAGAAATTCGCAAGATGCTGCGCCCGGAAGCGTGAGACAGCGGCTCCTCGTTTAAACTCCCTTGAATGGAAGCGTTCAGCCTCCGTCCGAGGGAAGTGTTCGAGGCGCTGTGCAAGACCGTCGTCGGTCAGGACGACGCCAACCGCGAGATCGCTGTCGCTCTCGTCAAGCACCTCGTTGGACATCCCGCGCCCAATATCCTGCTGATCGGCAACTCCGGTTCAGGCAAGACGACTCTGATGCGCGCGGTGGAGCAATTCCTGACCGGCCGGCCCGATCTCTTCGAGTACGCGAACCTGGTCCGCATCAACGCCAACGTGCTCGCCGAAGAGCGGCAGGGATACGGCCGCTCCGTCCTCGGTCGTCTCTATTCGAACGCCAAGCGAATTTTCGGACCAGATGCGCCGAACGAAATTCTGCTGCACTCGGTTGAGCGCGGAATGATCTTCATCGACGAGGTCGACAAGATTCGCGCCGAGGTGCGGGGGCAGCCGAATGTGCGGGGAATCGTCGCGCAGGAAGCGCTGCTCACGCTGATGGAAAACGAGAACGTCGAATTCGAAGTGGACGGGACAACGCACGCCGTCAACTCGTCGAATATTCTTTTTGTCGCCGGCGGCGCATTCGAAGAGCTGTACGACAGCGTCTTCCGGCGCGCGACGATCGGCCAGGATGTCGCTCCGATGAAGCCGGTCGTGGTGGTCTCCGCATCGGGCGAAGTGCGCGAAGAGCTGCCGTTCCACCTTCGCGACTACCTCAAATACGAGGACCTCTTCCGCTATGGCATGACCCCGCAGTTCGTGTCGCGATTCGAGTCCATCGTGGTGCTCAACGATCTCTCCGAGCCCGACCTCGCGCGCATNCCTCGCGCGCATCTTTGTCGAGCCTGACGCATCGATTTTCCGCACCTCCCGCGCGTACTTTCAGCGATTCGGGATCGATCTGCAGATCACGCGCGGCGCGCTGCTGGCCATCGCCTGGGACGCCGCCCGCCAGAAACGCCTGGGCGCTCGCGCGTTGCGGGAAACATTCCGGCGCGTGATTCGCAATCTCGAGTTCGACCCGGCCGCCAGCGGCGCCGGCGTGATCACCATCGATGAAACCATGGTGAAACAGGCGATCTCGGGACGAGAGGCGGGGACAGCCAGTAAACGATGAACGATGAGCGATGAGCGATGAACAGGGCGGACGGAGTTCATCGTTCATCGTTCATCGTTCATCGTTCGTGAACGCATGACCGATCAAAAAACCCTTTTCTCGAAATTAAAGCGCGGCCTCTTCATGACTCACACCGAGATCATCGAGAAGGTCAAGGAGTCGATGACTCCCGATCTGCCGATCGATCGCGCGGCGATTGACGGGCTGGAAGAGGGACTGCTGGGCGCTGACGTCGGCGCGGAGCTCACCACGTCGATCGTCGACCGCGTCGAAGAGCGCATCCGCAACGAGAACATCCGCAACATGGATCGGTTCACCGCAGTGTTGCGCGAGGAAACGCGGGCGCTCATACCGCAGCGCATCGCCTCGACCATTGATGTCCATCGTGCGAAGCCGTTCGTCATCCTCGTCGTCGGCGTCAACGGGACGGGAAAAACAACGACCATCGCCAAACTCGCGCAGCGCTGGACTGCGGAGGGTAAGAGCGTTCTGTTGGGAGCTGCGGACACGTTTCGGGCGGCGGCGATCGAGCAGCTTCAGATGTGGGCCGATCGCGTCGGAGTGCCGATGGTGAAGCACAAAGCGGGTTCCGATCCTGCGGCGGTGGCGCACGATGCGGTCACCGCGGCGAAGGCCCGCGGCACGGATATCGTCATCATCGACACCGCCGGCCGGCTGCACAACAAAGCGCATCTGATGCAGGAGCTTTCGAAAGTGCGGCGCGTGGTTGAGAAGGAACTACCCGGCGCGCCGCACGAGACGCTGCTGGTGATCGACGGCACCACCGGACAAAACGGCGTGAGTCAGGCCGAGGCGTTTCTCGAAGCGGTGAAAGTCACCGGGATGGTCGTCACCAAGCTCGATGGAACTGCCAAGGGCGGCGTGATCCTCTCGATCATGCGGCAGTTCGAAATTCCGGTGAAATTCATCGGAGTGGGGGAGAGTGCCGAAGATCTGATTCCCTTCGATCCGAACGCCTACGTGGATACTCTGTTCGAATGACCGCTACCCGCGCTCGATGGCGATGTCTGCGACTGTGAGCTGCGGCACTTTTCGCAGCTCATTCGGCGGCAATTTGATTTTCGTGGAGCGGTTGCCGCCGCCGACGATCACGGAATCCGCATTCATGATCCGGCTGTCGACGTAGAGGGGAATCGACTCCGGCAGTCCGAAGGCCGTCACGCCGCCGATGAGTTGTCCGGTGGCCACCTTCGTCTCGTCCGCCGATGCGAACGACAACCGTTTGATCTCCATCAGACGGCTGACGGCGTGGTTCACGTCGAGCTTCGTGTTCGCCAGCACGAGACACGCGGCGTACTGCTTCGGCTCTGTTTTCGCCACGACCAGAATCGTGTTGACGGCGCGATCGCGCGGAATGTCGTAATGCGTGCAGAAGGCTTCCGTGTCCGCCCACTCCGGGTTGCACGGCAGAACTTCGCATTCGATGCCGAGCGCGTCGATGGCGCGGGCGACCGCCGGATCTAATTCGTGCTCGGACATGGGAGATCGATTCGACGGACTCGCGCGGCGGTGATCTCAATGGCGCATGTAGCGCCGCCGCCCCCGGCGGCGGCCGGCGAGGGCGCCGGCCCCACAGCAACTCGATACTCGCCCGGCGGAAGCTTCATGAATCCGAAAAAGCCGCTGCCATCGGTGGTCGTGCTCCAGCGCTCGTGTGAGGCCGATTCGATGGTCACGGTCTCGCCGTCAAATTGCGCGTACCCCATGACGCTGCCGGTCGCAGGCTGCGGTTTGCGCGGAGCGGAAGCATCGAGTGAAAAAATCGGAGGAGCGCCACGCTGGTCGAAGCGCAGCGTCCCGCGCGCGTTTCTGCCTGACGCGACCGCGGCGACAAAATCTTCGTTCGGCCGCTTCGGCGTCGGACTTCCGGGCGCCGGCGAATAGTACGGATTGCGCTTCACGGCGGTATTCGTGCTGTTGGCCGCGGTCGACCACGGCGCGGTATCGCCGACGGCGAACATCAGAATTCCGTCCGCTCCTGCATCACGCGCACGGCGACCCTGGCGCAAAGTGCCTTCGATGCCGTTCATGTAGGCGCCAATGCCGGCGATCGCGAGCCGCCCATTTCCATGAGCGGTTTTAATCGTATACGATAACCAATCATCAAATTGTTTGCGTTCGCGGCCTAGGTGTTCCCGCTTGTAAAGCATCGGGCTGGCAACGTCGAGGATTCCCTCTTTCAGCCAGCCGTTCCAGTCCTGAAAGACGCGCGTGTACGCGTCGGTCTGCTCGAAGCCGTCGCTCGCGGAAGGACCACCGGCCCACGCGACGAGCGCCGCGGAGACGATGATCGACGGCTTCATCGCAGTGGCGTGGAGATAGAGACGCCTCATGAATTGCGTGATCTGATCGCGCCGCCATTGACACCACAGCGGATCGTTGCTGCGCGGATATCCTTCCGCGTCGTATTTCGCTTGATCACCGTAACGCCAGTCCTCACCATAGCGCATCTTGTGAGGAAGCGAGCGCGTGGCCCATTGCTGCGCTCCGCTGTACGGCCGCTGATTCGCGGCATCCCAGACGTGCTGCAGAAAAACGTGCTGCGGATTTTTTGGAAGCGCTACCGCTGGATCGCCGCGATAAATCGCCCCGACGATGACGAAGGCGTGCACTTGAATCGAATTGGCGTGCGCCTTGTCGATGATGTAGCGCAGCGGATCGAACGTCCACCGGCCGTCTGCATCCGGCTCGCCCACTCCCGCAACTTCGGTCAGCGGCTCTTTGCTGTCGAGATACCAGGAGTCGCCGCGCCGCCGCACCTCGACGAAGATCGCGTTCGCGTGACTCTGTCCCGCGAGCTCGATGACCCGGTCGATGTCGCTGTGGGTGCCCAGCGGCGTGTGGAAAGTGTCGACCCAGTAGGCGCGAAATTCATCGGCTGCTGCTGTTGCAGCCCAGATGGTGATCGCAATCGCAGCCAGCCGCCTCATCCGTTTCATGGCATTGTAAACGGATGAAAGGCAAACGCCCGATCAAGACGCTCGAGCGTGTGCTGTCGAAAGCCGGCGTGGGCTCGCGCACCGAAGCGCGAAAGTGGATCGCCGAGGGGCGGGTGAGGGTCAACGGCCATGTGGTCACCGATCCCGATGAGTGGATCGATCTCCAGCGCGATCGCGTCGCATTCGACGGCAAACCGCTTCGCAAGATGGAGCGGACGTATCTGCTGCTCTACAAGCCGAAGGGCTATCTCACGACGTATCGCGATCCGCAGGGGCGGCCGACGATTTACGATCTGCTGCCCGATCGCGATCGCTACCTCTTCCCTGTCGGCCGGCTCGACCTCGAGACGAGCGGTCTGCTGATTCTGACGAACGACACCGCGTTCGCCGAACGGCTGACGAATCCCGATTACAAAGTGCCGAAGACGTACCTGGTCAAGGCGTCGAAGCACCTGAGCGATGAACAACTCGATCAGCTGCGAAACGGTGTCATTCTGCGCGACGGAGTGACGCGCCCTGCGTTGGTGCAGCGCCTGCGCGAGAGCGGCGGCAAGACGGTGTTCGAGATCACCATCACCGAAGGGCGCAACCGTCAGGTGCGGCGGATGGTGGAAGCGCTCGACGCAAAAGTGCTGAAACTGGTGCGAGTGTCCATCGGGCCGATCCGCATCGGTGATCTGGAAATCGGAAAAGCGCGCAAGTTGACGGCAGCCGAAATCAAAAGCCTCATGTGATCACCACAGAGATGCCTGAACAATCTCGTCGACCATCGGCCACGCCGCCTCACGCCAGTCGTCGCCCATCAGCAATCCTGCGGACGCCAGATACAGCACGACCGCGCGACGATCGAATCGCTCCTGCAGTTCATCCACTGCGGAGCGGACCGCTTCCGCGGACGGCGCTTTGGACTCGTCGCCCTCGATCGATCCATTCACGTGGGCAATGCCCCAGCGGTCGAGAAATGCCGCCATCATCTCGTTCGCCTCGTGCGTGTGGTACTGCATCAGCGCCGTCTCGAACGTCTGCTCGAACTCGGGCACTCCGATTCGCGACGCCAGCAGTTCCGTCTTCTTCTCCACTGGCATCTTGCGAATCGTCTCGTTGCGGAAATGAAGCCCCTTGGCCAGCTGCGCAGTGGCCACCGCCTTGGTAGCAGCGTCGCCATATCGCCAGAACGCGAGCAGGATTCGCTGCCGCAAATCAGCGTCGGCGATCTCGCGCAGGATCCGGCGGGAGTTCCACATTTCGTTCTTCGTTCTTCGTTCTTCGTTCTTCGTGGCTGGCTCTTCTCGAAAAACGAGCAACGGAGAACGAACAACGAACAACGAACAACGAACAACGAACAACGAACAACGAACAACGAACTACGGATTGTAGCGGCGCGTCGGAACGCCCTCGCTCTTGCTGATACTCATCTCTGCCATCGTCTGAATCAACTTTCGTCCGGCAGCGTCGGCGATCTCGAATGTCTCACACAGCATCTCCACCTGCTCCCTCTCCTCCTCGGCCGAGATGGTGAAGCCGTTCGCCGGCTGGTCGGGGCGATTCGTCGATGTCCTCCGCCACGCCCCGTCGACCAGCTCGCAGCGGATGAAATCGTTTCCTTTACCGGTCTGAAACGATTGCGCCGCCTTCGCCGGAAGTCCGCGGGCATTCGCTTTCTGCTCGTCCAGCGCTCGCGCCACGCAATCGGCCACGAGCTGACGTAGCACGGCGCGCGATTCGCCAATCGCGTTCGCAATACGAAGCCCCGCGTGGTAGACGCTCTTCTCGCCGGCATTCTTTGCCAGGCGAAAGAGCGAATTGTGAATGACCTCGCAATCGAGCTCGATGGGATGTCCTTCCCATTCCAACGAGAGGTGACAACGTTGACCCGCAGGCGGCAATGCTCCCTGATGCGCGATGCGGATGCCTTCGACCGAGGCGTCGACGAGGAACACGCGTGCCGTGCCGACCCGCGCTGCAAGAGCTCGCGGCAGCTTCACGCGTGACACTTTTCGTCTCTCCTGGGGAGGCTGAGCCACCGGTGAGCATTGTACGCGATTGAAAAATCTGGGGAAAGAGCCCGCAACTCCCAAAATTTCAACATGTTGCACGATGTGATGGACATCACGCCTGCCTGGCTCAAGAGTTGAAAATAAGTTGCGCGGAACGAAAGGACTCTCTCTCTTGAAAAAGTTCCTAGACCGCCGCCGAACCGACTCCGACGATCGTGCCGCACTGCCGCGCATGACTGCGTTGATCGTCGATGACGAGACCAGCTACCGCACGCATGTCACTGCGCTCGCGGAAAAGGTCGGCTTCACCGCCGATGCGGCGGCCAATGGCAGCGCTGCGCTATCGATGCTCGCGAACGCGCCCTATGACGTTCTGCTGGTCAATCTCGATACCAACGGCGTGAATGGCCTCGAGCTGATCGCGCAAATTCGCGCCGATGAGATGACGCGGAACACTTACACGATTCTGGTCACCGCGGTGGACGATGCGGAGCGGAGAATTGTCGCGCTGGCGGCAGGCTACGACGACTTTCTTTCCAAATCGTCACCGGGGCTGGCGATTGTCGCGAGCCTGGTCACCGCACGGCGTCTCGTCGCGCGGCAGCACATGTTCGACGAAGTGGTGCACGACCTGTACGGACTGGCATCGCGCGACGAGCTGACAGGCGTTTTCAATCGTCGTTTTCTCATGTCCGAGACGGAGAAGCTCCTCCGGCAGGGAGCACCGGTGACGCTGGTGCTATTCGATCTCGACAACTTCAAACGGATCAACGACACATTCGGTCATCTGGTGGGCGATCGCGTTCTGCGCGATGTCGGCGCGCTGTTTCAGCGGCGCACACGGCCGGAGGACCTGGTGGCGCGCTACGGCGGCGACGAATTCGTGATGGTCGTGGCCGGCGCTCCGTTCTACCTCGTGGAGAGCGTTGCCGAGCGACTGGCGGGCGAGATTCGAAATCTGGAGTGGACGGTTAGCCCCGACCAATTCTCCGTCGGCGCGACCGTGGGTCTCGGCTCTTCGCATTTTCTGCCGGAGGCAACACTGCCGCAGCTCCTCGATGCCGCCGACCGCGACCTGTACAAAAACAAGTTCGAGAAGAAACACCAGGAGCAGAAGGCGCGCGGCGCGAGCGACACGGAAGATCGCGCGATGCCGCTGCGATCCGCGGCCCGCTGATTGGGGTCAGGCCTTCCCTTGGTCCTTTTTTCTCCTGCTTGTAGAGAAAAACGGTCGAGATTGAACTTTCGGCGAATCGCCGGCGCCTCGGATACGCTACGTTCTTCTTATCGTAGAAAAAAGGACCAAGGGAAGGCCTGACCCCCATGGGCGGGCTCGCGGCAGTTACCACTGGGATTCTCTTTGCGCTCTCGCTCTTTTTCATCCCGCTC